>Ga0136846_1216801_pt1 | contig 21641 bp, 23 predicted proteins | sample HopSoiMetagenom2_FD_96841 | JGI IMG/M metagenome (GOLD analysis project Ga0136846, IMG submission 96841) | Grasslands soil microbial communities from Hopland, California, USA - 2 Assembly 2016 (version 4) | ecosystem: Environmental > Terrestrial > Soil > Grasslands | place: USA: Hopland... | reverse complement strand
GCTCTCCCTCGCTGAAGATTCGTGACGCAGTTCGAACCTTTGCCGCTCGTGCAATGCGTGGCCGACGTCTTGCATACGGACTGATCTTCGAACCGATTGATCCGGAGGTGGAGAGCACCCGACTCCAATATCGCCGTGCCATTGCTCGTGTGTTCGAAACGATCATCCGGGAAGGCATTGATGTTGGCGAATTTCGAAACCTAGACGCAGAGATCGCGGCCACCTGCCTCGTGGGCGCTTTCATGGAAGGCCTTGTTGGTTCGCTTGCGCCCGATACTCGAGACCTTCAGGCGAGAGCAGACGAGATCGCCAACTCTATTGCCGAAATGTGCCTCGCCGCCGTGGCAACGAGGGATAACCCCTTACTGGACCACATGCCTTCCGATGAAGGCGCCGGCGGCCCTATCCCGCTCAAAGAAACGTCCTGAGCGGAAGACCCAGGCGGATCAGACGACGGCGTGCACGTTCGCAATCATTACGACGGACGCTAATGAGCTGGTCGCGAAAATTCATGACCGAATGCCGCTTATTTTAGCGCCGTCCGAATACGAGGGATGGCTGAGCGATGATCCCGGTCCGTGCGGTCTGATGCGGGCATTTCCAGCAAAACCTATGCGGATGTGGGCGATATCAGCGCGCGTAAATAAACCGGAGAACGACGATCCCGACATAGTGCGGCCCCTCGCATTGGAAGAGAGCGTTGAACAACCAGACGGCCTGCCCGGCGGGTGCTATGTTCGGAAAATTTGAAGTATGATTAGCCCCGCGTCCGTATGCCGGATGTTGCAAAAGGAGGAACGAGATGCCAACGCTGAGCGGTTTCGGGTCCTTGGCGGGAATTCCCGAGGAAAAGATCACCGACAACATCACGCGCCGGGTGCTCGCCGGGGAAAAAGGCATGATGGTGTGGTGGAATATCAAGGCGGGCACGCACATTGCCGCGCATTCGCATCCGCACGAGCAAATCGTGTGGTTGCTTAAGGGAAAGCTCGAAGCTCGCATTGGTACCGAGCGCCGCGTAGCCAATGCGGGGGACCTGGCCGTTATTCCGGGAGGCGTCGAGCACGAGATGTGGTGCCACGAGGACATCGAGGTGGTCGACATATTCGCGCCGCCGCGCGAGGACTTCTTGGCGGGCGGCGGGCCAACCTGGCTACGCGACGAAAAAAGCTGAGGACTTCGAGCACCCGCTGGCCGGGACCGGCGATCCGCTCGTGGCTCGACCAAGAGGCATGGGATCGCGTCACGACGACATAGAGGCCGTTCGCAGCCTGCTCTGGGGCTTCGTTTCGAGGACGGTACGCTATGCGCTGTAAAATCACCAGCGCGGCTCCTATAGCATTTGGCGTACCGCCTGGTGTTGCCGGTACACGCCGGACTTCCGATGCCGTGCGAGCAATCCACGCACTCGACATCCAGACATCGATTTCGGCACCCGTCAGTTCGAGCTTTTCCGCCAGGTAACCGGCAACGAAAGAAATCGCGTTGTAGTGATGGCGCACAAGCTGCTGGGCGAAGCGACGCAGGCGATCTTCGCGCCGCAAACTCTCAGGAAGCAGCGTGAGCAGGTGGGCAATCAGCTCGCGATCCTTGTCGTCCCACCTCCAATAGCCGTAAAGATACTTTTCAACTTCTGCGCCCGCGGCCGCCACGATGATTTTGGCGATGATCGGCGAAGTCGGCCGCCGATTTTTCCGGCCCTCGCCCAGATGCCCGGCAGACAGTCTCGGGCCGCCGTAGTGGCAGCGCCGACCACGCCATCGGGTCTGACGCAAATCCACTCACCCCCGCCGCTTACACCAAGCGCCCGAGAAACCACAGCATGAGCCGCCTCGTGCGCGGCGGTGAAGCGGCGCTCGGGCAGGCGGAAAAAAGCTGGAAGCACATTCCGGGTTGGGCGAGTTACTGGAAGACCCTCTCCACGTGAACGTCCGAATGCGCGGTGCAACGCCACCTGCGACTTACGTACTGAAACCGCGTGAAAAGCTTTTTCACGGCGTAAGAGCCTTGCTAAACCCGATCGGCAGTGGCGACGCAATGGGACGCGCAGGGCTACTGGTCCATCCGTTCCTTGGCCCTAATGGCGACTCCAACGGCTGCATATCCGTCAACGATTACGACGATTTCCTACAAGCCTATGAAAAAGGTGATGTCAAACGAATGCACGGCTGAACTGATTACCTCACTGATTTGTCGTTTCGACCCTTACTAGCGCCACTCCATTCTGCTTGAAATCAAGCGCTTCCGCAGTAGACGCAGACACATCGACCACCCGCCCGCCGGTGAATGGACCGCGATCAACAACCACAACCACTGTCGATTTTCTGTTACGGAGATTCGTCACTCTTAGATGAGTACCAAAGGGCAAGAACCGGTGTGCGGCGGTCTGCGTTCCCGCATGCATACCGCTTGCAGTATGGCCACGATGGTAGTTGTAGTAGGACGCCTTTCCGACCCACGATCCTGCTGATGCAGCACCGCAAAAGGCCAAGGTGACTAGTAATGCGGAATATGCGCTTCGCATTTTGGCCTCGCAACAATGCTACCTGGCAGCAGAGGCATTCGTAGCCACTGCTAAGACTTACGTGCAAAATCCATTTCAGAACGTGAATGCGAGGGATTCGTTCAAATGTTAATGAGCTTCCGGCTCAGCCGGGATGAAGCGTGGCCCTTTACCAAGCTGAACAGGAGGCTAGTCTCCGGTTCCTAGACTTCGCGCAGACGGCGCTCCAGAATTGCCGCAACTCACCGAAGCCCGTCGCGCATGTGATCGATAAACGCATAATCATATCCGCTCATCGCTGAACACGAGCACCACTCCTCGCCCCTATGTTACCGATCCCCAGGGCCCGGTTGATCTTCGCACGCTCAAATAACCCTGAAGACGCCGGCGACTGTTCCCCGAGGTTTCCTGCCCTTCCGGGCCTCGCGCGCCTCGCGCCACTTCTCAATACGGAAGCTTTCATGAACACGCCAACTGTTCTCTTTCTTGCAGGCAGCACAGCCTCACTCGCGGCCGGTGCGGCCTTCGCGTTGCAAACGGTGCGAAAGCAGCCAGCTGAGGCTACCCCGGTTACTGCGATCGCAGCCCCTGTCGAAGCAGTCGGTCCAGTCGCTCCGACTGTCGCTGAAAACGTAACGCCGCTGACAGCGCGCATGGTGCAGACCGTATTCAATCCATGAGCCAGGAGCAGCGCCTAACACCACCGCGGCTTACCCTGCGGAGACAGGTGACGCAGCCAATGTGGAGACCGCTCCCGGCGCCGGTCAGCCTGGGCACGACCATCCATCGACCGCCGCGGCCTCGTCGACGCGGCCTGCTGTTGCCTCGCTCATTCAGGAACAATCCGACGCGGGAGCCGGGGAGCAGGCCGCGCCGATCACGGCTCCCGCCCCGAAGGCTTTCTCATCCGCGGAAGCGTTCATCCACTGCGGCCAAGCAGTCTCGCTCAGCGAAGCCAAAGGCCGAGGTTGCAGCCGCGCAAGAACCGCCTCCACCCCAGCAGGCCTAGGATGCCAGCCACGAGAACACAGCCCATTCCATTCCCTAAGCGGCTCTTCAGCGGAGCGCAGTAGACAACCAGTGCGATGACCTGAGCAGGGTTCGCACGACTCCGCCGGCGAGTCCGACGATGACTACCGCCTAGCGGCGACTCGTAAACGCACACGCAGACTCTCAGGACTTTTTAGAACCGGCCCCTCGGCAACTAATCCTCGTGCCAAGCGTCAGCTTTGGGGGCGAGAATGAGAGGAGCCACCCGTGGCGGTTCGTTCGTTGGCGCGTTCGGCCGCATGCAGGCTTCGGACAGCGCTCGCGTTGGCGCTTGGCGGGCTGGTTCTCTCGCCCTCCGTGCTTGAAAAGTTTTCAGCCGCCGCGCGCACCTACCGTGCCTTCGACAATGCTCGGCCAGTTCCGTCGGCACGGGCAAGCGCGGCAGGCCGCCGTCGTAGCCCCGCGATCCGCCCGCTATGGACGAATGTCCCACTGCCTCCGCACCGCCCGGCGGAGTTCGCCGCGCCTAAAGAGCAGGCTGGAGAAGCCGCCGCTGTCGTCTCGACACCCGCACCCCTGGGCGACGATGCGGAAACCTGCGCAGCCGTTCTTGCGAGCGGAAACGTGGTTGCCGACCGGGAGCCCGGGATACAATCGGGCCTGTGCGGGCTCGAGCATCCGCTGATGCTGAAGGCGATCATTCTGGCGGACAAAAAACATATTCAGCTTGAGCCACCGGTCGCCATGCGTTGCCGCCTCGCCGGCGTCGTCGCGCAATGGATCATTGACGATGTGGCCCCGGCCGTGGCCGCGTCAGGCCAAACGCTCGCCGCGCTGAGCGGCGTCGGCGGGTATGAGTGCCGCGGCCGCAACCGGGTTGCCGGGGCGAAGCTCAGCGAACACGCAATCGGCAACGCGTTGGACATTGGTGGACTTAAGCTCGCCAATGGCATGGTCATCAGTGTGCAACAGAACGACATGCCCATGTTGTTCACGGGAATTCGGGCGAGCGCGTGTGCGCGCTTCTCCACAGTGCTCGGACCGGGCGCGGATGCCTCGCACAAGACCCATGTGCATCTCGACCTGCAAGAGCGGCGACACGGCTACAAAATGTGCCAGTGGAACATTGCACCATTTGAGGCAGCCCCTGACGAGAGGCGCGCAGCGCCGGAACCCGCGGCAAGGAAGAACAGATTTTGCAGATAGCGCCCACCTTGAAACACGGAGGCTACACGAGGGCTGCGATTACCTCCCGGCGAGAGATCGCACAGCTGCTGCGTTAAATCGCGGCGTCTTATGGCCGCTAATAAACCGAACCATTACCAGATCACGGTTTCTGCCGTCGACGTGGACAAGCTGCCCGATGCGAAGGACGAGTCCGCCTCGGCCGCCCTCGTCGGGTTCGACCTGCATTTCCACACGCTCGTTAAGGCGACATTGACCGGTCTCTACGGGCGCTGACTGTGCGTCACTTAAAGGAGTGAGGCGGCTCAGCTCTTCTTCTTGAGAACCTTGTCGGCCTTCGCATCGACCTTCTTCTCGTCGGCTTTCGACAGATTGCCGGCGTTGACCTGCTGTGCTGCTCGCGCTTTCGCGTTGCGAGCATGCGCGGCGTCTTCCACGGGGTATTTGTGGCCGGGTAACGCGAATTTGCTGTCAGGAAGTTTGTTACGCTGCTTACCGGTAAGTCTAACCATTGCAATCTCCCCATCGCTGAGGAAGCAACGCCGAACTCCACAAAATGGCTGCAGCGCACACGAAATACAGCGCGGTAAAATAAAGCGGAACCGGAGAGAGCCCTTTAGACGCCCTTAGCTATCGCTCGCGTCATAATGACTCGCGCGGGCACACGGGTTCTCTCTCCGGTATGCCGTCCCGCGTTTTTCGCCGCTACGCCAAGGCCCGGGGCGAAATGCCTCAGCGATCTTCGCGGCCGCACTGCGCCGGTGGAGTCATAAGACCTCCTAGCCTTCGCCTTATACCACATCTTGCAGGCACACTCAAAGCAGCGTGCGCTGCCAAATTAGCAACTTACTTCACTTCAGTGAAGTTCCGAACATCCGACGAAAGCACATGCGCCTTGTGATTTGCGTGGACGATTTGTGTCAGCTTGAGCTTACGCGGCGACCGGCTGCACGATTCGCCGATAGAGATGCCATGTCGCGTGGCCGAGCACCGGCATGATCACGGCCAGCCCGACAAACAGCGTGATGAAGCCGACAACCAGTCCCGCCGTGATGATCAGGCCCCAAGCGATCATCGGGACGAGATTGTCGAGCACGGCGCGAACCGATGTCACGACCGCGACGCCGGCGCCGACATCGCGGTCCAGCAGAAGCGGGAACGATACCGCGCTGATGCAGAACGCTACCGCGGCAAAGACGAAGCCGACGACATTGCCGATGAGGATCAACTCGTGGCCGCGCGCGGTGTGCAGGATATTGTCGATAAATTGCTGCAGCGTCACCTGCCCGGGCGGCTCGAACAACCAATTGTAGAGCGCGTTGGCGGTCATCAGCCACGCGACGAAGATCACGAGCAGCGAGATGCCGAGCACGATGATCGCCGGCAGTGACGGCGAGCGCAAAACATCGAAAGCATGCGTCCAGGATGTATCGAGCCCCGCCTCGCGCCGTCGGCTGATCTCATAAAGGCCGATCGCCGCGAGCGGCCCGATCAACGCAAAGCCCGACATCAGGGGATAAAGGATCGGCAAGAGATCCGCGTTGGACGCCCAGAAGGCGAGGAGCAGGCCGACGATCGGGTAGATGAGACCGATGAAGACGAGGTGCGAGGGCTTGCTGAGGAAATCGTCGAGCCCCTGCCGCAGCGCAATGCGAAGATCGTCGAAACCGATGCGGCGGATGACCGGATATTCGGGCACGCCCTTTGGGCCGGCGATGACATGGAAGTTTGTCATGTTGCTCGCTCCCGCTCGTTGCGACCGGCGCGGCTTGAGGCCGCCGACCGCTAATAGTCTACGCCTGTGGCTCATTCGGAGATATAGGCCGGCGCGCCGCCGGAGGGAGGGGCTCCTCTCCTTCCGCGGACAGCCGCTATTCGGCGGGCGCAGGCGCCGGCTTGCGCCGGCCGAAGGACATGCGCTGGAACAAGCCGTCCTTCCGCACGAACTGATGGTAGAGCGCCGCAAATGTGTGCAGCGCGACGAGTCCGACAAGCAGCAGCGCCACAATCCAGTGCGCCGTGAATGTCGGATACACATCGAAACGCGGCGGCAGCGGGCCGCCTGAATTGCCGAACACGATCTCCGGCAATCCGGCCTTGAGCGCCGTCGCATAGCCCGTCGCGACCATGAGCACGACAAGGACATAAGATGCGTAATGCGACAGCGGCGCCAGCCGGTCGGCGAAGGCATACCCCGTGCTCGCGTCGCGCGGCCGCGCCGTGAACAGCCGCACGGCGGCGCGCACGAGCATCAGCGCCAGCACGCTCATGCCGCCGGCCATGTGCAATCGCAGCACCGCGACTTTGTGCGGATCGGTGTTCGACATTTGCGCCAGTCGGAAGAAGCCGATGCATAAAAGCCCAACGATCATCGCCGCGATCAGCCAATGCAGCGCAACAAGCAGCGGGTGGTAGCGCGAGACCTGTTTCGAGACCTTCCGCGAGACCTGCCTCCTCACGCCGAACCTCCGAGCACGCGCTCCAGCCCGCCCAGAAATTTCTGCCAGCCATAAGCCGCGCCCTGGTAATTGCGCTCTTGGCCCGGTCCGAAGCCGGATTGCTCCATGCGCAGATGCGTGCCGCTCTCGGTCGGCGTCAGCGTGAAGGTGACGATCGTCTTCAGGCCGTCCCCGCCTTCTCCCACGTCCCAGCGGTATGAGAGCCGCTGGTTCTCCTCGAGTTCCAGCACCTCGCAATCGACGACGCCGTTCCATTGCGGCATCGGATTTGTGCAGAAATTGAATTTCTTGCCGACGCGCGGCTCGAAATCGTTCTGCATCAGCCAATCTTCGAGGAGCGGCCCTTGCGTCAGCGCGCGCCAGACTATTTGCGGCGGATGCGGCATGTCGCGCTCGATGACTAGCGTGCGCGTTTCAGTGGCGGCGTCTGCATTCATTGGTCCATCCTTTTCAAGAGGTCTTCGAGTTTGTCGAGGCGGTCGCGCCAGAAGGCGCCGTAAAGTGTCATCCAATCGACGAGGGGCCCGAGGCCTTTCGGTTCGATGCGGTAATGCGTCTCGCGGCCCGAGCGGCGGTCGATGACGAGACCGGCGCTCTTGAGGATGCCAAGGTGCTTCGACACTGCCGGCTGCGACACGCCGGCCTGCTTGGTGAGGCCGGCGACGGTCTGCTCGCCCTTTTGCGTGAGCTTTTCAAAAAGCCCGCGGCGGGTGGGATCTGCAAGCGCAGCAAAGAGCGCGTCCCGGCGGGCGCGGGGGTGGGTTTGCATGATTCCCATAACCGATGGGTTATGGGAAGACGTATAACCGAGAAGTTATGGATTGGTCAAGTGCCTCTGCTGAGAGACGCCATAGATGCAAGTCGCTGACGCGATCGCCGCCGTCGCCCAGACTGAGCTGCGACCGATCGGGGGACAAGCCTGATCAGCGTTCGTCGCCCCATGTGGTAGCTTTATGCGTTCGCTATAATGACCGAGATTGCTACAATCAGGCCGGGTATTTAAATAGTTCACCTTCCCGGCACTAGCTTCAGGGAGGCTCTCAATGGCCAATGCGACGGAAAGAACCACTTTCACGCGCGACGTTCAGGGCCGCTACCTCTGCAACAGTTTCGAAGAGGCTGAAGGCTGGCGAAACGCCGGCGGAAAGCCGTTCGATATAATCGTCGTCGGCGGCGGCACATTCGGCTCCGCCATTGCCGAGCACATCTGGTTTCGCCAGCGGGAGGCCGGCCGTGGCTTGCGCACGCTCGTCGTCGACACCGGTCTGTTTACCGTTCCGGAACACGTCCAGAATACCGGTATCCTTGGTTTCGCCGACCCCGGGACCCCGGTCCTTCTCGACGAAAACCTGCCGCAGGCCAAACAGCTTCGCAACGAAGTGTGGGGCGTTCCCTGGAAGTCGACGATACCGTTCAAGGGGCTCGCCTACACTTTGGGCGGCCGTTCTCTGTACTGGGGCGGATGGTCGCCGCGCCTGCTCGACGAGGAGGTAACGACGTGGCCGGCGACAACGATGAGCGATTTGAGAAGCCGCTATTTCGACGAGAGCACGCGGCAAATCGGCGTTGACGACACCAACGATTACATCTTCGGCGAGCTGCAAAATGCTTTGCGTCAGCGGCTCTTCGAAACCATCGGCACGATAGCCGATGTGATTCCGCTCGATGATCTGCCGCGATCGCCGCTGATGAGGCCCGGCGCGGATCCGGCGCAGCTTCTCGGGCTCCCTTCCGGCGGTGCGATTCCGCAAGCCGATCTGTTGAACATGCTGAAGCTGGAGGCGCCGCTCGGCGTTCAGGCGCGAGCGCCCCACGCCGGCTTCTTTCCGATGAACAAGTTCAGCGCGTTGCCGTTGCTGATGAAAGCGGCGCGCACCTCTGCCACCGCGGCATCGACCACGGATGCGACACGAGATTTCATGGTTGTGCCGGACACGCACGTGCTGTCATTGCGCACGATGCAAACAGCGGCCGGAACCTGGCGGGTGGCCGGCGTCGAGACCAGCCGCGGGTTCCTCGAGCTGGCCGCGACCGGCGTTGCAATTATCGCGCTTGGCACGATCGAAAGCGCGCGCCTGGCATTGCTTTCATTCGACGGCAGCGGCCTGCCGACCCTGCCGCTCATCGGCAAAAACCTGATGGCGCATTTACGCTCGAACTTGGTGATCCGCGTGACGCGCGCCGCCATTCCCGGACTGGCGGGAGCGGCAAACGAGCTGCAGACCGCGGCTTTGTTCGTCAAGGGGCGCGCGACGCGGCCAAACGGCGACCTGCTCGGCCGGTTTCACTTGCAGATATCGGCAAGCGGCGGCGGCGGCAATGTAGGGGCCGAGGATGAGCTTTGGCGGAAAGTTCCGGACGTCGATTTCTTCGATCAGTTGCGCACATCGACCGATACGCATGTTGCGATCGCAATCCGCGGCCTCGGCGAGATGGAGGCGGCTGATTTCAGCAACGTCGAAAACCATGCAAACCGCGTTGCATTAGACAGCGGTACGGACGAACACGGCAAGCGGCGAGCCGTTGTGACCTTGGCGCCGACTGCGCGCGACCAGGACACCTGGAACGCCATGGACGCGGCGATGCAGAAGGTCGCCGCGGTTTTCGCCAACGGCCAACCGATGCAGGTCGTTCTCAACAATCGCGATGGGCTTGGCACCACGCATCACGAAGCGGGGACCTTATGGATGGGCACGGACCCCGGCCGTAGCGTCACCGATGAGGACGGCCGCTTTCATCATGTGGACAATCTTTACGCCGCGGGTCCGTGTCTCTTCCCGAGCATCGGTTCTCCCAATCCCATGCTGACGGGGATTGCGCTGGCGCGGCGCACCGGCGACAAGATCGTCGGGATCCCAAGTGCATGATCCCGCTATCTAGCTGTCGCGCGCGAGACGCTCGAGCAGAGTCGCAGCAATCGCGTCCGGAGCTTCCTCGGGAATCGGGAACACCGAGCTCGCATTGATCTCGCACAAGACATAGCTGTCGACCCCGGCAGCATTCTTGGGCCCGAGCAGGAAGTCGGCGTCCCAGATGACGGGCAACGCGTCCAATGACAAAGCAAGCCGGCCGGCCATTTGCGGAATCCAGTCACGTTCGAGAACGAGTTTTAAGTCCTGGAACCGCGGATCGGTCGGCCCGGAATAAAGCCTGCGGCCGGCAGGCCCCGCTTCGGGCGGGGCGAGCGCGCGCACCATTTGGTGACCGAAGCCGGCGACACGCCGGCCGGATACGTAGCAGCGGATCATCCCCTCGGTGAGCCGCGCCTGGTAGGGCTGATCGATCAAGCCGTCATCAGCGGAAAAGGCGTCGCGATGTTGCGCGACAAAGTCGGTCAGCGGCAGAACGCGAATTGCAGCCTCACCGCCCGCTTCCTCAACGCGCACCATACCATCGCCGAGCGCCTCGACTTTCCACACGCCGATGCCGCCGTTGCCGCGATTGAGCTTCAGCACCCGCGTACCCTCGGCAACGGCCTTCGGAAACTCAGCCGCGAACGCGGCCGGCGTCTCATAGTAGCGCGTGTCCGTGCCCCACCCGAGCGTGCGGGTGCGATGCAGAACCGCCTTCACGCCCATGTCGGCGATCATGTCGGGATGGGCGCTCACGAACACACCTGCCGAGGCGACCACGCGAAGGATGCGGTCGAGCGCTTTGCGCGTGCGGCCTTTGTCCACGGGGTTCACCCAGACCAGCGCCGCATCTATCTGGCATAGGCGCTGTGCAAACGCTGCGCCATGGGCTTCGTCATACGGCGCCGTCTCCGTCCTGAGGCCGGCGCGGTTCATGGCCTCAAAGATCGCCTTCAACCGGCCCGTCTCGGGTTGCAGCGCATCTGGCGCGTTCTCGTCACCGCGCCAGACGATCGCCACTCGATATGCGGATTTCTCCAGCCGATTTATTTGATCGTCCCTTCTAAGATGAGATCGGAGTTCTCGTAGACCAGCTTCACCTCCCTGCCTTTCACCCAGACGGCGTAGCAAAGTTCATCGCGCTTATCGGTGATGCACAAGGTGTCCTTCACGATTTTCCATCTGTTGTTTATTTTCTTTCCCATACTGGTACCCACAATGGTTCCGTCCGTTTTGTATCGATCCGAGAAATGCGTATCGTCGCTGAACGTCTTTCCCACAAACGCTTGCCGGATTTGTGCGGCGGAAAGCTTTGTAAAGCCTTCCGCTCGCGGGGACCCCGCGAATGCCGGGGTCGACGACGCCAGCACCGCGAGTTGCTGGACTGAGAGGCGCCCCCAGCGCCGGCCGGTGCGGTTCATCCCATTTTACGGCTTCTTGGCTTTCGCCACGTTCATGGTGTCGAGGGCGCCGCGCAGCGATTTGGCGAGCTTTTGCGCATCGTCGTTCGCCCAGAAATGGATGAAGAACATGCGCGGCTCGTCGTTGAGCATGTGATTGTGAATCGCGGTCACTTCGATGCCGCTCGTGCGCAGCGACGTGATCAGCGGATTCACCTCCTTGCCGAGCGCGACGAAATCGCCCGTTATCGCCGCCTTGCCGCCGCCGGTCGGCTCGAAGTTGATCGCGATCGCGGAGCCGAGCGCCGCGGGCACGGCCATTCCGTCTTCTTTGACGGTGTCGGCGCGCGGCACGGTGAATCCGTAGACGCCGCCATTGGCACGGCCTTTGACGCCGATCGCCTCGTCAAGTTTTGCGGTGTCGAGATCGACCGGCGGCGGCGGCGAAGCGGGCGGCGCGGCCTGCATCGGCGTCTTGCTCAGCGCCAGCGCGGCGCGGATGCTCTCGGCTATTTTCACCGCGTCGCCATGTGCATCGACATGCATGTAGAACGTTGCCGGCGAGGCACGCAGCAGGTGATTGTGAACCGCGGTCACCTCTATGCCTTCGCTGAGCAGTTTCGCCATGACAGGATTGATCTCGGCTTCCGTCAGCACGAGATCGCCCATCGCCATCGATTGTTCGCCCATCGGCGCGAACGCGACCCAGCCGCCGAGGGCGAAAGCCGGTTTGATCGCGACGCCGTCGAGGGTGACGTTCAGATCGGAGCGCGGGAAGCCGTAGCGAACCGCGTTGTCCGACTTCATCGGCGTGCGGCCGAAAATTGCGTCGACCTTGCTCCAGTCAGTCTCAGCCGCCGCCGGTACTGCTAGGATTGCAAGACTTGCAGGTAGAAGACTTGCTGCGAGTACAAAGCTTTTAAATCGCATCATGCGCTCCTGTTTGTTAGTTCCCCGGCCGGATTTCGCTCCCCGCCTGAACGACGCCTGCGACGCGCGCGCATTCCATTGCGGAAACGCGCGAACGTAAGCGCGCCGGCGAAACGGGATATCCGGGAAGTGGGTTGAAGGTTGACAGCATAAGGCGTCCTGCGGCGCAGCATTCGCGGTGCAGCGATGGACGCGATTCTTCGGCTGACGCCTCGTGGGGAGATCGCTTCCCCATGAACCGGCAAGTGGCGCGGCGCGCGCGCCCGTCAAGATGGGCAGCAAGGCTGGGCGTCGCAGGCTAAGCTGCCGTCATGACCGCCCTGCCCTTCACCGCGACAGCGAGGGGCCTGCGCCTTGCCGTGCGGCTGACGCCGCGCGCCTCGCCCGCCGGCCTCGACGGGATCGTCACCGACGCCGACGGTAAGCCGATGTTGCACATCCGTGTCGCAGCAGCACCGGTCGAAGGCGCCGCCAATGCGGCGCTGATCGCGTTTCTCGCCGAGGCGCTGCGCCTACGCAAATCCGACATCGCGATCGTGGCGGGCGAGAGCGCGCGGGTGAAGCGGCTTGATATTGCCGGCGACCCGGCGGTGCTCGGCGCGCGGGTCAGTGCGTGGATCGCGGGGGCGAAGGACAAGTGATGCGGGTTAGCGCCCCCTCTCCTTCGTGCGACACGATCAGAACGAAAGGACCCGCAGGTGGCAAGGGCGAGCACCGCAGCGATCGAGGTGATGACGCCGAAGCGCGGCGAGTAATTCATCGGAGAGCTATTCTTGTCCCCGCATCGGGCAAAAAGAAACCCCGAGTTCCCGGGGCGGAACATCGGGGCTTCTGCAAGCATCCAGCGAGCTGGCGTTGCCGGTTCATCAGCCTGGCTCGGCAATCCTTAACGGCGCATTAATTCGATAAAATCCTAGCCGCTAGTCGAACAAGCGGGGCCCGGCTCGCCTCATTCAGCGAACCAAGCGCGCCATTGGCTGAAGGTGAAGAATGCCGCGGGCGACCGGGACTATTCGCCAATTGCGAGTCCCGCCAGCGCCGCGTTCGAACGTTGCGGGCCGGGAGCGGCGCCTGCGGCGCGGGTCTACTAACCGAACCCGCGTCTCGGAGGCTTTCGCAAACGGCGGCGCGCTCCCATGCGAGCGCGCGAGTCGCCGAGTGGCCCGTCCGTCGGGCACTACGACCCGTCCGGGGTGTCTTGCCCCCGGGACGGGAGTTGGATGCGCACCTTCGTGCGCAACGGATCGGCGCTGTCTGAAAAGAGGCGCTGCTTCCGGTCCGGCTCCTCGTGGAAGCGCGGGACGCGAAAGACAGAAATCGCCGCACATGGGCGCCGGGTGACCGGCTTTTTAAAAATTAGGATCGGTCGCCCGGCGTCCCGTGTCCTTTCATCCCAAACTTTTCGTACGCATTGGCGTGCGGCGGCAATGACGCGCCTTCAAGACAAGGAACGCGCATGAACGACCGCAACACGAGCGCCGCGCAATCTTCAAGCCCCGCTCGCCGCGCGCCTCAGATCGACGAGCAGGCCGAGGACCAGGGCCTTCTCCGCTTGGACCTGCTTCCGCCCGACCTACGCGATCGCTTCCTCGCGATCGGGAAAAGCGGCGCGAGCCAACCCGGCACGCGCCTGATGAAGGAAAGACTCGGCTTCCCGCAATTCTGCCGGCTGCGCGACTGCCGGCGCGGCAAGGCGTGCCTCGGCAAGAAATTCGCGTGCATGCGCGACAATCGCGAGCTCATGCTGACCGAGGTGCTGCCGCGGGTGATGGGCTATGAGCGTGACGCTGATCACTAGCGGTCCATCACTTCGGGGCGCAACGAAGTGAAACTTGCAGCGCACGGCGCCGCCCTGCCCTATCTTGCGCGTCAAGGAGCACACAGAGAGGAGCGCACCTTGGCACGATCCGGCGTCGACATCGCGGAAATCGCTTCCCTCATGGGCGACGTTGCGCGCGCGCACATGCTCGCTGCGCTGATGGACGGGCGCGCGTTGACCGCGCTCGAACTGGCGCTCACCGCGCGGGTGACGCCGCAGACGGCGTCGTCGCACCTCGCCAAACTGAGGGAGGCGAACCTGCTCGCGATGGAAAAGCAAGGGCGCCACCGCTATTTCCGCCTCTCCTCGCAGCGCGTCGCCGAGGCGCTCGAATCCGTGCTGACGCTCGCCGGCGATGGGCCGCCGCGCCACCGTCCGGTGACGCGCATCGATGCGGAGATGCGCGCCGCGCGCACCTGCTACGATCACGTCGCGGGATTGCTCGGCGTCGGCGTGACCGACTCGCTCGTCGCGCGCGGCATGATCGCGATCGAGGACGATGCCGGCGAGGTGACGGCCGCGGGTGTGACGTTTCTCGAGCGACTCTGTGTCGACCTCACGCCGCGCGCAAAATCGCGGCGCATTTTTTGCCGGCCGTGCCTCGACTGGAGCGAGCGGCGCCCGCATCTCGCCGGCCATGTCGGCGCGGCTTTGTGCGCGCATTTTATCGGCGCGGATTGGGTGCGGCGGACGCGCGAGAGTCGCGCATTGCAGATTACGCCACTTGGCCGCGAAAAATTTGCCGAAGTGTTTGGCGTGCGGCTTGAAGAGCCGCGCCTCAGCCCTGCGGCGGTGGGGCGCCTTGTCGTTTCGCCTCCCGCCGGCGCGCATGCAGAATCCACTCGGTATAACCGTTCGGCTGCGCGCGGCCCTTAAAAATTAGGTCGCGCGCGGCGTTAAAGGCGGGGCCGTCGAAGGCAGGCGCCATCGGGTTATAGAGCGGATCGCCTTGATTCTGCCGATCGACCACCGCCGCCATGCGCCGCAACGTGTCCTCGACCTGGGTCGGCGTGACGATGCCGTGCAGGAGCCAGTTGGCGATGTGCTGGCTCGAAATGCGCAAGGTGGCGCGATCCTCCATCAGCCCGACATCATGAATGTCGGGCACTTTCGAGCAGCCGACGCCCTGGTCGATCCAGCGCACGACGTAGCCCAGGATGCCCTGGCAATTGTTGTCGAGTTCCTGCTGCACGGCGTCCGGTGGAAAATTGGATTTCGCCAGCGGAATGGTGAGGAGGTCGTTGAGCGACGCGCGTGCGCGTCCTTTAAGTTCGCGCTGGCGCTCGGTGACATCGACATCGTGATAATGCAGCGCGTGCAATGTCGCCGCCGTCGGCGACGGCACCCACGCGGTGTTGGCGCCGGCTTTCGGGTGGCCGACCTTCTGCTCCATCATGTCGGCCATTTTGTCGGGCGCCGCCCACATGCCCTTGCCGATCTGCACCTTCCCCGGCAGCCCGCAGGCGAGGCCGATATCGACATTCCAATCCTCGTAGGCCTTGATCCAGGGCTGCGATTTCATGTCGTTCTTGCGCACCATCGGTCCTGCTTCGATCGAGGTATGGATTTCGTCGCCGGTGCGATCGAGAAAGCCGGTATTGATGAAGCAGACACGCGATTTCGCCGCGAGAATGCACGCCTCGAGATTGACGGTGGTGCGCCGCTCCTCGTCCATGATCCCCATTTTCAGCGTGTCGCGCCTAAGCGACAGCGTGTCTTCGACGCGGGCAAAAATTTCGCTGGTCAGGGCGACTTCTTCGGCGCCGTGCATTTTCGGCTTGACGATGTACACGGAGTTTTGCCGGCTGTTGCAGAAATCCCCGGCATTTTTGAGATCATGCATCGCGATCAGCGACGACACCGCAGCATCGAGAATGCCCTCGGGGATTTCTTGGCCAGCACTGTCGAGCACCGCATCGGTGTACATGTGATGGCCGACATTGCGCACCAGCATCAGGCTGCGCCCCGGCAGCCGCACTTCGCCGCCGCGCGGCCCTTTGTAGACGCGATCCCGATGCAATCTGCGCTTGATCAGTTCCTTTCCCTTGGGGAAGGTCGCAACTAGCGTCCCTTTCATCAGACCAAGCCAGTTGCGATAGACGAGCACTTTGTCCTGCGCATCGACCGCGGCGACGCTGTCTTCGAGATCCATGATCGTCGTCACGGCGGATTCGAGGATCACGTCGGCGAGGCCGGCCGGATCGTCTTGGCCGATGCGATGGCCGCGGTCGATCTTCAGCTCGATATGCATTCCGTTGTTGACGAGCGCGATCGCAGTCGGCGCATTCGCCTCGCCGACATAACCGACGAACTTGTCCGCGTCGCGCAGACCGACCTCTTTGCCATCGATCAGCGTGACAAGCAGCGCGCCATTCTCGATCGCATATTCCGTCGCCTTGGCATGGCTGCCCTCTTCGAGCGGCACGGCGCGATCGAGGAAATCCTTCGCCATCTTGATCACGCGCTCGCCTCGCCTCGCATTGTAAGCGCCGGCGCGCCTGAGATCGCCGGCATCCGAAATCGCGTCGGTGCCGTAGAGCGCGTCGTAAAGAGAGCCCCAGCGCGCATTCGCCGCGTTCAGCGCGTAACGCGCATTCGACATCGGCACGACAAGCTGAGGGCCGGCGATATGCGCGATTTCGTCGTCGACGTTCATCGTCGCTATCTGCCCTGGCGTCGGCGCAGCTTGCAGATAGCCGATGTCGCGCAGAAAGCGCTCGTATTCGGCCTGCTCGAATCCCGCCACGCCACGCGCCTTGTGCCAGGCGTCGATCTTCTCCTGCAGCGCATCGCGCTTCTTCAGGAGCGCGGCGACTTTCGGCCCGAGATCGCGCACGATGCCGCCGAGACCCGACCAGAACGCATCCGCGGAAATGCCGGTGCCGGGCAAGGCTTCGCCGTTGACGAAATCGTGGAGCTCCTTGTCGATTCTGAGCCCGCCCGCTTCGACGCGTTCCATCAATTCCTCCCAGCTCTCTTCTGCTCAGGCAATGCGCGAACCTCCTGCCGCAAATCGGCGCTGGAGGCCAGCGCCTTCTGGCGCAACTTCTACCGCTTCGCTATGGGACCAATTGCCAGCTTCACTTGTTATGACCTAGTCGTGTGATAGCGTCCGGCCAACCAAATCAAGAGGAGATGTTCATGAAGGCGAGGATGATCGCCGCATTCGCAGGCTTGGCAGGAATAGCCGCTGCAGGAATTGCCGCCGCCACGGCGCTGCAGGCGCAAGAAGCGCCGACCGAGATCAAGATCGGCACGCTCTACGCGTCGTCCGGACGCTATGCCTCGATCTCGATGCCGGTGCATTACGGCCTCAAACTCTGGATCGATCAGAAGAACGCCGAAGGCGGCATGTATGTCAAAGCCTATGACAAGAAGCTGCCGATCAAGCTCGTCGCCTACGACGACCAGAGCAACACGGCGACGGCCGCGACGCTCTACAATCAGCTGATCACGCAAGACAAGGTCGATCTTCTCGTCGCCGATTCCGGCTCGGTGCTCACCTCGGTCGCGGTGCCGATCGCGCGCGACCGAAAGATGTTCCTGTTCGATCAGACCGGCACGGGCGCCGCCTTCTTTACAAAAGATAATCCTTACATCGCGCTCATGTCCGACCCGGCGTCGACGATCTGGCCGAAGCCGCTCGCCGATTTTCTCTCCTATGACGGCCCAGGGCTCGGCATCAAGCGGGTCGCGATCCTCTACTCGACCAACGAATTCACCGGCACGCAGGCGAACGCCGTCAAGAAATTCCTGAAGGAAGCAGGCGACAAGGTCGAGATCGTCTTCGATCAGGGCGTGCCGACGGAGACATCAAATTATACGGTGCTGATCAACAACATTCGCGCCGCCAACCCGGATGCCGTGCTGCATCTCGGTTACGCGCCGAACGACATCGCCTTTCTGCGCAACCTTCAGGACAACGGCATTAAGTTCAAGATGCTGTTCTGCATCTATCCCGGCCTCGAGACGGAGTTGCTCGAAAAGAACGTCGGCCACAAGGGGCTGCAATACGTGTTTACCTACGTGCCGGCCTCCGAAATAAAATATGACGTCAATTTCGGCATGAATCTCGACCAGTTCAAAGACGCCTGGAAAAAGAAATATACCGACGGCAAGGTCGAGTTCGGCTTCAATTCCGTCGCCGGCTACACGACCGGCCTCATCATGGAAAAGGCAATGTCGGTTGCAACCAGCATGGAGCAGCTGGAAATCCGCCGCGCCGTGTTCAGCCTGTCGGGCAATCTCAAGACGCTCGACGGCACGTTCGCGCTCGACGATACCGGCGGCCAGACCGGCGAATTGATGCCGGTCGGGCAACTCGTGCCCGATAAGGACGGACACGTGCATTTCGTCAGCGTGTATCCACACGAGAACGCCACGGGCAAGCCGATCTATCCGCGGCCGTAAGTAGACGCGCAGCCGGTGACTATTTCGCGCGAAGACAACCCCCTCATCCTGAGGAAGCGCGAAGCGCTGTCTCGAAGGATGTGGCAGACACACGTGCGTCGGCCGCCCTTCGAGACAGCGCTTCGCGCTTCCTCAGGACGAGGGCCGTGGAATCGCGTGCCGACGTTCGCCTGACATGCTCATCTACACGCTCTTTGCCGGCATCCTCTTCGGCCTCTACTTCAGCCTGGTGGGCCTCGGCCTGAACCTCGTCTTCGGCGTCATGCGCATCGTCAATCTGGCGCATGGCGATTTCCTCATGCTCGGCGCCTATCTCGCCTTCTGGCTCTACACGCTCAGCGAAATCAATCCCGTCGCAGTCATTCCACTGGCGTTCGCATTATTCGTGCTGATCGGCCTGCCGCTCTATTACATTCTCGTGCCGCGGCTGCTCGCGGCAAAAGACCCGGAAATGCTGTCCATCATCCTGTTCTTCGGGTTGTCGCAGGTGATCGAAGCCGTCGCGGGCATCGTTTTCGGCCGCAGCGAGCGTTCGATTCCCGGCGGCGAACTCGGCCGCGCGTTGGCCGGCTTCGTCAACTTGTTCCCTGGGGCGAATATGGAGAGCGGACCGGTCGAGATTTTCGGCCAGACATTTCCGGCAGCGTGGGTTGTTGCCGGCATCGCCAGCCTGCTCGCCGTGCTCTGCGTCTATCTCTACCTCTATCGCACGCGTCTCGGCGCACTGACGCGCGCGGTCATGGCGGATCGCGAAGAGGCGCTGTCGACCGGCATCGACACGCATCGCGTCTCGGCCATTGCATTTGCGATCGGCATTGCGCTTGCGGCAATCGGTGGTGTGTTCGCGCCTTTCATGCTCGGCTCGATCACGCCGGCAATGGGAGTGGAGGCAACGGTCACCTCCTTTGCAGTGATCGTCATTGGCTCGCTCGGCAACCCACTCGGCACCGTGCTCGGCGGCATTATCTATGGCGTCTCCTACATGCTGATGCAGAGCTATCTCAGCTCCTGGGCCAATCTCCTGCCCTATCTCTTGTTGATCGCGATTCTGCTCGTGCGGCCGAGCGGGCTGCTCGGACGGCAGGTGCGGCTTGCGTAAAATTCTTTCGCCGCGGCTGCTGCGCGATGCGGCTCTTATCATCGTGCCCGTCATCGCCATCATGGCGATCTTGCCGTCGTTTTATTCGAACCACCTGCTGCTCTTCAACTTCGTCGTATTCCTGACGCTGGCCCAAGGCGTCAACATCCTCTACGGCTTCACCGGGTATCTGCCCTTCGGTTACGTCGGATTTTTCGGCGCCGGTGCCTACGGTTTTTCGATCGCCGTGCTGCATCTGAAGGCGCCGCCGCTCGCCGCGCTTGTTGCCGCCGGGGCTGCCGCCGGCGCGCTCGGTCTGTTGCTGGCGCCACTGCTGCGTCTCTCCGGCGCCTATTTCTCCATCGCCAATCTCGCCGCGTCGCTCGCGGTTTTGCAGATCATCTCCAACCCCAATCTCGAGGACATCACGCGCGGGCCCTACGGCATTAGTCTTAGCGGCGTGTTCAGCCCGACGCTCGCTTATGCGATGGCGCTTGTGATTCTCGCGGCGACATTGCTTTTCGTCGCCTATCTGCGCTCGTCGAATTTCGGATTGGCGCTGCAGGCGATCCGCGAAAATCTGTTCAGCGCCAGCATGGCCGGCATCGACGTGGTGCGCGCCCGCATGATCGCCTGGCTCGCTTGCGCGCTCGTCGCCGGATTCACCGGCGGCGTATTTGCCTGGTACGTCTCGGTATTCTTTCCCGAGACAGTGTTCGGCGCCGAGTTCTCGATTTTCGCGATCGTCTTTGCGCTGTTCGGCGGCACCTCGACTCTGCTCGGGCCGGTCGTCGGTGTGGTCATCCTTTACGGCGTCTACAACGTGATCGGCGTCTCAGCGCCGCAATATTTTCAGCTGATCTACGGTTTCCTGATCATGGCGCTGGTGCTGTTCCTGCCGAACGGACTGACATCACTGCTACAGCGGCGGGGCATCGATGTCCCCTGACAAGGCGCCGCTTCTCGCAATCACCAATCTCGTCAAGCGCTTTGGCGGATTCCGCGCGCTCGACGGTCTCACGTTGTCGATTGCGCCGGGCGAAGTGCTCGGGCTCGTCGGCCCGAACGGGTCGGGCAAGACGACCTGCATCAATGTGATCTCGGGACTGTATCCGGCTGATGGCGGCGAGGTCCTGTTTGAGGGCAAAGACATCAGCGGCACAAAATCGCATCACCTCGTGCATCTCGGCATCAACCGCACTTTTCAGGTGCCAAAGCCGTTTCTGGCACTCACTGCGCGGGAAAACATCGAGGTGGCGATTGCCTATGGCAATCACCCTGAGGGCCTGAGCGACGCGCAGCCGCTGCTCGAATCGCTTAATCTCATGAAAATCGCCGATCGCCGCGCCGCCGAATTGAACAGCGCGCAGCAAAAGATGCTCGATCTCGCCCGCGCGCTCGCGACCGGGCCGCGGTTGCTTCTCGTGGACGAGCTCGCGGCCGGCTTGAACCCAAGCGAACTCGAATGGGTCGGCGGCAAATTGAAGGAGCTTGCGCGCACCAATATGGCGATCATCGTTGTCGAGCATCTCATGGGCTTCATCGAGCAGGTGACCGACCGTGTCATCGTGCTCAATGCCGGCAAAGAGATTTTTGAAGGCAGACTCGCCGACGCGGTCCGCGTGCCCCAGGTGATCGAAGTCTTTCTCGGGGGCGCGCATGCCGCCTGACATCGCGATCACGTCGGACACCCGCCTCGAAGCGAGCGGCATCGAAGCCGGCTACGGCTCGCTGCAGGTGCTGTGGGGCGTCGATCTCCAGGTCGGCAAAGGCGAGACGATCGTGCTTCTCGGCGCCAATGGCGCCGGCAAGACGACATTTTTGAAAACGCTGCTCGGGCTGGTGCGGGTGTGGAAGGGGTCGATCCGTTTCGACGGCGCGAACCTCACGCGCATGCGCACCGACCAGCGCGTGCGCCGCGGACTTGCCTTCATGTCGGAAATCGCGGTGTTCCAGGCGTTGTCGATCGAAGAGAATATCCGCATTGGCGCGCAAACGCTCAATGCCAAACGCGC
>Ga0136846_1227597_pt1 | contig 21648 bp, 21 predicted proteins | sample HopSoiMetagenom2_FD_96841 | JGI IMG/M metagenome (GOLD analysis project Ga0136846, IMG submission 96841) | Grasslands soil microbial communities from Hopland, California, USA - 2 Assembly 2016 (version 4) | ecosystem: Environmental > Terrestrial > Soil > Grasslands | place: USA: Hopland... | reverse complement strand
CGCCCGGGTCCTACGCTCCCGCCCGGGTCCTACGCTCCCGCCCGGGTCCTACGCTCCCGCCCGGGTCCTACGCTCCCGTCCGGGTCCTACGGTCCCACCCTCTGGTCGCCGCTCCAGACAACCCAGGCTCTGCTGGCCCTTGCTGCGATCCCCGTTTCCCTCGCGAAACCCGCGTACCCGATCGCGGCATACCCGATCCCAACGTTCCCGGGACGACGATCCGGTCGTCGGCGTTCCCGTGTACCGATCCCGGTCTACCGATCCTCGTGTACCGGATTGCCGTGTACCCGATCCCGTGTGGCCGCAGCGTGGTTGCACGGCCCTGTGGGTCTCCGTGCTACTTGCGCACGCCGCCTTATCCGCATCCCCCGCGTACGGCCCGTTCCCCTGCTACATGCGCGTCGTACTTGCTCCGTGCGTCCCGCTGTGCTGCTTGTCGGCGTGTTGGGGCGGCGGGCAGCTTGCTGTGGTCGCGCGATTCCCTGCCGGGCCGCACCCCCGATGCGGCCGGCGAGGGGTAGCTGGTGTCGGGTACCGCCCCTGAACGGCATCGGCAAACAGCTCTTCCCCCGAAGTTCCCCGCTGCCTGGAGAACGAATCAGGAACGAGAAGGTGACGGCTCAGGCGCGCCGAAGTAGGGATCGCGTCGCGTCCCAGCCCTCCAGGCCGGGATCCAATCGCGCTATGTCAGCGGGTGACCGCAGACGGTGCCAGCCGGGTCCGATGGCCACCGCATGGCGGCGTGGTTTGCGCGACTCGAGGACTGCGAGTGGGGTGTCGAACGTCGGAGACAACTCGGCGACCCATTCAGCGGTGGGGATGGCGATGCCGACGGCAGCAAGGGAGCCGTCTTCGGCGGGCGTCACTGCGATGTCGGCGCTGCTGAGCGCGCGGAAGAGCTTGCCGATGAGCAGGCCGGGAAGATCGGGTACGTCGTGAGAGACCGCGACGACCGCGGCCGCGTCACCGGCGAGTTCGACTGCCTGCAGGATGGGGCGCGCAGGATCGACGGCGTACGTCGGTGTGCCCGGCCAGGTCAGTGCGCTGACTTCGGCGACGGCCTTCTCATCGCCGCCGACGACGGCGACCGCCACGTCGACGCGGTCCAGCGCGGCGAGGACTTCGTAGGTGTCCTCAGCCAGCGCGAGTCGCCACGCTTCGGGGTCTCGCCCCGGTGGGGCCCAGGTCCCGGCAGCAGGTACGACCACAACCACCACCCGTCGATCAGTCATGCCGGAGGCTCATGTCGTCGTAGGCAGTACGGGCGGTCGCGACCTCCGGCATGTGCGTTTCGGCCCAGGTCTTGATGGCGGCGATGAGCGGCATGAGGCTCTCGCCCAAGGGGGTGAGTTCGTAGTCGACGCGGACCGGGACGGACGGAGTGACGGAGCGCGTAAGAAGGCCGTCGCGTTCCAACGAGCGGAGGGTCTGAGTGAGCATCTTCTGACTGACGCCGGCGATGCGGCGAGACAGGTCGGAGTACCGCTGAGGGCCGTTCGCGAGCGCGGTGAGGATGAGGGTTACCCACTTGTCGCTGATCCGGTCGAGGAGCTGGCGGGCAGGGCAGGTGGCCAGGAAGGCGTCGTACTCGCGGGCCGCTTCCTCGCGGCGCTGGGCGGCGGTGCGGGTGGGCATGGCTCTCCTCGTCGTGCGGTACGCACTCTCGAGTACGTACTTCCCGGAAGAGAGTAGCTCTCCGAAAGTGGGTTCATCCAGAACGCGATACCGAGGAGAGAATGACATGCGCGCGGTAGTTGCTCGACAGCTCGACGGACCGGATGCGATCGAGGTGATCGAGACCGCGGTTCCCGAGCCTGGCCCCGGCCAGGTGCGGATCAAGGTAACAGCGGCTGCGGTGAACCCGGTGGATCTCGCGGTGGCAGGCGGACTCCCGGTGACGTTCGGTCTGACAGCCGCCCGGGAGCAGTTCGGCCTCGGCTGGGACGTGGCCGGAACCGTCGAGGCGAGCCCTGATGGAGCGCCCCCGATCGGCACACCGGTGGTCGGGGTGGCGGATCTTCTCGGGAGGTCGCTCAAGACGCATGCCGACTACGTCGTACTTGACGCAGACGCGGTGGTGCCGGCCCCGCGCGGGCTGGAGCCGGTGAAGGCCGCGACGTTCGGCCTGAACGGACTGACGGCGCTGCAAGCGTTGAGGGCACTGAAGCCGGAGCGTGGGCAGTCATTACTCGTGACCGGTGCTGCCGGCGGCGTCGGCGGGTACGCGGTGGAGATCGCGAAGCACCTCGGGCTGACGGTCGTGGCCAGCGCCGGGGCGGCCGTTGAGGAATTGGTGCGTGGGCTGGGAGCCGAGTACTTCGTGGATCGCGCGGACAATCTGGCGGATGCGGTACGGCGCATCGTGCCGAATGGTGTGGACGGCGTGGTGGATGCCGCAATCGTCGGAGTCGGGGCGCAGGAGGCGGTGCGGAATCGCGGACGGCACGTACACCTGCAAGGAGGCCCGCGGCCGCCGCATCTGCGCGGCATCGCCGTCGAGCAACTGTTCTTGCAGGCCACCCGCGCTGACCTGGAGGAACTGGTTCGACTCGTAGAAACCGGTGTCCTGTCGACGAGGGTTGCCGACACTTATCCGCTGGTACAAGCTGCTCTGGCGTACAAGCGGCTGGCGGAGGGTGGCGTGCGCGGCCGGCTGGTGCTGGTGCCTTAGGCCGGGACGCCGAGCTCCGGGGTGATCAACCCGAGGCGCATGGCGGTCATGATCGCGTTGGCGCGGTTCGTGGCGCCGAGCTTCTCGTACACACGGGAGACATAGGTCTTCGCCGTCGAGAGGCTGACGAACATCGCGGCGGCCATGGCCGGTACCGATAGACCGGTGGACAGCAGCGACAGCACCTCGAGCTCGCGCGGGCTGAGCGCCAACGGCCCACCTGCGCGCGCAAGGCCGACGCCTCCAGGATCTGTGGTGAACGGCGTCGGGATGACCTGGGTACGGCGGGCCAGTGCAGGACCGAGGCCCGTAGCGGTGAACGATGCGGCCGCGACCGCGGCGTGGCGGATCGCTCCGAGCACTTCGGCGTTCGGGGCGGTCTTGCCGACGAATGCGGACACGCCGGTCTCGAGCGCCCGGAACAGTACGTCGTCCTCCGCCTGTGCGGTGAGTACGACGATGCCGAGCTCGCTGTGACGGTCCCGGAGATCCCGAGCCAGTTGGAGACCGTCCGTGTCCGGAAGGGCGACGTCCAGGACCACGACATCCGGTCGGGCGGACGCGACGAGCGGTGCCGCCTCGGCCGCGAGGCTGCACTCACCGACAATGGTGATGTCGGCATCGGCTCCGACGAGGCTGACCAGTCCGTACCTTGTCAGCGTGTGGCCGTCGACAACGACAACCGTGATCGCGTTCCGCATTCTCTCCCCCGTGCGCCATCTTGCGACTCTCCCCCAGGCAGTGACGCGGTTTGTCACCTTCTGTCACGATGATCGCTGTCGAGGTACACGCCGTTACGGAATTCAGTCAGGTGCTTTTGATCCAACTGGTTGAACGCTTGGTTACAAACTTCCGTCATTTCTTGACGAAATCCGTCATCCAGTCGCCAGCACGGCGATCAGGGCTCCGCCGAGCATGAATGGCCCGAAGCTCAGGCTGTGCTGAAGCGTGACCCGACGGGCCACTAGCAGGACCAAGCTGACCACCGACATCGACAAGAAGGCCAGCGACGACCCAGCAAGCAACGTCGGCCAGCCCAGCCAGCCGAGCGCGATCCCCAGTCCGCCGGCCAGCTTGACGTCCCCGGCCCCGAGCTGTCCCCGGCTGACGACAGCCAGGACCAGGTAGCACCCACCCAGTACCAGACCGCCGAACAATGCCCGGAGCAACTTTCCCGGCTGTCCGTCGATGACAGCGGCGAGCCCGAACAACGCAAGCAACCCCGGATAGAGCGGCAGCGTCAGGCGGTTGGGCAGCCGCTGCACTGAGAGGTCGATGGCCGACAGCGCAACGCCCAACGCGCCGATGAAGGCGTACGGCGCCGCGTCGGCAACGCCGGCGAACCGCCACAGCAGCAGCGCTACCACGACGGCAGTCGCCAGCTCGAGTACGAGCGGAACGCCATACCAGCCCCCACACTGCGCACACCGGACCGCGAATCGCCCGCAGAAGGGTGCCGCACAACGGCCGCAGTCGCTACGTGTACCGGACGCTACCGAGAACCGGAACACCGTGCGACGTAACAACAACCCGGCACCGAAGCCGATGATGCCTCCGGCAACTGCCCAGACCATGTCCATGCGGGTGAAGGTACGGCGCACCACGCGCGCTACGGAACGACCGCGGTCCAGATCTGGCCGACCGGCGCTCGATGTCGGACGAACGGCCCACCATGTCAGCCGATCGACCGACGGACCGCTCATCGCTGTCAGCCGATCGGCACGTGTGTCGGCCGATCGGCGAGGGTTTCTGGCCGGTTGGCCGATGACGTCCTGGGCCGGCGAGCGAGCACCGTGTCGGTTACCGATCGGCAGATCGCCGTTCGACCACCGGAGGGTCCTGGCACCCGCCACCACACAAGGAGTTCCACCATGCTGAACAACCTGCTCAACTCCGTGCAGAACGCCATCGAGCAGACGCGTCGCGACGAGCGCGGCGCCACCATGATCGAGTACGGCCTGCTGGTCGCGCTGATCGCCGTCGTCGTGGTTCCGGCGTTGCTGATCCTGGGCCCGGCGATCGTCGCGCTGTTCACCGGCGTCGCCGGCAGCCTCTGACGGTCCGGACGACCCGGACGATCTGCCGAGCCTCAGTCGATTCGCGGGGGCAGCGCCGGGACCGGCGCTGCCCCGACCAGGTTGGAGTTCCGATGCGCACTCTCGTGGGGTTCGTCAGGACCCTCGGCGGCCGGCTGGTGCACGACGACCGCGGCGCGAACCTGATCGAGTACGGCCTGATCGCGACCCTGCTCGCGCTGGTCGTCGTACCCACACTCATCCTTCTCGGCCCTGCGGTCGCCGCCTTGTACGCCGGCGTCGTCGGTGCCTTCTGACCCATCCGGGAGAACTCATGGAACCGAGCGGCGCGGACCGTGGCGCCACCGCTGTGGAGTTCGCGCTTCTGCTCCCCCTTCTGCTGCTCGTGGTGCTCGGCATCGTGGATTTCGGTCGCATGCTCAACGCCCAGCAGACCCTCACCCAGGCGGCGCGGGAGGGCGCGCGACTTGTCGCACTCGGCCAGCCGAACGTCGCAGGTCGCACGCAGGCCGCCGCGACCGGGCTCAGCCCGGTCGGCGTCTCGATCCAGTCCAGCTGCCCGACCGGCGCAGGAGCGGGCAGCAACGGCACCGTGCAGACCAGTTACACCTTCCAGTTCACGCCGGGACTCGGCTATCTCGTCGGCCTCTTCGGCGGTACCGGCCTGAGCGGCCAGACCACCTTGACCGCCCGAGGAGTCATGCCATGCGAAACCTGATCCCGCCGTTCGTCCGGCCGATGATGCGAATGCTGCGCGCCGACGACCGCGGCGCGTTCGGCGTGCTGGTCGGGATGCTGTTCGGCACCGGCGTACTGCTCGGCATGGCCGCGCTGACCGTCGACGTCGGACGGCTCTACCAAGAGCGTGCCGAGCTGCAGAACGGCGCCGACGCCGGCTCGATCGCCGTCGCGAAAAGCTGCGTCACTGGCGCCTCGTGCGCACCTGGTACAGCCGCCACCTACGCCAACCTCAATGCCAAGGACGGTACGTCGGCTGTGACGCTGGTCTGCGGCCACGACGTCAAGGGCGGTTTGCCGGGGTGCCCCGGCTCCACTGGAACCAGGGTCGACTGCCCGAATGCACCGGCGTCGGGGACGAACTACGTCGACGTGCACACGGCCACCCGCACCATCGGCGGCTCCTCGCTGCTGCCTCCCGTGTTTGCTCGGGCGTTGACCGGAATGGCCGGCTACCAGGGCAGTACCGTGCTCGCCTGTGCCCGCGCGCAGTGGGGACCGGCCATGCAGAGCTCGACATCGCTGGCGATGACGCTGTCGCTGTGCGCGTGGCAGCAGGCGACTGGTGGGACGCCACCGACGTTCGGCACGGACGCGCGGATCTTCGTCCGGGACGCTCCGACTGCGCCGACGTGCGCGGGCCTGAGTGCTCCTGGTGAGTTCGGCTGGCTGACCGACATCGGTGGCTGTAGCGCGGCGATCAACCTCACGCAGAGCGGCTTCGCGACCGGAAGCGACCCGGGGAAGAACATCTCTTCGGCGTGCCAGAGCGCCTTGTTGTCGTACGTCGCGAACCAGACGCCGATCTTCCTTCCGATCTTCGACACCACCACCGGAACCGGCAACGGAGCCACCTACCACCTGGTCGGACTGGCCGCCTTCATCCTCACCGGCTACGCGAACATGAACCCGCTGAAGGACGCCATCCCTTCGCCGTTCAACCGTGGGTCGTGCCCCAACGGGGCGACCACGCCGTCCTGCATCTACGGACATTTCACCCAGGCCCTGGTGCCTATCACCACCACCGTCGGCACCGGCACCTACTTCGGTGCCGCGGCCATCAAGCTCGCCGGCTAGTACGGCGAGCAGAAGAGAGCACACCATGAAACGTCGAGTCCTGACCATCGTGCTGGCGGTCGCGCTGGCCGTACTCGGAACCGCTGCTGTCCTGGTCTACGTCAACCACGCCGACGCCCGCGCGGTGGCCGGCCAACAGGCCGTGACCGTCCTCGTCGCCGGGAAGGCGATCCCGCAGGGTACGCCGGCACGCGACGCCAAGGCGTCCCTGCACCAGGAGACGCTGCCCGCCTCCTCGGTGTCGGCCGACGCAGTCACCGACCTCACGCCGGCGCAGGAGGCACTCGTCACCGCCTCCGACCTGAGTCCGGGCGAACTGCTGCTGAAGTCGATGCTGGTGACGGCCGCCGAGGCCACTGGCGGCCTGACGATCCCGGACGGGAACGTGGCGGTGACCATCACGCTCTGCAGCCCGGAAGTGGTTGCCGGCAACGTGCACGTGGGCTCGGATGTCGCCGTCTTCGGAACAGTCGTTGCTGGCAGCAACGGTGAGGTCGGCGCGCAGCCGAACTGCACCGGTCAGCACAAGCAGCAACTCGGCAAGGGCATCGGCAACACCCGCGTCGTCGTACCCAAGGTGCGGGTGATCGCGATCGGTCCGGCGCCGTCACCGACGCAGGAGGACGGCAAGACGACGAACAGTGCGTTCTCACAAGGATCGTCCGCACAGAACGATCTGACGCTGGTGACCCTCGCGGTCAACCAGGACGACGCCGAGCGCCTGATCCTGCTCACCCAGACCGGCCTGCCGTATCTGGCGCTACTCGGTCCGTCGGCGCACGTCACGCCCGACAACCACGTCGTACCCCAGTTCCCGCCGGCGACGAAGAAGAAGTGAGGACTGCGATGACCATCGTGTGCCAACCGGCCGGTGCGCCGGATGATCTGATCTCGAACCTCGGCGGGGACGTCCGCTCGGTCAACGACCTCGACGCCGCGGTCCGCGCGCTGTTCGACGCCCCGACCGAGGACCTGGTCGTGGTCGGTCCGCAAGCAGACGCGAGCGAAGCGCTGCAGTTCGCCGCACAGCTGCGGATGGAGCGACCGACCGCCGGCGTGATTCTCGTCCGCGAGCAGGTAGACGTCGCACTGCTCACCGAAGCCCTCCGCGCCGGTGTGCGGGAGGTGATCAGCACCGGCGACACAGTAGCGCTCGACGCGGCTTGCGAGCGGTCGCGGGCGTTGTCGGACCGGGCGCGGGACGAGCTGCGGTTCACGGACGAGCCGGAAACCCCGCAGGGCAAGGTGGTTACCGTGTTCGCCGCAAAGGGCGGCTGCGGCAAGACCACCATCGCGGTCAATCTGGCTGCGGCCCTCGCCCTGATCGAAGGCAACCGGGTCTGCCTGGTGGACCTCGACCTCGCCTTCGGTGACGTGGCGATCAGCGTCCAGCTCGATCCGGTCCGCACGATCAGCGACGCACTGCCGATGGCCGGTCATGTGGACACGACCGGTGCGGTTTCACTGCTGACGCCGTACAAGCCCGGCCTTGACATGCTGCTCGCGCCGGTCACCCCGGGCGATGCGGAGAAGATCCCCGCGAGCCTGGTCGGCGAGCTGCTCACCGTGCTGCGCGGGATGTTCGACTTCGTCGTGGTCGACACCCCGGCGCAGTTCAGCGAGCACGTGCTGACCGCGATGGACCTCTCCGATCACCACGTGTTGCTGACCACACCGGATACGCCGGCGCTGAAGAACCTGCGGATCACGCTGGACATGCTCGACCTGCTGGCGTACCCGCGAGACATCCGCTGGATGCTGGTCAACCGCTCCGACTCCAAGGTCGGACTGTCCTCGAGCGATGTCGAGCGCGTGGTGCGCAGTCCGCTCAACGTCCAGGTGCCGTCCAGCCGCAACGTGCCGATCTCCATCAACAGGGGCACTCCGATCGTGCTCGCGATGCCGAATCACCCCGTCAGCCAGGCGATCACCAAGTTCGCGCACGAACGGCTGCTGAGCCGGCCGGTTGCGGCGAAGACCAAGGCGTTCGCCCGTCGTGGCGCGGGGAGGCGATGATGAATCTCTCCGAACGACTGGCGCAGCGGCAGGCGCGCCCGGGGCCCGAGCCGCAGGCTCCGTCAACACCTGCACCGGCCCCGCACTCGGCGACCGGCGTACCGCGTCGCGCCGCACGGAACGCCGACCCGTTCGCCGGCGTGAAGCGCAGCGTCCACCAAGGACTCCTGGACAGCCTGGGCCCCAAGTTGTACGACGCGCACCTCGACCAGCGTGAGCTCGAGCAACAGGTCACGCAGACGCTGCAGACCGTTCTGCAACGCGACGACACTCCGATGACCGCGGCCGACCGAGCACGGGTCGCCCAGGAGGTCGCTGACGAGATCCTCGGTCATGGCCCGCTCGAGCCGTACCTGCGCGATGCCGGCGTCTCCGAGATCATGGTCAACGGCCACGACCAGATCTACGTCGAACGCGACGGACGGCTTGCCCTCGTCGACGCGGCGTTCACCGACGAGAGCCACCTGCGCCGCACGATCGACAAGATCGTCTCCCGGATCGGCCGCCGCGTCGACGACGCCAGCCCGATGGTGGACGCCCGGCTGCCCGACGGCAGCCGGGTGAACGCCGTCGTACCACCGATCGCGTTGGACGGGTCGTTGTTGACGATCCGGAAGTTCGCCGCGGATCCGTTCACGGTCGCTGACCTGATCTCGTTCGGCACGCTGACCGGTCCGGTCGCGGATCTGCTCCAGGCTTGCGTGCGGGGCCGGCTGAACATCCTGATCGGCGGCGGCACCGGCTCCGGCAAGACGACGACGCTGAATGTGCTGTCGTCGTTCCTGCCCGATGACGAACGGATCGTCACGATCGAGGACGCGGCCGAGCTGCAGCTGCGCCAGGAGCACGTACTGCGGCTGGAGTCCCGGCCGGCGAACGTCGAGAAGCGCGGCGAGATCGCGATCCGGGACCTGGTCCGCAACTCGCTGCGGATGCGTCCCGACCGGATCATCATCGGCGAGGTGCGTGACGGCGCCGCGCTGGACATGCTGCAGGCGATGAACACCGGCCACGACGGTTCGATCACCACCGTGCACTCCAACGCGCCACGCGACTCGCTGTCGCGGCTGGAGACCATGGTGCTGATGGCCGGGGTCGACCTGCCGCAGCGGGCGATCCGCGAACAGATGGCGTCCGCGATCGACCTGATCGTCCACCAGTCGCGGCTGAAGGACGGGACCCGCCGGATCACCCACATCACCGAGGTGACCGGCATGGAGGGCGAGATCATCACGCTGCAGGACCTGTTCCAGTTCGACTTCCACGCGGGGGTCGACGAGCGCGGTTGGTTCCGCGGCACGTTGCGGTCCACCGGTCTACGTCCGGCGTTCCTCGACCGGCTCGCCGAGCGCGGCGTCCACCTGGCGCCGCGGTTGTTCGGCCTGGAAGAGGTGCACCGATGAGGATCCCTTCTGCAGCACTTGGTGCGGTGCTCGGCTCCGTGCTGGCAGTGATATTGGGTGGGACGGCGAACGCCGACACCGGTCCGTCGGCACGGATCGACTCTGTGCAGGTCAGCCCCGGCCAGGCGAACTTCGTGCTCACGACCGCCAATGTGTCCGGCACGCCGGACGCGAAGACAGTGCGCGTCATGGCGGGCCGGACCGCGCTGCCCGCACGGTTGACGCCGGTGTCCAGTTCCACGCTGACAACAGCCCCTCCGCGCGCAGTGGTCATCGTGCTGGATACCAGCGGCTCGATGGCTGGTTCCGGCATCGCTGCCGCGCGGCAGGCCGCGCTCAGCTATCTGGCCAGTCTGCCGAGCGACGTACAGGCCGGTCTGCTCACCTTCTCTGACCAGCCTCGGCTCGTGGTTCGGCCGACGGCAAACCGAGCGCTGGTTCGCACCGCGCTCACTCGGGTGCAGACCGGTGGTGACACCGCGCTGTACGACGCTGTTCGGTCAGCTGTCGCAACGCTCGATGCCGCCCGTCTCGGTCCGTCCGCCCAACGTCGGCTGGTAGTGCTGTCCGACGGTGTGGACACGTCCAGCAAGGCGAAGCTGCTCTCGGTGACCCGGCAACTCGCGGCGAACCACCTGCCGGCTGATGTTGTTGCTTTCCGCTACGGCACGGGCGATGCGTCGGCGGCCCAGCTGATCGCATCCGCTGCAGGCGGCAGGGTCCTGGCCGCGCAGAGCTCCGGCCAGTTGACCGCGGCGTTCGCTGCCGTCGCGCGCAACTTCACCGCTCGCACCAAGGTCGATGTCACCGTCCCGCAGGCACTGGCCGGTCGACACCTCACGTTGCTGGTCACTGTTGGATCGGTCAGCACGAAGATGCCGGTGACTTTTGCGGCGATCAAACCGTCGGCCCCGACACGGGTCGGCCCAGCGCCTGTGGTTCGTCCGCAGCAGAACCTCTGGTCCTGGCAGCTCCTCGTGTTGCTGGCCGGCGTCTTCTTGATCGTCGTACTCGCCGTGGTATTACTGCGGTGGCAAGGCGCCCGTGAGGACTCCGCACGTCGTTTGATGCAGCAGGTCGGCCGGTATGGGCCTCGTCGCGAAGAACAGCAGCAGACCGAGGAAGAGGGCGCTGCCGCCCGTACTGCGCTTGGACTGGTCGATCAGGTACTGCGATCCAGCGGTGCCGACCAGGGGCTGGCGAAGCGGCTCGATCTCGCGGATGTGCAGCGGAAGGCGGCCGAGTGGACGTTGCTCGTCTTCTGCGGCAGCGCGGCGTTCGGAGTCGCACTGATGCTCGTCGGGGTCAACCCGCTGCTGAGCCTGCCGGTCGCGCTGGTTGCCGGCTGGCTCGTGCAACACGTCTTCCTCAGCATCCGGATCGGGCGTCGTCGCGCGGCGTTCGGCGAGCAGCTTCCCGACGTACTGCAGCTGATCGTCGGCTCGCTGCGTTCCGGGTTCTCGCTCGCGCAGTCGGTGGATGCCGTTGTCCGGGACGGGACCCAGCCGGCCGCGGCTGAGTTCTCCCGCGCGCTGGCCGAGACCAGGATCGGTGTCGATCTCGAGGACGGGCTCAACCATGTCGCGGACCGGATGCAATGCGACGACCTGAAATGGGTCGTGATGGCCACCCGGATCCAGCGGGAGGTCGGCGGCAACCTCGCCGAGGTGCTGACGAACACTGTGGAGACCATGCGCGAACGGGCGCAGACGCGCCGGCAGGTGCGGGCGCTCAGTGCCGAAGGGCGGCTGTCCGGCTACATCATCGTCGGGCTGCCGATCGTGCTCGGCGCGTGGCTGACGTTCAGCAAACCGGAGTACATGAGTCCACTGTTCACCACGCCGATCGGCGTGCTGATGGTCGCCGGTGGCGTCGGGCTCATCATCGTGGGCGGACTCTGGATCCGCGTCCTGATCAAGGTGGAGGCGTGAGATGACCCCGACCGTGCTCCTGATCGTCGGCCTTGCCGCTGTCGGGCTGGCCATCGTGCTGGCCGTGGTCGGCATCACCGCACGCCCCGCCGAGAATGGTGTGGAGCGGGCGCTCGCCGCGATCGACAACCACTACACGCAACGCGGCCATGCGACGGTCGAGCCCAAGCGTGACTCGTTCGCGGCCTTGCCGGGCTGGCTGCGCGGCATCGCCGTACGGCTGTCGCCGTCGGGGATCACCACGACGCTGCAGCGACGGCTGGACCTCGCGGGCAACCCGTCCGGGTGGACACCGGACCGGGTGCTGGCAGTGAAGGGCCTGGGGCTGTTCGTCCTCGGTGGGCTCGGCGGTCTGTACGGCCTGCGGACCATCGGCTTCCTCGTCGTGGGTGCCGCTGCGGCCGGGGCCGTCGGGTTCTTCCTGCCCGACATCCTGTTGTACAACGCGGGCATCAAGCGGCAGCAGAAGATCCAGAAGGCGTTGCCGGATGCGCTCGACATGCTGACGGTCTGCGTCGAGGCCGGGCTTGGTTTCGATGCGGCGCTGGCACAGGTCGCGCGGAACACGACCGGGCCGCTGGCGGCTGAAGTCTCGCGGGTGCTGCAGGAGATCCAGATCGGCAAGTCGCGCTCGCAGGCGTTGCGTGCGCTGGCGGATCGGACGACGGTACCGGAGCTGCGGTCGTTCGTGTCGGCGCTGGTCCAGGCCGGTGAGCTGGGCATCACGATCGCCGACGTACTCCGCGAGCAGGCGAAGGAGATGCGGCTGCGCCGTCGGCAGCGGGCCGAGGAGAAGGCGCAGAAGGTGCCGGTGAAGATCCTGTTCCCGTTGGTGTTCTGCCTGTTCCCGTCGATGTTCATCGTCATCATCGGGCCGGGCGTGATCAGCATCATCCACGTCTTCTTCGGGAAGTGACGGCGATGACGACGATCACACGTCGCCTGGATGTCGGCCGGCTGATCATGGTGCCCGGCGCCGTTCTGATGCTGTGCGCCGATGCGTACATCCTCACGCACGCCAGTGGCACCGGAACGCTGCGCTGGCTGGGCAACGCACTGGTCGCCCTGTTCTACGCGTTGATCATCTGGGCCTACGTACGGCGTGGTCCAGCAAAAGCGACCAGTACGTCGTTCACCGCACACGCCGCGGCTGTCATCGCGACCCTACTGCCCTTCGCCTTCCCGCTGCTGACCGGCGCCCGCGTCAGCACCGGGCGGGAGGTGGTCGCCGACGTCCTGCTGGTCACCGGCACAGCCTGGTCGATCTGGTCGCTGCGCACCCTGGGCAAGAACCTGTCGGTCATCGCACAAGCCCGCGACGTCGTGGCCCACGGCCCCTACCGCTGGGTTCGCCACCCGCTCTACATCGGCGAGATCGTCTCGTCGCTAGGCCTCGCCATTGCTGCCACAACCGTTTCCGCCACCTGTGCGTGGCTGTTGCTGGTCACACTTCAGATCTACCGCGCCCACCACGAGGAGCAGATCCTCCTCGGCACGCTGCCGACGTACGCCACCTACCGCACCCGGACAGCCGCCCTGCTCCCCCATGTCTTCTGAGGTCACCCGAGGGCGGAACGGAGACGGAGCGCTACCTGGATGTCCAGGGAACGCCGTGGAGATTGCCAGCCATCTCCCAGGAGAGCGGTGATTCTGTCCAGGCGTTGCTGGACGGTGTTGGGATGGATGTGGAGCGACGTGGCGGCTCGCGTGGGGCTTTGGCCGGCGGCGAAGTAGGCGTTGAGGGTGCCGATCAGGTCGGTGCCGCGCTGGGCGTCGTAGTCGAGTACTGCACCCAGGACGTGCTTGATGTGTGCACGTACGTCGACTTCCGCAGCGCCGACGAGACCGGCCACCCCTAGGTCGTCGGACGTCGCGGACTCGGCTGTGCGGCCCAGACGGAGCATTGTGGTGACCAAGCGGACGGCCTGCCGGTGCGACTTCACCAGAGGCTCGCCCCAGGTCGCGGGGCCCGTCACACCGATGGTGACGCCGGTGCGCTTGGCAACCTCGGCCAGATCGCGGGCGGCTGATGCAGGATCGGTCCGAGCGAGCAGCAGCACCAGATCACCACCGTACGGACCCACAAGAACCACCTTGTCTTCCAGCGGAGCGGACAGCCGAGCTCGTACGGCGGAGTGGTCGCCGCGGCAGACTGCTACGACCAGACGCTCGTGGCGGTGGTTCGGTGCGAGCAAACGGAGTCGGTCGGTCAGTGTCCGCGGGTCGGCGCTTCCACTGAGGACGTCGGCGAGGAGATCCGCCTGTGCACGTTGGGATTGCTCGGCGGCCTGGCGACGGAACAGTAGGACCAGCGCCGTCACGACAGCCGCGCGTTCGACGATTCGCTGGTCGGCGCCGGACAGGTCGTCCACACCACCGATCACGAGCGCGCCGAGCCGCTCGGCCTTGGCGGTCGCCGCGACGACCCAGCAGTCACCGATGCGAGTCAATCGACCGGACTCCGACTCCTGCCACGGAACCGCCGTACCCGGTGGGTTTCCGGCCACTGCCAGCTCGTTGCCGAGAGCATCGACAAGGACGACCCACCCGCCGAGGAGTTCGGACAGCGCGGCAGCGATGGCATCTACATCGCCACCCGACAACACGATCTCGGCGAAGCGGTCGTGAGCCGCCGCTGCATGCTCGACGCCGGTGTGCGCAACCGACAGCTGTTCCAACGCTGCCGCAGTCTCCGCGGCGGCACGCACCTGCACGATCGTCACCGCGGCCAGCGCCGCCAGCGAACCGAGCAGCGACACCTCTTCGGGACTGAACGGCCGACGGGTCCGGTTCGACGCGAAGAGAACGCCGACGAAGGCTCCGTCGACGATGAGCGGCGTACCGCAGATGGCCACCAGTCCCTCCTCCCCGACCGCATCGTCGATCGGAGAGGTGTGCCGGAAGCGCCGGTCGGACGGATAATCGGCAGTCCAGTAGGGCTTGTAGGTTGCAGCGACCAGTCCGCCCAGTCCGGCACCCAGAGGCAGTCGCAGCTGCTGGAACGCAGCGGACGCGGATCCGTCAGTTGCCCGCATGTACGTGTCCCCGCGAGCTTCGTCGTACAAAGTCAGGTAGGCGACGTCGGCGCCGACGAGCGTCCGGGCCCGGTGCACGATCGTGTCCAGGACGCCGCCGGGGTCACGGGCGGACGCGAGCTCGCGGGCGACGTCGACCAGGGCGGACAGCTCCGCGGCGCGCTTCTTGCTGGCGTCCATGCCGGCCCGGATGCGCAGGGCGAGGTCGCGTGCCACCGCGTCCTCGCCCGCCGCCCGGGCCAGTTCACTGCCCGATGCGCCCTCGGCCAGTAGCCGGAGAAGCTCCTCCATGTCCCGGATGATGCCACCTAGAGAGCGGTCAGGTCCCGCTTGTGCGTTTCGGAGTACGACGTAACCGCGGCGATCGAGATCACCGCACACGCTGCGACGTACATCGCGATCGCATAGCCGGAGTCGTACGCCTTGAGCAGCGCTACTGCGATGAACGGCGCCAGACCGCCCGCGATGATCGACGCGAGCTGGTAGCCGACCGAGACGCCGGAGTAGCGCACCCGCGTGCCGAACAGCTCGGTGAAGAACGACGCCTGCGGTCCGTACATCGCACCGTGTAGCACCAGACCGACCGTCACCGCCAGCGTGGCCAGCGCGAAGTTCTTCGTGTCGAGCAATGCGATGAAGACGAACGCCCACACGCCCACACCGACCGCTCCCACCAGGTACACCGGTCGCCGGCCGACGCGGTCGGACAGCGCGCCCCAGAGCGGGATCGCGAAGAAGTGCACGGCCGCACCGATGAGTACGGCGTTCAACGCGAACGACTTGCCCATCCCGAGGTGTTCCTTCGCGTACGTCGCGATCACGATCGTGAAGATGTAGTAGCTGACGTTCTCCGCCATCCGTGCACCCATCGCGGTCAGCACCTCCCGCGGGTAGCGGGTGAGCACCTCGAGCAGGGGAATCTTGTCGACCGGCTCCTGCTTCGCCCGCGCCTCCTGGAACACCGGCGACTCCTCGATCTGCAGCCGCACCCACAGTCCGACCAGCACGAGTACGGCGGACAACAGGAACGGGACGCGCCAGCCCCACGAGTTGAAGTCGGCATCCGACTGGAAAGCAGCCAGCCCGGCCAGTACGCCGTTCGCGATCAGCTGACCCGCCGGTGCACCAGCCTGCGGCCACGACGCCCAGAAGCCACGCCGGGCGGGGTCACCGTGCTCGGAGACGATCAGTACTGCGCCGCCCCACTCACCACCGAGTGCGAAGCCCTGGATGAGTCGCAGTACGGTCAGCAGGACCGGAGCGAGCGCACCGACCTGCGCGTAGGTCGGCAACAGCCCGATGGCGAAGGTAGCGAGTCCCATCATCAGCAGGGACAGCACAAGCAGTTGCTTGCGTCCCAGCCGGTCGCCGAAGTGACCGAAGACCACACCGCCGATCGGCCGGGCGAAGAACCCGACGGCGAAGGTGGCGAAGCTCAGCAGCGTTCCGGTGAGCTCCTCACCTTTGGGGAAGAACAGGTCGCCGAACACCACGGATGCGGCGACACCGTAGAGGAAGAAGTCGTACCACTCGACCGTCGTACCGACGAGACTCGCGCCGACCACCCGGACGATCGGTGTCCGGGTGCGGACCGGTTGTGTAGCTGTCATTTGGGCGGGCTCCTGAGTTAGTGGGCGGTCCAGCCGCCGTCGAGTACGAACGAGCTCCCCGTGATGGAAGCGGAGGCGGGGCCGCACAGCACGGCCACCAGCTCCGCCACTTCGGCCGGTTCGATCAGCCGCTTCACCGCGACCGGTTCGAGCAGGACCTTGTCGAGCACTTCTGCCTCCGACAGACCGTGCGTGGCCGCCTGGTCCGCCAGCTGTGCAGTGACCAGCGGAGTCCGGACGTACGCCGGGTTCACACAGTTGCTGGTCACTCCGTGCGGCGCGCCCTCCAGCGCGACGACCTTGCTGAGTCCTTCCAGTCCGTGCTTCGCAGCGACGTACGCCGCCTTGAAAGGACTGGCCCGGAGTCCGTGCACCGAGCTGATGTTGACCACACGACCCCAGCCGGCGCCGTACATGTTCGGCAGCGTCTGCCGGATCAGCCGGAACGGCGCCTCGAGCATGAGCCGCAGCAGGTAGCTGAAACGCTCCGGCGGGAACTGCTCGATCGGTGCGACCTGCTGGACGCCGGCGTTGTTGACCAGGATGTCGACGTCCGCCGGAAGACCGGCCAGACTCCCCAGGTCCGACAGGTCGGCGACCACCGTCTCGACACCGTCCAGCGCGTCCAGGGCGTCCTGGTCCACGTCGACAGCAACGACGTGTACGCCGTCGGCAGCGAGGCGCTGGGCGCACGCGGCGCCGATACCGGATGCGGCGCCGGTGACGAGGGCTCGACGGGTCTCCATGGCGGACGACTGTAGGAATCCGCGCTCAGCAGCACTATGGGATCGCAGCACACAAGCCTGCGGCCTCAAGTGGCTTGTCGGGCCACTCAGCCGGAGTCGCGCCCATCGACCGGCGGATAGTCACAGATCGAACTATCGTGGATGCATGGTCGATATCGAGCACCCGCAGAAGAAGGCCGCCGGCGTGCCCGCGGTGCTGTCGTCGTTCAAGTTCGGCTTCCGCGAGATGGGGCCGGCGCGCACCGGCAAGGTGTTCTTGAAGATGAATCAGGACGGCGGGTTCGACTGCCCGTCGTGCGCCTGGCCGGACCCCGACCACAAGCGCAAGCACGCGGCCGAGTTCTGCGAGAACGGCGCCAAGGCGGTGGCGTGGGAGGCGACCCGCAAGCGCGTGCCACGCGACTTCTTCGCCGCGCACTCCGTCGCGGAAATGAACAGGATTCCCGAGTTCGAGCTGGGCAAGCTCGGCCGGATCACCGAGCCGATGCTGCTGCGCGCCGGTGCGACGCACTACGAGCCGGTCGGCTGGGACGAGGCCTTCCAGGTCGTCGCCCGGCACCTGAAGGCCCTCGTCGACCCGAACGACGCCGTCTTCTACACCTCCGGCCGGACCAGCAACGAGGCCGCGTTCCTCTACCAGCTCTTCGTCCGCGCCTACGGCACGAACAACCTGCCGGACTGCTCGAACATGTGCCACGAGTCGTCGGGTACGGCGCTGACCCGGGTGATCGGCAGCGGCAAGGGTGCCGTCACGCTGGAGATGCTCGAGGAGTCCGAGCTGATCGTCGTCGTCGGGCAGAACCCGGGCACGAACGCGCCACGGATGCTGAGCCACCTGGAGATCGCCAAGCGCAACGGCGGCTCGATCGTCTCGGTCAACCCGCTGCCCGAACCCGGCCTGATCAACTTCAAGAACCCGCAGCGCCCGCGCGGCTGGGTCGGCAAGGGTACGACGCTCGCCGACCAGCTCCTGCAGATCCGGATCGGCGGCGACCAGGCACTGTTCCTTGCCCTCGGCCACCTGCTGCTCCAGGCGGAGGCGGCGAACCCGGGAACCGTTCTGGACAAGTCGTTCATCGAGTCGCACACCAGCGGGTTCGAGCTCTACGCCAAGCACAACGCCGACCTCGACTGGGACGCGGTCGAGCTGGCCACCGGCCTGCGCCGAGCCGAGATCGAGGAGCTGGCGCAACGCTTCATCGCCTCGAAGGCGACCGTGATCTGCTGGGCGATGGGCCTGACGCAGCACCGCGAGGCGGTCGCGACGATCAGTGAGATCGTCAACGTGCTGCTCCTGCAGGGGAACATCGGCAAGCCGGGCGCGGGCCCGTGCCCGGTCCGGGGGCACTCGAACGTCCAGGGCGACCGCAGCATGGGCATCTGGGAGAAGATGCCGGACGGGTTCCTGGACCGGCTGGACCGTGAGTTCTCCTTCACGTCGCCGCGCGAGCACGGCATCGACGCGACCGGGACCGTGAAGCGGCTGCGCGACGGCGCGGTCCGGGTCTTCGTCGCCATGGGCGGCAACTTCGCGATGGCGACCCCGGACACCGAGGTCGTGCACCGTGGCCTACGGCAGTGCGACCTCACCGTGCACGTGTCGACCAAGCTGAACAGGTCCCACACCGTCACCGGGCGGGAGGCGTTGATCCTCCCGACGCTCGGGCGGACCGATCATGATCACACTCCCGCCGGTCCACAGTCGGTGACCGTGGAGGACTCCCAAGGCGCGGTCCATCTCTCCACCGGGAACCTGATGCCGCCGGCGCCGGAGATGAAGTCCGAGATCGGGATCGTGTGCGGTCTGGCGCAGCACGTCGTACCCGATGTCGGGCAGATCCCGTGGGCGGACTTCGCCGACGACTACAGCCTGATCCGGCAGCGGATCGGCCGGGTCGCGGACGGGTACGAGAACTACGAGGAACGGTTGCGGGCGAACGAGGGCGGCTTCCTGCTCGCGCATGCGGCGCGGGACAAGCGCGAGTTCCAGACGTCCGACGAACGAGCGCAGTTCAGCGTGACCGAGCTGACTTGGTTGCCGACGGCACCTGGTCGTCTGCTGCTGCAGACGATGCGCAGCCACGACCAGTTCAACACCACGATCTACGGCCTGGAGGACCGCTACCGCGGCATCCACGGCACTCGCGAGGTCGTCTTCGTCAATCCCGACGACCTGGCCGAGCTCGGCCTCGAGGACGGCGGGTACGTCGACATCGTGAGCGAGTTCGAGGGCGTCGAACGGCGCGCCCCGCACTTCCGGGTCGTCTCCTACCCGACGGCTCGCGGCTGCGTAGCGGCGTACTATCCCGAAACCAACGTACTCATGTCGGCCGACGACGTGGCCAAGGGCAGCAACACCCCGGTGGCGAAGGGGCTGACAGTCAGGCTGGAGCCAGTCGCTTCCTGAACCACGGCTGGAGGATGGCGAGCGCTGCGGCCACGCCGGCGCTCGTCAGCCACAGTCCGGTCGGGCCTGCGGTCTTCAGCAACTGGGTGACGGTCAGCGGGGCGATGGTGGTGGCGATGCCCCAGCTGAGGCCGAAGACAGCCAGGTAGCGACCGCGAGCTTCGTCGGGCGCCAGGCCGGAGGCTTGGGTGAGGTAGCGGGTCAGGAGGAACAGGTCGCCGAGGCTCCAGAGGATGGCGGCGATCAGGAAGACCGCGAGGCTGTGGGCGATCGCACAGACGACGAGGCCGGCGGCGAGCAGCCCGTATCCGATGGCGATCGACTGGAAGTCGTCCAGATGCTGCACGCGGAGCAGGCGTTGCGCGGCGATCAGGGTGATCGCGGACAGGGCGAGGATCAAGCCGATGCCGGACTTCGGGAGGCCCTGTTCCAGCAAGGTGAGCGGCAGGCCGATCACCAGTTGCATGTAGATCGTGGCGAAGATCGTGCCGCTGGCCAGGAGCAGCAGTAGGCGGCGATCGCGCCAGACCGACGCTGTGGAGGTCGGCTCCGTTGGGCGTTCCCGGCGTACTTCGGGTGGCAGGGCGAGCGCGACGAGGGTCGCGCAGGACAGGCAGGTGATGGCGTCGGCGACGAAGAGCCAACGGAGATCCCAGTGACTGATCGCGGCGGCGAGCAGCCCGGCCAGCACTCCGGCGGCCGCCATGGCTGCGCTGTAGAGGCCGTAGGCGGCGGGCCGGTTCCTGGGCTCGGTGACGTCGGCGATCATCGCCTGGCTGGGTGGCTCGTAGATCTCGAAGGTGAGGCCGAGCAGGACAGCGGCGAGTACGGCGGACCACAGCGCATGGCTCAGCGCGATCCACAGCTGGGCGATCGCGCACCCGGTCAGGCCGAGCACGATCGTCCGCCGCCGGCCGAGACGATCAGCCAACTGACCGCCGAGCAGTCGCGACGGAATGGTCGCAGCACCGAAGAGCGCCAGGATCAGGCCGGTCTGAGCGAGCGACGCACCGAACTCGACCGTGAGTACGACGCCGAGGAACGGGAGCGTGAAGGCGCCGATCCGGTTCACCGCGCGGGCGACGACCAGGATCCACACGGTCGGCGACAGTCCACTCCACGGCGCGGTCAGGTTCGCGGCACTCATTCCGACTCCATGACTGTCTAAGTGGATATGATCGGTCACGCGAGCTCGAGCCTACGGAGGTACCGCGTGACCGGTCAAGTATCTTTTGATAGTCATGCGCGCAGCGTGCTGGCGGCTTCGGTCGAGTACGTGAACCGGCTCACGCCCGGATACTCCGGCGGTACGGCGTACTCGGCACCTGGTGATGACACTGAGGACGTCACGGAGGCGGTGGCGCAGGCGCTGACTGCTATTGGTCATCCACCGAAGTCTGTGCCGGTGGATGACGCGCGGCGGCTGGTGCAGCTCGCGAAGCGGATGCGCATCGTCTTCGAGGCAGCGGCCGCCGATGACCTCGATGCGGCCGCGACGGAGATCAACGCGCTGCTGGTGGACACGAACGCCCGCCCGCAGCTCGACCGCGGCCGGGACCGCCCGTGGAGCCTGCACTTCCACGGCCCGGACGAACAGTTGGCCAACGGTTGGGCCGCCGGCTGTGCGGCCGGTCTGGCACTCGCGGTCGGCAGCGATCTAGCCGGGCGACTTGGGGTGTGCGCGGCCCCTCAGTGCGACCGGGTGTTCGTCGACCTGTCGAAGAACGGCCAACGCCGCTTCTGCTCCCCCCAATGCCAGAGCCGAGTCAAAGCCGCCGCCCACCGAGCCCGCCAACAACCCAGTCCTGCCCACCCATAACCCGCGACGCGGTCGAGCGGCGACTCCGACGAGGGGCGCGCGGGTTCTGCGCGAACCCGCGCATCGGCCACCAAAGGCAGGCGCCTCACCCGAACGGCTTCGGGTGAGGCGCCTGGGGAGGTTTCCGTCAGCCGACCGGAGTCAGTTCGCGGTCCTCGT
>Ga0136846_1228943_pt1 | contig 21651 bp, 27 predicted proteins | sample HopSoiMetagenom2_FD_96841 | JGI IMG/M metagenome (GOLD analysis project Ga0136846, IMG submission 96841) | Grasslands soil microbial communities from Hopland, California, USA - 2 Assembly 2016 (version 4) | ecosystem: Environmental > Terrestrial > Soil > Grasslands | place: USA: Hopland... | reverse complement strand
TATGCGTATGGCAGCAGACCCTGCCTTGGCTGCGCTCTCTAAAACACCTCCTTACAAGCACGGTGAAGCTGGTTAGACTCTCGCTAAATTCCGGATCGCGCCCACCATGACGACCCCTGCCAACACTTCCGCCACGCCCTACGGCACGCTGCCGCCGTCGTCTACCCCTGGTACGCCGCCCGTGCGCAAGCCGGTGAGCCTGCCGCGCCTGCGCGAAATGCAGGCGCATGGCGAAAAGATCACCATGCTGACGGCCTACGACGCCACGTTTGCGGCTGTGGCCGACGCCGCCGGTGTCGAATGCATTCTGGTGGGTGATTCGCTCGGCATGGTCTGCCAGGGCCTGACCAGCACTGTTGGCGTAACGCTCGAAACCATGCGCCACCATACCGAGTGCGTGGCCAACGGCTTGCGCCGCTCGCAGGCCACGGCCTGGCTGATCGGTGACCTGCCCTTCGGCAGTTATCACGAATCCAGAGAGCAGGCGCTGCGCAGCGCCACGGTGTTGATGCAGGCCGGCGCGCACATGGTCAAGCTTGAAGGCGGCGGCTGGACCACCGAGACCGTACGCTTTCTGGTTGAGCGCGGCATCCCCGTTTGCGCCCACCTGGGCCTGACGCCGCAAACCGTGCATGCACTGGGCGGTTACCGCGTGCAGGGCAAGGGCGACGAAGCCGCCGCCACCATGACGCGCCACGCACGCGAATTGCAAGACGCCGGCGCGGCCATGCTGGTGCTGGAGATGGTGCCTGCCGCCCTGTCGGCCACACTCACGCAGGAACTCACACACTGCGCCACCATTGGCATTGGCGCGGGCAACGGTTGCGCAGGCCAGGTGCTGGTGCTGCACGACATGCTGGGCATGAACCTGGGCAAGATGCCAAAGTTTGTGCGCAACTTCATGGAAGGCCCGGACAACAAAACCGCCAGCGTGCGCGGCGCCATGGAAGCCTATGTACGCGCCGTGAAAGACGGCAGCTTTCCGGTGAATGCCACCCATGCGTGGTGATATTTCTTGCTCCTTCCCCCAGCGGGGGAAGGAGTAACTTCCAAGGAGAACAAATAATGCAGATCGTCCACACCATCCCGGAGCTGCGCGAGGCCCTCAGCCCGTTCAAGCGCCCATCTTTCGTGCCCACCATGGGCAACTTGCACGACGGCCACATCGCCCTCGTCAAACAGGCCAAGCCGCTGGGCGACGTGAGCGTTTCCAGCATTTTCGTGAACCGCCTGCAGTTCGCGCCGCATGAAGACTTCGACAGCTACCCGCGCACGCTGGACGCCGATGCCGAGCGCCTGAAGGCGGCCGGCTGCAACGTGCTGTTTGCCCCGCTGGAAAAACACCTCTACCCCGAGCCGCAAAGCTACAAGGTGCACCCCGCCACCGACATCAGCGACATTTTGGAAGGCCACTTCAGGCCCGGTTTTTTTATCGGCGTCAGTACCGTGGTGCTCAAGCTCTTTTCCTGCGTGTTTGCCGGCATGCCCACGGGCGTGGCCGCTTTCGGCAAGAAGGACTACCAGCAGGTGATGGTGGTGCGGCGCATGGTGCAGCAGTTTGCGCTGCCGATCGAAATCCTGGCCGGAGAAACCCAGCGCGCCGAAGACGGCCTGGCACTCTCGTCACGCAACGGCTACCTGAACGCCGCCCAGCGCGCCGAGGCGGTGGAGCTTTCAAAAGCGATACGCGCCCTGGGCGAGGCCGCCCGCGCCACCAGCACACCCGACCTGCCCGCGCTGGAGGCGCAGGCCATGCAGGCGCTGGCCCGCCGCGGCTGGAAGCCCGACTACCTCACCGTGCGCCGCCGCGCCGACCTGCTGGTGCCGCACGGCCCGCTGGCCGATGTGCCGCTGGTGGTGCTGGGCGCGGCCAAGCTGGGCAGCACGCGGCTGATCGACAACCTGGAAATCTAGTTGCGCCCGGCACGACACTTTTGTGCCGGACCGGATTTGCTCCTTTTTTGATAGCTGCTGGCCCAATCGCCATATGGGCCAGAGGCCAATTTTATTAAAAATCCATGCACATCACTCCCGTAGACCCGCAATCGGCCGCTGCACAGGCCTTGATCGCGCAGTCGGACGCCTATATGGCGGCACTCTATCCCGCCGAGAGCAACCACCTGGAAAGTCCCACGGCGCTCAGCCAGCGCAACGTGCTGTTTGTGGGCGCCCACATTGATGGCGAACTGGCCGGTTGCGGCGCCGTGAAGACACTGGATGACGACGGGCGTTACGGCGAGATCAAGCGCGTTTTTGTGCTCGAACAGCATCGCGGCAAGGGACTGTCCAAAGCCATCATGCAAAAGCTGGAAGCGCATCTTCAGGCCACCGGCGTGCGCCTGGCCCGGCTGGAGACGGGTATTCACCAGCCCGAAGCGCTGGGCTTGTACGCGCGGATGGGCTATGTGCCGCGCGAGCCGTTTGGCGGGTATGCGCACGACCCCTTGAGCGTCTTCATGGAAAAACCGCTGGCATGAGCACTGTCTCCGTCCACCTCGCCGCCCTGCCCGACCTGCCGGCCGTCGCCGCGCTGTTTGACGCCTACCGGCAGTTTTACGAACAGCCGGCCGATGCGGCGCGGGCGCTGCAGTTCATCGGGGACCGCATGCGCAACCAGGAGTCGGTCATCCTGGTGGCGCAAGCGGCGGATGCAGGCGATGCCCTCGTCGGCTTCTGCCAGTTGTACCCGAGCTTCTGCTCGGTCATCGCCCAGCCCATCTACACGCTCTACGATTTGTATGTGGCACCGCAAGCCCGCAAGACAGGCGCCGGCCGCGCGCTGATGCAGGCGGCGCACGGGCACGCGCAGGCCAACGGATTTGCCCGGCTGGACCTCACCACCGCCCGGACCAACCACGCGGCGCAAGCGCTGTATGAGTCGCTGGGCTGGGTGCGGGACGATGTCTTCCTGGCCTACAACAAGCCGGTTGCCCTGACCTGACGCGCGCTTGCTCCGGCGGCCTACGCCGCGGGCTAAAGCGCTGCGGTATAAAAGACCGTCGTCCCCAGGTCTTACTGTTTGCAGGAGTGCACCATGGCCATCCCTCACGCCGCTTCCGGGCAAGTTATTGACATTCAACCTTTGACCGGCCAGTTGCTGGACGCCCGGACCGTCGCCCTGTTCAAAAGCGACGAACTCGAAGTCATGCGCCTCATCCTGCCGGCGGGCAAAACCATACCGCCACACCATGTCGGCGGCGAGCTGACGGTGCAATGCCTCGAAGGTGAAGTGGCCTTCACCGCCCAGGGACAGACCCAGCCCATGAAAGCCGGCCAGTTGCTGTGGCTGGAGGGTGGTGTCGAATACAGCGTGGCGGCGTTGAGGGACTCGTCGCTGCTGGTGACGCTGCATTTGTGCAACTAGGGCTGGCCCCTAGGCAAGCCGCCCGCGCTTGAATCTGAAACGGCGTGAGCCCGCAGGACACGTGAAGGTTCTTTGGCCAGCCGCTAAAGTTTTTTAGATCTTTTAGGGCCCTGGCCCAATATCCACCTTGGCAAGCAGCTATCAATTACATAGCAAGGCAGCCAACCGGGATCGTCAGGCCAGTTCAGCCGTCGGTCCGCGGCCCATCAGCGCCGCAACGGCTTCCGCTGGCTTGAGCTTGCCGTCCAGCAGGGCCACCACGCTTTGCGCGATCGGCATTTCAACGCCCAGCCCGGCGGCGCGCTGCACCACGGTGCGAGCGCAATACACGCCTTCGGCCACATGACCCAGTGAATCGACGGCTTGCGCCAGCGTTTTGCCCTCGGCCAGCAGCAGCCCCACCTTGCGGTTGCGGCTGAGGTCGCCGGTGGCGGTCAACACCAGGTCGCCCAGGCCCGACAGGCCCGTGAAGGTTTCGGCCCGTGCGCCCAGCGCCACACCCAGGCGCGTCATTTCGGCCAGGCCGCGCGTGATGAGCGCGGCGCGGGCGTTCAGGCCCAGCTGCAGGCCGTCGCACAGCCCGGTGGCGATCGCCAGAACGTTCTTGACGGCGCCGCCCACTTCGACGCCGACGACGTCGTCATTGGCGTAGACACGCAGCGTGGCGCTGTGAAAGGCGGCGACGAGGGCGTCACGCACCTCGGCGTGCTCACTCGCAGCCACCAGTGCCGTCGGCTGGCCCCGGGCGACTTCCAGCGCAAAGCTGGGGCCGCTGAGCACGCCCGCTCTTAAATTGATAGCAGCCTGTGCACGTATTTCATGGACCATCAGCCCAAATGGTGCAAAAGAAGTGGCTGAAGGCGTGTCGAGAGGCGCCTCAAAACCCTTGCTCAGCCAGGCCACCGGCACGCTGGCGTGCTGCAGGCTTTGCAGCATGGTGCGGGCTGCCGACACCGGCGTGGCCAGGATGATGAGGTCTTGCCCGGAGACCGCTTGCGCCAGCGGTACATCGCCGCCTTGCAGCAGCAGGCTGTCAGGCAACACGACACCGGGCAGGTAGCGGTGGTTGATACGGCCGGCCTGCAGGTTTTTGACCAGGCCGGCATCGCGCGCCCACAGCGTGACCTGGTGGCGGGCCGCGCTGCTGACGGCCATGGCCGTACCCCAGGCGCCCGCGCCTATGACCAGTATTTTCATGAGGGTGTCACGAACGTCACGAAGGAATCACGAAGAAAGAAAGCCGGGACGCGTATCCCGGCAGGCCATCAAACGATGATTTGCGGTGCGGCCGGCTCGGCTGCAGCCTGGGCCTGCTGCTGCTCGTACATGGCCTGGAAGTTGATTTCCGCCATGTGCACGGGCGGGAAGCCGCCGCGCTGGATCACGTCGGCCACGTTGCCACGCAAGTAGGGGTAAACGATCTGCGGGCAAGCAATGCCCAGGATCGCGCCCATCTGCTCGGCAGGGACATTGCGGATTTCAAAAATGCCGGCTTGCTTGGCTTCGACCAGGAACACGGTCTTGTCGGCAATCTTGGTCTGCACGGTGGCGGTGACGGAAACTTCAAACAGGCCCTCGGCCACAGGCGTGGCGTCCACACCCAGCTGGATGTCCACGGCAGGCTGCTCGGGGTTCAGCAGGATTTCGGGCGAATTGGGCTGCTCCAGCGACACGTCCTTGAGGTAGACGCGCTGGATCTGGAATACGGGGTCAAGATTGGCTTCAGCCATGGTGCTCTTTCGGGTACGGGAGGTTGGGTAGAGGATCAGATGCACCGGCGAGCGGGCAACTTCCGGATTATATGGAGCCGTGGATGTGGCCCCCACGGTCGCTCACTTCGTGTAGCTCCCGAGGCCTTGCAGGCCGCGGCTCGCGAGACGCTTCGCCTCTGTCGCCCGTCCAAGCCTGCGCAGGCAGGCTTGGAGCCGCGGGCTCCAGCCCCTCGGGGGCCGCCCGCCTGTGGCCCGGCAAAGCCGGTTCCACGGCTCATGCTGGGTTGAAGATTCAGGGCGTATGCAGTGCGGGTGTTTCACCAGTGGGGGCCGAGGGTCCGGCTTTGCCGGCCCAAGGCGCCGCCCCCTTTTAAGGGGGGAGCAGGCTACACGAAGTGAGCCTGAACGGGGGTTACTTGTCCAGCAGCGGCATGAGGCCGCCGCGGCCGTCCAGGGCCATCAGGTCATCGCAGCCGCCCACGTGGGTTTCGCCGATAAAGATTTGCGGCACGGTGCGCCGGCCGGTGATTTCCATCATTTTCTGGCGCTCGCCGGGCACCATGTCCACACGAATTTCATCGAGTTCAGTGACGCCGCGCTGTTTAAGCAGTTGTTTGGCCTGGATGCAGTAGGGGCAGGTGCCGGTGGTGTAGATCTTGACGGTTTGCATGGTTTTCTCCGGGTCCGGCCGGGCATTGAAGCCCCGGCAGGGAAAGCAGGTGACGCAGGAGCCAGCAGCTTTCATGCCTGCCAGGCCCGGTCAATGCCCTATCAACTGAGGACAAAGGCCTGAATCAGGCCTTTTCAAGAGGCAGGTTAGCCTCTTTCCAGGCTTTCAGCCCGCCACCCAGCGATTGGGCCTGCTCGTAGCCGAGCTTTTTGGCGACGGCGACGGCACGACCGGCGCGCGCACCTGTGGCGCACACCAAAATCAGGGGCAAAGCCTTGTTTTTGACGGTGGCGGGGAGTTTTCCTTCCAGTTCGCTGAAAGGCACGTTTTTGGCGCCCGTGACGTGACCGGCTGCAAATTCTTCCACTTCGCTGACATCCACCACCACCGCTTTTTCGCGGTTGATCAGCTGCACGGCCCCACTGGCCGTCAGCGCGCCGGCGTTCATGGCGCCGGAAATCATGGGCCAAACCAGCATGCCGCCCGAGGCGACCGCTATCGAAATCAGCATCCAGTTGTCGATCAGAAATTTCACGTTGTACCCTTTGTGTGTCTTGAGGCGCTTTTTCAGCGAACCCATGATTTTAGAATGGAGGGGCCCAAACACCCAGCCTGTGGGTCCCTATCCCCTCTTTTTATCTTTCGCCCTCACCCTTTCCTCCCTTTTCATACCTTCTGAACATGTACAAACTCGTGCTTATCCGCCACGGCGAATCCACCTGGAACCTTGAAAACCGCTTCACCGGCTGGACTGACGTCGACCTCACGGAAACCGGCATCGCCCAGGCCAAAAACGCCGGGAAACTGCTCAAAAGCGAAGGTTATGACTTTGACGTGGCCTACACCAGCGTGCTCAAGCGCGCGACCCGCACGCTCTGGCACACGCTGGACGAAATGGACCGCACCTGGCTGCCCGTGGTGCACAGCTGGCGGCTCAACGAGCGGCATTACGGCGCGCTACAGGGCCTGAACAAGGCGGAAACCGCCAAAAAATTCGGCGACGAGCAGGTGCTGGTCTGGCGCCGCAGCTACGACACGCCGCCGCCGCCGCTCGAGGCGAACGACCCGCGCAGCGAACGCAGCGACCCGCGCTACGCCAAGCTGGCGCCGGCGCAAGTACCGCTGACCGAATGCCTCAAGGACACCGTGGACCGCGTTCTGCCCTTCTGGAACGAGTCCATGGCCCCCACCATCAAGGCCGGCAAACGCATCGTGGTAGCGGCCCATGGCAACTCCATCCGCGCGCTGGTGAAGTACCTGGACAACATCTCGGACAAGGACATCGTCGGCCTGAACATTCCCAATGGCATTCCGCTGGTCTACGAGCTGGACGCCGAATTGAAGCCGCTGCGCCACTACTACCTGGGCGACAGCGAGGCTGCGGCGAAGGCGGCAGCTGCCGTGGGGGCTCAGGGTAAAGCCTGATAGAGGGCCTTTTTCTGTAAAGCTCCTGTAAAAACAAGTACTTTTGGCACTTTTGTTTTGCGACGGGTGCCGATTGGCGGAACTGTGGGGTGAGGCCTTTCTCCAAGGTGTATATTGCTTCACATAGGGGGAACAGGCGTTCCCCAACAGGTTTACGAAGGTATTTTCTATGGGTCAAAAGCTCAAGATAGCAGGCTGGATTTCCATCGGTGCCGTGGCAGGCGCGCTCACCACGGTGCAATTGCAAGCCGTGGCCCGCGCTGGCCTCGCGCCCTTGCCGCTGGAAGAGCTGCAGCAGCTCGCCTCGGTGTTCGGCATGGTCAAGACCGACTATGTTGAACCGGTGGACGAGAAAAAACTCATCACCGACGCCATCTCCGGCATGGTGGCCAGCCTTGACCCCCATTCGGTTTACTTCGACAAGAAGTCTTACAAAGAATTCCGCGAGGGCACCACCGGCCGTTTTGTCGGTGTCGGCATCGAGATCAGCCAGGAAGACGGCCTGGTGAAGGTTGTTTCGCCGATCGAAGGCTCCCCCGCCGACCGCGCCGGCCTCAAGCCCAATGACCTGATCACCCGCATTGACGACACCGCCGTCAAGGGCCTCACGCTCAACGAAGCCGTCAAGAAAATGCGCGGCGAGCCCAAGACCAAGGTGCTGCTCACGATCTTCCGCAAAGATGAAAACCGCACTTTCCCGGTCACCATCACGCGCGAAGAAATCCGCACGCAGTCGGTTCGCAGCAAAGTGGTGGAGCCCGGCTACGCCTGGATTCGCCTGAGCCAGTTCCAGGAACGCACGGTCGAAGATTTCGTGACCAAGCTCGAACAAATCTACAAGCAGGAACCCAACCTCAAGGGCCTCGTGCTGGATTTGCGCAATGACCCGGGTGGCCTGCTGGATGCGGCCGTCGCCGTGTCGTCCGCCTTCCTGCCTGAAAACGTCACCGTGGTGTCCACCAACGGCCAGCTGGCCGAAAGCAAGTTCACCTACAAGGCCGCCCCCGAGTTCTACCAGCGCCGCAGCGGCGCCGACCCGCTCAAACGCCTGCCCGCAGCCATCAAGAACGTCCCGCTGGTCGTGCTGGTCAACGAAGGCTCGGCCTCCGCGAGCGAAATCGTGGCGGGCGCACTGCAGGATTACAAGCGCGCCACCATCATGGGCAACCAGACCTTCGGCAAGGGTTCAGTGCAGACCGTGCGGCCGCTGGGCCCCGACACGGGCCTGAAGCTCACCACCGCGCGCTACTACACCCCCAGCGGCAAATCGATCCAGGCGCGCGGCATTGTGCCCGACGTCATGGTCGACGAAACCGCTGAAGGCAGCCCGTTTGCCGCCCTGCGCACACGCGAAGCCGACCTGGAAAAACACCTTAACAGCGGCCAGGGCGCCGAGGTGAAGGACGCCGGCCGTGAAAAAGCCCGCGAGGAAGCCCTCAAGCGCCTTGAAGAAGAAGCCAAGAAGACGCCCGAGCAGCGCCGCCCGCCCGAGTTGGGCAGCGACAAGGACTTCCAGCTGGCCCAGGCGATCAACAAGCTCAAGGGCCGGCCTGTGCTGGTCAGCAAGACAGCTGTGGTTGAGCCCAAGAACGAGAAAAAAGAAAACTAGGCAACGGCCGTAGCGGCCGTAGCGCCGAGGCCCCAGGAACAGTGCCCGCCTTGCGCGGCGCCTGTTCCCGCGGCCGCTGGCACCTCTCCTGCAAGCCTGAGCGCTGAACCGCCTCCACCCCATGAATGACGATCAGTTGCTTCGCTATTCCCGGCATATCCTGCTCGACGAGGTCGGCATCGAGGGCCAGGAAAAGCTCCTGCATTCGCATGTGCTGATCATCGGCGCGGGCGGGCTCGGTTCGCCGGTCGCGCTCTACCTGGGCAGCGCCGGCGTCGGCCACATCACCATTGCCGACCACGACAGGGTGGACACCACCAACCTGCAGCGGCAAATCGCCCACAACCTCGCTCGCGTCAACGAGTTCAAGGCAGAATCCGCCCGGCAAGCCATCGCAGCCATCAATCCTGATGTCGAGGTCACAACCGTGACTGAACGTGCAGAAGGTGCGCTGCTTGATCGCCTGGTGCAAAGCGCTGACCTCGTTCTCGATTGCACCGACAACTTTGCCACCCGCCACGCCATCAACCGCGCCTGCGTGAAGCACCGCAAGCCGCTGGTGTCGGGCGCTGCCATCCGCTTTGACGGCCAGGTGTCTGTCTTCGACAGTGCAGGCGAAGAGGCCCCTTGTTACGCCTGCGTGTTCCCGGAATCCGAGCTGCTGGAAGAAACCCGCTGCGCCACCATGGGCGTGTTTGCGCCACTGGTCGGCATCATCGGAAGCACCCAGGCCGCCGAAGCCCTCAAGCTCATTTGCGGCGTCGGCCAGCCCTTGACGGGGCGGCTGCTGATGCTGGAAGGCAAAAGCATGGAGTGGAGCGAGATGAAGCTGACGCGGAACACGGCATGCCCCGTGTGCGGCGAGGGTAGCGCCGAGCCCCATCGGCACGCCGGCTAACGCGGCGCCGCAAATTTATTTTTTGGCTGAGGCGGGGATACGCGAAGCAACACCCGACACACCGGTCGACGTCGCCTTGGACAAAATGGCTGAGCAATTTTCATCCTGGCCCGGGCCGGTTTCAATCGTGGCCGCCAGGGCAAGCAAGGGGTTCAAAACTCCCAAGGCTATCGCCACCCCGGCGCGGCCGGCCAGTGCGCCCTTGTCAGGCCCGGCACTGGGGGAAGCAAAGGTGCCGCCAATTCTCAGCGGCGACCTGAGACTCAAGATGCTTTGATCCTTGGGCGCCGGATCCAGGATCAGATCCAGTGTTTCGTTGGCTAGGTTGATGTTCCCGCGCCCGTTGATCACCGTGTCGGTCGTGTCCAGCACGATGGTCTTGCTTGTCATCAAACCCTGGTTTACGGCAAAAGCGGCCGCGGCGCAGCGCAGCCGAACGTTGCGGTCACCCCGCACCAGGAACTTGATCACCTCACCGCCATCCAGGCCCATAAACTCCAGAAGGATGTTGCTGATCTCGCCCTTGCCCATGAGAACAGCCACGTCACCGGATGCGGAGCCGAGCATTTGCGCCACGGAACTGCCGCGGCCCTTCAGGTCAAACTGGCCGCTGATTTTTCCAAGGCTGCTCTTGCTGGTTTCAATCGCCGGGAAAAGCTTGTTGAGCTGCACGGCGCGCACATCCAGCCGCGTGTCGAAAGCTGCAGGCACGAGGTTGGCATCAACGCGGATACTGCCCGCCACCGTGCCCCCTGCAATACCCAGCGAGATCGGCTCCAGTTGCAGAACACCTGCATTGAGCTTCACATGAACGCTGCCCTTGTCCAGCGGCAGCACCTCCACATGGCGAATATCGGCCGCCGAGTACACCACATCGGCATTCATGGCTTTGATGCGTGTGACATCCAGCGTTGCCACCGGCAGGACTTTGCGCGTGCCTGGCGCTGCCTTGGCCTTCTTCACCGGCGCAGCTTCGGTGGGGGCCGTTGAAGCTGCCGCGTTGGTTGGCGTAGGGCCGGCTGGAGGCGGCAGGCCGATCACCGGCGCCAGGTCGGCGAAGTCCAGCAGGCGGGACTGCACCTTGCCGGTCAAAAGCGGCACCGCAGCCGACTGGTCAAAGCTGAGGGCGCCGCTGAGGTCGGAACTGCCTAGCGTTCCCTGTATCTGGGTGGCCGCCCACACCTTGCCATGCTTGTCCAGTTTGCCGCGCAGCTTGTAAGGCGGCGTCGATGGCAGCACGACACCCAGCAACTTGTACAGCTCCTCCAGGTTACGGCCCTGCAGGTCGAATGTGGCATCGATCCCGGCAAGGTCGGCGAGGTTGGCAATCGAGCCCTTGGCTTTCAGGCTGGTTTTTCCAGCCACGGCATTGACCTCTATCGGAAACGGCGCTTCGAGATCTTTGCTGAGTTGCAGCACGCCGCCGGTACGCCCGCTGGCACTGAAGGGGTCGTTCTTCCACTTGCCGGTTGCCTTGTAGCTCAGGGGCAACTGTCCCGTGGCCTCCTGCGCGAGCGAAAACTGGACGTTGATGTTCGCGCCTTGCGCGGAGGCCTCGTAATCGAGCGTACCGCGGTCAATCAACAGGGCATCAATCCGCGGGACCGCGCCTTCATCCGACGTGTCACGCGACAGTGCCCAGGTGCGCCGGCCATCGGGCTCTATCTGAAGGCCGATTTCCGGCTCGGTCAATGCGATACGGGGCAGCTCGATGCGCCCCCACAAAAGCGGCAACAACTTGATGTCGAATTCGGCGGCGGTCGCCTTGACCAGGTAAGGCTTGCGCGCCCACTCAGGATTGGCAAACTCCACGCCATCCGCCCGGACCGTAATGGTTCGCCCCAGATTTACCGACAGGTGGCGCGTGATTTCAAAACGCCGCCCGAGCTGGTCGGACACATGGCGATTGATGGGCCCGCGCAGGGCGTCCCACGGGAAAAAAGCGATTAGCAACACCAGCACAACCACCAGCGCAAGCACACCGGCAAGAATTCTCTTCAAAAGGACCGGCCGGGAGGATGAGTTGATCATGAGTGACGTTCTGGATGGTCCGCGTCCGTTTTCCGGCGCTGGCTCCGCAATCACCGGCGATGCGCCAAACCAATGTCGGCCGCGCACACACGCTGAACTACAGAACCTTGAATATCCATCCAAACCGCCATTTAAGGCAGTCGGTAGGGGCCATGACATGCTGTGAGCATGTACCTACAGCACCACATCCGTGACAATCTATGCATGCATACCGAGCAAGTAGGAGGCCTCCTACAAGTACAGGCCTTGACGGCTGGCAGAATGCACCTCAGTGAAAAGATACATTAAGTCACACGACACATTTGCGCTTTTGGGACTTTCGTAATATTTCGAAAGCCACGCGGCCTCCTACCTGGATCTGAGCAGTGAGACTGAAAACGTACATCGTTGAAGACAATCCCACCATTCGTGAAAACCTGATCGGGACGCTTGAGGAATTGGCACGCATTGATGCCGTAGGAACCGCAGACACCGAAAATGAAGGCAAGGCCTGGTTGTCGGAAAACCGGGACAACTGGGACCTCGCGATTGTTGACCTGTTTTTGAAACAGGGAAGCGGCCTGGGTGTACTGGCCGCTTGCAGGGACCGCCCTTCCAGGCAGAAAGTGGTGGTCTTGAGCAACTACGCCACGGCCGACATCCGGCAGCGATGCGCCCAGTTGGGCGTCGATGCCGTGTTTGACAAATCCAACGAGATTGACGCCCTGGTGGATTACTGCATCCAGCAGAGCGGCGCCGTCGCTTGAAATCAGTCGATCAGCTTGTTCTTGAGTGCGTAATAGGTCAGGTCGCTGTTGGAGGAAAGGCTCATCTTTTCCATCACGCGCGTACGATAGGTGCTCACGGTCTTCACGCTCAGCGAAAGCGCCTTGGCAATGTCACCGGCGGTTTCGCCCTTGGCCAGCTTGAGGAACACCTGGAACTCCCGCTCGGACAACTGCTCATGGGAAGCCACGTCGTTGGGCCGGTTCAATTGCTGGGCCAGCAACTCGGCGACAGCCGGGGTGATGTATCGTTTGCCCAGCGAAATGACGCGGATCGCGTCGACAATTTCGGACGGATCGCATTCCTTGTTGAGGTAGCCGCTGGCACCCTGGCGGATCAGGTTGACCGCGTAATGCTCTTCAGGGTAACCGCTCAGGATGAGGATTCCGACGTCGGGTGCTTTCGCGCGGATCATGGCGAGTGCATCGATGCCGCTCTGGCCGGGCATGGACAAATCCATCACGAGGATGTCGAGTTCGACGTTGCGGACCAGGTCAATGGCTTCACGGCCACTGCCGGCCTCGCCGACCACTCGCAAATCGACCTGGTCCGAGAAAAACTGTTTGAGCCCCGAACGCACAATGGCATGGTCGTCCACAATTCCAATTTTGATCATGTCTCTGTCTTTCTATAAAGCCTGCGCTGGCGGAAAACCGCGAGAAGCCTGAAAAGCGATGTTCCCAACGGGCACATGCTTTAATTTTCAGCACCCATTATTGACGAATTTTTCGTTGAAGTACCAGACGGAGTTTGCCGTGAAACGATTTGCGATACCCAAAATGGCCATCAGCCTGCCTTTGGCAGTACTGGCGGCCGCATTCCTCATCTTCATCAACGAAGCAAGTTTTCGCAAGTCTACCGACGCGGCGGCGGCCATTGAAGAGGCCCAACTGACCCGCGGCGCCATCAACAAACTGCTGCAACACGTGCTGGACGCCGAAACCGGGCAACGGGGTTACCTCCTGACGGGCGACCCACGCTACCTGGAACCGTACAACACCGCCGTAGCCGATATTGACCAGACACTGGACACCTTGCGGCAATTGTTTACGCCCTATCGCGAGCAACTCACCGAGTTCGGCCAGATGTCGCGGCACGTCTCGCGCAAGCTCGCCGAAATGGATCTCAGCGTGCGCATGCGCAAGGAAGGCAACGAGGACGCCTGGAAGTTTGTGCTGACGACCGACGTCGGGAAAGAGCACATGGACGCCATCCGCGAGCAGGCCACCAAGCTCGCCGCAGGCAGCATCAGCAAGATGGAGCAAGGGCAGGCCCAGATCAAGAACACGCTGCAGCTCTCCCGCATCGGCGTTGCCACCATGGCCCTGGCGGGCCTGCTGGCGTTTTATATGTACCTGCTTCAGACCAAGGCGCTGCTCAACTCCGGCCGGCGCGAGCAGGAGTCCCTGGAGCGGGAACGCGACTTTCTCGAAAAGCAGGTGCGTGAGCGAACCGCCAACCTGGCCGAGCTGGCCACCCACCTGCAGAACGTGCGCGAGGACGAACGGGGGCACCTGGCGCGCGAGTTGCACGACGAGCTGGGCGCCCTGCTGACGGCGGCAAAGCTGGATGTGGCCCGGCTGAAATCACGCCTGGCGGGCAACCTGCCCGAAGCGGCCGAACGGTTGGCCCACTTGACCAACACGCTCAACAGCGGCATCGCACTGAAGCGGCGCATCGTCGAAGACTTGCGGCCGTCGTCGCTGTCGCACCTCGGCCTGGTGGCCTCGCTAGAAATCCTGGCGCATGAATTCGAAGAGCGTTCGGGCATCTCGATCACCACCGATCTTGAATCCGTCGAGCTCGGCGGCTCCGCGCAGTTGACGGTCTATCGCCTGGTGCAGGAGTCGCTCACCAACATGGGCAAGTATGCGGAAGCCAAACAGGCAGAAATCAGCCTGCATAACTTCGACAGCTACATCACGGTAGAGGTCAAAGACAACGGTCGGGGCTTCAAGACTGAGAGCGTAGGCCCGGGCAGTCATGGCCTGGCCGGCATGCGGCACCGGGTGGAAGCGGCCGGCGGGCGCTTGACTGTCGCCAGCACAGAAGGCGAAGGTACGCGCATTTCCGCGGTGCTACCAAAAACGCTCTGAGACCACACTCTGAACACGGCCTGAGAGCAGGGCCTGCGAACAGATACCTCACGAAAAAACTGACGCGCCACGCGTCGACGCTTCTTCCTGCCTGGCAGCTTCAGGCTGCATACACGCGCCTTGCACTCCTTGAAATGAGCGAGACGCTGCACCGCAACCCTGCATCACCACACTTTCGCGGAGGCACACCTGCGTAACAAAATGTCGGCCCCCTCCTACAGGGCGCTGCCGCTGGAGCTGACAGTGGCACACGCTGGCAGCCGATGAGGGAAAAGGGCAGCGCTCTTTAACCTAGGCATCAGGCGTTCAAAAGATTTCAAAAGAGACGGCGCGCCCTTTCCATCCACCGCAAAGGAGCCCGAGATGTTGCACTATTCCGTCGTTTTCCTGGTCATCGCACTGATCGCAGCCGTGTTCGGCTTTGGCGGTATTGCGGCAGGCGCTGTCGAGATCGCCAAGATTCTTTTCTTCATCTTCGCCATCATGGCCATCGTGAGTTTTGTCATCAGCCTGATCAGAAAGGGCTGACAACACGGGCCTTCTTCAAAACATACGAGCAACGCGGCCTCCTGTTTTCTCTGGCCGCGTTTTTTCACCGTTTTTTAGATTGGCCCCCGATGGCCTTAACCCCGATGGCCTTAACCATCTATCCATTCAACCCTTTATCCGTTCAACCATTCAAACCCATTCAAGGATTCAACATGAACACTCAAACCGCTTCGAAAACCGCACGCCAGGCCTCCGACGAATTGCTCACGACTGCCGAGAAGGCCGTTGACAGTACACGCGGCTACGCAAACGATGCGCTCGACAAGGCAGAAAACAAGGTTCGCGAATTGCGCGGCAGCGTCGACCCCGTGGTGGACATGCTGGCATCCAGAGCGCAACGCCTGGCCCGCCAGAGCCTGGACATCGCCTCGGAAGCCAAAGACCGCGCACAACAGTCGCTGTCAAACGCCGCCGGCGCCACCACGCGTTATGTCTCTGAGCAACCTCTGCGCTCCGTGCTGATTGCCGCCGCGGTGGGTGCAGGCATTGCACTGCTGGTTTCTTCGGCACGCCATCGCAACCAGAACCGCTACTGATCCGCTATTGATCCGCAGTGCGGCACTTAACGCATCCCAGTTACCCAGCCTCCGTTTTTTGACGACTTGATCCATGCTCCACCCCCTCTTCTCCACCATCGTGCAACGGCCGGACCTGGTTATGGATCATGTGTCGGCCTATGCCGCCCTGTTCCACGAGGAGGCGTCCAATGCGGGCGCCGAATTGCTGGCGCGCGCAGTGGCCTGGATTGTTGCGGTGTTGTCGGCGGCGGTGTTTCTGGGGCTGGCCGGAACGGCCGTGATGCTGGGCGCACTGCACAACCAGTTTCACTGGGCACTGGTGGGCGTACCGGGTGTTGCGCTGGTGATCCTTGTGGTGGCCATTTTGAAGGCACGAAAACCCTTTGTGAATGAACGCTTCCCCGAACTGAAGGCGCAGATCGACAGTGATGCCCGCGCCCTGCGGATGGCGGCCTGACGGCCGGCCGACGCAAGACCCATTCATCAAGACGCGCCATGACCTCCCTGACCGCCCCCACGCCACAAGAACGGCTCGCGAGCAGCCGCAAGGCAATCGTGCGGCACATGAGCCGTGATTCGCATGACGAGCACGATGACGACGCCGGCGCCGGGCATGGCGGGGAAAGCGATTCCGGCGGGTTTGAAGGCGGCGCCTGGGGCATCCTCAAGCACGCACTGGGTGCCTGGTGGCGCCACCACCCTGTGAGCGTGGCCTTTGGACTGGCCAAGCCAACGCTCAAGCACTATGCCGAAGAAAAGCCGCTGCAGTTGCTGGGCATCGCGGCGGCGGCAGGCGCGGCCGCAGTGGTGCTCCGCCCGTGGCGGCTGGTGTCGATTGGCAGCCTGCTGCTTGCCACGCTGAAGTCATCTGAGTTGCCGGGTGCGTTGCTGTCGATGCTGTCCAGCGCGTCCTCCCCTCCTGAACAAACCCCGAGATCAAAATGAACACCCCTGTCCTCTCCAACGCAAGCCCTGCGGCGCCTGACGCGCTCAGGCTCGACGACACCGGCCTGCAGGCGGCCCGCAATAGCCTCAATGACGGCGCCATCACGCCGGCCTATGGGCCGCACCGCGATGCGATCGTCAAGCTCCTGAATGACGCGCTGGCCACCGAGCTGGTCTGCGTGCTGCGCTACAAGCGCCACTACTTCACAGCCAGCGGCGTGTCATCGCCGCCCATTGCCGACGAGTTTCTTGTGCATGCCAATGAAGAGTCCGCCCATTCGGACCGTATTGCCCGGCGCATCGTGCAATTGGGAGGCGAGCCTGATTTTTCGCCTGCCACGCTGCTGCAGCGCAGCCATGCCGACTACGACGAATCAAACGACCTGAAGACCATGGTACGGGTCAACCTGATCGCAGAGCGCGTTGCGGTGGAGACCTACCGCCAGATGATCGCGCTGATTGGCGACAAGGACCCGACCACACGCCGCATGCTTGAAGACATTCTGGCGGACGAGGAAGAACACGCCGACGAACTCAAGGATTGGCTGGAGAAATAACCGTTACCGCAGGCCGGTGGGCGTGGTGCCGCTCACCGACAGGCTTTTTTAACCACTGCACCAAAACCATTAAATCAACTCAAGAGGAAAACAATATGAAATACGCTCGCGCAATTGCATTCGCAGCCCTGGCAGGCATCACCATCATCGGCAGTGGGTGCGCTGTCGGGCGTGGCCAGTCGACCGCCGGAGAATATGTCGACGATGCAGCCATCACCACCGCGGTGAAGGCCAAGTTCGTGGAAGACAAGACCGTGGCGGCGTCGTCCATCAAGGTCGAAACACTCAACGGTACGGTGCAGCTGTCCGGCTTTGCCAAGTCCAGCGCTGAAAAAGCCCAGGCTGAAAACATCGCACGCAACACGAAGAACGTGAAGGCCGTGCGCAACGACATCATCGTTCGCCCGTAAGCGGGTTAGCGGGTTAGCGCAAGTCCGGCCGCCCCAAGGTGGCTGGAGGAGGCCGGAAGAAGGAAGGCAGGCATGGAGTTCCATGGCCTGCCTTTTCTTCGCGCGTCTTTTCGTGCGTCTTCTCGTGCGTGCTTGGCGCGTGTTTTTGCGCATGAATAAAAAAACGCCACCCGGTTCGCGTGAATCGGGTGGCGCCGCGGTTCCAGCTCCTCGAAAACGGTGAGGACTAGCCCGCCGGCTTCACCACCAGCTTGTTGTCGACCGAGTTGACGCCTTTGGTTCCTTTGGCAAGAGCGGCTGCCTTTTCCCGTGCCGCTTCCGTAGGCGCGGAACCGTTGAGGGTCACGGCGCCGTTTCGGGTATCCACGTTGATTTTGAGCACACTCAGGTCCGGATCTTTGGCGAGCCCGGTGGTGACCGTCGTGGTGATCGTCAGGTCGTCAATTTTTTCGCCAGCTTTGCCAGCCATGTCCTTGCTGGAGGATTCGGCGCCTTGGGTCGCATTTTTCATCGCGGCACCGGCACTGGCCATTTCGCTCTGGGCTTTGGCCTTGGCCCGGGCGGCGGCTTCCTCTGTCTTGGCGATGGCAGAGTCAAGTTGCTGCCCGGCTGTTTTTCCGTCGTCCTGTTTGCCGCACGCGGACAGGCTGATCGCCAGGACGACGGCGGCGGCTACCGCCAGAGGCCGCAAGGCGATGCCGGCCGGCGGGAAGTGCAAGGGGGTAGAGGTCATGAGGGCTCCTTTGGGTGAATGTGCGGGCATCCGGAATGCCTGGGCCACGCACAGGTGGCGAATCTGAAGTTCGCGCCTGTTCACTCTAGTCAGGCGGGCGGCTTTCGCCTATCGACAGGGGCTGAAAGGCCCGTAGGACAAAACGATAGCGAAGACCGCCTTCGCCAGCCCTCCCGGCCGGCTACCTGGCAGGCGAATAGCAGGAGCCGTGTTGTTTGCGAAACTGCGCCGGGTACACCGGTGGCACGCCATTCGCGGGCGAGAACATGCCCAGGCCTGCGGCTTTGGCGCGCCGCTGCTGCGCTGCGTACGGGCCCGGGCTGGAACGGAAGCGGTAAGACCAGGCCATGCCGCGCGCGACCATCCATTGGCCGGTGTCGTCGCCGTTTAACTCGATCCTGGCCAGCAAACGGCCGTAGTCGTCATGGCGCTTGCCGTGCACCTTCACGCGCTTGCCCAGCACCCGGCGCATCAGCGCGTCGCGGGAGTCCGGGCCAAACGCCTGGCAAATCTCGGGGGCATCAATTCCGTCAATGCGAACGCTGACCGGCTTGCCGCCGCCGGGCGGCCGCACGCGAACCGTGTCGCCATCAACTACATAGGTCACCACGCCAGACCAGGCCGCTTTGGCGGGCGGAGCTGCGAAGGCTGTAGCCGGCCCTGCGATCCACCCAAATGAGGCCAACGCAATCAGGAAAAGGAAATAGAAACGTCGCGCCGGGGTCATGCGCCGCCTTCGCTATTAAATTGATAGCTAGATGTACATGTACCTATTGGGCTGGAGGCCAAAAAGATGCCTAAAAACTTTGGGGCCTGGCGGCGATGCGGAGGATAAGGCTGCCGAAACATTGAGGTGCCGCTGAGGTGAAAGAGACCCAAATATACTGTACAAATGAACAGTTACGCCGCATCCGCCTCTCCCTTCTTCATGGACACCCCACGAGCTTCAGGCGGTGACGATCCAGCCTTCCAGGCAGTCCATCTCGACCGGCAGACCATAGAGTGGCCCACCCTGCTGCACCGCCCAGGCCGCCTGCATAAAACACAGCACGGCATCCAAGCTGTCGCCGCTGGCATCATCAACGAGCGTGTCGCGCTGCGCATGGCTGACCTTGAGGCGCAGCCCCAGCCGCGTTTGCCCGTTTTCCAGGGCCGTGATCAAGTCCTTGCGTGCGATCAGCCGCTCGGGTGTCTGCTTGGCCCTGTCGTCGCTTTTATAGGAGCGGCTGCCCAGCACCTCGCGCGCGAGCAGGCCCGGATACCCTTCGAGCGCCACGCGTTGCACGTCTCCGTCATGCAAGCCGGGCAGGTGCGCGCCGGCCGCCAGCAGCCGCGGCACACCGGCGTGCAGCATGTAGGCGACCGGCGGGTTGACCCATTTCATCGAGGGGCTGGAGCCGGCCGGTCCGTCGGCGGCGCGGTGGGCGAACTTTCCGCCCACGGGCCGCGCGTCGCAGAAGGCGGCAAAGGTGGCGCGGATGTCTTCGCGGCTCAAGGCCGCATAGTGGCGCATGCAGGCTTCCCACTGCAGCGGCCAGCCCAGATGCACCACCAGTTCACGCGGCAGGCCAAAAGGAAAATCAAATGCGCCTACCCAGGGCTGGGGCTGCTGCAGCCAGTGCCCAAACTTCTCCAGGGAGTCCAAGCGCTCTATTTTTGACAACACGCAGCGCCCATGAGACATGGACCCCAAGGCCAAAACAATGGGTTTTTTCGGGGTCGGGCTGCTGGAGAAATCGCAGCCGAGCAGCAACAAGGGCGCCGTCATCGCAGCATCAGCCCAGCGCCAGCGCCATCACGCCCGCCGCAATGCAGGCCGCGCCGATCAGGCGTAAAGTACGGTCGCCCTCGCCCAGCAGGTGGCCGCCTATCAGCGCGGCAAACAACATGGACACCTCGCGGGCGGGCGCCACATGCGACAGCGGCGCGGTCTGCATGGCGTACAACACCAGCACATAAGACACGGGGCTGACGACGCCGACAAACACCGCGTACTTCCATTGCCGCTTCCACAACACCCTGGCTGCGGCGGGGTCGCGCAACAAGGCGGGCGCCAGCACCAGCATGCGCAGCAGACAGCCCATGTAATCCACCAGGATCGGCGACATCAGCAGGATCTTGACCGCATAACCATCGACCACGGTGTAGCTGGCGATAAAGGCGCCGCTCAACAAGCCATAGACCATGCCCTTGCGCACCCGCTGGCGCTGGGCCGGGTCGTGCGAGGCGCGCCACAGGCCCGGCCCGCCGGCGATCAGAAACACGCCGCCCACGACGCCCGCGATACCGGCCAGACCCAGCGCGGAAATATGCTCGCCAAGCAACACGATGGCGGCCAGCGACGACAGCAGCGGCCCCGAACCCCGCGCCAGCGGATAGACCACGGTGAGGTCCGCCTTGCGATAGCCGCGCAACAGGACGATGTAATAGATGGTGTGCAGCAAGGCACTGGCACACAGCAGCAACCATTCAGCCCAACCCCAGCGCGGCAGTTCGGCAATGCCGAACCAGATGCCCAGCGGCGCCCACACCACCAGAAGCACCAGCCCGGTAAAAGCGGCAAAACGGGAATCACCGCCGGCCTTTTTGGCGGCGATGTTCCAGCTGGCGTGAATCAGTCCGGCGAGGAGTACGAGGGCCAGGGCGCCTGGGGACACGCGTCAGGCCTGGCGGTACGCAGGCCTCAAACCCTGCCGCAGATGGAGGCGGTGGCCATCAGGTCTTCAAGCAGCGCGAACGACACCTTGCCCGACACCGAGTACGGGTCGAGCTCGGCTTTTTCGGAGTACTTGAGGAGGATCGAATGATTGAGCTTGGACAGGTTGACCTGGCCCATGGTCCAGCCGCCAAAACGCCGCTCGGAGATTTCCTCGAAGTGCAGGAGGATGACGTCCTTGTGGCGGGCATCTTGCTGGATGTGGCCGAAGAGTTCGCTGACCGCCATGCGGCCGCCTTCAATCGCCTGCAAAAAGATGCCGCCACCGTAGCAGAGAATGCCGGTGATACCCGACGATGGATTGTGCTGGCGCGATTGCGAGAGGATGCCTTCGATGGCTTCGGGGCTCGTATCAACCGCGCGGCTTGCGTAAAGTAAACGTACCAGCATGGTTAGCCTTTCTGCGGGATCAGTGCGAGGAATTCACGGCGCAAGGTCGAGTCCTTCAGGAACACGCCGCGCATCACCGAGTTGATCATCTTGCTGTCCATGTCTTTCACGCCGCGCCAGGCCATGCAGTAGTGGCTGGCTTCCATCACGATGGCCAGGCCGTCGGGCTGGGTTTTTTCCATGATGAGGTCGGCCAGTTGCACCACGGCCTCTTCCTGGATTTGCGGGCGGCCCATGACCCATTCGGCCAGGCGCGCGTATTT
>Ga0136846_1219634_pt1 | contig 21652 bp, 13 predicted proteins | sample HopSoiMetagenom2_FD_96841 | JGI IMG/M metagenome (GOLD analysis project Ga0136846, IMG submission 96841) | Grasslands soil microbial communities from Hopland, California, USA - 2 Assembly 2016 (version 4) | ecosystem: Environmental > Terrestrial > Soil > Grasslands | place: USA: Hopland... | reverse complement strand
GGGGCCGGGTGGCCAATGACTAGAGCGCCGCGCGCTCAGCACGAACGTCTCTGGTTGTCCAGGCAGCCCGACCGGCTGGCCGATACGTCGACGTGGTACATGACGCCGGTGAAGTCGTACGCGGATTTGAAGTCACTCAGGGACTTGCTGCAGCTAACAGGCCGAGGCGATCAGGAAGCACTGCCGGTGCTGTGGGAGGACAACTATCTGTCGCTACTGCCGGGAGAGACTCGCGTCGTGACCGCCACCCTACCGGGTCCGCGATCTCGGCGGCGCGCTGCCGCAGTTGGTCGTGAGTGGCTGGAACGTGCCCCGGACCATCGCTCGCTGAGCTTAGGGCCGCGGCTTGGCCGTCCGCTGTTCCCCCGAAGAAGGCGACGAGGCCGAACCGGCGCTCCGACTCGTCGCGGTGCCCGACGATCCGGCGGACGACGACCGGGGCTGGCCGCCGCTCACTTCGGCGTTCCCGCTCGCGCCTTCCTCATATCCGCGTCCATTTACCACCCGGCCGTGTGAGCGAAAGCTGCTGCCGCCCCCGGCATCCCCGCCTCCATCGCCCGAGCCGTTGTAAATGATGATTACGGGGTATTCGCGGGGATACGGGTCATATCCGTAGGGAGCGATGGCTCCGAATCCATCGCAGTAGGCGGAGCCATAGGAGAACGGCGTGTAGTCCATCATACAATCGCCATACGCCAGTGTGCCCGGAGAAATCGGACCCCCGAAGTAGGTCTCCAGCGTGTCCGCTCGCCGCTGACCCTGGTGTGAGGACGTGTTGATCGCGAAGACGCCAGGATACGACAACGCGATCAGCAAGTCGGTGATACGGGATGGCACGCCGGCGTCGGCGAGGGCGAGGAGACGCTTGGCATCCAGAATAAACGACCCGCCACGCTCGACCAGCCAGGCCTCCTCAACCGCGGGATCGACTTGGCGTGCGGCCTCGGAGATGTCCTCTACGGCGAGGGGCGCCGTCGCTGCGGCGTGTGCCTGCGACAGCGCCATGAGATCCAGATGGAGCGCGGTCAACGCGTCCGCGACTTCGCTCGGCAGAACGAGATCGGTCGCGGCGTGGCGATACCGCTGCACCCGCACACCGGTCTTCGCGCCCACGGTGCTTCCCTGGATGTACAGCAGCTGACCGATGCGCGTCTGCGCAATCACGCCGGTGCCGGTGCGTGTGCCCCAATTGGGGCAGGTCTCCTGCGAGTGCAGATACAAGCGGTCGCTCACGGTCGACCAGTCGGCGCGTTGCCATCCACGGCATTCACCATGATTGGTTTCGATGCGCGCGCCGTTGGCGAGAATCCGCTCGGCCGTGACGACTTCCCCGTTGTGGATGGTCACGAGATCGATAGCCGACGTGTCCGCGGCCGGAACGAGGCAGATGGCGGACTGGGGAGTCCCCATCGATTCCCAGCAGCCGATGTAGGCAATCCAGCGGGAGTCGACCGTGGTGTTCTGGGCGTGTGCCGCCGCGGCTCCTGTGCCGAGGAGCACCGCGGCGACGAGCGACGTCAGGATTGGGGTGCGCATATGCGGTCCTTAATAAACTCTGAACGTCAAGCCGGCCGTCATGGCCAGACCCGACAGGTCGATGTGATTGAATCCGTCGAAGTCAGCGCTCATCGGCCCTCGGGCCCACGTGTAGCGCGCCTCGATATTCGCCATCGTGAAGCTGCCGAGCGCGAGGTCGAGACCGGCCGACGCGTGGGCGACCGGGGTCCAGGCCTGGGAGCTGAATTCATCGGGGAAGACGTTGAGCGTCTTGAAGTCGATGAAATCGCCGACCTGGTGGAACTTGTATTCCATCATGCCCCCGGCAATGCCGACATAGAGCGCGCGCCGCGCGGGGATCCACGCGAACTGTCCGATCGGGCGGCCGCGCGACGTGATGTAGTGTCGGAAGCCGAGGGTAATCGGAATGCGACGCAGCGACGTGGTTTGCTCGATCGGCAAGTCGTTCTGATCGACCCAGTCGCGGAATTCCGATTGCCGGCTGACGTTGGCATAGCTGACATCGAGCACGATGTCGTTCGACGGCGCCACGCGGATGGCGAGAGCGGCGCCGAACGTGGGAGAGCTGAAATCGGAACGGTCGATGGTCAGTTGATCGGTCACGAAGGAGAACAGATCGCTGTGCGCCATCGCATACGCGAATCCGCCACGGAATCCGAAGGTGCCACCCGGGGCGTGAAACAGAAAACCGTCGCCAGCGTGTTGCGCATGCGACGGTCGCGCGATCATCGTGATCGCGGTTGCGGTGAGCAGCAGTGCCGTCCCCGCCGAGCGAAGACCTGTCATAACGACCTCACTTGGACCGACTTATCTTACCTACGCTTTAGGGAGGCGTTACGTCAACCAATCCAAGGAATTATGACGTTTGGGGCGCGGGCACCCTGCTCGTTCTCGCGCTCGGCTCCAAAGCGGGCAGCCCTTCGGAGGTTCATATTTTCAGCAAGGGCGGGCATACGCACTCTATAACTGGTTGAACGCGCAAGGATTCAAGTAATGGAACTTCGGCCGCTGAACGATTCGCACACTGCGCTGCTCAACACCTTGCAGTTGCAGGACGACGTCTGGGAATCCATCGGCACGTTGCCGGGCCCCGAGGCCCGACAGGCGCACCACCTCTTCGCCGTCATGGAAGGACCGGTACCGCTTGGGTTTGCCGGACTACTCAAGTCGCAGGCCACCAACGCGAACGACTTCGAGCTGGTGTGCGCGATGCGCTCGGAGGTACAAACACGCGGGATGGCGAAGCAAGCCTGCCAGCTGGCGCTCGAGTGGGCATTCAACACGGCGAAGCTCGAGCGCGTCATTGCCTGCATCGACGATACCAATGAGGCGGCGCGCGCCATCGCCGGCAAACTCGGGATGACGACGCTCGGCCCACAGCGGCCGAACCGGACAGTATTCGTGAAGTATCGTGACGAGCGCCGTGTAGGTTGAGATTCGTCATCCTGCTCGTCCTTGCCGCGTGCGCGCCGAGTCCGGCACCGCCGAATGATTGGCGCGTCACAGGCGGCGACCCCGGCAATACCCGCTACTCCACTCTCGATCAGATCGATACGCAAAACGTCGCGCAGCTTCGCGTGGCGTGGACGTATCACACCGGCGATCTCGTGCCGGATGCCCGACCCGAAATCCAGGCGACCCCGATCGTGGTGGACGGCGTGTTGTACACGACGACGCCCGCGCTCTCGGTGATTGCACTGCGTGCCGATCGCGGCACACTGATCTGGAAGTTCGACCCCCGTACTACGTACCACGTACCACGAACGGGCTTTTCCCATGTCAATCGCGGCGTCGTCTACTGGGCTGATCGCGCTGACCGCCGGATTCTGTTTACCGCAGGTCGCCGCCTGTACGCGCTGGACGCGGCGACGGGACGGCTCATCGAAACATTCGGCGATTCCGGCTCCGTCGATCTCGCGGCCGGGCTCTCGCGGGACATCGGCGACGCCTATCTCGTCGCCACGACGCCCGGGGCGATCTATAAGAATCTGCTGATTCAGGGGACGCGGGTCGGCGAGGAAGAAGGCTCGGCGCCTGGCGCGGTGCGCGCCTATGACGTGCGCACCGGAGCACTGCGGTGGACGTTTCACACGATTCCGCAGCCGGGGGAATTCGGCTACGAGACGTGGCCCGCCGAGGCGTGGCGTACGGCGGGCGGCGCGAATTCGTGGGCCGGCATGACGGTCGACGTGCGGCACGGGATCGTGTTCGTGCCGACGGGTTCGGCCACACCCGATTTCTACGGCGCGCGCCGCGCGGGGACGAATCTGTTCGCGAACTCGCTGCTCGCGCTCGATGCGGCGACCGGCAAACGACTCTGGCACTTCCAGACCGTGCATCACGACTTGTGGGATCGCGATCTCCCTGCCGCGCCAAACCTCGTCACACTGACCCGTCATCCCTCGCGCATCGAGGCCGTCGCGCAGATCGCCAAGAGCGGCTTCGTGTTCCTGTTCGAGCGCGAGACAGGAAGGCCGCTCTTTCCAATCGATGAACGGCCGGTCCCGGCGTCCGATCTGCCAGGTGAAAGCGCGTGGCCGACGCAGCCGTTTCCCATCAAGCCGGCGCCCTTCGCGCGCCAGGCGATGCTCGACTCCGATGTCACCGACATGAAGCGTTTCCGCGCGCTCAGGAGCGGATCGTTGTTCATGCCTCCCAGCCGGCAGGGAACCGTGGTGCTGCCGGGCTTCGATGGAGGAGGCGAATGGGGCGGCGCCGCGGTCGATCCTGAAGGCGTGCTGTACGCCAACGCGAGCGACGTCCCGTGGATCGCGGCCATGCGCGCGTCCATGACCATGCTGCCATCGACCGACGTGGCGCGCTCGGGCGCGGCCGTCTACGCGGCCGCATGCGCGGGCTGCCACGGAGGCGATCGCCGCGGCCGGGGAGGAAACCGCGCGCCGTCGCTGGTCAGGATTCAGGACCGCCTGCCGCTCGAGACCGTGACCGAAATTCTGAACGGTGGGCGCGGCTTCATGCCCTCCTTCACTAACTTGCCTGGCAGTGAGCGCCGGGCCGTACTCGTCTATCTTGGCTACGGCGTTCCGCCGGACGACACCGTCTCACACGCGGCGCGGCGTGCGTCGGCCTACGAATTCATCGGCTACGAGCGCTGGAAGGACGCAAGCGGCTATCCGGCGATCAAACCGCCGTGGGGGACGCTGAGCGCGATCGATCTGAATACGGGCGACTATCGCTGGAGAATCCCGCTGGGCGAGTTCCCGGAGCTGACGGCTCGGGGCATGCCGATCACCGGGACCGAGCAATATGGCGGACCGATTGTGACCGCCGGTGGCCTTCTCTTCATCGCGGCCACGCAGGACGCGAAGTTCCGCGCTTTCGACAAGAACACGGGAAAGCTGTTGTGGGAGGCGCTGCTGCCCGCGCCCGGCTACGCGACGCCGTGTACTTTTGCGGTGCATGGCAAACAGTTCGTCGTCATCGCGGCCGGCGGGGGAAAACTGGGTTCGCCGTCGAGTGATGCGTATGTCGCGTATGCCTTACCGTAGACCAGCGTGAAACGCATTGCGACCGTTCTCCTCATTGGCGTCTCCGCCGCCGGGCTGCCTTCGCAGGCGCCACGGCCGCGTACCTACGCCAATCCGATCGACATCGACTACCGCTACAACTTCGAGCAGAAGAATGAGGGCATCTCGTATCGCTCCGGCGCCGATCCCGTCATCGTCGTTCAAAAAGGCAAGTACTACCTCTTCGAAACCATCGGCGACGGCTATTGGGAATCGACCGACCTCGGCGCATGGCGGCACGTCACGCCGTCGCGCTGGCCCATCAACGACATCGTAGCGCCGGCTGCTTTGTCGGTGCGCGACACGATTTATCTGCTGCCGAGTACGACCGCGCCGCTGCCGATTCTGATGCTCACCGACGCGTCCTCGGGACGCGTCGATTTCTACAACCGTCTGATGCCGTGGCTGCCCATGGCGCGCGCGCGAGAAGCGGACTCACTCGCGAAGCCCGATTCGGTGCAACCGGGGCCGTGGGACCCGGCATTCTTTTACGATCCCGATACCGAGCGCTGGTTTCTCTACTGGAATTCGTCGAACGCCTATCCGCTGCATGTCATCGAGCTCGACAAAACGAAACAGCTGGCGTACACAGGCACGCCGAAGTGGTTGTTTGGTCTCGATCCCGAACACCACGGCTGGGAACGCTTCGGGCAGGATCATCGCGCCACAATCAAGCCGTTCATCGAGGGCGCCTGGATGACGAAGTACCGGGGACGCTACTACCTGCAGTACGGCGCGCCGGGGACCGAGTACAATGTCTATGCCAACGGCGTCTACACGGCCAACGATCCTCTGGGCCCCTTCATGTACGCGCCGTACAATCCGGTCGCGTACAAACCGGGCGGATTCGTCCAGGGGGCGGGCCACGGCAACACGTTCCAGGATTTATACGGAAATTGGTGGAATACGGGAACACCGTGGATCGCCGTCAACTGGAATTTTGAGCGTCGCATCGGACTGCATCCCGCCGGCTTCGACGCGGACGGCGCAATGTACGTCGACACGCGCTTCGGTGATTTCCCGCATTGGCTGCCGACAAAGGCCTGGCAGAGAAGCGACGAGCTGTTCACCGGCTGGATGCTGCTCTCCTATCGCAAGGCCGTGACGGCGTCGTCCACACGCGACACTTTTCCCGCCCGCAACGTCACCGATGAGAATCCCCGCACCTTCTGGGTGGCGCAGCAGAATCAACCAGGTGAATGGCTGACGCTCGATCTCGGTCGCGTCTTCGATCTCAAGGCGATTCAGGTGAACTATGCCGACTACCAGTCGGGACTCTACGGAACCGATTCGACCGTGGTGACGCAGTTCCGGCTCGAGTCGTCGGTGGACGGGCGTCAATGGCAAACCGTGGCGGACCTCTCGCACGAGACGCGCGATCGTCCCAATGCCTACATCGAGCTGGCTGAGCCTGTGCGCGGCCGGTATGTGCGGTACGCGCACGTCCACGTCGGCGCGGCGCATCTCGCGATCAGCGATATCCGCGTGTTCGGCAACGGCGCGGGGCCGCCGCCGGCCACGCCCGGCGGGCTGGCGGCGCGGCGCGACAGCGATACCCGCAACGCAGGTCTCACGTGGAAACCGGTTGCGGGAGCAGTCGGCTACAACGTGCGCTGGGGAATCGCGCCGGCGAAGCTGTACGAGACCTACCAGCGTTTCGCCGATCAGGGGACGACGCTGGAGCTACGCGCGTTGACGGTGGGCCAGGCGTACTGGGTCGCAATCGAGAGCTTCGACGAGAACGGCGTTTCCGCTCTGAGCCCGGCAGTGCCGGTCCGCTAGCGCCGTGTCTTCCAGGCGCTTTGTGGTCGCCGGCATCGCTGGAGCTCTGCTGCTGCACCCCGCGCCTCAGCAACAGCGCTGGATGTTCGGCCCGTTCACCAAGCCGGCCGGCGTCAACCCCATTCTCACGCCCGATTCGACGTCGCGGTTCCGTTCTCCCATGACGGACAGCGTCGTTGCCTGGGAGGCGTACGCGACCTTCAATCCAGCGGCCGTGGTGCGGAACGGGAAAGTCCTTCTACTATATCGCGCCGAGGATGCGAGCGGCGAACGGCAGATCGGCGGGCACACCTCGCGACTCGGCCTGGCCGAGAGCTCCGATGGCCTCCACTTCACGCGGCGCCCCGCGCCGGTTCTGTATCCGGACACGGACGCGCAGCGGCAAAATGAGTGGCCGGGCGGCGTCGAAGATCCCCGTATCGTGCAGTCGGAAGGCGGCACGTACATCCTCACCTACACCCAGTGGAATCGCGACGTCCCGCGCCTCGCCGTAGCCACATCGCGAGATCTCACCACATGGGTGAAACACGGGCCCGCGTTCGCCCGCGCCGCGGGTGGCAAATACCTGCGATCCGAGTCGAAGTCCGGCGCGATCCTCAGTCGCGTGGCGGGCGAACGGATCATCGCGACGCGCGTGAAGGGGAAGTACTGGATGTATTGGGGCGTGCCGACGATTCGCCTGGCGACGTCCGACAATCTGCTCGACTGGACGCCCGTCGAAGACTCAGCGGGGCAGGCCTTTCGGGCGCTCTCGGCGCGGCCGCGCGGATTCGATTCGTGGCTCGTGGAGGCTGGACCGCCGGCGCTCCTCACCGCCGCCGGTATCGTAGTCCTCTACAACGCGGGCGACAGCGCGACGCGCTCCTACAGTGCGGGGCAGGCGCTGTTCGATCGCAACGATCCGCGTCGACTCGTGGCCCGTTCCGACTCCGCGTTCATTCGACCGACGGAGATCTACGAGCGCACCGGACAGTACACGGCGGGCACGACGTTCGTAGAGGCTCTCGTGCCGTTCAAGGGCCGGTGGTTCCTCTATTATGGAACGGCAGATTCTCGAGTAGGCGTGGCGGTGTGGAGGCCGCGGCCTTAAGGCTGGCGCGTGAGGTACCAGGCGAGGGCGGCGAGGATCGCTAGCGCGACGAGTACGATTACGCGCGCGCGGCGGTTCTCCCGGTTCGGGACCGGGGCCCGGCTTCCTTTATATACAGGAACGGGCTCCGTGCTCGTCTCGGTATCGATCAGCGGGTACACCTGGTGCCCCACATCTTCCTTTGGGCCGCTCCCGGAGTACCGCAGGCCGTCTCCGTCGAACCGTGCCACGACGACGGTGATATTGTCGGGTCCGCCGCGCTCGTTGGCGAGCGCCACCAGCTGGTCGCAGGCGGCCGCGAGGTCGGGCGCCGAGGACACGATCTTCGCGATCTCTTCCTTCTTGACCTGTCCCGTCAGCCCGTCGGAGCAGAGCACGAGAACGTCGCCGCGGCGCAGCTCCTGGTGCGTGAGATCGACTTTCACTTTGGCATCGGGACCGAGCGCCTGGAGGATGATGTTGCGGCGCTCGCTATGCGCGGCTTCTTCTTCGGTCAGCTCGCCCGCCTCTACCAGCCGCTGCATCAATGACTGATCCTTGGTGAGCTGGTGCGCTTCGCCCCCTCGAATCAGATACGCGCGGCTGTCGCCGACCTGCGTCAGATACAAGTGATCGTTGAGGACGCCAGCCGCGGTCGTCGTCGTGCCTATGCCGCGGACTTCCGGATGCGCTTTGGCGTGGGCGTGAATGCTTGCGTTCGCGACCTCGACCGCTTCCTTGAGCCGGTAGGCGAAGCGCTGGGGTGTGACGTCGTCTTCGGCATTCCAGGTCTTTGCCAGATGCGCGTAGATGGTATCGGTCGCCATCTGGCTCGCCAGCTCGCCTGCCGCGGCGCCGCCCATGCCGTCGGCCACGACGAGCAGCGTGCCGCGCGGTCCCACGTCATGCTGGCGGACGTCGGGCTGCAGCGACGCGGACTTCCGTGTGAGGTCGGCGACGAGATAGCGATCTTCGTTGTGGTCGCGTGCCCGACCCAGATCGGTCTTGGCGAAGACCTCGACGCGAACCTTGGCAGACCGTCCGAACATGGCCATCAGGCGGGGCTGCCTCCTCCTCCACCCGTCGGCAGCTCTACGCGGAGCAGCTTGTCACCGACCATGATGCGCGAGCCGTCCTGCAGCGACATGGCGCCGCGCGCTGCGATCGCGACTCCGTTACGGCTGTGGTCGTCCACGAGCACAAAGTCCGCATCTTCGGAGCGGACGGTTGCGTGCTGCGCGCTCATCGACGGATCGTAGGGAAAGATCCAGTCACCGCGCTCGCGGCCGATATGCACGTCCCGTCCTGGGGACAGCTGAATGACATCGCGCGAGCTGCCGTCGGCGCGCAGCTGCGTGAGACTCGCGATGTCGGCGCTCGGCACCATACTACCCATGCGCTTGGTCGCGTCGGCTTCGGTGGTGTAGGGACCGGGGTAGCCCAGGCGGCGAAAGCGCAGCATCTGCGAGCCGATGAGAATCTGCTCGCCATCGGTCAGTCGATACGGCGCATCCAGAAACACCCAGGTGCCGTTGCGGCTCCCGAGGTCGCGGATTTCGAGGCGTCCCTCCTCCCAGGAAATCTTGGCATGCAACGGCGACAGGAACGCATCCTCGGCGAAGCGGATATCGCCTTCGGTTCGGCCGATCGTCGTGATCGCCTGCCTGCGATCGAACCGCGCCACTTCCGTCGCCATCTCGGAAACCAGAATCAATGCGAAGGACCGATCGCCACGTCTGTCGGAGATCGTCCGCCGTTCGCGGGTTTCATGCGCGGTCTGAACCGGATTGGAGACGTGCCCGCAGACGGGACACGCGGAGTCCGACGACCCGGCACCGGCGGCGGGAGAGGGGGAGGAAGAGGTCATAAAATCAGGTGGCCCAATCTATTGTCGACCGCTAGCTTGCGCCACATGCGACTCGTTTGTGCCGCGCTTTTTGTCGCCGCAACCGCGTGCGCGGCGCCGGCGGCGCGTCACACAACCACTTCTCCCACGTCCTCATCCGGACGCGAGCCGCTGCGCATCACGATTGTCTATCCTGACAGCGCCGAGCCGATCCAGGCGCAGGACTCCTCATTCATTTTCGGCAGCGTTGGGCGTGGGCGCGGCGACGTGGTGCTGTCCGTCAATGACCACCCCGTGCCAGTACATGCCAGCGGCAGCTGGCTGGCGTTGGTGCCGCTGCAACCGGACTCACTGGGTCTCATGCGCTTTCACATCGTCGCGCGCGCCGCCGCGGGGACTGGCGCCGAGCAGGGCGAGACGACGTTCGTCGCACACGTGGCGCGGCTGTATCGTCCGCCCGCCGGTGTCATCGCGTGGATCGACACGACGAGTCTTACGCCCGCTGAGTCCCTGGCTTTTCCGGCGGGAGAGGGAATTCGGCTGTCGGTCCGGGCCACTCCCGGCGCGCAGGTCCGGCTACGCATGGAAGGAAAGAGGGATGGCATCTGGCTCGTCCCCGATACGCTGCCCCAAGAACCTGCGTGGGGAGTACGCGCCTTTGGAACCGACACGACGGCGTATCGGCTCCCGCCCGCCGCCGACCGCTACGTCGGTTGGCTCCCGGCGCAGCCACTCTGCGAGGGGATCGTGGAAGCGATCGTTGGAACAGATACCGCGCGCGCCATCTGGCCGCTCGTCGTCGACACGATCGATCGCAGTCATCCGGCGGTCGTCGTCCTCGATGATGACACCGCCCACACCGGAACGTCCGACAGCCTGACCGTCGGAAAGGCCGTTCCCTACGGCACCTACAACTGGTTCTTTCCGCTCGGCACGACGGCAGTCGCGAACGGCCGGTGGGGGAATCAGACCCGCTTGCAGCTGTCGCGCGGCGTCGTGGCGTGGGTGAACTCGAGCGATGTCGTTCCCCTGGCCTCGGGGACGCCACCCCCGGGCGGCAGCGTGGGGTCGGTGCGGCTCGTGGCCGGCTCGCGCTCCGTCGTGCTCCACGTGGCCGTGCCGGCCCGTGTGCCGTTCAAAGTCGAAGAAGACGAGAGCAGCCTCACGCTGCGATTGTACGGCGTAGCGTCCGATATCAACTGGATGCAGCACGGCGGCACCGATCCGTACGTGACGCGGATGAGTTATGCGCAACCGGCGAGCGACGAAGTGACGATTACGCTGACGCTCGCGGGGCGCGTGTGGGGCTACCGCGCGCGCTGGAGCGGCCGAGATCTCGCGCTCGAGATCCGCCGGCCCCCGGCGATCGATCCCGGCCGCCCACTCGCCGGCCGCACGATTGTCCTCGACCCTGGCCATCCGCCCGTCGGCGCGCATGGGCCGTCGGGCTTGTGGGAACCGGTCGCCACATTGGCGGTTGCGCAGCAGGCGAAGACGCTGCTCGAGCAGCGCGGAGCGACCGTGCTGTTGACGCGCACCGACTCGATGCCGATCGACCTTTTTCCGCGGACGCAGTTCGCCGAGCAACACGACGCCGACGTGCTGGTTTCGATTCACGCCAATGCGCTCCCCGACGGCGTGAACCCGTTCGTCAACAACGGCACCAGTGTTTACTACTTCCACCCGCGCAGCGCGGCGCTGGCGCGCGCGCTCGACCGCGCGCTGGTCGCGGAATTGGGGGTCAGGGATTTGGGAATGGGGCGTGGAGACTACGCCCTGGTCCGAGATCCCTGGATGCCGTCGGTGCTGACCGAAGCACTGTTCATGATGATTCCGGCGCAGGAAGCGCTGCTTGCGAGCCCGGAGGGGCGGATGCGTTACGCGCGCGGCATTGCGAAGGGCGTCGAAGATTTCCTGCGCGAGATGACGAAGTGAGGGGTACACGTCGTGCAACTCTCATCGTGCTCCTAATCCTCCCGGTCACCGCCTCCGCCCAGGTCAACCCCTCAGGCACCTGGCGCACTCTGCACACCGAGCACTTCCGCGTCCACTTCCGGCCGACCAATCGCGCGCAAGCGCTGGAAGCGGCGGCGGAAGCGGAACGCGCGTACCGCCTGTTGTCGACCGAACTGCATCGGCCGCGCGGCATCGTGGATCTCACATTGTCCGACGACTTCGACACCGCCAATGGCTTTACGACGACGTATCCAACCAATCGCGTCACGATCCTGCTCGTCCCCCCCAGCACCGATCCCGCGCTCCAGACGTACGACAGCTGGCAGCGACTCGTCATCGTCCATGAGCTGACGCACGTCTTTCATCTGGATCGTACGCGAGGGATTTGGAGCGGCTTGCAAGCCGTGTTCGGCCGGCTGCCGGGTTTGTTTCCCAATCAGTACCAGCCCAGCTGGGTAACCGAGGGGCTCGCCACCTACTATGAGTCCCGCTTCACGACCGGCGGGCGCGCGGAGGGGAGCTATCACCGCCAGACGGTCGGCGCGGACGCCTTTGCCGGCGCTGCCCGCTCGCCCTATGACGCGCTCCTCTTCACGCGCTGGGCCGACGGCATCACGCCATACGCGTACGGCAGCCGCTTCTGGGAGTATCTCTCGCTCACCGGCGGCGATTCGCTCGTGCCCCGTTTCGCCGAACGGACCGCGGGCCAGCTGATCCCATTCCGCGTGGGCCGGCCGCTGACGGGTATCGGGGCTCCGCGGTCGTTGTTCGAGACGTGGCGGGAGGCGATTGCCGCCGCGGCGCCACCCGCAGGCGATTCGTTCACAACGAGCCGTCTCATCGCCCGGGAGCTCCGCACCGAACCCGTGCCACGGGTCTCGCCGGATGGAAACCGCATCGCCTATGTCTACGACGACGGACGCGACGCGCGCAAACTGCGCGTCGTCGATGCGCAGAGCGGCGCCGTGGAGCGCGCGCACCGCGTTAACGGCGAGGTCAGCTACGACTGGTTGGGCGACACGCTGATTGTGGCACAGCTCGACTATATCGATCGCTGGACGGCGCGCAGCGATTTGTGGCGCTGGTCGCCCTCAGGAGATTGGACACGCATGACCGACTCCGCGCGGCTGCTCGAGCCGCGCAGCGGGGGCGGCATGCTCGTCGCCCTCAAACTCGGCGACGGCGGCATTACGCCGGCGGTAGCTCCACGGCTCTCGGAAGCGATCGTGGATGCGCCGGGCGTGACATGGGGTCCCGTCGCCCCATCGCCGGACGGCCGCTGGGTTGTCGCGCCGCGGCACCAGCATGGGCAATGGCAGCTGGTCCGCTGGCGCGCGGGATCGCCGCAATCGATGGCGGCGATCAGCCCGCCCGCCGACCTCGTGGCGTCCCCGACGTGGGGATTGGGCGGCGTCTTGTTCGTCACCGATGCCGGCGGGTTTCCGCAGATCCATCTCTGGAAAGAGGGCGCCGGAATCACGCGGATCACCGCCGAGCCACTTGGCGCACGCTCGCCGGCCGTACTCGCGGACGGGCGCATCCTGTTCACGACGCTCGGCCACGCGGGATGGGAGCTGCGCGCGGTCGCGCCACTCGCGTCACCGCGTGCGCCCGACCAGGCCCTCCCGATGACTCCGTTCGATTCGGCGCCGCACGTCTCGGTGCGCGAAACCGGATATGCGTCGTGGCCGTCGCTGCGTCCACATTTCTGGATTCCGTTATGGCTCGATGCCGCCGACGCGGGGCGCTTCATCGGAGCCGGCACGGCGGGCGGCGATGCCGTGGGTCGCTACGCCTATTTCGCCACCGCCCTCGTGTCGGGTGCGCCGCTGCGCGCGGAGGGTTCGCTGTTCGCGCTGAGCAATGCGCTGGGTGATCCAACACTCGACTTCGCTATCTCCAATCACTGGTCACTGATCGGCACCGACAGCACCGGTCACGTCGTGTCCCGTGATCAGCGTGATGCCGGGATCGGCGCCACCTTCCTGGCCCACCGTTGGCGCAGCTTCGTGTCGCTGCGCGTCGCGGCTGAGTATGAAGGAAGGAAATACATCTCCGCGCCCGACACCGCGCTCGCTGACATCTGCACCGGATGCCGATCGAACGACCTGCTGGGCGGCGTGGCGAGTCTCTCCTTTGGATCGGCGGTTTCTGCGCCGCTGGCGACGTCGCTGCAGGACGGCGCATCGGCGAGCTTTCTCTTCCGGTATCGAGGGGAACAGGGATCATCCCGCTGGCTGACGGAGGCGCGGGCTCGGGGCAATTTCTATCTGCGGCTCGGTCCGCGGATCGGATTCGCGCACCCCGTGGTGGCAGCGCGCGTGGCGATCGGCGCGATGGACGGTCCGCTGCCCGATCACCTGTCCGTTGGCGGCGTGTCCTCGGGTGCCGCGCAGCTCGCGTTCGCGCAGACGATCGGCGTGTTCCGCACCTTCCCCGTGCGCGGCTACGCGCCAGGGGCCGCCCAGGGGCGGCGCGCGGCGACGGCTACCGTCGAGTATCGCGTTCCGCTCGCGCTCGTCGGCAGATCGCTTGGTCACCTGCCGTTTGGCGCGGACAAGTTGTCCTTCGCCCTGTTCGGCGATCTGGGCGATGCATGGGATCCTGGCGAGCCGGCGCAGCTGAACCACCTGCGCTCCTTCGGCGTCGAGCTCGTCGGGGATCTCACCGTCAGCTACGATCTGCCGTTGCGCGTACGCGTCGGCGTCGCGCAGCCGGCAACGGGACCGGCCAGCGTGTACGGCGCGTTTGCTGCGGATTTCTGACGCGAGGCGCAAGACTAACCCTCCCGGCCCGGCATATAATCCAGCAGTATGCCCGCGCTCCTGCTGCTCGCCGCCCTGGTCCAGGCTCCCGCCGATCGCGCCAATCTCGTGTCGTTGCGCGACTCGCTGGGCGAGGTGCAGGACACTGTCGCGCTGAAACGGCTCGAAACCGCGACCATCGAGGTCGCCAAACAAAATCGCTCCGACCCGCTCGTTCATCTCCGGCTCGGATTCATCGCCTACCGGCTCGGTGAGCTCTCCAAGGACAAATCGCATTACGACGACGCGGCAGGGGAATTCCAGTGGGCGGGTGAGCTGCAACCCGACTGGCCGTATCCCTGGTATGGACAGGGACTGTCCGAGCTGGCAATCGGCGAGGCCGGGGCCATCGCGGTTGAGAATCTGAAACAGATTCTTGGCAAGGATTATCTCTCCAAGGCGGCGAAAGCGTTCGCGCGCGCGACCGAAGCCGATCCGTCGTTCGCCTCGGCAGTCGTCGATCTGGCGAACACCGCTCTGACGCAGCGCATCCGGCCGCGGCTCGATGTCGCACTGAGCGCGGTGCGGATGGCGGCGGCGTCGCCCGCGGGACGCTATCCGGAAGTGCAGCTGGTTCGGGGCCGCGTGGAGCGGGAAGCGGGGGAGACGGATTCGGCGCTCGTCGCATTCCGCGCGTACTTGGGCCTCGCGGGTGATTCGGGCATCGGCCTCCTGGAAACCGCGCGTACGGCCTACCTCGCGCGCCAGCCACGCGACGGATGGACGGCGTACTTCAACGGCGCACGGCTCGCGCGCTCAGCCGAGGCGGTCGCGCTGTACCGCCTCGACCTCTCGTGGATCGCGGATTCCGCGGAGCTCCGGTCGTTCGACTCGGTCGCGACGCCGGGTGAGCGCGCGGCCTGGCTCACCGAGTTCTGGGGCAAGCGCGACGCCCTGGAAGCGCGTGATGTCGGCGAGCGGCTTGCCGAGCATTACCGCCGCTGGTTTCAGGCGCGTCACGATTTTCGACTCGTCAGCCGCCATCGCCACTACGACATCACGGAGCGCTACCGTTCGCTCCAGGCGGAGTTCGACGATCGCGGCGTCATCTACCTGCGACATGGCGAACCCGACCGGCGCGCGCGCTTCGTCCAGAGTGATGTTGAGCCGAACGAGAGCTGGCTGTACCACCGTCCCAGCGGCGACCTCGTTTTCCATTTTGTGGCGCGCGACGATGCGACCGACTACAAGCTGGTCGAAAGCCTGGTCGACGTCCTCGGCTTCGGCCGGGGCGTGCGCGCCGGCTCGCAGATGGATGCGCAGCTCGCCGACCTCTACGCCTCCCGGCACGACTTTGGCTCGATCTACACGCGCGTCGCCGCGAGCCAGCGACCCGTCGGCAATGAGCTCGCCACGGAGCGCGCGCACGGCCGCCAGGATATCGTCTTCGGCACGACGAGCGACAGCTACGCGCGGCACTTCGATTTGCCGATGAGCGTGGTCGCGAGCGCGTTCGTAACCGGGAAGGAAACGGCCGACACGCTGGGAGGCGGCGGGCAGTTACTGCATGTGATTTTCGCGATCCCCGGCGAGCGGCTCTCGGCCGCGCCGGCGGAGGCGGCCGGTGGGCTGCGCTATCCACTGTTGTTCCGGGTGATTGTGGCCGATTCCACCGGACACGTCGTGGCGCAGCACGACACGCTGCGCGTATTCACGGCGCGCGAGCCCGTGCGCCATCCCGATTACCTGACCGGCCGCATCGCGCTGCCGGTGCCGCCCGGACGGTACGTCTACCGGTTGCTCGTGACGACGGTGGATGGCGGAGCCGGCGACCTCGTCACGCACGACGCGCGCGTCGACTCGCTCGACCCGCATCGCTTCTCGGTGAGCGACGTCGTCGTCGGACGCGACGGATCCGGGCTCGTGTGGCATACGATGGCCGGCGACACCGTGCGACTCAATCCGCTCCAGCGATTCCCCGAAGGCAGCGGCATGAACGTGTATTACGAGGTCTACGGACTCGCGCGGGGCGCGGCGTATCACACCGTCGTGCGGCTGGAACGCGAGGGCAGGCGCTCGCTGTTCGGTGCCATCGGCCGGCTGTTCGGCGGGGGACGCGCACCGGTGCTGCTCGAATTCGATGCGCCATCCGATGGGCCCGTCACGCGCGTGCAGCGCGGCATCGAATTGCGCGACGTCTCGAAAGGGAGCTATCGCCTGGTAGTCACGATTGCCGATCCGCAGACGGGCACGACCGTCACGCGCACGGAGCAGTTCCAAGTCGTCGATCGCTAGTCTGTTGACCCTGCTGGGGGCGAAACCTATGTTAGCCCGGTTCCCTCGGAGACCGGATTGTATTGCTCCCGCTGCGGCACCCAGAATAAGGATACCGCGAAGTTCTGCGATTCCTGCGGCCTCGACCTGACCGCGACGACGCCGACCGGCGTCCGTGGAGGGCCGAGCGCCGACACACCGGACATCTCCGAAATCGACATGGTGCGTCAGGAGCTCAGTGAGGAATACGACATCCTCGAGGAGCTCGGCCGCGGCGGCATGGCGATCGTCTTCAAGGCGACCGAGAAACAGCTCGACCGCGAAGTCGCGATCAAGGTGCTGCCTTTCTCCCTCGCCTTCGACCGGGAATTCGTCGAGCGCTTCCAGCGCGAAGCCCGTACATCGGCGAAGCTCGAGCATCCCAACATCATTCCGATTTATCGCGTGGGAAAAGCCGGCCGCATCATCTACTTCGTGATGAAGTTCCTGCGCGGCAAACCGCTGTCCAGCGTCCTGGGCGCGCGCGGCAGCCTGCCCCCGCTCGAAATCCGGCGGACGCTCGCCGAGGTTTCGCGCGCGCTGGCGTACGCGCATAAGAAGGAAATCGTCCATCGCGACATCAAGCCCGACAACATCATGTTCGACGAGCACGGGCACGCGGTGGTCACGGATTTCGGGATCGCGAAGGCGGTCTCGGGCGGCAAGCTCACGGGGACGGGGATGTCGATCGGGACGCCGCACTACATGAGCCCCGAGCAGGCCAAGGCGCAGCCCCTGGACGGCCGCAGCGACATCTATTCGTTGGGAGTCGTCGCCTACCAGTGTCTCACGGGCAGCGTGCCGTTCGATGGAGAGGATTCCTTCTCCATCGGCTACAAGCACATCATGGAAGAGGTCCCGACGCCGCCGCTCGACAGTCCGGAGAAGCGGACGCTGTTCGACATCATTCGCAAGATGATGGCGAAGACTCCCGCGCAGCGCTTCCAGAATGCCGACGAATTGATCGGGGTGCTGGAAGGCGGCCGCTCGGTCACGTTCACGACCGACGCGACACAGGCGCTCCCATCGATGGCGGGCGCGCGCCTCGCGTCAGCACCCACGACGCCTCTGCCGCGCGCCACGGGCACGCGTACACCGGTCCCTGGAAGTGGGGGCGGGGCGGGCGGGGCGGGCGGGGCGGGCGCCGTCACCGCGAAGCAACCACGCCGCTCGGTCCTCGCCGGGCTGTTGCTGTGGCTCCTCATCGTTGGCGCGGTGTTCGGAGGCGGCGGATTCTACGCCTACAAACAGGGCCTGATCTTCGCGAAGGGTACGAATCCCCCGCCTACGGATTCGACGCTCGGAGCGGTGCCGGACTCAACCCTCCATCGCGATTCTACGGGCGGCGCAGTAGCGGTCGATTCGGCGCGCGGCGACACCAGCCGGACGGCGATGGTCGGGCCTCCCCCCGCCCCCCCCGCAGCTCCGCCGACCGCCCCGGGGCCACCGGGACGATTGGTGCTGCAGGGGCTGCCACGCGGCGCCCGCATCGCGATCGAGGGCCAGCCGGTCAACGGCAATCAGCTCGATCTGCCGTCGGGCATCCACCGCCTCACGGTGCGCGCGGCGGGTTACCAGACATACGATCGCCAGGTGACGATTACGCCCGGTCAGACGTTCACGATGCGCGTCGTCATGGAGAGCACCGGCGAAGACGCGGCCGGCCCCTGCGATCAGTTCGGACCGGCATATAACCAGGACAATCTCTGTTTTGACAGCCGCCCGGTGCCGCTGTCTCCCACGCTCATCGCCGTGCCGCCGGACGCGCCGATCTTCCCGCGCCAGGCCATTCTGCTCGTGCGAGTCTCCCGCGAGGGTACCACGCTGGAAGCGCGCGTGTTCGTGCCCTCGAATGTGGAAACCTTCAACAACGACGCCCTCGATATGGCGAAGCACCTGCGCTGGAATCCGGCTCAGAAGAACGGCGAGCCGACTGAAGCGTGGGTGCAGTGGCCGTTCCAGCCGGCGCGACAGTAAGCCCACGGCCCAAATCCATCCGACGGCGTTCATCGCGCCCGGCGCGATCGTCCTCGGCGACGTTACCCTCGGCCCGCGCTCCAGCGTGTGGTATCAGGCCGTGCTGCGCGGCGACATGGCCCCCATCGTGGTCGGGGAAGCGACCAACCTGCAAGACGCGACCATTGTGCATGTGGACGAGGGAAAGCCGGCGCTGATCGGCGCGCGCGTCGGTGTGGGACATCGGGTCATCCTGCACGCCTGTATAGTGGAAGACGAATGCCTGATCGGGATGGGCTCCATCCTCCTCAACGACGTGCACGTCGGCACAGGCAGCGTGATTGCCGCGGGTGCCGTGGTGCCGGAGGGGATGCGGGTGCCGCCGGGGTCACTCGTAATGGGTGTGCCGGCGCGTGTCGTGCGTCACGTCGATGACGGTCTCCGCGCGCGCATCAAGGGAACATGGGAGCATTACGTCGCGGAAGCGGAGCGACACCGTCGCGGGGGATTTCCGATCGAGCGAACAACTTTGTGATGTTGATACTCGGAGTGCGAGTCGCCACAACACGCGTCTTCAGTCTTGCCCGGCACTCATCACGCGCCTACCTTGGGCCTCCACGTTCGATTAACTTCCAAAATTCACCTCGACGCGCCGTGAGATTCGCATGACTGCATCTAGCCGTCCTCTCGATTTGAGTGCAAACGCATTGACGGTCCTGGAGCGCCGCTACCTGGTCAAGGACGACCAGGGGAAGCCGGTGGAGCGTCCGGAGGACCTGTTTTGGCGGGTGGCGCGGACGATTGCCGCCCCCGACAAGACGTACGGCGCATCCAATCGCGCCGTCGAGAGCCTCGCCGAGACGTTCTACGAGCTGATGGCGACCCGGGTGTGGATGCCGAACTCGCCGACGCTGATGAACGCCGGTCGGCCGCTGGGACAGCTGTCCGCCTGCTTCGTGCTCCCGGTCGAGGACGCGCTCTCCAACGGGCGGTCGGGCATCTACGACACCCTCCGCGCGATGGCCCTCGTGCACCAGTCGGGCGGCGGGACCGGCTTCTCCTTCTCGCGCCTCAGGCCCAAGAATGACGTCGTACGCTCGACGATGGGTGTGGCTTCGGGGCCGGTGTCGTTCATGAAGCTGTATGATGCGTCGACCGACGTCGTGAAGCAGGGTGGCACGCGGCGCGGCGCGAACATGGGCATCCTGCGCGTGGATCATCCGGACATCATGGATTTCATCCACTGCAAAGACGATTTGACGCAGGTGACCAACTTCAACATCTCGGTGGCGGTCACCGACGCCTTCATGCTGGCGCTCGAAGCGGGGAAGTCCTACGACCTGATTCATCCGCGGACCGGCAAGGTCGTGGGCCAGCTCGAGGCGCGCGAGGTATTCAAGCAGATCGTCCACGGCGCCTGGAAGACGGGCGAGCCGGGCGTGTTCTTCATCGATCGCGCCAACCACTACAACCCGGTGCCGCACCTCGGCAGCTACGAGGCCACGAATCCCTGCGGCGAGCAGCCGCTGCTCCCGTACGATGTCTGCAACCTGGGCTCGATCAACGTCGGCCTGTTCGTCAAGAATGGTGCGGTCGACTGGGACGGCCTCCGCACCGCCGTGCATCTCTGCACGCATTTCCTCGACAACGTGATCGACGCCAACAAGTACCCCCTGGCCGAGATCGACGACCTGGCGAAGCGCATCCGCCGGATCGGCCTTGGCATCATGGGGTGGGCCGACCTGCTGGTGCGGCTCGGCATCCCCTACGACTCCGACCAGGGCGTCGCGCTCGGCCGCCAGCTCATGGAGTTCATCGACGAAGAATCGAAGGTCGCGTCCGAGAAGCTCGCCAAACAGCGCGGCACGTTCGCCGAATGGGAGCGCTCGATCTGGGGTCCGGACGCGACGTGCGCGCGGAACGCGAGTGGCGAGCGGATCCGGCCGATGCGCAAGCTGCGCAACTGCAACCTGACGACCGTCGCGCCGACCGGCACGATCTCGATCATCGCGGGCTGCTCCTCAGGCATCGAGCCGCTGTTCGCGGTCGCCTTCATGCGCAATCAGGCGGGCGTGCTGATGCCGGACGTAAACGAGGATTTCGTCGCCCTCGCGCGGCGCGAGGGCTGGTACTCGGAAGACCTGATGAAGCAGATCGCCGAAGCGGGCCACATTCACTTCGATGCGGTGCCGCAGAAGTGGCAGCGCGTGTTCGTGACGGCGCACGATGTGACGCCCGAGTGGCATATCCAGATGCAGGCCGCGTTCCAGGACTTCACCGACTCCGCGATCTCCAAGACCTGCAACTTCGCCAACGATGCGACCGAGGAGTACGTCGAGCAGATCTACCGCTACGCCTACCAGCTCGGTTGCAAGGGCGTCACGGTGTACCGCGACGGCGCGCGCGAGAACCAGGTGCTGTCGACGGGCTCGACCGCGAAAAAGGTTCAGGAGAACGCGGGAGCTGTGACGGTCGCCGGGAAGGACGCACTCACCGAAGCGCTCAGCCGCATCGCCGAGCTCGAGACCGAGCTGCACCTGACCAGGGACCGGTTGCACGATGTGGAAGCGGAGAATCTCCAGCGCCGCGCCAAACGTTCGCGCCCCGATTTGCTGAAAGGCTCCACGCGTCGGATCGAGACGCCCCTGGGCACGATGTACGTCACGATCACCGAGGACGACCGGGGACAGCCTTTCGAGGTCTTCATGTCGCTCGGGAAGACGGGTGGCGCGTTGATGGCCGACATCGAAGCGATCGGGCGGCTGATTTCGCTCGCGCTCCGCTCGGGTGTGCCGCTGCCCGAGATCTACCGGCAGCTGCGCGGCATCTCGTCCGACCGCGCCGTGGGTCTCGGACCGAACAAGGTCATGTCCGTGCCCGACGCGATCGGTATTGCGATCGAGAAGTGGATGCAGGAGAAGCAGGGTGTCCAGCAGGAGCT
>Ga0136846_1229048_pt1 | contig 21657 bp, 17 predicted proteins | sample HopSoiMetagenom2_FD_96841 | JGI IMG/M metagenome (GOLD analysis project Ga0136846, IMG submission 96841) | Grasslands soil microbial communities from Hopland, California, USA - 2 Assembly 2016 (version 4) | ecosystem: Environmental > Terrestrial > Soil > Grasslands | place: USA: Hopland... | reverse complement strand
TTGCCGCCGTGCTTGGCATCGATCACATGGTCTTCGTCGATGTGAAAGTAGAAGGTGTGGTTGGGGTCTTTGGGGTCGTGCGGGTGGCGGCGCAGCGCTTCTTTCCAGTTGATGATCTCGCCGATGTACTCGATCAGCGTCTCGCCTTCGGCGAGGTCCTGCACGGCGAACACGCCTTTGCCGTGAACGCCGGAGCGACGCGTCTGGATACGGCGGCCGTCAGCGGCGGGTGCGGGCACGGAAGAAGTTGGCGCAGAGGGCGCGAGGGGCGCAGAAGCCTGGTTTTTTGACACGGCGTATTTTTTTGGTATGGTTAATTCATGCATGTGCGCGTGCGTGCGCATGCGTGCGCACCCGCGCGCGTACATGCGCGAGAGCCGCTATTGTAGTGATGCATCGTGATGCGCCCCAAGGAGTTCCAGATGTTCAACCGCCGAAACCTGATGCAGGCCACTGCCGCCCTGGCCCTGCCCGCCGTGGCCGGGCTGCGCGTGCCGGCGTGGGCCAAGGCCGGCGAAAGCCCCCTGCCCAAGCTCGGCAGCACCCTGCCCTTGCCGGCGTTGGCCTTGCTGGACGGCAGCGCCTGGACGCCCGCCTCGGCCTCCGGAAAAACGCTTGTGGTGTACTGGTGGGCCAGCTGGTGCCCTTTTTGTGCGGTGCAGTCGCCCCATATAGAAGCCCTGTGGCGGGCGCAAAAGGCCAACGGGCTTGAGGTGCTGGCGCTGTCCATCGACAAGCAGCCCGCAGCCGCTGCTACTTATATGAAGACCAAGGGTTACAGCTTCCCCGCCGGGATGCTGACCCCCGAAGTCGCCAAGCTTTTGCCCAAGCCGGTCGGCCTGCCCGTGGTGGTGGTGCTCCAGGTGCCGGCGGGCAGCCGTGAAGGCAAAGTCGTATTTGCGGAAAGCGGGGAAATGTTCCCTGAAGATGTAGAAGGTTTGAAGAAGTACTTATGAAAACCCTTGTGATTGCAGAAAAGCCCTCGGTGGCGCAGGACATCGTCCGCGCCATCACGCCGACGGCGGGCAAGTTTGAAAAACACGACGAATATTTCGAGAGCGACGAATGGCTGGTCACCTCGGCTGTCGGCCACCTGGTCGAGATCCAGGCGCCTGAAGAATTTGACGTGAAGCGCGGCAAGTGGAGCTTTGCCAACCTGCCCGTCATCCCGCCCTACTTTGACCTCAAACCCATCGACAAGACCAAGACGCGGCTCAACGCCATCGTCAAGCTGGCCAAGCGCAAGGACGTGGGCGCCCTCGTCAACGCCTGCGACGCGGGCCGCGAAGGCGAGCTGATCTTCCGCCTGATCCAGCAGTACGCCAACAGCAAGCTGCCGGTCAAGCGCCTGTGGCTGCAGTCCATGACGCCGGCCGCCATCCGCGAGGGCTTTGACAGCCTGCGCAGCGAAAAGCAGATGCAGGGCCTGGCCGACGCGGCGCGTTCGCGCTCGGAAGCGGACTGGATGGTCGGCATCAATGGCACCCGCGCCATGACGGCGTTTAACTCCCGTGACGGCGGTTTCTTTTTGACGACCGTGGGCCGCGTGCAGACGCCGACCTTGTCGGTGGTGGTCGAGCGGGAAGAAAAGATCCGCAAGTTCGTCAGCCGCGACTACTGGGAAATCCACGCGACTTTCCTGGCCGAAGCGGGCGAATATCCGGCGAAGTGGTTTGACCCGAAGTGGAAAAAAGCCGCGGCCAATGCCGACAACGCCGAGCCTGATGCCGAGCTGAAGGCCGACCGCGTCTGGTCCGAGCGCGAGGCGATGGCGATTGCCGAGGCCGTGCGCGGCAAGGCAGCCACGGTGACGGAAGAAAGCAAGCCCACCACGCAAGCCGCCGGCCTGCTGTTTGACTTGACGTCTTTGCAGCGCGAGGCCAACGGCAAGTTCGGCTTCTCGGCCAAGACCACGCTCTCCATTGCGCAAAGCCTGTATGAGCGCCACAAGGCGCTGACCTACCCGCGTACCGATTCACGCGCGCTGCCCGAAGACTATTTGCCGGTGGTCAAGCAGACCTTTGAAATGCTGGCTTCCAGTTCCATGAAGCATCTGGCGCCGCATGCGGCCACGGCCATCAAGGGCAACTACATCAAGCCCAGCAAGCGCATTTTCGACAACGCCAAGGTGAGCGACCACTTCGCCATCATCCCAACGCTGCAGGCACCCAGCGGCCTGAGCGAGGCCGAGCAAAAACTGTACGACCTGGTGGTGCGCCGCTTCATGGCGGTGTTCTTCCCGAGTGCTGAATACCTGGTCACCACGCGCATTTCGCAGGCCGTCGGCCACAGTTTCAAGACCGAAGGCAAGGTGCTGGTCAAGCCGGGCTGGCTCGCGATCTACGGCAAGGAAGCCGCCGACGAAGTGGCCGACGCCAAAGACGGCGACAAGGGCCAGAGCCTGGTGCCGGTCAAACCCGGCGAGATGGTGCGCGCCGAAGTGGTCGAGGCCAAGGGCCTGAAAACCCGGCCGCCCGCCCGCTATTCAGAAGCCACCCTGCTGGGCGCGATGGAAGGCGCCGGCAAGACGATTGACGACGACGAGCTGCGTGAAGCCATGCAGGAAAAAGGCCTGGGCACGCCAGCCACCCGCGCCGCCACCATCGAAGGGCTCATCAACGAGAAATACATGCTGCGCGAAGGCCGCGAGCTGATCCCGACTGCCAAGGCTTTCCAACTGATGACCTTGCTGCGCGGCCTGGGTGTGGAGGAGCTTTCACGCGCCGACCTGACCGGCGACTGGGAGTACAAGCTCGCGCAGATGGAGCACGGCAAGCTCAGCCGTGAAACCTTCATGGCCGAGATTGCCGCCATGACGGAAAACCTCGTCAACAAGGCCAAGGGCTATGACAAGGACACGATTCCCGGCGACTACGCCACCTTGCAGGCGCCCTGCCCCAACTGCGGCGGCGTGATCAAGGAAAACTACCGCCGCTACACCTGCACCGGCAAAAAGGGCGACGACGGCTGCGGCTTCAGCTTCGGCAAGACGCCAGCCGGCCGCACCTTTGAAGTGGCCGAGGTCGAGCAGTTCCTGCGCGACAAAAAGATTGGTCCGCTGGATGGCTTCCGCTCCAAGGCCGGCTGGCCTTTCACCGCCGAGATGGTGATCAAGTTCGACGAAGAGACGAAGAACTACAAGCTCGAGTTCGACTTCGGCGATGACAAGAACGGCGAGACCGGCGAGATCATCGACTTCAGCGGCCAGCAGTCGCTGGGGCCCTGCCCGCGCTGCGCCTCGCGCGTGTTTGAACTCGGCAAAAACTACGTCTGCGAAAAATCGGTGCCCACGAATGAGCAACCGACGCCCAGCTGCACCTTCAAGACCGGCCAGGTCATCCTGCAGCAGCCCATCGAGCGCGAGCAGATGCACAAGCTGCTGGAAACCGGCAAGACCGACCTGCTCGACAAGTTTGTTTCGATGCGCACGCGCCGCCCCTTCAAGGCCATGCTGGCATGGGACAAGGAAGCCGACAAAGTGAACTTCGAGTTCGCGCCGTCGAAGTTCCCGCCGCGCAAGACAGCGGCCGCCAAGACCGGTACGGTGAAGACGCCTTTCGGAAAAACCGTCGCGGCTAAAACCGCGAAAGCACCGGCCGCCAAAAAAGCCGCCGCCAAGAAAACGCCGGCCGCCAAAACCGCCAAGCCGAAAACGCCGCGCGTCGCCAAGCCAGGCGCAGGCCTCAAGCCCAGCGACGCACTGGCCGCGGTGATAGGCGCCGAGCCGGTGGCGCGCACCCAGGTCATCAAAAAGCTCTGGGACTACATCAAGGCTGAAGGCCTGCAGGACGCGGCCAACAAGCGCGCCATCAATGCCGACGCCAAGCTGCTGCCGGTGTTCGGCAAGCCGCAGGTGACGATGTTTGAGCTGGCCGGGATTGTGGGCAAGCATCTGACGGCGGAATAAAAGCCCGTAGGCAAGCTCGCCGGACCCCGCTTCTTACTCCCTCCCCCGCTGGGGGAAGGCAGGGGTGGGGGCCAGCGGCGTTTGAACAAGCGCTTTTGCCACGGCCGCCAGCCCCCATCCCCACCTTCCCCCAGCGGGGGAAGGGGCAAGATAAATCGCCCCAGAGCTAGCCTTGGGCGTACCTCCGCCAGTTTCAGGGCGGCCCTTCGCTGCTTGGACTTCTTAAGCCACCGGCTCGGGCAGCTGCCGCAGCGCATGTAACTGCGAGCCGAAGATTACGATCGCCTGCAAGGCAAAGCCAACCAACGCCAGCCAAAGGCAGGCGGCTTCGCCCAACGATGCACCGACCACGCCGCCCAGTGCCGCGCCTATCGGCCGCGAACCTGCGTTGACGGCCAGGAACACCGCCGAGACGCGGCCCAGCATGGCGTGGGGCGTGATGCTCTGGCGCAGGGTGGTGGAGGTGATGGTCCAGACGATGGGGCCGACGCCGAACAGGAAAAACGACAAGCCCGCCAGCGCGCCGCTGGGCGCAAACAGCGTGGCCACCATGGTCGCGGCGGCCAGCACCGACACGGCGGGGCCGAGCTGGATGGCGCGGCCGAAAGGCATGGCCGCCACAATGCGCTGTGACAGCAAGGCACCCAGCACCATGCCGGCGCCGTAAGCGCCCAGGGTGATGCCCACGCCCTGCGCCGTCAGGCCCAGCACGCGCACCGCATAGGGCACATAGGCTGCCTGCAGCACAAACCAGGAGATGTTCCAGACGATGCCGGCGAGCACCATGGGGCGCAAATACGGCTGGCGCCAGACAAACTGCGCGCCGTCGCGAATCTCAAGCAGCGCATGGCGGCCCACGGCCGGTGTGCGGGCCGGCTCGTGCAGGCTGAACAGCAGGCCCGCGGCCGAGGCCGACAAAATGGCGGCCAGCACAAACGCGGCCGACGCGCCGGCCCAGGCCACCAACGCCCCGGCCAGCGCCGGCCCGGCCGCGAAGGCCATGCTGCGCGCTAGCTCCAGCCGGCCGTTGGCGCGCGCGAGCAGGATGCGTGGCACGATGGCCGGCACCAGCGCGGGCGCCGCCACGCTGAAGCACACAGTGCCAACGGCGCCGATAAAACCCAGCAAAGCCAGCCCGGCAATCGACAGCTGCCCTGTCAGCACCATGGCCAGCAGCGCCAGCAAGGACAGCGCACGCAGGGTCTCCGCCGCCACCATCAGGCGGCAGCGTGACACGCGGTCGGCCAGCAAACCCAGAGGAATCGACAACAGCAAAAAGGGCAGGGTCTGCAGCGCGGCCAGCAGGCCGATCTCGCCCGGCCCTGCACCCAGCATCAGCACCGCCACCAGCGGCACGGCCGCCAGGCTCAACTGCTCAGCGGATTGGGCGGCAAGGTTGGACCAGGCCAGGCGTTGAAAGGGAATGGGAAGGGGGGCTTGCATAGGCACGTGGGGTGAAAGTGCCATTCTGCCCACGGCGGCGGTTTTGCGCTGGCCGTTACCGGACGTGCGATCAACCGGGATTTGCGCTCAGCGCAGCTGCAGCGCCGGCCAGCCGCGCTTGACCCCAATGGCCGCCAGCGTCGTGTCGGCATTCACCGTCACCGGGTGCTTCACCGCTTCCAGCAACGGCAAGTCGTTGATCGAGTCGCTGTAGGCGGTTGTCTTGCAATCCTTGAAGTGCAGGCCGCGCGCCGTGAGCCAGGCGTGCAGTCGCTCGACTTTGCCTTCGCGCATGTTCAGCACGCCGGTGGTGCTGCCGGTAAAGCGGCTGCCCTGCATTTCGGGCTCGGTCGCGATCAGGTGTTCGATGTCGAAGTAAATCGCTGTCAGCTCGGTGATGAAGCGGTTGGTGGCCGTGGTCATCACCACCAGGTCGCCGGCCTCCAGGTGCTTGTCGACCAGCGCCAGGGCGGCGGGCGTGACGCGCGGCACGATCCAGTCGGCCAGGAACTCCTGCCGCAGCGGCTCCCACTCTTCGGCGGTCCACCCGGCCAGCGTGCCCACGTAGAAGTCGGCAAACTCTTTCAGGCCCACGGTGCCGGCCTTGTAGCGCGCGGCCATGTCGGCATTGCGGGCGGTGAATTCGGTTTTGCCCAGGATGCCCTTTTCGATCAGGAAGTCGCACCACAGCACATCGCTGTCACCGTTGAGCACGGTGTGGTCCAGGTCGAAGAGGGTGAGCTTCATGGTTTTTTACCAGGCCTGCAATTTTCCGCCGGGCCGCCCCAAGGAAAATTAGCCCCCTCGGGGGGCAGCGTATTACACGGAGTGAAAAGCGTGGGGGTCATTTTCTTAGATGCCAGGCTTTGGGCCTTGTGAAAGTTTGGATGCCATACGTGGACAAGGTCAGGCCCACACCCGAATCGCCATAACCGCTCCACGGCAAGCGTGGGCTCACCCGGTCGCAGCAGTTCCAGTAGACGCTGCCGGCGTTCACCTGGGCCAGCAATGCCTTGGCGCGAGCCTCGTCGGGCGTGAAGACGCCGGCGGTCAGGCCGTAGCGTGTGTCGTTCATGAGCTTGACGGCTTCCGCATCACCCGAGACCTTCTGGATGCCGATGATGGGGCCGAAGCTTTCCTCGCGCATCAGCTCCATGCTGTGGTTGACGTTGCTGAACACGGTGGGTTCGTACCAGTTGCCGGGGCCAGGGCCGCGTTTGCCACCGGCCAGCAAGGTGGCGCCCTTGGCTTTGGCGTCGGCGACCTGCGCGTCGAGCACATCCAGCTGCGGCGCGCGCGTGATGGCGCCAATGTAGGTGTCGTCGCTCAGGGTGTCGCCGGTCTTAAAGGTCTTTACGGTGTCGATGAATGAAGCGACAAAGCTGTCGTAGATCTTTTCATGCACATAGATGCGCTCGACCGAGCAGCAGCTTTGGCCGGTGTTGTACATCGCGCCGTCGGCCAGTGATTCGGCGGCGTTCTTCACGTTGGCGTCTTCGGTGACATACGTCGGGTCTTTGCCGCCCAGCTCGAGTTGCAGTTTCACCAGGCGCGGGCCCAGCGTCTGCGCGATTTTGGCGCCGGTAGCGTGCGAGCCGGTGAAAAAGAGGCCGTCGATCTTTTGCTCCATCAGCGCGGCACCTACCGTGCCGCCGCCTATCAGCGGCACAAACACGTCTTGCGGAATGCCGGCCGCATGCAGCAGGCGCGCCATGGCCAGGCCGGACATCGCAGCGTATTCGGACGGCTTGTACAGCACCGCGTTGCCGGTGAGCAGCGCGGGAATGAACACATTGCCGCCCACAAACCAGGGGTAGTTCCAGGCCGAGATATTGGCCACTACGCCCAGCGGCGTGTGTTCGATCTGCTCGGTCATGCCGCCGTCGTTAAACACGGTCTGCGTGCCGGTGGCGCTGCCCACTTCAGCCAGGAAGAAGTCGATGCGGCCCAACAGGCCATTGAGCTCGTTGCGCGACATCTTGATCGGCTTGCCGGTCTCGCGCGTCATGATGGCCGCCAGCGCATCGAGTTCGGCCACGATGCCGGCGCGAAAACGCGTGATGCAGGCCTTGCGTTCGTCCATGGGCACGGCTGCCCAGGCGGCCTGCGCGGCGCGCGCGCGCTGGGCTTTGGCGGCCACCGAGGCCGCGTCGTCGGCCGGCAGTTCGGTGATCAGCGCGCCCGTGGCGGGGTTATGGATGGCGAGGGTGTTCATGCTTGTTTGGCTTTCTCTTTGGCTTCGGCCACGGCGGTCAGGAAATCGTCCAGCACGGCGGCATCGTCAATGGTGTCGGAGCCGGGTTTGTGGAATTCGGGGTGCCACTGGGTGGCGGCGATGTAGCTTTTGGTTTTGTCCTTGCGGCGTATCGCTTCCACGATGCCGTCATCCACACTGAAAGCCTCGGCTTCAAACTCGGGCGACAAATCCTTGATGCCCTGGTGGTGGATGCTGTTGACGCGCACGCGCTCCACGCCGGGATACAGGGACGAAAGCCTGGAGCCCTGCACGATATTCACGCTGTGGAAATTCTGGTCGTAGGTCGCGGCGTCGCGGTGTACAAAGGATTCAGGCACCTGCGTGTTGATGTCCTGGTACAGCGTCCCGCCAAAAGCAACATTGAGCAACTGCAGGCCGCGGCATACACCAAAGACAGGCTTGCCCACCTTCTCGAAAGCGGCCACCAGGGCTTTGTCGTACTCGTCGCGCACGCGGTCACCTGACCATTTTTCCTGAAGCGGCTCCTCGCCGTAACTGCCGGGCCAGACGTCGGCGCCGCCGTGCAGCACCAGGCCGTCCAGCCACTGCGCGTAATGTTCATAGGTCACATCGCCGCGTTGCGTGCTGCCCGTGGGGCAGGGCACCATGACCACCATGGCGCCTGAGGACATCACCCAGTGCGCGATGGACTGCTCGACATACTGCAGCGTCTTGCCGGAGAAATACGAGCGCGTCGGGTCGGCGTGCGAGAAGCACGCTGACAAACCGATCTTGAGGCGACTGGCGGCGGTCATAAAGCAGCCTCAAATAGTCGTTGGAAGTCTTCGGCTTTGCACGGACGTGGATTGGTTTGATGACAAATATCAGCCGTGGCGATCTCCACGAGGCGCGGCAGGTGTTCGCGCTTGACACCGTGGGCTGAGAGCGAACCAGTGATGCCCAGGCTTTCTTTCAGCTGCTTGAGCCAGGGCACAAAAGCCTTGCCGCCGCCGGCCACGCCGCACACATGGGCCAGTTCGTCAAACTTGGCGGGCGCCGATTCGTAGTTCCAGGCCAGCACGGTGTCTATCATCAGCGCGTTGGCCAGGCCATGGTGCAGGTCGCACACGGTGCCCAGCGCGTGCGCGCATGAATGCACGGCGCCCAGGTCTTTCTGGAAGGCGATGGCGCCCATCATCGAGGCCATCATCATGTCGCTGCGCGCTTGCAGGTTAGAGGGCTCCTTGACGGCGGTCAGCAGCGCACGGGCCGCGATGCGCGTGCCTTCAAGCGCGATGCCGTCGCACAGCGGGTGGTAGGCGGGCGAGAGATAGCTTTCGATGTTGTGCGTGAGCGCGTCCATGCCGGTGGCGGCCGTCACATGCGGCGGCAGGCCCAGCGTGAGTTCCGGGTCGGCAAACACGACCTTGGCCAGGATCTTGGGACTGAACACCACGCGCTTGATGTGGGTGTCGTTTTCGCTGACGACCGAGGAGCGGCCGACCTCAGAGCCGGTGCCCGAAGTGGTGGGCAGCGCCACAAAGTAAGGCAGCTCATTGACGATGGGTCGCACCTTCGGGTGGTCCCACACGTATTCAAGAATGTCGCCCTCATGCGTGGCGGCAATGCCCACCACCTTGGCCACGTCCAGCGCGGCGCCGCCGCCAAAGCCGATCACGCAGTCGGCCTTGTGGGCTTTGTAGGCTGCGGCCCCGTCCATGACCTGGCTGCAGGTCGGGTTGCCGAACACGCCCGAGAACACCGCCACCTCCAGGCCCGCCAGATGGGTCTTGAACTCGGCCAGCACGGGCAGTGCGCCCAGCGCCTTGTCGGTCACGATCAGCGGACGCTTGCAGCCGGCGGCGAGCAGGGCTTCGGCCACCTGCTTGCGGGCGCCGGCGCCGAAACGGATGGCGGTGGGGAAGGAAAAGTTGGTGGTGCTCATGGGGTGTTTCTTGTTAAGGCGGATAGGGGGAATCTAGGTAGCCGAAGTCAGTTGCAAATACATGTGCTGCTTGCCGAACGGTACGCCGTTCACGCGGATGGCGTCGGGTTCGACGCCGAAGGACGCGAAGCCGGCGCGGGCATAGAGGGCCGCGGCCTGCTTGTTGGTGTCGGTGACCGTCAGGACCAGCAGCTCCACCTCGGCGGTTCTGGCGGCCTGGATCACGGTCTGCACCAGCGCCAGGCCCAGGCCCTGCCCGGCATATTCGGGCGCGACGTACATCGCCACCAGCGTGGCCTTGTGGCGGTTTTTCAGGCGTGTTTCGCGCGTCATGCCGACCACGCCGGCCAGCGTGCCGTCGACAAACGCGCCCCACATGACCGTCTCCGAATTGGGCGACAGGCGCTTTTCGGTGTCGGCCAGCGATCGCAGGTTTTCCTCCTCGAAGCTGGAGGTGAAGGCATCGGGGTGCTCGCGCAGTCCGCGCAAGCGCAGCTCGCGGTACACGGCGGCGTCTGGAATCTCAAGTCGGCGAATCTGCATCAGATGATTTCAAAGTAACGTTTCATTTCCCAGTCGGTCACGGCGTCCAGCCATTGCCGCCACTCCCACTCGCGGGTGGCCGCGAAGTGATCCACGAAAGTATCGCCCAACCAGTCGCGGGCGATGGCCGATTTCTGGAAAATCCGGGTGGTTTCGATCAGGGTGCGCGGCGCGCGGGGGATGTGCTCGGCGCCGCTGTTGGTGCCGGTGATGGGCGCGCCCAGCTTCAGGCCTTTTTCAACGCCGTGCAGGCCGGCGGCGATGACCGCAGCCATGGCCAGGTAGGGGTTCACGTCGGCGCCGGGGCAGCGCGTTTCCAGCCGCGTGGCTTTGGGGCTGCCGGCGATCACGCGAAAACTCGCGGTACGGTTGTCCATGCCCCAGGTGGGTTTGACGGGCGCCCAGAAGCCGTCGACCAGGCGCTTGTAGCTGTTGATGGTGGGCCAGATCATGGGGCCGAACTCCATCATGCAGGCGACCTGGCCGGCGACGTAGCTTTCAAACAGCTTGCTCATCTTGCGCGGATTTTTTGCGTCGTAGAAGAGGTTGGTCTTGCCGTCCGAAAGGCTCTGGTGGATGTGGCCGCTGCAGCCGGGCAACTGCTGATGCGGCTTGGCCATGAAGCTGGGCATGATGCCAAAGCGCGAACCGATTTCCTTGGCGCCGGTCTTGAAGAGGATGGCGCGGTCGGCTTGCTCCAGTGCTTCGCTGAAACCGATGGCGACCTCGTACACGCCCGGGCCGGTTTCGGTGTGCAGCCCTTCAATCGGAATGCCGAAGGCCAGCATCTCGTCCATGATGGCGTTGAAGAAATCCTTGTTCTGGTTCATGCGCAGCAGCGAATAGCCGAACATGCCGGGCGTGAGTTTCTCGGCCCCCACGCCGTTTTTGGCGGCCCAGCTGTGCGGTGTCTCCAGGAAGTTGAACCATTCGAACTCCATGCCTGTCATGGGCATCACGCCCATTTTTTCGGCGCGCCTGAGCACGCGCTTGAGCGTCTGGCGCGGACACACGGCGTGCGGCGTGCCGTCTGCGTTGACGAACTCGCCCAGCACAAAGGGAACGTTGTTGTCCCAGGGCACGTGGCGCGTGGTGGCCAGGTCCAGCCGCGCCAATGCATCCGGAAAGCCATGCTGCCAGCCCGTTACCGTGGTGTTGTCGTAGCAGTTGTCCATCATGTCCCAGCCCAGCACCACGTCGCAGAAGCCGAAGCCACCCGCCGGATAGGGCTCGGCCGCGCCGAAGAATTTGTCCTTGTGCAGGTACTTGCCGCGCAGCACGCCGTCGATGTCGCTCACGGCGACCTTCATCTTGTTGGCGCCCGACTTGCGCAGCATCTCCAGGGCGGGATGGGGCGCGGAGGATTTGGTGGAGTTCTTTTTGGGCATGGTGTGGGCGCCTTGTGGTCTCAGGTTTCAGGGTTCAGGAGTGGGCGCTCGCCCGGCCTTTTTCGGCCAGGCCAATCGCAAATTCTTCTTCCGGCGAGAGGATGAGCCGGTGCCTGCCCATCACCGCAAAGTAGCTCACCCCGATGGCAAACCACAGCGCGACCCACAGCACGCCGACGCGGTAGAGCGGGTCGCTGAGCTGGAAGTAAATGGTGACCAGCGCGATGAGCAGGGTGAGCACCGCGCCTGACACACCCAGCGGGCTGCGGTACGGGCGTTCCATGTTCGGCAGCTTGCTGCGCAGCCGGATGAACGACAGCGCCTGCATGACGTAAGAAAACATCGCGCCGAAGACGGCCATGTTCAGCAGCGTGCCGCCGATCACGGCCGAGCCTTTTTCGACGCCCAGCGAAAACCACAGCACGAACATCACCACCAGCGCGACCACCGAGCCAACGATCATGGCGATATGCGGTGTCTTGCGGCTGCCGTGCGTGACCGACAGTGCCGAGGGGAAGTAGCCGGCCCGGCTCAGCGAATAGATCTGCCGGCCCTTGGCGAAGATGATGGTGTGAAAGCTCGCCACCAGGCCCAGCACGGCGATCAGTGCCAGTGTCTTGGCGATGCCGCTGCCGTAAATCGCCTTGAAGCCGTCCAGCAGCGGCTCGGCCGAGGTGCTGAGCGCGTGCGAGCCGATGCCCGCGACAGACGGGTTGAGCCAGAGGATCATGAAAGCCGAGAGGATGAGCGTGAAGATGCCGGCGATGATGCCGCGCGGCATGTCGCGGCGCGGGTCGACCGACTCCTCGGCCGCCAGCGGCAGTTGCTCGATCGCCAGGAACAGCCATACCGCAAAGGGCAGCGAGGCGAGTATGCCGCCCAGGCCCAGCGGGAGGAAAGGGCCGCGGCCTTCAGGCAGCACCGCGCCGCCGGCGCCCACATTCATGGCCCAGCGCGCAAAGTCGATCTTGGGAAAAGCGCTGATCCAGAACGCCACCAGGCAGGCCAGCGCGAGCAGGGTGACGGCCAGCGTGATCTTGAACGACAGCTCGACACCGATGATGTTCAGGCCGATGAAGACGATGTAAAAACCGATCCACCACACAGGCTGCCAGGCCGGCGGTGTGCCGAAGATGCTGCCCATGTAGCTGCCGATGAAAAACACGATGACGGCCGGCGTCAGCACGTACTCCACGTTCTCGGCCAGCCCGGTGAGGAAGCCGCCCCAGGGCCCCATGGCGGTGCGCGCGAAGGAATACGCCCCACCGGTATGGGGCAGCGCGGGTGACATTTCAGCCAGCGAAAAGGTCAAGCCCAGATACATCACGGAGATGACGATGGTGGCCAGCAGCATGCTGCCCCAGCCGTTGGCCAGGCCCAGGTTCCAGCCGGCAAAGTGGCCCGAAATGACAGCGCCCACCCCGAGCGCCCAGAGCGACCAGACGCCGGCATAGCGCCTGAGCCCCCGCTTTTCAAAGTAGCTGCCGTCGACTTTCGCGTATTGAATGCTGGAAGGTTCTGACATGGCTGGCTCCCTATGGATTGCAGGTTTGGCGGCCCGGTAAGGCCGTTTTGCATCGTAGGGTGGTGGTGGCTGCCGTGAAATCCCATTTCGGCAAGCGGCGCGGAAAGCGTGCGCGCAAAGGGTTTGCAAGCAAGCCGAACTGTTTCAAAGCGTAGCTTGCATGCGGCACGAATCCTGCAAGAATGCGGCGATGGCACATCCCTCCGATATCGCCCAGCCGGTCTTGCTCTCCCACGCATCCTTCGCCGACGCGGACGAGCAGGCGGCGGCGCTGCGCGGCTGGAACCAGAGCTACCTCCAGCTGTCTCGCGGCGCCTTTGGCGGGGAGGTGCGCCAGCTGGAGTTTGCGGGCCTGCGGCTTTTTGTGGAGAGCTTGCGGGAATCTGTTTATCAAACCGGCCAGATCCGCGAAGGGGCGCTGGCCCTGGGGCTGCCGCTGCAGGTTGCAGGCCCCAGCGTGTTTTGCGGCGCGCCCAGCGATGCTGATGCGCTGCATGTGTTTTCGGGCGCGTCGGGTTTTGAGTTCCGCTCGTCCCGCCGCCATGTGATGCTGGGGCTGGAGCTCGATGAGGCCGCCTGGCGCCGCTGCGGCGAGCATGACCCGGCGCTGCAGGCCCGGCTCGGTGCGCAGGCGGGCTTGCGCAGGCTCGATGGCGCGGCGCAGGCCGGCCTCAGGCAGTGCCTCACCGGCTTGCTGGATACGGTAGAGGCGGCCCCGGCGTTGTTGCAGTCGCCCGCTGTGCAGGCCGCCATGCTCGACACCGTGATGGAGCAGCTCGGCCGCGTTCTCGCGCCGGCGGGCAGCGTGGACTCTGTTGGCCCCCACGGGCATTGGATGCTGACGCAACGCGCGCGCGAACTGGTGCATGCGCAACTCGACCAGCCGCCCACGGTGCTGGCACTGTGCGAGCAGCTCGGCGTGAGCCGGCGGACCTTGCAGAACGGCTTTCAAACGGCGCTGGGCATCAGCCCGCTGGCCTATTTGCGCGCTGTGCGCCTGAATGCCGCCAGGCAGGCCTTGAAGACCGCGGCGTCGGTGACGGCGGCTGCGACGGACCTGGGGTTTTGGCATTTTGGTCATTTCGCGCACGACTACCAGCAAATGTTTGGTGAACTGCCATCGGAGGCATTTCGCCGCTATCACTAACCACGGTGGCAGGCGTGGCCTGCTGCTCGTGAAGTCAGGCCGGTGCGGCCGAGCTGATGCCCATGTCCTGCAAGGCGCCCGCAACAGCCAGCACGGCCTGCCCGATCTCATTCGGGCCGATCGCGCCGATGCAACCCACACGGAAAGTTTCTACCTGCGTGAGCTTGCCCGGGTATAGGACAAAACCGCGATCTCGCGCAGCGGCATAGAACTTCTTGAAGTCGTAGCGGCTGTCGGCGGGCGCGTGGAAGGTCACGATGATGGGCGCCTGGATGGCCGGGTCCAGGAAGGGCTTGAAGCCTAGCTTGGCCATGCCGGTGATCAGTGTGCGGTAGTTGCTTTCATAGCGGGCCAGGCGTGCCGGTTGGCCGCCTTCTTCTTCAAACTGTGCAATGGCTTCAGCCAGCGCCACCACCACATGGGTGGGCGGCGTGAAGCGCCACTGCGTGGTTTTTTCCATGTAGACATACTGGTCGTGCAGGTCCATCGCCAGTGACTGGCTGCGGCCGGCGCAGCCGTCGAGGATGGCCTTGCGGATAAACACAAAGCCCATGCCGGGCACGCCTTCGAGGCACTTGCCACTGGCGGCCACCAGCGCGTCGAAGTGGATCTTGCGCGCGTCAATCTCGATGGCGGCAAAAGAACTCATCGCGTCCACCAGCAGGCCCTTGCCATGGGTTTTGCAGACGTCGGCCACTTCCTTCAGCGGGTTGAGCACGCCCGCGCCGGTTTCGCAGTGGATCAGCATGACGTGCGTGATGCTGGTGTCGGCTTCCAGCATGGCGTCCAGTGCGGCGGGTGAGACCTGCGCCGCCTCGTCAAAAGGCATGACGGTGCAGCGCCGGCCCATCAGCGTGGTGAGCCTGGCCGCACGTTTGCAATAAGCGCCGTTGTCCATCACCAGCACATGGCCGTCTTTCGGCACCACGGTGGCCACAGCCGCCTCGACGCTGAAGGTGCCGCTGCCCTGCAGGGGAACGACGACGTGCGAGTCCTGCCCATGGATGACGGCCAGCAGGCTTTTGCGCACGCTGGCCGTCACGGCATTGAAGTCAGCGTCCCAAGAGCCCCAGTCCTTCAGCATCGCGAGCTTGGTGCGCAGCGTGGTGGTCAAAGGGCCGGGCGTCAGGAGAATTTTGTCTCTGTCCATGGGTTTGTCTCTTTATGGAAGTCGCGGAAAACGTGAGTGGGGTCAGCGAGCGCCGCCTCGCCATGCCTGCGTGCGGCGGTTGATCCACCAGGCCAGCGCCATGAACAGCAAGGTGGCAATCGTCGAGGCAATACCAATCAACACGGCCATCGCAGCCGCCGCCCCCATTTCACCGGCCTCGTCCAGGTTCAGGATGGCGATGGAAGCGACCTTGGTTTCCGGTGAGTAGAGAAAGACAACGGCAGAAATTGTCGTCATGGCATTGATGAAAAAGTAGCGCGCGATGTCGACCAGGGCCGGCGTGCAGATGGGCAGGGTGACGCGCCAGAAGGTCTTGAAGAAAGGCACCTTGAGCGAGGCGCTGACGGCTTCGAATTCGCCGTCCAGCGCCTTGAGCGCCGTCACGGCCGTGAGGTGGCCGGTGGTGTAGAAGTGCACGATGGTGCAGAGCGTGAGCAGTGTCAGCGTGTGGTACAGACCGTTCAGGGGGTTGTCGGGCGCATTGAAAAAGAAGATATAGCCGAGGCCCAGCACCAGCCCGGGCACGGCCATGGGCAACATGGCCAGCATGCGTACAAAGCCGCGCAGGCCGTCCATGCCCTTGGTTTTTTCGAGCAGGTAGGCGCTGACGAACACCAGCGCCGTGCCAAAGAAGGCGGTGCCCGCGGCCATCTTCAGGCTGTTCACAAAACCGACACCGACCTCCGCATCGACCAGCCCCAGGGTGTAGTGGCGCAGGCTGGGCGAGAGGTTGTAGGGCCAGAAACTGGCAAAGGACGCGAACACCGCCATGCCCAGCATGGCCAGCACCAGGAAAGCAATCGCGCAGCAGTAAAGCGTCATGACCCAGTCGTAGCCGCGCGAAGGCGTGGGCCGGTAGGGAACGGCGCGCGCCGTCAGCATGGCCGTCTGGCGCTTGCTGACGTATTTGTCGACTGCAAAAGTCAGCACCGCCGGCGCCAGCAGCAGGATGGCAACGACCGCGCCCTTGGCGAAGTCCTGCTGGCCGATCACCAGTTTGAACACGTCGGTGGCCAGCACGTTGAAGTTGCCGCCGATTACTTTCGGAATGCCGAAGTCGGTCATGACCAGTGTGAAGGTGACCAGCGCGGCCGAGATCAGGCCGTACTTGGCGCCGGGCAGCGTGATGGTGAAGAATTTGCGCCTGGCGCTGGTGCCCATGGCATTGGCGGCCTCATAGAGGCGTGCGTCCGAAAGGCCTAGCGCCGTGACCAGGATCATCAGCGCATGCGGAAACACGGCGAAGCACTCGGCGACCACAATGCCGGGGGCGCCGTAGATCTGATCAATGCCGATGCCTTGCATCCAGCCCTTGAGCACGCCCTGGTTGCCGAACCAGTAGATCAGTGAAATCGCCGACAGCAGAGAAGGCGCCAGCAGCGGGATCAGCGTGATGCCGCGAAACAGCGCCTTGTACTGCATGCATGAACGCGTCAAGGCATAGGCAAAACCGAAAGCCAAGGGCACAGCGATCAGCGTGACGGCGGTGGACACCCAGAGGCTGTTCCACAGGCTTTCCAGCAGCGCCGGGGTTTTGGCGTACTCGACGAAGTTGTCGAACCAGATGAAGTCGCCGGATTTGCCCAACAGGGCCTGCTGAAGAATGGCTAGCAGCGGCGCCGCCAGGAATGCTATTAAAACAATAGCTACAAGTGCAAGCGCCACATAGGCCAGGTGGTCAATCCAGTGCGTTTTCTGGCGCACCAGGGCGGGCACGGGGGCGGTGTACACCGGCATCAGAACACCTTGATGCGTTCGGGCAGCAGCTTCAGCGGCAGTGACGAGCCGACCTGCAGCGATTGCTCGGAAAGGAAATTGAGCGACAGGTAGACCGTGAGCTTGTGCCCGCCCAGCGCGGGTGAAGCCACATGCACATGGCAGAAGGAGCCCAGGAACTCGATCTTCTCAATGGTGGCGTCAAACACGTGGGCGTCGCCTGCAGCAATTGGCCGGGCCAGCACGTCTTCGGGCCGCAAATAGATTTTGGCGTCACGATCACCGCCGTCGCAGGGAATGCACAGCGCGCCGAACTTCATCTCGCCGCCGCTCACGCGCACCGGCATCACATTGACCTTGCCAACGAAATCAGCCACGAAAGGCGAAGCCGGCTCGCGGTAAATCTCCATCGGCGTGCCGACCTGCTCAATCAGGCCGTGGTTCATCACCACGATGCGGTCCGCCACGCTCAAGGCTTCCTCTTGATCATGCGTCACCATGATGGTGGTCACGCCCAGCTTTTGCTGCAGCGCGCGGATCTCCGATCGCAGCCGCACCCGCTCCAGCGCGTCCAGCGCCGAAAGAGGCTCGTCCAGCAACAGCAAGCCCGGCGAGGTCGCCAGTGCGCGCGCCAGCGCAATCCGCTGCTGCTGGCCGCCCGACAACTGGCTGGGGTACTTGGCCGCACTGCCTGGCAAGCCCACCAGCTTCACCAGCTCACTCACGCGCTTGGCAGCTTCAGCCTTGGGCGTCTTGCGATTCACCAGCCCGTACGCCACGTTGTCAGCCACACTCAGATTGGGAAACAGCGCGTAACTCTGAAACACAATGCCGTAATCACGCAAAGCCGGCGGCAGCCGTGAGATGTCACGCCCGCCCTGATGCACCTCACCAGAAGTCTGCACCTCCAGACCCGCAATGATGCGCAGCAAGGTCGTCTTGCCGCAACCCGAAGGGCCCAGAAAACAAACAAACTCGCCCTTGCGGATGTCCAGGTTGATGTCTTGCAGCGCGGTGAAAGCGCCGAACTCCTTGCGGATGTGGCGCAGGTTCAGAAAGGTGTCGTTGTTCATGCCTGGGGTAATGCCTTGGGCTACAGCCGATTGACTGGACGCGATGTAAAAGACGTATGCAGTGCAAGCAGCCGCGTGGAACCGGCTTTGCCGGGCCACAGCGGCTGTCCCCCTGAGGGGGAGAGGCGGCCGCCAGGCCGCCTACAGGGGGCTACTTCTTCTCGGTTTTGGAGTTATAGCGCTTGGTCCATTCGTTCAAGATGCGCTCGCGGTTGTCGGCCGCCCAGTTGAAATCCATCTTGACCAGGCGCGACTCATAGTCTTTCGGCACATTGGCCAGCGGTGGCGCCAGGCCCGGCTGCGCCGTGATGGCAAAGTTTTTGCCGTACAGCATCATCGCGTCCTTGCTCGAAGCCCAGTCGGCCAGCTTCTTGACAGCGTCGAGCTTCTTGGTGCCCTTGTGAATCGCAAAGGCTTCCAGGTCCCAGCCCAGGCCTTCCTTTGGAAACACCAAGTCAATGGGCGCGCCCTTGGCTTTGTTGGCGTTGCCGCGGTATTCAAACGAAATGCCGGCCAGGAACTCACCCGACGCAGCCATGTTGCAGGGCTTGGAACCCGAGTGCGTGTATTGCGCGATGTTCTCGTGCAGCGCGTCCATGTACTTCCAGCCGCCGCCCTTGCCGTCCTTGTCGCCGAAGAGCGTGAGCCAGGCGGTCACGTCAAAGTAGCCCGTGCCGCTGGAGGCGGGATTGGGCATGACGATCTGGCCTTTGTAGATGGGCTTGGTCAGGTCTTGCCAGGTCTCTGGCGTGGGGATGTTTTTCTTCTTGGCTTCGACCGTGTTGAAGCACACCGTGGCGCCCCACACGTCCATGCCGAACCAGGCGGGAACCTTCTTCTTGTCACGGTACTGACTCATGATGCCGTCAAGATTGATCGGCGCATAAGGTTCGAGCATGCCCTGTTTGTCGAGCAGCGCCAGGCTGGACGCGGCCACGCCCATCACGGCGTCGGCCTGCGGGTTGGATTTTTCGGCGAGCAGCTTGGCGGTGATCACGCCCGTCGAGTCGCGAACCCATTTGAGTTCGATGTCGGGGTAGACCTTGTTGAAGCCTTCCTGATAAGCCTTGAGCTGGTCGGTTTCCAGCGCGGTGTAAACCAGCAGTTGGGCTTTCTGGGCGAATGCGCCGTTGGAGACGGCAAGCAAGCCAAAGATTCCTGTGAGGGCAATTGCCTTTGATAGCGATTTGAGTTGGGTAGCCAGCTGCATAAAAAATCCTTTTATGGGAGAACCTGCAATGTTGTGACTTGGTCGTGTCGGGGTAGTGACACTGTGATGACGCAACCTGTGTTCAGGCCATATCAACCCAGCTCATTTTTTATTTAACGCCGACCCTTCTATCTTGTCAATTGTTTATTGCAGATTGTTGACAATCTACATTTTTGTGCTTCAATTCAGGGCATGAACGCTGCTTTGCATCCCACCATCGCGCAACTCCAGAACAGTTCTCTCACCACAGTGGTGCAGCAGGAAATCGAGCGAGCCATCCTTGCCGGCGAATACGAGCCCGGCAGCAAATTGATTGAAGCCACGCTGGCTGAAAAGATGGGCGTTTCACGCGGCCCTGTCCGCGAAGCCTTTCGCATGCTTGAAGAGGCGGGTCTGGTTCGCACTGAAAAAAACCGCGGTGTTTTTGTGCGCGACATCCCCATCGACGAAGCCGTCGAGATCTTTGACCTGCGCGCTGCCATGGACGAACTCGTCGGCCGCCGCCTGGCGGAAAACATCACCGCCGCTCAGCTGAAAGAACTCAAGGCCCTGGTCGATGCGATGGAAAAAGCGGTGAAGGCTGAAGACCCTCACGCTTACCACCTGCTCAATCTCACATTTCATGACCGGCTGGTTGAAATGGCGGGCAACCGCAAGCTCACCGAGATCTACCGCAAGCTCATCAAGGAGCTTTCGCTGTTCAGGCGCCTGAACCTGGCCGACGGCTGGCTCATGCCGATGTCGGCCAATGAACACCGGCAAATCGTCAAGGCGATTGCGTCTGGCGATGCCGACGCGGCGGGCCGCGCGATGTTCCAGCACGTGATCGAAAGCAAGGAACGCACGATCGAGAACGATCTGCGCCGGCAGGCAGGGCTTGCCGATGCGGCGGAAAGCGCCGCTGCCGGCACCGCCATCGAGCTGGTTTCCAGCAATACCGGCGCCCGCAAGGAAAAAGACAAAGACAAAGAAAAAACCAAATCCAAGGAAGGGCCATCACGTGGCAAACGCTGAATCAGGGACTGAAGTGAAAGTGAACGGCCGGGTCTACAAGCTCCCGGCCAAGCCCACGGTGGTGGTGTGCGTCGACGGCTGCGAGCCTGACTACCTGGCGCAGGCCGTGGCCAGCGGCCAGATGCCGTGGCTCAAGCGGACGCTGGCGCTGGGCTCGGGCCTGACGGGAGACTGCGTGGTGCCCAGCTTCACCAACCCCAACAATCTTTCCATCGTGACCGGCGCGCCGCCCAGCGTGCACGGCATTTGCGGCAATTATTTGTTCGACACCGCGACAGGCACCGAGGTCATGATGAATGATCCGAAGTGGCTGCGCGCACCCACCTTGCTCGCTGCGCTGTCGGATGCCGGCAAATCGTTGGCGGTGGTGACGGCCAAGGACAAGCTGCGCAAGCTGCTCGGCCACAAAATGAAGGGCATCTGCTTTTCTTCCGAAAAGGCCGACCAGGTCACGCTCGAAGAAAACGGCATTGAAGACGTGCTGGGCCTGGTGGGCCAGCCGCTGCCCAGTGTCTACAGCGCCGACCTGTCGGAGTTTGTGTTCGCAGCCGGCGTGAAGATCATGCAGAAGTACAAGCCCGATGTCATGTACCTCTCGACCACCGACTACGTGCAGCACAAGCATGCGCCCGGCACCGACGGCGCCAATTCTTTTTACCGGATGATGGACGGCTATCTCGGCCAGCTCGAAGAACTCGGCTGCGTGATCGTGCTCACCGCCGACCACGGCATGAATGCCAAGGTCGCGATGGACGGCACACCGGATGTGATCTACCTGCAGGACTGGTTTGACAGCTGGCTGGGCACCAGCGTGGCCCGTGTGATCCTGCCCATCACCGACCCGTATGTGGTACACCACGGCGCGCTGGGGTCCTTCGCCACGGTCTACCTGCCGGAAGGCACCAACATTGAAGCCGCACGCAAACGGCTGGCGGCACTCAAGGGCATGGAGCTGGTGCTCTCGCGAGAGCAGGCAGCTGAACGCTTCGAGCTGCCTGCCGACCGCATCGGCGACATCGTGGCGGTGTCCGAGCGTTTCACCGTGATCGGCACCTCGGCGTCGCGGCATGATCTGTCTGCACTTGAAGTGCCTTTGCGGTCGCACGGCGGCATGAGTGAGCAGCGTGTGCCGCTGATCGTCAATCGCGAATTGCCTGGGCTGGATCGCAGCCGGCGCTTTCGCAATTTCGACGCCTTTGACCTGGCGCTGAACTATGCGCAGGGTTGACTCTCATTCCCTCCTCTCTTGTCCCCTCTCCCTCTGGGAGAGGGTTAGGGTGAGGGGAATTCAGATCAAACCAGCCGTCTCATCGGCGGCGCGAAAAGGACGAATCTGCTGTTAGGGGAAAGAGAAGCGAGGTAACGAAATGACATTGGC
>Ga0136846_1227383_pt1 | contig 21660 bp, 20 predicted proteins | sample HopSoiMetagenom2_FD_96841 | JGI IMG/M metagenome (GOLD analysis project Ga0136846, IMG submission 96841) | Grasslands soil microbial communities from Hopland, California, USA - 2 Assembly 2016 (version 4) | ecosystem: Environmental > Terrestrial > Soil > Grasslands | place: USA: Hopland... | reverse complement strand
GGCAACCGCTTTGGCTGGAAGCTGGGACAATCGCCGCGCGGCTATGACCACAAATATACCTATCGCCACATCGGCTATAACCTGAAGATTTCCGACATGCAGGCGGCGGTTGGCCTGTCGCAATTGGATCGCGCGCCGGAATTCATCGCGGCGCGCAGAAAGAATTTCCACTACCTGACGGAAAGCCTGAAAGATCTGGAAGGCCAGTTGATCCTGCCCAAGCCGACACCCGACAGCGATCCGTCCTGGTTCGGTTTCCCCATCGCCGTACGGAACGATGCGGGCCGTACGCGAGACGAAGTGGTGCGGCACCTGGAAGAAAACAGGATCGCGACCCGGCTTTTGTTCGCGGGCAACCTGCTGCGCCAGCCGGCCTACCAGGATATCGAGCGTCGCGTGATCGGCGATCTGGAGCGTGCCGATTTCGTGATGAACCAGGTCTTCTGGATCGGCGTGTTTCCCGGCTTGACCGAAAGCCATCTGGATTTCGCCGTGGACGTTCTCAGCGCATTTATGGCGAGGCGCTGATGCTGGCGGGAAGGATCGTCCGCTTTGTGCTGGGCGGCATGCGCTGGCACGAGCGCATGTCCTTCGTGGCGCTGGACACCACGGCGGCATTGCGGCGCATAACCGGGCGCGGGCTTGAGGTGGGCACGGTGATCGACATCGGCGCTTCCAATGGCCAGTGGTCGCAATCAGTGCGGCCGTTTTTTCCCGGCGCGCAATATCTGCTGATCGAGGCGCAAAAAGTGCATGAGCCGGACCTCCAGCAGCATGTGGCGCGCCACGGCAGGGCCCATTATGTGTTGAAGGCGGCTGGCGCATCGGCAGGCACGATCTATTTCGATGCCGCAGAGGCCTTCGCCGGTCAGGCCCTGACGGAAAACAGCCGCGCGGGATTGATCGAGGTGCCTGTCACCACCATTGACGCCGAAGTCGCGCGTCTCAACTTGCCCGGGCCCTATCTGATCAAGTTCGACGTGCATGGTTTTGAACTTGCGATCCTCAAGGGCGCGGAGCGCACATTAGCCGCTGCGGCCCTGGTCGTGATGGAATGCTACAATTTCGAAATCGCGCCGGAATCGCTGCTATTTCACGACATGTGCCGCTGGTTCCATGAACGTGGTTTCCGTGTGGCGGACATATCCGAGCCGTTGTGGCGGCCAGGCGACCGCATGCTGTGGCAGATGGATATCTTCTTCGCCCGGGCAGACCGGCCGGAATTCCGGCAAAAGTCATATCGATGATGCGCCGCTGCGTCATCGTCACTTCGGTGCTGAACGGCGCCCGCTATCTGGAAGCAACGCTTCAATCCGTGGATGCCCAGGCCTATCGCGACTGGGTGCATTATGTGGTGGACGGAGGCTCCACCGACGCGACCTTGGAGATCGTAGCCAAGTCGATAGCGAATGAGCCGCGCCGCAAGCTGATCGCCGGCCCCGATCACGGCATGTATGACGGCATATTCAAAGGCTTTGCCAGAGCCCATGAAGACGGAGGCTCCGAGGACGATATTTGCTTCTGGCTGAATGCCGATGACCTGATTGCACCCTGGGCGCTGGCAACGATGGTCCAGTATTTCGATAACCTGAAGGCAGACTGGCTGACGGCATTTCCCGGACAGTGGGATGCGCAAGGACGGCTGGTTTCGGTCTATCCCGTCGCCTGGTACCCGCAAAGCCTGATCCGCGCCGGCCTGTTCAACGGCAGCGCCCTGGGCTGGATCCAACAGGAAACCACGTTTTTTACCCGCCGCCTGCTCAATCTGGTTCCTGCGACACAATTGCGGGAAATTCGCGCCGCCAGGCTGGCGGGCGATTTCATGTTGTGGCGCGAATTCGCGCGCCATCGGCCGCTCTTGAGCATCCCCACCGTCATAGGAGGATTTCGCAACCATGGCGGCAACGCTTCGGTTCAAAAGCAGGACAGCTACTATCGGGAGCTTCGTCATGCCGGTGCTCTTCTTCTTCCAGCGCCCCTGGGCAGGCTGGCGCGAGGCGCTTACTGGTTGATTGCCGCGCTCTTCACCGTCAACCGCGCACGCCGCTTTGCCATCGCTGCCGACGTGCAGGGACGAAAGGCACAATAGAGGCAAAAGATCGTTTTAAAGCAATGTGTTGTACGCCTTTGACACCCTAATCACGGCTCTGCTAGATACGCCCTGCCTCGGGGTCGCCGGAACATCATGAGCAACAGCGTCATCGTTATTCGGCCGATCAAGACTCTGTCTTTCTCGGATCTGTCCGAGCTTTGGACCTTCCGTGAGCTGCTCTATTTCCTGGCTTGGCGCGATCTCAAGGTTCGCTACAAGCAGACCGCCATCGGGGTTTTGTGGGCTGTGTTCCAGCCGCTGGCTACCATGCTGGTCTTCACCTTGTTCTTCGGCACGCTGCTCAAGGTGCCGTCGGATGGAACGCCTTACCCTATTTTCGTCTATACGGGGCTGTTGTTCTGGCAGTTCTTTTCGATGTCCCTGTCAGACGCCAGCAACGCATTGGTCGGCAACCAGCCGATCGTCACCAAAGTCTATTTTCCGCGCCTGGCATTGCCGATTTCCACGGTGCTGACCAAGCTTGTCGATTTCGCAGTCGCCGCCGTGATCTTGGTGGGAATGATGATCTACTACGGCTATACGCCGCATGTGTCTGGCCTGATCGTGTTCCCGGCGCTGGTGGCGATCACCTTCTTTGCGTCCCTGGGCTGCGGTCTTTTCCTGGCTGCCGTCAATGTCAAATATCGCGATGTGCGCTATGCCTTGCCTTTCTTCATCCAGATCCTGATGTACCTCACCCCCGTGATCTATCCGGCCAGCATCACACACCGCTTTGCATGGGTGCTGAACCTCAACCCCATGACGGGCGTCATTCAGGCCGCGCGCGCCAGTCTGTTGGGAAGCGCGCCGCTCGATAGCGCCTTGCTCGCCGAGGCCGGTCTGATTTCCACCGCAATGCTGATCGCCGGCATCGTGTATTTCAAGCGGGTCGAGCGCCATTTCGCCGACATCATCTGAGCCATGACCAGCCCTATCATCGAAGTCAACGGCATCGGAAAGCGCTACACCCTGGCCCATCAAAAGGGGGGCGGCTATCTCACATTGCGCGACATCCTCGCCGGCGCCATCCGTAAGCCTTTCGAGCTGATCGGCCGCGGCAACCAGCGGGCCGGGCGTTTTGAGACGAAAGAGGAATTCTGGGCCCTGCGCGGCGTCGATATTTCCATCAATCGCGGCGACGTGGTCGGCATCATCGGCGCAAACGGCGCCGGAAAATCCACGCTGCTGAAGATCCTGACCGGCATCACGCCGCCCACCGAAGGCGAGATAATCCTGGGCGGCCGCGTCGCCTCTCTTCTGGAGGTCGGGACAGGCTTTCATCCCGAATTGAGCGGCCGGGACAACATCTTCCTCAACGGCGCGATCCTGGGCATGGCGCGGCGGGAAATCGCCCGGAAATTCGACGAGATCGTGGAATTCGCCGGCGTCTCGCGTTTCCTGGACACGCCGGTGAAATACTATTCCAGCGGCATGTATGTCCGGCTGGCTTTTTCGGTCGCCGCCCATCTGGAACCCGATATCCTGCTGGTCGACGAGGTCCTGGCGGTCGGCGATGTCGAATTCCAGAAGAAATGCCTGGGCAAGATGGAAGAAGTCACCAGAACTGGGGGCCGGACGATTCTCTTCGTCAGCCACAATATGGGTGCGATCCAGGAACTCTGCACCCGCTGCGTCATGCTGGAATCCGGCACGGTGGTAAAGCAGGGGACGCCGGCGGAAGTGATAGATTATTACATGAGTCGCCTGAAACGGGAGGTAAAGGAGCTCATCCTAGAGGAAGACAGCAGCTTGGCCATTCAGATCGTGAAAATGCGGCTGGAAGACGAGCAAGGACGGCTGCTTTCCGACATAGATATGGGAAACGACGCGGTTCTGAAGATGGATTATGTCACGCGGCATCCCATCCCATCTCTGAGTCTCAGCCTGGAGATTTCGAAAGACGGCGTCCCCCTCCTCTACAGTCTCAGTTCGGATGCCGACGAGGCCGCCTTGTCCCGGACCGCGCAAATTGGCCGCTACTGCACCAGCGTCACCTTGCCCACCAGCCTTCTCAAGGAAGGCTCCTACAGGATCGATATCGGCGCCGGCGATGCGGCCGGCGAACTGAAGGTTGCCCGCGGCGACGGCGCGACACTTATTTTCTCGGTGATAAATACGCGAAGCGACCTGACTCAGAAGAGCTACAGGAGAGAGCGCAAGGGCCTGCTCTACAAGCATCTGGTTTGGGAAAACAAAGGCGCGCAGTGATGGTGTCGCGAAGACAGAACGGTGTGGTTCCGTCTGGCGGAGAGAAAACCGTCAGGCGGGCGATTGCCGAAATCCGGAGCAACGGATCGGTCGCCACATGGGAATGATGCTCTACGACGCTTTGATTTTGACGAAGATCGCCGGCGAGTTGTCGGATCCCAAGAAAGTACTGACACTGGGCGTCCCGACCCTGAACTTTAGCGCCGACCAGTACCACAGATCGATGGCGGCATCCCCAGGGTCGCCCCAGACGCGAACCTGGCAGCACCCCTCGTTCGGTGATTCCCGCTCCTTTTTTGCCGGGTTGGGATTCGAAAGCATGACGGCGCTCGATGTTTCAGACTATGAAGGTGCGGATGTCGTCGCCGACTTGAATGATCCCAATGTCGCCGACCGGGTGACAGCACGTTTTGACGTCGTATTTGACGCCGGAACGGTGGAACATATCTTCGATGCGCCCACGGCCCTGCGCACGATCAACCGACTTGTCAAACCGGGAGGCGTGGTCATGCACAATGTGCCGGCAAACGGCTTCATGGATCACGGCCTTTGGCAGATTTCGCCCGGACTGCTCTGGTCATTCTACCAGTCCGCGGGATTCGAAGTCCTTACCAGTGCCCTTTTGATTATGGGGCCCAGACATTATGCCGTTCCGGTCGCCGAAAATTTCTATCGCACCAAGGGAAGAACTTTCATCGCGCACAACTTTCCCGAGGCTCTGTTGATTTTCGCCGCCAGAAAACTCACGGATACTCCGCAGGTGCAGATAAAGCTGCAGGACCACTACGCCGTGATGCACCAAAGCGGTGTCGAGCGGGGCAATATGGCGTTCTTCATTCCATTCGGTTCTCCGTTCTGGGGCCGGCTCTGGTACGGTCCCTTCGGCGCGGTTTTCAAGCTGGCGGAATCGGCCTTGGGCATCGCGGTCAGGCTAAAAAGGCGATTGTTCGGAAGCTCGGCAAAATGAGAAAGACACGATCGCATTCCTGCCGGTGGGCCGCATGAGGTGGGGAATTTCTTGCGTCTGAGTCAGCTGGGCAATGAATTGAAACGTAATCTTGCAAAGTTGCGTATCGCAGGATCTGCAAACCGGCGTGCGCTGGCCCAGCAGATTGACCGCAATCTGCAGCATCGCGGCCTGGATAATGCCATCATTCACAGCCACCGCATCCTGGCGATGCTGTGGAAGATAGCGCCGCGCGCCAGCCGCGTCTTGTCGGTGGGGTCCTGCAATCTTCTGGAGATCTATGCTTTCAAGGGCTACGGCTTCGACAATATCCGGGGCATCGACCTGGTGCCGGCCGACAACGATCCCGGCTTCGTGCAGGTCATGGACATGCATGACCTGAAATTCCCCGATAACAGTTTCGACATTCTCTACTGTTCGGGCGCGTTTCATTGCAGCTATGATCCGCGTCGGCTGGCCCGCGAATTCGTTCGCGCCACCGCCGACGGCGGACTGGTCTGCATCACCGTGCCAGTCAATTTTTCCACTACCGAGGTTTATCGGGTGGACGCAGGTTCTCTGGAAGGGCTGCGTGGATTTTTCGCTCCCCATGTGGGCGAGGTAATCTGGGAGGAAGTCGTCCCGGGCGACAGCGAGCACAATCCCAATCGCGATCCGATAGCCCGCACCATATTCCGCGTCCGCAAAACATGAACTTCAAAGCATGAGTCTGGCCGGAAAACTTTGGTCACGGCTGCGAGGCGGCGGCCCGGCGCGCCGCTTGCGCCTGATTGTCGACCGTGCATTGACGGTGGGGAATTTCTCCCGTCGCTGCGGATACCCGACGGATTTGAACAAAGAGCAACTCAGCAGGCAGGCCATCCTGAATCGTGAGGCCGGCAGCGATGCCAGGATGCGCTTCCTGGATGTTGGCGGCCGGGACGGGAAATTGAGCTATCTGCTGGGCAATATCGAACCGCTCCGGTTCGACTCCGGGACTTATGCCGCGAACCGCGCCAAATTCGATGCCCTCTATGATTATTTCGGCATGGACCTGCGTCCGGCCGGCGACAATGTCCTGGTCGGAGACCTTTGCGATTCAGGCTTTGTTGCCGGACATTCCGAGTTCGCCGGCGCCTTTGACGTCATCTACAGCAACAACGTCTTCGAACACCTGCGCAAGCCCTGGATCGCGGCCGCCAATATCCTGCAACTGATGAAGACGGGCGGCATCTGCGTCACGGTAGTGCCGTTCGCCCAGCGCTACCATGAAGACCCGGCCGACTATTTTCGCTATACGCCCTCCGGCATCTTGAGCCTGTTCGAAGATCTGGGTGCGGTGCAGGTTTTGCAGGCCGGCTTTGACATACGCGCCAGGCGCTATGATTGGCAGGGAGGCGGCGACGCCAACGATACGGTGCCGGTCGATCGCTTCGGCGCCTGGCGTGAGACCTGGTATACGCTGGTCATCCTGAAAAAGCTGTGAGCGTCGCCCGTTATTGGCTACCATCCGAAGCGAAAGTCTGAGTTGTCGAAAAACGGGATAGAATGGCCTGCATCGTCAAAACCCCGCAAAATGCAAGCAAAGGCGTTCTGGTCATCACCGACTGGGAGTATCGCGACCTGGTGCGCGAAAATCCGGGGATGCGGGCGCGCCTTGAAAGCCTGCGCCGCCGCTGGCTGATCGGGGTGCATGCCAACAGCGCCATCCGCCAAAGCTATGCCGCCGATCCGCTGGTGGATGTCTTCATCGCGGGGCCCGGCGATATCGCGGCCACCGGACCGCAGCCCCTGCCCCAGATCGCGATGGACTGCTCCAACTTCTCCCCCGCCTTTTTTGCGCCCGTCTCAGGGCAGGACAAATTCTGGGATGTCCTGTTTGTCTCCCGCAACCAACCGTTCAAGTCGCTGGACAGGCTGTTCGACATCGTGCGCGCCATCTATGACCAGGAGCCGTTGCGGGTCCTGGCCGTCATCGCTCACAGCGGTCTGGATGATCTGGCCACATCCGAGCCTCTGCGGCTCTATCAGGAGAAATTCTCCGCCAAGGAACGCAAGCTTTTCACCCTTCTTGCGCCTTGGATCGACTATCCCTTCTGCCTGGATTTGCCCACCCTCGCGCAGCTCTATCACAATGCGCGCCTGTTCCTGCACACGGCGGCTGAAGAACGCCATCCCCGGGTCGTCGGCTATGCCTGGGCCGCCGGATTGCCGGTGGTGGCGCCGGACAGCGCCGCAGCCCTGCTGCCGGCGAACATGGCGCAACCGCCGGGCTTCTTCGCATTCGAATCGGTGGAGGACGCTGTCCGCCAGATCCGGCACGCGCTTGCGGTCACGGCTCTGCCTGCCGCCTATAGCCAATTCCATCTGGCACCGTTCCAGATCCAGCGCTTCAAAACCGAAATCCGTGAAATATACGCCAAACACGCCGAACCATTTTCCGACGCCGGCTGGCAACTCGATGACCTGGACATTCGGCTGGCGCGGCATCACGACATCCGCGCCGGCTTCAACAGCTACCGCGCCTCGCTCTTCCAATTCGCGGCTTTGCTGGAGAACCCGCTTCCGAACATCGGCGGCCCTGGAATTGAGGATGCTTTGGATGCGGCCGCGCTCCAGCAAACCGGCGATCCCGCGCAGCTGCGCGCCGAAAGCAACGGCCTGCGGCGCATGGTGCGAAACGTGCTGGGGCGGCTGGGATGAACGGCATTCCTTTCAGCTCGCCCTATCTGACCGGGCGGGAAAAAATCTATCTCGACGAAGTCCTGGCGCGCGGCAAGCTGTCCGGCGGCGGCCCGATGACCAAATTCTGCCAGGAATGGCTGGAGCGTAACACCGGCTGCGCCAAAGCATTGCTGACCCAATCCTGCACCAGCGCTTTGGAAATGGCGGCCCTGCTGGCCGGCATCGGGCCTGGCGATGAAGTGATTTTGCCCTCTTTTACCTTCGCCACCTCGGCCAGCGCCTTTGCCCTGCGTGGCGCCAAACTGGTGTTCGTGGATATACGTCCGGACACGTTCAATCTGGACGAGCGGCTGGTCGAAGCCGCTGTCACGCCGCGCACCCGCGTCATACTGGCGGTGCACTATGCCGGTGTGGGCTGCGACATGGCGGCCCTGAAAAAGATTGCGGACCGCCACAAGCTGCTTCTGATCGAGGATGCCGCCCAGGGCATTCTGGCGGAAGTGGACGGAGAAAAACTGGGCGCCATCGGGCAACTGGGCGCCTACAGCTTCCACGAGACCAAGAACATCATGTCGGGTGAAGGCGGCGCACTTCTCGTCAATGACCCCGCATTGATGGAACGTGCCGAAATCCTGTGGGAGAAGGGCACCAATCGCAGCCAGTTCATACGCGGCCAGGTCGATAAATATACCTGGGTGGATCTGGGCTCGTCTTTCCTGCCCAGCGAAATCACCGCGGCGGTTTTGCGGGCCCAGCTGGAAGCGGCGGATGAAATCACCGCGCGGCGGCTTCATCTGTGGCATCGCTATTACGAAGCCTTTGCGCGGCTGGAAACGGCCAATCTGGCAAGGCGGCCTGCCATACCGGCCAATTGCCGGCATAATGGGCACATCTTCCAGCTTCTCCTGCGCAGCGGGGCCGAACGCGACCGGGTGCTCAGGGACCTCAATGCGCGCGGCATCGGCGCGACCTTCCACTATATTCCGCTCCATTCGGCTCCTTCCGGACGGCGTTTTGGACGGGTCAGCGGGACAATGACACAGACCGATGAGGTGGCGGCGCGGCTGTTGCGCCTGCCCATGCCGGCCATGACGGACCTGGAACAGGACCGGGTCATCAGGGCCGTGTTCGAAGCTGTGCCGATCAATGAGAAGTGAGCCGATGTTCGAGGTCCGCTCCACCGGCCTGCCAGGATGCCTTGAACTGACGCCCGCTGTCCGCAAGGACGCGCGCGGACATTTCATCAAGACCGTGCATGCGGATTTTTTCGACAGCCATGCGATGCGCAGTGACTTCCGGGAGCAGTATTATTCCACATCCCGTCAAAATGTCCTGCGGGGCTTGCATTTCCAGTTGCCGCCGCAACAGCATGCGAAATTGGTTTATTGCACCGCTGGCAAAGTCCTGGATGCGGTTTTGGATTTGCGCAGGGGCGCCGGATATGGCCGTCACATCCTGGTGGAGATCAGTGCGCAAACCGCCAACATGATCTACATTCCCGCAGGCTGCGCCCACGGCTTTTTGACGCTGTCGGATTCCGCGACCCTGGTCTACAACGTGACAAGCGTTTATTCCGCGCCGCACGACAGCGGCATCCGCTGGAATAGCGCCGGCATCGATTGGCCCGTCAGAGATCCCGTCGTCTCGGAACGGGACGCCGGCCTGGTTGCCTTGAAGGACTTTGCCACGCCCTTTGCGCAGGAGGGCTGACATGCGTGTGCTTCTCACCGGCGCGAGTTCCTTCACCGGGGCCTGGTTTGCCAAGCGCCTTTCTGAAAAGGGACACCAGGTCACAGCCACATTGCGCGGTTCTCGCGCCGCCTATCAGGGGCTGAAAGCGCGGCGCCTGGCCTGGATCGAAAACAATTGCGAACTGGTTGAAAACGCCCCGTTCGGATCGGACCGTTTCCTGGAAAAGACGAAAGGCGACCGGTTCGACATCCTTTGCCATCATGCGGCCGAGGTCGCCAATTACCGCAGTCCCGATTTCGACATTGCCGCCGCCCTCGCCGCCAACACGTTGCGGATCCGCGATGTCCTGGCGGCGCTGCGCCGCGCAGGCTGCGGCCGGATCATCCTCACCGGCACGATTTTCGAGCCAGGCGAAGGCGAAGGCGACATGCCGCTGCGCGCCTTCAATGCCTATGGCTTGTCCAAGAGCCTGACGGCCCAGCTGTTCGATTTCCACGCGGATGAGTTTGGCCTGGGGAAGTTCGTCATCGCCAACCCTTTCGGCCCCTATCAGGAGCCGCGTTTCACCGATTATCTCATGCAGCAATGGAAGGAGGGCAAGCCCGCAAAGGTCCAAGCGCCTCTTTATGTCAGGGATCATGTTCCGGTCGCGCTGATGGCCGATGCCTATGTCCGGTTCGTGGAGGCGCTAGGTCCCAGGGAGAGACGAAAGACCGCGCCCTCTTGCTATGCCGAGTCCCAGGAAGACTTTGCGCGGCGTTTCGCCGGCGAAGTCGGCGCGCGGCTCAAGCTGGAGACGCCGCTGGAATTCTGCGTCCAGACCGTGTTCGACGAGCCCTTGACCCGCATCGCGACCGATCCGATTCCGTTGGACCGGAAAAAAGATGCCTGGGACGGATTGGCGGACTATTATTCCCGCACCTTGAAGATCGAATTGCGGCCGTGAAGCTTTCGATCTGCATCCCGACCTATCACCGCCGCGAGCAGTTGCTGCGCCAGCTCGGCCTGCTGATGGGCACCCCAGACGGCCCGGCTTCGCAGATCGAGATCTGTGTTTCGGACAACTCCACCGATCCCAAGCATCATCTGACCACGCAGGATCTTGCCCCATTCGGCGCGCGCGTGCGCTATTGGATCAACGGCGAAAACCTTGGCTATGCGGGAAACCTGCAGAAGCTGGCGAATGCGGCGCTTGGGGACTATGTCTGGTATTTGTCGGACGACGACTTCATCTATTCCGAGGCCATTCCCACCATCCTCGAGGTCCTGAGGCGGGAACCGCGGATCAACTACCTGACCTTCGACCATGATGTGAGCCTGAAAGACCAAATCACATCGCGCAATCGCTGGTTCACTCCGCAAGACGAAGGCTTTTATGCATCCGGCCTGGAATTCCTCGACCGCCATATCGCCTCCACCTGCTTCATCAGCATCAACCTGTTCCGGCGCGCGCTGCTGGTGGAGCTGATCGCCAGGCGAGGCGCGGTTTCGGACAACGCCACGCACGAGAACATGCTGCTGGCGGCAACCCTCATCGCGGAACAAGGTGGCTGTTATTGCATCGCCAAAGCCCTGTTGTGCGAAAGCAGCGGCGAGAAGACCTGGTCCTATGAATCGGAATGCAAGGGCCTCCTGGATGCCACCAGGCTCTACGCCCAGATCCAGGCGCTGTTGGGCGACCGGCCGGCCACGCGTCAATGGGGACGCACACTCGATGCGAGCCTGGCCCTCAACACGGAGTTCATGGCCTTCGAATCCGCCTATACCCGGCCCGATTTCGACTTCCGGCCGCTTTATCGCGAGCTGCGCGCCGTTGCGTTCCGCGATAGCCGGCTGCGGCTGAAGCTTTTCGGCAGGCAGGCATTTTACGGATTCTTCCGCAACCGGCCCGGCCTCTTGAAGATGTTTTATGCGGCGCGGCGCCGTTCAGGCCATTGGCGGTCTCTTTATGGATGGGTGCGCGAGGTGAATGACAGGCGGCTGGCCGGGCGCCATGTCTCGATCTATTAGAACCTAAAGGCGGGCCAGCAACCGCCGCCTGGCACGGCCGAAAATGCCCGATCGGTTGCCCGCAAATGTGGCGCTGTCGGCCCGGCGGTCGACAATGAAAGACACAGGATGGCGCAGCGGAAATTCCATCCGTCCGACAGCGCGCTCCATATTGCCCTGACCAACGGTATGCGTCGCATCGTCATCGAGTCCGATATTGCGGACCAGATTGACGTTGGGGAGAATGTTGATCCGCCCCTGGACCAGGCTCGAAAAGCTGGCGCGATAGGCCCAGGAACTGTTGCGGCCATGATAGGTGTCATCAAAGGCCCGGGTGAAATAATCCACCAGCCCTTGGTCCGCCAGCGCGTCTTCCAGCCAGGCGCCCTTGCGCAACGCGGGCCATTGCGTCATCTCCAAGTCCACGCTTTGCCAGGCGCGGCGCCAACTGGCCCAGCCCCAGCAATGGAATATCTGGGAGAAATAATAGCTGTCTTGCGTGCGGGGCCCGCCTTTCTGGAAATTGTCGCCGGAGATGGCGAAGACGCGCTCATCCGCGCGATAGCGCTCCAAAAGCTCATCACAGAAGGCAAAGAAATCCGGCTGGGCAAGGCAATCATCCTCCAGGACGATCAGTTCCTCGCTCTGGCCGAACGCCCAGGACAGGCCGCTGGATACCCGCCGGTAACAGCCCAGATTCTGCGGCGCGAAATCGGTGATGACCTCACAGGGCCAATCGACGTCGGTGGCGATTCGGCGCACCGCCGCACATGCTTCGGCTTCGCCCGCCACGCCCGCCCTTGCACCATCCGCCACGACAAAGAGGCGGGAAGGCCGCGCCGCACGGATCGCCCGCATGACGGCCTGGGTCTTGGCCGGCCGGTTGAAGCAGAGCAGAACAACGGGGGTTCGCAGGGACTGAATCATCAAGCTTGCAATGAAGGATGGACCGCATCATCGCCGAACCAGGACGGGCCGTCCAGCGGGGCAGATTGCATAGGGGCGGGACCTGGGATTATAAGAACAGCCCTCTCCTAAAGCGGTACATGCGTCTCCTGGGCTTCATAGAAAATACATTGCGCGCAACGATCGGCCCGCCGGCGCGCCATGTGCAGCGACTGCTGATCGACCGCGAATTCCGGGAATATCAGCTCGCCCGGGCCGCGCTCGAACGCAAGCCGCGCTTTCAGGATGTGCGGATCCGTCTTGGCGGCTTTGATATCCTGGCGCCGGATGCGGCCTCCCTGTTGTCGTCCTGGGAAGAGATATTCCTCAAGCAGGTCTATGATTTTCCGGCCCTTGGGCCAAGACCGCGCATCCTCGATTTGGGCGCCAATATCGGGCTCAGCCTGCTCTATTTCAAACGCCGGCATCCGCAAGCCCTGATCACCGCTTTCGAGGCTGATCCGGAAATCTTCCGCTATCTGGAGCGCAATCTTCATGCGAATGGGGCCAACGAGGGCGTGACGCTGATCAATCGCGCCGTATGGGACCGGGACGAGGAACTGCAATTCTGGAGCGAAGGCGCCGATGGCGGGCGCATCGAATCGAATAGCGGGAAACCGACAAAGACTCTGCAGGCCGTGGACATCGCCAGCGCCTTGGCGGGACAGGAATTCGATTTCATCAAGATTGACATCGAAGGCTCCGAGGCCCGCCTCCTGCCCCGCTGCACAGAATTGTTGCGCACGCCCAAAGCCGTGTTCATCGAATATCATGCCCGGCCCGGTGAGCCCGAGACCTTGTCCGACATACTGGGCCAGCTCCGCGACAATGGCTTCAGGGTTCAGCTGGCTCCGCTCTATCAAAATCCCGCGCCTTTCCGGCCGCAGGTCGCAAACGGCTTCGATCAGCAACTGAATCTTTTTGCCCTGCGCTGATGCGCCCGCTGCTCCTCAACACATCCGATAGCGGCGGCGGCGCGGCACGGGCAGCCGCCCGTTTGCATCTGGCGCTGCGGGCCGAACAGATCGATTCCGCCATGCTGGTGCAATGGAAGAGCAGCGACTTGCCCCAGGTCTTCGCGCCGCGGGGCCTTGCCGCCAGGGCGTTTTCCCGCGTCAAGTTTGAATCGGAAAAGTGGCAGCTGCGCGGGTACCAGCCGGCGAGCAAGGATTTCTCAGCGCCCTGGATTGCGTCCCTCACGCCGCGGCGCGTGCGCCGGCAAAACGCCGATCTGGTTCATCTGCATTGGACATCCTATGGCCTGCTGAATGTCGAGGATCTGGCCCGGCTCGGGCGACCCATCGTCTGGACGCTGCACGACATGTGGGCCTTCACGGGCGGCTGCCATTATTCCCTGGGCTGCTCACGGTATCAGGCGAAATGCGGTCGCTGTCCGGTATTGTCCAGCGACCGGGATGACGATCTTTCGCGACGCTTGTGGCTGCGCAAGCGGCGCGCCTGGGACGCTCTCGCTTTGCATATCATCGCACCCAGCCGGTGGATGGCGCAGGCCGCCCGCAAAAGCAGCCTGTTTGGGGACCGCGAAATTGAGGTCATCCCCAACGCGCTTGACGTTGACCTGTTCAAGCCCGGCGATCAGGCCGCCGCGCGCGCCCGATTTGGCCTGCCGCAGGCGCCGCGGCTGGTCCTGTTCGGGGCCGTGGACAGCGCCAATAACCCCCGCAAGGGGCCCCATCTGTTGCGCGCCGCCCTCGAACATCTGCGCGGCCGCGCCAAAGAGCCGATCGAGCTGATCGTACTGGGCCAGGACGGCCCCAGTTCGGGAGAGGACTTTCCTCTGCCCACGCATTATGCGGGAAGCCTGTCCGATGATGCCGCCCTGGTGGATCTATACAGGGCAAGCGATGTGGTGGTGTTGCCCTCGGTGGAGGACAACCTGCCCAACATAGCGATGGAGGCATTGGCCTGTGGCCGGCCTTGTGTGGGATTTGGCATCGGCGGATTGCCCGACCTTATCGCGCATGGCGGGTCCGGCTATCTGGCGCGGGCACAAGACCCTGCAGACTTCGCCGAAGGCATCCGGCAATGCCTGGATAAGGACCGTTCGGCGTCCTATGGCCGACAGGCCCGCGCGCATGCGATCACAGAATATGCTCCGCATGTCATCGCACGCCGGCATATCGCGCTTTATCAGAAAGTGCTGGCAGCTCAGCCGGGCGCCCGCGCATAGGGCGCGAATTTTTCCACCACCACCGGAACGATATGCTCCGGTTCGTAATAGTAGTTCGTCAACGCATAGCGCGTGCCGCTGGCGATGGGCGAACCGCGATGAATGGTGCTGCTGTCGAACAGGATCATGGTTCCTGCCGGCGCGAGGAAGGTCCTCAGCCGTTGCGGCTCGGCCGCCACCAGGGCATCAGCCTGGCTGTCGGTAAGCCTGGAATGCGGCGCGCGCTGCAAGCCGCCCTCGATGGTGTCCAAGAATACCCGCTTTCCACGATGCGAAGCATCTAGCAACTGGAACGGACCATTGTCGGGGCCGACGTCGGTCAAATATACCAAAGCCTTGTATTGGAAATGGAAAGCGTCGCGGTGCCAGCCCTGTCCCGAACCCAAATTGCCGGGCCGCGCCGAGAGGAAACCGGCCAAAGTGCTGAAACTGGTCAGCTGACGGCTGCCATAATGCTCTCCGATGGCGATCGGAAATGGCGCGTCGTGAAATTCGCATATTGCCGCCGAGGCGCGTTCGGCGCCAAAGATGCGCAGGTCCGCATCCAGCTTGTCGCGATGAACCACGTCCGGCTGCTCGCGGATGATGCGGTCTATTTCCTGCCGCAAAAAGGCGCATCGCGCGGCATCGTAAAACCCGGGAATGACGGCGTAGCCATGCGCATGCAGGTTTTCCAGGACAGGCGACGCGTCCGGCGGCAAGGACCGTCCAGGACCATGACGGCCGCGCGAAAAATATCGCCAGCGGTCCTTGATATTTCCGACCGCACGCAACAACCCAATCATCTTGTTCGCGGATGCCATGCCGGAAAGGAAATACCGATTCGCGCGCCGAGATGCCAGTGCCATGCGGCACAAGGCCAAGCAGGGGTGGAAATCCGAGGTATTTGGGGGGACAGGAAAGCCATCAGAAGGCTGGCATTTGTTCCTATTATCGGGCATTTACGCTCTTGCATGACCTTTTCGCCAAAACCAGGACATCAGACCGCTTCTGGCAACACATGATGGACGGGTTTGAGAACGGCCAGCATTATCGATTCTATGAGACACTGACCGCGCAGATACTGGCGCTGGTGCAGCGCTTCAATCGCGAGCGGCCGGACGATCTTCGCCATGGCGGCATGGACTTTTCGCATGTGCTGGAATCCCAGCTTTACTTCGGCACCACCCTGGACGAGGCGATGAACGCACTGGAGGCTGGGCTCACCTACGATGGTGGCCCATCCTTGTCGAGCGATCTGGCCGTGCTTTTGGCGCGACATTGGTTCGGCGAAACGGCGGCGCGCCCCTATGAACGACCGCAAAATGCGATAGCTTCGTTTTTGCGCAGGGTGAAACGCGCCTTGGACTGGCGGCTCGCCTGGTCGGCGCCCCGGCCCAGGATTGTACAGTCCGCCATGCCGGACCGATGCGATGTTCTTCTTTATGCACGCTCCAAACGCTTCGCCGATTATCTGGCGCCGGTCCGGCAACGACTGGAGGGCCGCTCGGCCTATCTGGTTCCCGCCGAAGCGCATCCTTTGCAGACGGCATTGGCTTCGAAAGCGATCCCTTTTCTTGCCGCCGCGCAGGCCAAAGCCCGCGCGCGGCCGTCGCACTCGCTGATCGGATGCTATGCCCCGCATCTGGCTTTCTTTGCGGAAGGCCTCGAAGAAACGCTACGCAAAACGCGGCCTCTTGTGATCCTTTTGCCGGAGGGCAACAGCCCCGACGACGAGGTTGTCAATCAGGTTGGAAAAAAACTCGGCATTCCCGTGATCTGCCTGCAACAAGGCTGGTCGCCCATCCTGCATCCCGGTTTCTGCAATCTGGACTATGCCGCCATGCTCGTATGGGGAAGCGGTTTTTCCGGACTGCTCGCGGACGCCAATCCTCGCCAGAAATTCATCGCCGTGGGCAATTATGTGCTGACTTCGGATTTCCGGGCGGCGCATGAAAAGCCGGCCGGAATTCTCTTCTTTCACCAGGACATGGACCGCGGCCTGGGCGGCCGACGGGGTTCTGACATGGTTCTGGATCTGGCGGAACGCATCGCAACCGCCCGCCCGGATGTGCCGGTCTATTACCGCCCGCATCCGCTGGTTCCGCTGGACGCCGCAACATGTTCCCGGTTGGAAGAACGCCGTATCGTGATTCAGCATCCGCAGACATGCTCGCTGGCCCAGGCCCTGGATCAGGTGAGCATTACCGTGTCCATCTATTCCACCACCATTCTGGAAAGCGCCGCCTCCGGCAGCCTGCCGATCATCTTCAACATGACGACCATGCCGCATTTCTGGCCCGACGTGGCGGAAATGGGAGCTGCGGTCGAGGTACGGACCACCGAGCAGGCCTTGGCGGTCCTGGAAAAATTGCTCGGAGACAAATCCGCGCTTGCGGCCCATGTCCCCGCCATGCGCGATTTTACGGCCCGGTTCTTCTGCGCACGGGGCACCAGCGCGCTTGATGGCGTCATCAAAGCATTGGACGACTTTTCCCGTTGACCCCGGAGTATGCCGCGGTCGCCCCGCCTGCCCCCCTTGAACCGCTCGGGCGCCCGGATTCTTAACGACCGATTAACATGCTTGGCTGGCTTTTTTGGGGATCGGTTAGGGTCGGTTAACTGTGTTTGCCACACAGTGCCCTTCTCAAACGGGGTTACCAGGCCATGAGTGCATCCGCCGTCCTAGCCATGCCCGCAGCCAGCGTCGCGCCCGCCATGGCGGACACGTCCTTGTTCTTGCGCGACTTCAGCCAGCCCTGGATGGACCTCAACAACCGGACGATTCTGGTTACCGGCGGCACCGGCAGTTTCGGCAAGCACTTCATCAAGACGGTGATCGCGCAATACAAGCCCAAGCGGCTGATCGTGTTTTCGCGCGACGAACTCAAGCAGTTCGAGATGCAGCAGGATTTCCCGCTCGAGACTTATCCCTTCATTCGCTATTTCATCGGGGACGTGCGCGACAAGGACCGGCTCGAACTGGCCCTGAACGGCGTGGATTTTGTGGTCCATGCCGCCGCCATGAAGCAGGTCACCACCGCCGAATACAATCCGTTTGAGTGTATCCGCACCAATGTGTTCGGGGCGGAAAATGTTGTCACCGCGTCCCTGCGCTGCGGCGTCAAAAGGGTTGTGGCCCTTTCCACCGACAAGGCCGCCAATCCCATCAATCTGTATGGCGCCTCGAAACTGGCGTCCGACAAGATTTTTGTCGCCGCCAACAACCTGGCCGGCGCCGACGGCACACGCTTCTCGGTTGTCCGTTACGGCAACGTGTTCGGCTCGCGCGGCAGCGTCGTACCCTTCTTCAGGAAGCTGGTCGCCGATGGCGCCGACAGCCTGCCCATCACCGATGAGCGCATGACGCGCTTCTGGATCACCCTGACCCAGGGCGTCAATTTCGTCCTCTCCAGCATGGAGATGATGAAGGGCGGCGAAATCTATGTGCCCAAGATTCCGTCTTCCACCATCCCCCAGCTCGCCACCCTGGTCAGCCCGTCCCACAAGCAGCACGTTGTGGGCATCCGTCCCGGCGAGAAGCTGCACGAAACCATGATCCCGGCCGACGATGCCCATTGCACCGTCGAACTGGAAGACCGCTACGTGATCCTGCAGAGTTTCGCCCATGCGGCGCGTGACGCCTATCTGCATCGCGGCGGCAGGCCGGTCGCGGACGGTTTCTCCTATTCCAGCGACAGCAACCCGGAAAAATTGGACGCGCGGGGCCTGCAAACCTTGCTCGCCCAATCCTTTACCTGATCCCATGCCCGACCGGCCCGAGCAGGAAAACGCCCTGCCCTTCCTGCCTTATGGCAAACAGGAAATCTGCGATGCCGACGTCAAGGCGGTGGTCGAAGCGCTCTGCTCCGGCTGGCTGACGACCGGGCCCAGAGTCGCCGAATTCGAGAAAGCCTTCGCCGGTTGGTGCGGTGCCAGAGAAGGCGTCGCCGTCAACTCGGGAACTGCGGCGCTGCATGCCGCGATGCGCGCGATCAATTTGAAGCCTGGCGAGGAAGTGATCGTACCCGCCATCACCTTCGCGGCCAGCGCCAATGCCGCCATCTATGAAGGTGGCGTGCCCGTCTTCGCTGATGTCGAACCGGATACGATGCTGATCGATCCCGCATCGGCGGCCAGCAGGATCACGGCCAAGACGCGGGCGATCGTGGCGGTGGACTATGCCGGGCAGCCTGCCGATTATGACGCCCTGCGCGCAGCCATCGCGGGCCGCAATATCGCCTTGATCGCCGACGCGTGCCACGCGCCAGGCGCGACCTATAAGGGCCGCCCCACGGGCACCCTGGCAGATTTGTCCTGCTTCTCGTTCCACCCGGTGAAGCACCTCACCACCTGCGAAGGCGGCATGACGGTGACGGACGATGCCGACATGGCCGCCCATATGCGACGCTTCCGCAATCACGGCATCGACAGCGATCACCGGTCCCGCGAGAAAAGCGGCACCTACGCCTATGACATGCGCGAGCTGGGTTTCAACTACCGCCTGCCCGACGTGCAATGCGCATTGGGCCTTGCGCAACTCTCCCGGCTGCAGACATGGGTGGCTGCTCGCCAGCGCCTGGCCGCCTTGTATGACCGGGCGCTGTCCGGAATGGAATTCGTCAAACCGCTGCAAACCCGCAAGGACCGTACCCACGCGCGCCATCTCTATGTGGTCGAGCTTGCGGAGACGATCGATCGGGACCGTGTTTTTGCGCAGCTACGCGCTGACGGGATCGGCGCCAATGTGCATTATGCCCCGGTCTATCTGCATTCCTACTACCGGCAGCGCGGCTATGCGGCAGGGATCGCGCCGGTCGCGGAAGCGGCCAGCCGCCGATTGCTGACCCTTCCTCTGTTTCCGGCAATGGCCAACGATGACGCAAACCGTGTGGTGGCCTCACTCGCTATGGTTTTTGCCGGATAAAGCCTCGTCTCACCGACCGTCCCACTGGTCTCGAACAGGAGCCTGGCTGTCGCTTGCCGAGCAATAGAAATCAGAGATTGGAAACTCCTCGCAGGCGTGCATCATTCACTTGGGCCGACAAACGGCCGCTATTGATGAAGGCGCCGAACTCGCTATAAAACAGGTGCCAGTTGCGCCCCAGATGCGCCGGCCGCTTATCGACCCCCATCGCGCCGAAAAGACGCGTACCGCCAATACCGACGTCACGCCTGACTGTCGGTAACGGCATGTGCACTACGGAGTAATTTCTTTGCCAAGCAGTCAAACACAAATGGAGATCATCGTAATTGAACGGAGCATATTGCCTCGGCCACCCGCCGATCTCCTTCAAGAATGAAGTCCTCACGATCTGGGGAGCCCTGTTAATCGCGCTGGAAAAATTGTATCCAAACCCGGAAATATTGAACGCGGGCTTGACCGCAAGAAGCTCATAATAGGGTTTCAGGCCCGCGACGGCCCTGCCATCACGCTGATAACTTTCAAAGTGGGCAGTTGCATAGGATTCGTCAGAATCCGAAATTTGCGAACTGAAGTCGTATCCGCCATTAAACCCCACAGTCGCCACGCCGGGGTTTTCCCGCATGAGAAGAAGCGCGGCGTCTAACCATGCAAATTCGTCGGGATAAAGATCGTCATCCTGGCACAGAAGGATAAACTCGACGTCGAGCCAATCCGCGATCTTCTCCGCGATGGAATACGCCTTGACCTCATGAAGGTTATTGCAATTGAGAACGAAGTGGCCTTCCCCTAGCAATTTTCTCGCCGCTTTTGCGGACGTCTCATCTGCGCATCCATCCGCAAATAAAACGATATTCTGGAATCCGGCGCGGAGAAATGGAGCCAGGACGCTATCCATCACGTGACCCTTATTAAAGGTCTCGAAAGCAACCAGCACATCGGGATACCCGTGGAAACGGGACCGGGCATCAGACAGTTTTTGCAAATGACGGCGAACGGAAGCCCGCTTCAGTTTGGAGATTGTTGAAAATCTTTTGGTTTGCACACGGCGTAAAACTTTGTCCCACAGACTTGCCGTCATATTCCGTCCCAATTTCTAAAATTGCTGCTTGGATTCCCCAACGCATGCGGGGCCTTTTCGGGTCGATTAAAAGCGAGGGCGTGCTGCGGCGAGCGCAAAAATCATACTCGCCGCGTGCACGCGCCAATCCCTTCGGTATGGTGAGCCCAGATGGGGTCGAACCATCGGCCCTCTGATTAAAAGTCAGATGCTCTACCGCTGAGCTATGGGCTCCCAAGGCCGGGGACCATATGGGCACCGTCAAAGGGGGTCAACCGGCATTTTGCCAAAAATTTCCAGCTTTTCCGCGGATTTATGCCGCCTTCAGGCATCCTTAACGCCGGACAGGCAAACATGGTTACCCGATTCTTGCCATGCCGGCCGCGACGATGAACGCCCCCCTTTTGGACCGCGACTCCCAGACACGCTCCAAGGCCGATAGCGGCCAGTTGCGCGCCTTCGCCCTTTTCCACCTCAACCTCGCTTTTTCCTCCATTGAGGAGGAGCGCCGCGCCGAGGTGATCGCCCGCTGCTATTGGCCGTTGCTGCGGCTGGCGGAACGCCATCCCCATATCGGCCTGGAGGCCTCGGGCTATACGCTGGAAGAGATCGCACGCCTGGACCCTGTCTGGATCCGCAAAGCGCGGGACATGATCGCCGCCGGACAGATCGAGTTGATCGGTTCCGGCTACAGCCAGATGATCGGCCCCCTGGTTCCGGCGCGCGTCGTGGCCGAGAATCTGCGCATCGGCAATCAGGTCTATCGCCAGTTGCTGGACGCGCGCCCTAGCGTGGCGCTGGTGAATGAGCAGGCCTTTTCCGCCGGCCTGGTCGAACATTACCTGGACGCCGGCTACTCCGCCTTGTTGATGGATTGGGACAATCCATCCGCCAACCATCCCGAATGGGACAGCGAATATCAATATCTGCCGCAATATGCCGCCGGACT
>Ga0136846_1226271_pt1 | contig 21663 bp, 26 predicted proteins | sample HopSoiMetagenom2_FD_96841 | JGI IMG/M metagenome (GOLD analysis project Ga0136846, IMG submission 96841) | Grasslands soil microbial communities from Hopland, California, USA - 2 Assembly 2016 (version 4) | ecosystem: Environmental > Terrestrial > Soil > Grasslands | place: USA: Hopland... | reverse complement strand
TTCGAGAGGACGTCGATGCGCCCATGCTGCTCGACGGTGCGCGCGATCCCATTCGCGACCGAGTCGCGCTCCGCGACGTCGAGCGTGAACGCCAGCGGTCGCCGGCCGCACGCCTCTTCGACCTCGGCGGCGACCGTCTCCACGTGCGCGGACGTCCGGGAGGTCACGACGACATCGGCGCCCTCCTCGGCGAGGCGCGTACACACGGCACGTCCGATCCCCGACCCGCCGCCGGTGACGAGCGCAACCTTCCCCGCCATCCTCCCCATGCGCCGATTCTCGTTCATCGTGTCCGCACGCAGACCAGGGCGGCGAGGCAGAGGCCGGCCGCGATGAGGAACGGGACACCGTCCGAGGTCGCCTGGGCGACCGCGCCGGCGAACGCCGAACCGACGAGCTGGCCGGGCGACCACGCGAGGTTCATCAGCACGAACCCCGCGACGAACCCCAGCCCGCGCCGGTCGACGGCGTCGGACAGAAGCACCATCGGGGGCGTCCACAGGAGCGCGTAGAAGGCGCCGGCGGCGAAGACGACCGCGGGATACGCGAGGCGTCCGCCCGGGAGCCCGAGCGCGAGCGACCCGATGCAGCAGAGCGCGAGCACGATGCGCAGCGGCACGATCCGGCCCGCGCGGTCCATCGAGCGGCCGAGCAGCGGCGTCGCCGCCGTGTTCGCGGCGGCTGTCACGACGAAGATGGCGCCGACGCCCGCGCTCGACCACCCGAGCCCCGCCAGGTGGAGCGGCGCGATCACGGAGAGGACGCCGAGCAGGAAGCCCGCGAGGACGATCATCAGCGCCGAGAACAGCACGTCCCCGTGCCTGAGCGCGCGGCGGAGCACCCCGACGGACGCGACGGGCTCCAGAGGCGCACCCGGCAGTGTGACGCCCCCACCCGCCAGCGCGAGGGCGACGACGGCGAGGCCCGCGAAGACGGTGGCTGTCCCGATCGACGCGGCGAGCGCTCCGAAGGCCGGCCCGAGCAGCGCGCCGGCGACGGCTGCGCCCAGCGCGACGCCGACGATGCCGCCGCGGCGCTCGCTCGGCGTGTGCGCGAGGAGCCAGGCGAATCCACCCGTCAACGCCAGCGCGCAGGCGACGCCCTGCAGGAGCCGCCCGACGAACAGCCACGCCGCGTTCGGTGCGATGCCGAAGAGGATGCTTGCGCCGCCGAGCAGCACGAGGCCACCGAGGGCGGTGGCCTTCGCCCCGATCCGCGCGGCGACGAGCCCGCTCGGCACGGCGCCGAGGAACGCACCGGCCGCGTACATCGCCACGAGCACGCCCGCCGCAGTCTTGGACAGTCCGAAACGGTCGGCCAGGTGCGGCAGGAGCGGCCCGAGGATCGAGAACAGCACCGTCTCGAAGCAGACGACCGCGCTGACGACGACGAGCGTCCGCCGCAGCTCCGCGTCGCCCGTTACCGTCCGGTCGAGTGCACGCACGGCGTTCATGCGACGGCCCCGAGCGCGAGCGCTCCTGCACCGACGACCCCGGCCTGCGGCCCGAGCCTCGCGAGCTCGATCCTCACGTGGTCCCGCGCCGGCGCGAGCGCGCGCTTCCGCACGAGCGCGCGCATCGGGTCGAGGAGGAGATCCCCGGCGGCCGCCGCGCCGCCGCCGACCAGAACGAGCTCCGGATCGAGGACGTTCACGAGCGTGCAGACGCCACGGCCGAGCATCCGGCCGACGCGCGCAATCGCCGCCCGCGCCGCCGGATCGCCGCCGCGCGCGCGTTCGACTGCGGCTCGACCGTCAGCCGCTCCGACGGCTCGCGCTCCGGCGTCGAGCGCGGATCCCGAGCCGAGCACGTCGAGGTGGCCGATCCCGGGGCAGCCCTCGACACAACGCGGCCCGTGGGAGTCGACGGTGAAATGCCCGAGCTCGCCCGCCATCCCGGTCGCACCGCGGTGCAGCGCGCCGCCGACGATGAGGCCGCCGCCGACCGCAGTGCCGATCGTCAGCACGACGAGGTCATCGACGCCGACCCCGGCGCCCGCGCGATGCTCGCCGACGGCGGCCGCGTTGCCGTCGTTCTCGATCACGACCGGCACGCCGAGCTCGTGCTCGAGGTGCGAGCGGAGCGGAAACCCGTCGAGCGCCAGCGTCCCCGTCCACAGCAGGAGCCCGTTGCGATGATCGACGGTTGCCGCGCAGGCGACGCCCACCGCGGCGGTGTGTTCGGTCCACGACGCGCGGATCGACCGGAGGAGCAGTGCGAGCAGCTGCTCGCGATCGAGTCCGACCGTGGGCGCCGACGCCGTCCCCGACGCCGTGAGGTCCTCGCGCACCACAGCACAGAGCAACTTGCTCTGGCCGAGATCCACCGCCACGACCTCGTTCAGCGGAGGCGCTCCTGAGCGCTGTTCGGCAAGCGGTCGAAGCGCTGCCCCGATCGCTCGAGCGGACGCTCGCGGCTGCGCACGAGCTCGACGCGGCAGCCGCCGCGCTTGCGCGCGCCAGACGAATCCTCGTCACAGGGAACGGCGCCTCGCACTACGCCGGCCTGCTCGCGGCGCTCGCGGCGCTCGAGACGCCGGTCGACCTGCACGCGGTCCCGAGCGGCCTGCTGCGGAAGATCGCGCAGCGAGAAGGCGACGCGACGGTCGTCGTCTCCGTGTCGGGAGAGTTTCGCGACCTCGTCGAGGCAGTCGCCGACGAGCTGCTGCCACGGCCGCTCGTGGTGGTCACGGCGACGCCCGACTCGACCCTCGCGCGGGCCGCCGACACCGTCGTCCCGCTCGCAGTCGAGGAGCACGACACGGAGACGCACCCGCAGGACTTCTGCAACGCCGCGGTTGCCTGCCTCGCGCTGCTGGCGCGGCTGACCAGTGACCGCGTGCTGCGGGAGCTCCTCGAGCGGACGCCGGCGGACGTCGCAGCGACGGCGGCGGCCGTGAGCGATTGGCTGCCGACCCTCGAGCGTCCCGAGGCCGCGGTCTGCGCCGGCCACGGAGCCGCCTGGGCGGGCGCCCTCGAGCTGGCGCTCCTCCTGAAGGAGATCGCGCGCGTCCCGGCGGAAGGGCTCGAGCTGCGGGAGGCGGCGACGTCTGCGCTGACCGGTCTCCACGATCGCTGCCTCGTCGTGGGGCTCGCGAGCGGCGGGGACCCGTTCCTCGCCGAGGCGAAGCGGCTTTGGCGGTCCTCCGGCGCGGCGTACGTCGAGATCCCGTTCGGCGCCGAACTCGACCCGCGCGTCGTGCCAGTCGTCGCGTTCCCGGCGGGCGCGGCGTTGGCGGTCGCGCTCGCGCAGCAGGCGGGCCTCGACGCCGACCACCCGTGGTGGGTCGACGCGTATCTCTCCACGGCGCGCCGTCACCTGCGGTAACCCGGCACGACGCAGAACATCGCGCTGGCCGTCTCGGTCCCGTAGCTCCAGTACTCGTGCTCGGTGCCTTCCGGCAGGTAGAGACAGTCGAGCCGGTTCAGCTCGAACCAGTCGCCGGTCTGCGGCAGGTGCACGTTCAGCCGGCCGGAGAGCCCGAAGACGACCTCGTCACCGGGATGCGTCTCTGGGTCGCTGTGCGACCCGCCGCGGACGGAGAACGTGCCGCCGGTCAGGTCGCCGCTCGAGGTGAGGATCGAGACGAGCAGCGGCGTCTTCTCGCCGTGCACGAGGTGCAGGGCGTTCTGCGGCCCGACCGTCAGCATCCCGCCGTCCTCCTCGCGGCGGCGCAGCTCGGCGCTGCGCGCATCGGGCCACGACTCGAGCAGCTTGTACCGTCCACCGACGACCCCCGACAGCGAGCGCTTGGTGGACGAGTATTCGATCTCCGGCGCCTCGGGCGGGCGCTCCGCCGGCGCGAACCAGTCGAGGACGACCACCTCGTCGTCGCCGACGTTGTAGCCGTAGTGGTAGCGCTCGCCGCGCCACGTCACGCCCTCGCCCGGACCGGCGACGGCCACCTCGCCCGACTCCGGGTCGTGGATGGCGAGCGTGCCCTGGGCCACGTAGTAGAGGCGGTGCTGGTCGTAGAGCGGCTTCCACGTCTCCGACGAGCCGAACCAGTGCCCCGGCCCGAGCAGGTAGACGAAGCCGGAGATCCGCGCGCCGCGGCCGTACACCAGGTCGGATACCTGCCCGGACGTCTCGTCGCCCCACAGGACCCGCGTCGCCTCGAAGTGGCGCACGAGCATCGGCTCGTCACCGTAGATGCGATACGTCATCTCACCTCCTCCGTTTCGGCCGCGTGGAGCGCCACGAGACCTGCGCCGATCACTCCCGAGTCTGCGCCCAGACCCGCTTGCAGCACGGGAAGGCCCCGCACGTGCTCGGCCCACACGTGCTCGCGCACGCCGCGCACCAACGCCTCCCAGTAATCCCCGCGCGCCGTGCCGAGCCCGCCGCCGATCACGACCGCCTCTGGGTCGAGCACGTTCACGAGCAGCGCGACGAACGGCGCGAGCGCCTCGGCTGCATCCACGAGCCGCGCCCCGTTTGCGACCGCGAGACCGGAGGCGACGTCCTCCGCCGAGCGCCGGACGCGCTCGCCGCAGCGCGGGCAGGTGAAGCTGATCGCGCTGCTGCCGACGAGCTGCGCGCACCCGTGCGCGCCGCGGTAGGGCTCGCCGTTCGCGACGAGGCAGTGGCTGATGCCGGTGCCGACGGTGACGTAGAGGAACGACGCAAACGGTCGCCCGGCACCGAGGCGCGCCTCGGCGATCGCGGCGGCCCTGACGTCGGCTTCGAGCGCGACCGGCCCGAGCGCCTCCGCCAGGTCGACCTCCGTCCAGTCGATCGACGCGTGCGAGCGCAGTCGGCCCTCGTGGTCGACAAGCTCGCAGATGCCCACGCCGGTGGCGACGACGTCGAGCCCCTCGCCCACGCCTGCGGCCGCTGCGGCAAGCGCGTCCAGCGTTGCGCCGGCGGTCGGCAGGTGCATCAACCGCTCGAGCCGACCTTCCGCGTCGACGGCGCCGACGGCGATCTTCGTCCCGCCGACGTCGATCCCGACTGCGACGCTACGCACCGGCGAGGTAGGTCGGCGCGACCCCGAACAGCACCTGCACGGGCTCGTCCGTCATGTTGAACAGCCGGTAGGGGACGCCCGCGGGCACGAAGAACCCGTCGTCGCGCTCGACCTGGAACCAGAGCTTGCCGGGGCTCCCCTCGACGCCGTTGGGCAGGAGCAGATTGAGCCGGCCCGCGACGACGTAGCCCGCGCAGTCGCCGCCGTGCGTGCGCGCGCCGGTGCGCTGGCCGGGGAGCAGCTCGATCGAACCGCACGTCAGCTCGGGCGTGCTGAGGAGGATCCCGACCGGCAGCCCTTCTTCGCCTTCGAGCCGCCAGAGGACGTCGTCCCGCCGGAGGACGTGCTGCGTGTGTGCTCCGCGCGCGTCTTCGGCTGCTTCCGGCCATCGCGCGAGCAGGTCGTCCTGCGTATACGTCGGCGTCGTCAGGTACGGCTTCGTGTTCGCGTACGGCTGCGACGAGCCGGTCGCCGGCGGCGGCGCGAAGAACTCGAGCACGCGGAGCGTCTCGGTCCCCTGCGAGATGCCGTGGTGCCACGTGTCGGGCCCGAACCACACCGCCTCGCCCCGCTCGACGCGATGCACCTCGCCTGTTTCGGGGTTCGCGAGGACGAGGACGCCGCTCAACACGTAGAAGATCTCGTCGGCCCCCAGGTTCGTACGGTTGCGCTCGGAATGGCCGAAGCGCCCGCCGGGCGCCAGCGAGAACACGAGCTGCTGGATCTTGTCGTTCGAGACGTAGATCCAGTCGTTGACGAAGCCGGAGGCCTCGTCACCCCAGAGCTTCAGCGCCGCGTCCCCCGCGCGGACGGCGCCGGGCGGAGGCGTGACGACGGTGGGACGGTAGGTCGTGCTCATGGCGTCCTTTCGTCTTCGTCGGGGGGCAGGAGAATCGAGTCGCGCGGGCTCCACGTGACCGTCACCGGAGCGCCCTCGTGGAGGATCTCGGCCTGGGGCGGCCGGCTGACCGTCAACTGACGGTCGCCGAGCTGGACGCGGTAGGAGACGACGGTGCCGGCGAAGCGAACGTCCGCGACCGTCCCCTCCGCAGCGCAGAGCTCCGGCGCGGCAGTCATCCGGGTGGACAGGCTGAGCGCCTCGGCGCGCAGGACGAGTGCAACGGGGTCGCCGACGCGAAGCGGCACTCCGGGAGTCGGCGCGGGGAACGTGCGGTCGCCGACGCTGACCGCGACCGACCCGTTCTGGACGGCGGCAACGGTGCCCGCCCAGACGTTCGGGTTCCCGACGAACGACGCGACGAACAGCGACGCAGGTGCCCGGTAGACCTCGATCGGGTCGCCGACCTGCAGGATGACGCCGTTGCGCATGACGACGATCCGGTCGGACATCGTCATCGCTTCCTCCTGGTCGTGCGTCACGTACACGAACGTGCTGCGCAGCTCGCGGTGGATGTCTTTCAGCTCGACCTGGAGCTCTCGCCGGATCTGCAGGTCGAGCGCCGACAGCGGCTCGTCGAAGAGCAGTACCTTCGGGCGGTTCACGATCGCCCGCGCGAGTGCGACACGCTGCGCCTGGCCGCCCGACAGCGTCGCGACCGCGCGCTCGGCGAAGCCCGGGAGCCGGACGAGGTCGAGTGCGTCGCCGACCCGTCGGCGAATTTCGTCCTTCGACGTGCGCTTCAGCTGCAGGCCGAACGCGATGTTCTCGAACACGTTCAGGTGCGGGAACAGCGTGACCCGCTGGAAGACCATGTTCACAGGGCGCTTGTGCGCCGGCATCAAGGGGATGTCCTTGCCCTCCAGCAGGATGCGCCCGCGGTCGGGGAACTCGAACCCGCCGATCATCCGCAGCAGCGTCGTCTTGCCGCAGCCGCTCGGCCCGAGCAGGCTGACGAACTCGCCGTCGGCGATGTCGAGCGTGAAGTCGCGCACGGCAGCCACGCCGGCGAAGAGCTTCGTGGCCGATTCGACCCGGAGATACGAAGGGGCTTCGATCATTGTTGAAGGTCCACCACCAGTCGGCGAACGCTGAAGATGAACACGAGAGACCCCGCGAGGAGGAGGGTCGAGATTGCGTTCACCGAGGGATCGACCGACTGCTTGACGGTCGAGTAGATGACGAGCGGCAGCGTGTTCTGCGCGCCGATCGTGAAGAAGGTGATGAACACCTCGTCCCACGAGAGCGAGAAGACGACGAGCGCGCCGGCGATGAGGCTCGGCGCGATCAGCGGCAGCGTCACGCGTCGGAACGTCGTCCACGGCCCGGCGCCGAGGTCGCGCGCGGCCTCCTCGAGGAGATAGTCGAAGCGCTGCAGGCGGCTCGTCACGACGAGAACGAAGTACGGCAGGACGTAGACGAGGTGGCCCGCCGTCACCGTCCACAGCGAGAGCGTCACCTTCGTCTGCACGAAGAAAGAAAGGAGTGCGATCCCCACGAAGAGCCCGGGCAGCGCAGCGGGGAAGAGCAGGAGCCCGCGCGCGGCCCCGCTGCCGCGGAAGGCGTGGCGCGTGAGCCCGATCCCGGCCAGCGTCCCGACGACAACGACGACGACGACGGTGATGAGCGCGACGCGCAGGCTCGCGACGATGGACTCGCGATACGTCGGCGACGAGAAGACGGCGCGGTACCAGCGGAGCGAGAAGCCGTGGAACGGGAACGTCAGCCCGGCTGTCTTGTTGAAGGAGAAGAGCACGACGAACGCGATCGGCGCGAAGAGGAAGAGGAACAGCAGCACGGTGTAGACGGCGAGCCCGGAGACGTGGGGACGGCGGTGTGTCACTAAATCCCCTTCCAACGCTCGAGCCGCGAGAGCGAGAGGTAGACGGTGAAGAAGATGAGGAGCATCACACACGAGATCGCGGCGCCGGCCTGCCGGTTCCCGAGCGCGACGAACTCGTCGGAGACGATGTTCGCCAGCGACGTGGAGCTGGTCCCGCCGAGCAGCGACGGCGTGATGTAGTCGCCCGACGTGAGGATGAACGTGTAGGTGAACGCGCCGACGGCGCCCGTCATCGTCAGCGGGAGCACGATGCGCGAGAACGTCCGCAGCGGGCTCGCGCCGAGATCGCGCGCGTTCTCGAGCAGCTCCGGCCGGATGTTCTGCATCGCCGAGGTCAGCATCAGCACGCTGAAGGGCAGGAACACGTTGACGAAGGCGATCAGCACGGCCCAGCGGCTGAAGAGCAGGAAGAGCAGCGGGTGCTTCACGACGCCGAGGTGGATCAAGGCCGTGTTGACGATGCCGTTCCCGCCGAGGATGGTGTACCACGCGTAGAGCCGGACGAGGTAGCTCGTGAAGAGCGAGATCACGACGAGGAACAACGCGAGGTTCCGCCAGCGGTGGTGAAGCCGGAAGGTGATGAAGTACGCCGCGGGATAGCCGGCGACGACGCAGATCAGCGCCGCGAGCGCGCCGAGGCCGAACGAATGCCACGCGACCTTGCGGTAGGTGGGGTCGCGGATCGCGTCGAGGTAGTTCGAGAGCGTGAAGTGGTAGACGACGCCGCCGTAGCCGGACGACTCGAGGAAGCTCTGGACGATCAGGTTGAGGGCAGGGACGAGCAAGGCCCCGCAGACGACGAGCAGCGCCGGCGCCACGAGTCCGGCGACGACGAGGCGTCGTCGCCGCCGGACCCGCACGTTGATGGAGCCGATCTGGCCGGCGACCGCCGCGGCCGTCACGCCTTGAACTTCTCCCAGGCCTTGTTCCAGTCGGCGAAGGTCGCGTAGCCCTTCGGGACGTTTGCCGGGATCACCTCGAGCGGCGCCGCCTTGGTCAGGATCTGGGTGAGCTGCCCGTACGGGTACAGCGCACGCGTCGCCTTGTCCATCAGCTTCACCGCGCCGGGGCACACCGCCGCTTGCACGAGAGCCTTGGCCTCCTGCGCCTGCGCCTCGAGCGAGAACGCCTCGTTGATGTAGGAATAGACGACGTCGGTGTCCTTCGCGCCGTTCGGGATGAAGAAGGCGTCGCAGAAGGTGGCCGAGCCTTCCTTGGGCGCGACGTGCTTCACCGCGTGGTCGCCTTTCGAAGCGGCGAAGCTGTTGACTGCGGCCCAGCCGGGCGTCGCAGCGACGATCTCGCCGCTCGCGAAGAGGTCGCCCATGTTGCCGTATGAGGGGACGATCAGGCGTGCGTTCGCCTTGAGCGTCTTCCAGAACGCGATGATCTTCGACAGCTGCGCGTGGGTGTAGAGGCTGTCGGCGCGGAAGATGCCGGTTGCGTGCGCGCCGATCACGATCGCCGCGACGGGGTCGTCGGTGACGCCGTACTTCTTCTTGAACTCCGGCTTCAGCAGGTCGCGATAGCTCGTCGGCGCCTTGATCTTGTCCGACTGGTAGTTGATGCCCTGGATCCCCCACGTGAACGGCACCGCCCACTGTTTGCCCTTGAAGTGCCACCACTTGTTCGCGATCGCGCCGCTACGGAACAGCGGGTGCGCGTTCTTGAAGTTGGGGATCTTCGACAGGTCGAGCGGCTGCGGGATGTCGAGGCCGACGTAGAACGGGCCGTACCCGGCCTCGTATGTGCTCAGGTTGTAGATGCCTTTGCCGCCGCCGGCCGTGAACTTCGCCGTGATGTCGTTGTGCGTGTTGACGTACGTCGAGTGGACGGTGACGCCGTTCTTCTTCCGCCAGGCCTTGACCGTCGGCTCGTCGAGCAGGTCGTAGCCCTGCCAGCTGAAGAAATTGATCGTGCCCGACGCCGCCGTTGCGGTCGACGCCGCGGCGGCGGATCCTTCGAGCGCTGCGAGGAGCGAAGGGGTCAGTGCAATCGCTGTCCCGCCCAGCAGGCCGCGGCGCATGAGCTCCCGTCGACTGAACCTCTGCGCAGGAGACAACAACTCGTCAGTCATTGCTGCTCACCTTTTCTTTCGGGGGTTGGCGCTCCGGTAGCTGCCGAGCCGGAGCCGGATCCGGTCTGCGCGGTAACGGACGTGGAACATCTCCACGACCTCGTCCGCGCTGTCGTAGCTCGTTCCCTGGGCAATGAGAAGCGGCGAGCCGGCGGGGATCTGCAGGAGCGCAGACTGCTCCGTCCCGCACCGTCCCACCTCGACGATCGTGTCGGCACGGACGACGACGACGCCGAAGTCCTCCTCAAGGACATCCCAGAGCGAACCGCGCTGCACCAGCTTGTCGCCGATGCCGGGGAACCGCTTCGTGGAGAGTTGCGAGGCGAACAGGGCAACCGGCTCGCCCTCGACGACTCCGAGCCGTTCGAGCACCACGGACGCGCGACGCTTCTCCTGACTGAGGAGCCGCATCTCGACCTCGAGCCCGCGCTCGCGCATGCTCGAGGTGAAGGACGAGAGGATGGAGACGTTGTCGACGAGCGCGCGCTCGTGGAGGAACGTTCCCTTGCCCCGCACGCGGTAGAGGACGCCCTCGCCGACGAGGTCGAGGATCGCCTGCCGGACCGGCGCAAGCGACACGCCGAACCGCTCCGCGAGCTCGCGCTCCGTCGGAAACGGCTGCCCAGGCTGCAAGTGCCCGTCCTCGATCATCGCCACGAGCAGGTGGCGTAGCTGCGAGTGCAGCGGCACGGGCGACTCGCGCGAGAGCGCGGGCGCCCGGCCGGAGACAGCAGCCACACGGCGACCCTATAAAGTTATGAAAACTCGCGTCAAGGCCGAGCCCCGCGCCTCAGTTACCGAACCTGGTTCGGTTTTTGAACCAGGTTCGCGAGTTTCGTCCTGCGGCCGCCGCCTGAGCCTAGCCGGGCGTGACCGGCGCCTGGGGCCCGCGCAGCGCGCCGCGGAGGGCGAGGATGATGAAGCCGACCCCGGCGAGGATCAGCGCGATCCCGACGACGAGCCCGAAGTTGCCGAGCTGGTCTGCCATGTACGAGGTGTTGAGCGCTGTCGCGAGCGCCGTCTCCGTCACCCAGAGATCGCGGGTGGCGTTCGAAACCGGCTGGCCGTTCGCGTCCTTTTGCGCCTGCGCCGCGTCGTTCGTGCCCTTGCCGTCCTCCGTCGCGAAGCGTGGCATCTCGGCGTACGTCTTCCCGCCCGTCGCTTCGAGCGCGTGGATGCGCATGTAGCTCGCGAAGCAGCGCGCTTCGCTGCCGGTGTCGACCTGCTCGCCCGCGACCGAGCAGTCGGGCACGTCGACGTCCGTCAGACCGGCCTTCTGCGCCTCGGCGGCGATCGCGTCCGGCGTCATGTCGGGCGAGCCGACGATCTTCTCCTTCTTGAGGCTGTCCTTGACGGTCGCCTTGCCCTGCGCCGACAACACGAGCGAGCCGATGCCGAAAGCGATCAGGACGACGCCGGCGGCGATCCCGCCGATCTCGAAGAAACGTCTCATTCCTCTACTCCTTCCGAGGGGCGTGGCACGGCTGCAGGGCGTCGGAAATTGGCATGACGCGTAGACGCAGGATCGCGAGCGCGGCGAGCGCAGACGTGAGAACGTCAGTCGCCAGGCACCACTGGCAGAGATCCCCGATCACCGCGACCTGCACGTAGATGAGGTAGGCGCTGAAGAGCAGCGCCGAGATCGCGAGCGTCGCCTGCACGAGTTGCGCCCAACCGCCGCGCGCGGCCGCTGCCACGAACAGGCCGAGAAAAGCAAACAGGCCGAGCGCCGCGACGGGAACGCCGAACAGCTCGGCGTAGCGCGAGCGCTGCACGGCTTCGCAGCCGCCTGTCGTGCAGGCCAGAGTGCCGCCGGTCCGGCGGATGTAGAGCAGGTAGACGGTGATCGCCGCGCCGAGGACCGCGATCAGCTGACTGGCCCGCCGGAGACGGCTCTCGTTCATCGGGCCGCCAGTGCTTTCTGGATCTGCGGGACGATTCCCTCGGGGCCGAGCGAGCTGACCGGGATCAGCTCGAGCCGGCCGCCGGTCGGCCCAAGCTGGAAGGAGGGTGTGCTGGTGATACCGACCACCTGTGCGGCGTTGGACGCGCGCAGGATCTCGGGGCCGAGGGAGTCGTCCCAGCGCTCGTCGAGCAGCTTCCGCCCGTCGAGGCCGGGAACGCCGGAGGCGATCTCGCTGACGAGCTCGTCGGTGACCCAGCCGGAGTTCTCGGCGCCCTGGTTCTCGTACAGGCCGTGCACGACGTCCCAGAGGTGGTCGTGCCGGCCGGCTGCAACAGCGGTGCGCAGCGCGCGCTCGGAGTCGGGGCCGACGAAGGCCATGCCGTTGAAGACTATGCGGAGCTTGCCGCCGCGGACGTAGCGGTCGACGAGCTCTGGCAGTGTCGCGCGCGCCCACTCGCCGCAGTAGGGGCACTGCAAGTCTGCGTACTCGACGAGCGTCAACGGTGCCGACGGCGAACCGAGCGCTGCGCCGTGTTGCGGGACTCCTGCGGCGAAGAGCTTGCTGATGGACGCGCTCGGAGTTTTGGTGAGAGGCGTCGCCGGCGCGCTTTGCTTGGCGCCGCGGGCGCTGACCTGGCTGGCCGAGATGAGGATCGTTGCGATCAGCGCCGAGGCGGCCAGCACGGCCGCGAAGCGGTGACGGCTGCGGGGAAGTCTCGTCATGGCGTGCAGGTGAGACCGGCGCAGGAACCCGGAGCGCCTCGGGTTCCGGCGCCTTTGTGTCTCAGTGCGACATCGTCCCTTCGACGTTGCCGACATTCAGCAGCCCGACCTGGCCCTGGTCGACTGCGGTGAACGAGTGCGAGACGAACGGGTAGAGGCCGGGCTCGTCGATCTTCACGTCGAACACGGCGCCTCCGCCGGCCGGGACGGGCACCGTTTGCACGTTGTTGAGAGCGTGCGCCGGGTTCATGTCCGCGAACGGATAGGCGGTGTCGAGGAGCGTCCCGACGATGTGGAAGTCCATGTCGATCGACGGGCCTGCGTCCACGACCCAGAAGCGAACGAGCTCGCCAGGCTTCGCGGTCAGGGGATGCTTGACGTACTGGCCGGCGTAGCCGTTGAATGTCATCCAGTCGGGCATCCTTGCGTGCGCCTTGTCCTGGCTGAACTGGGCCGGCTTCTGGAGCCCGTCGGAGTCGAGGTACCACTCGCTGCCGACGAGGACGTAGTTCTTGTCGGCCTTCGGCAGCATGCCGGGCTTGGGCTCGACGACGATCGCGCCGTACATGCCGTTCGCGATGTGCATCAGCACCGGCTTGGTTCCGCAGTGGTACATGAAGACGCCGGGGTCGGTGGCGCGGAACGTGTAGCTGACCGACTTGCCCGGGAGGACGTCGCCGAATGCCTTGTCCGGTGCGATCCGGGCGGCGTGGAAGTCGACCGAATGCGGGATCGCGCCCTTGTTGGTCAGGGTGATCTTGACCAGCTGGCCCTGGCGGACGTGGATCACCGGCCCCGGCGCGCCCCCTGCCCAGGCCCAGGCTGCGTACCTGACGCCGGGAGCCACCTGGATGGTGATGTCCGTGAGCGCGAGGTTCACGTCGGCGACCGGCCCCGGCGGGGCCGCAGGCAGGTCGGCCGGATACGGCTGGTGCGCCGCGGCGAGTGCGTCCGCGTTCTCCGGCGCCGCCCCGGCGTAGCTCGTGAGTGCGCCGGTAGAGCTCGCGGCACTTGTGCTCATGGTGGACATGTCCATGCCGGGCATCGAGTGCTGCGTGCCCGCGCTGACGTTGGCGGTGTGCGCAGCCTGGTCGCGTGCGTTGTGCGCGTCGGACCACATGAGTACCGAGAAGATCGCGCCGATCCCGACGGCGAAGCCGAGCAGAATCGTGGCGATCATGAAGAAGGCGCCTGAGCTCGTCTCCGATCCGCGCTCGCGATGGACGAGGGTTGAGGAATACGGGGACGACATGGCGCTCACTCCTTCGTGATTCAGTTATTGACTGAATCAACGTACGTCGCGCCTGCGGAGAAGCCCGTTGAACTCCCCGCACACTCGATCCGCGATTCACCGCAGACTTCGCTGCGGGTTTTCCGCAAGCCCGCGACTCGAGGACGACTCCGTCCGAGTAGTCGTGCGTGGCGGGAGGAAGCGCGGGGCAACCGGAGCCCCGCGCGTCGTCATCTCCCTCGTCCTGCGATGCCTTATGGCGTGTTGGTCGTCAGATCCCAGCTTCCGGTCGTGGTTCCCGAGGCGTCCGTGAACGTGAAGGTGACCTTGCCGAAGCGCAGCGACACCGACTCACTGGCGGCACCGCCACCACCGCTCTGCTGGACGCTCTCCACAAAGACGTTCTCGAGCTTGAACGTCATGGTTGAACTCGAGGCGGCGTTTTTTCCGACCTGAGCGGTGAACGTCGCCTCGGCGATGTGTTGGCCCGTCGCGACGGAGGTGAAGAACCCCGGTGAATTGGCGTCGACGGCCTTGATCAGGTTGAGCGAGGAGAAGCTGACCTTCCCGGCGCCGGCCCCTCCTCCGGCCGAGCCGATGGTCGAGGGGTTCGACGCTCCGACCGAGTAGCTGAGGATCGGGATCGTCTTCCCGTTGATGACGAGTTGACCGGCGACCTGCCCGGACGGATCCGGAGCTCCCTCGTGCCTGCCCGAGTCGGCGAGGGCGATCGCGGCGACGACGGCACTCGTCACGACTGCGGCCACAAGCGGTAGCGCAAGCCGCCGGATGGTGAGGCGCTTCATCGACTTCCTTCCTGTTGGGGGGTGAGAGGGGCCGTCTCCGCTGGAAAGCCTCCGCGGAGCAGATGGCCCTCGGTGGGTTTATGTGTACGTGGAGCAGCTTCGGCGCGCAAGCCCGCGCGCCGCCGCGCTGCGGGCGATTGGCGAAATCGGGGAGGCCGGATAGTCTGACTGGGCCAGGGTCGCCGCTTCCGCGCCCTTCTCGGTGAACCGCCAGCTCTCAAGCTCAGGCGGGTGCCCAAGAGACTCCCCTGCAAGCTGGCCTCATCCGGCGTTGGAGGAGTCATGGAGCCTGGATCCACCGAGTTCGACCGGGAGGTTCGCGCCGCGCGCAACCAGTCGCTGTTTCGGGCGGCGAACGAGAGCATCAAGCTTCTCAACGAGGCGTTCTCGGAGATCTTGCACACGTTCGAAATCGCCTGCGAGTGCGCGAACGAGGACTGCGTCCAGATGATCGTCATCGCGCCGGTGGACTACACGACGGTACGTCGCAACCCTCGCCGGTTCGTCATCCTTCCCGAACACGTCGATCCCGAGGTCGAGCGAGTGGTATCGCGCGCCGACGCCTACGTGGTGGTGGAGAAGTTCGCTGCGGCTGCGATCGTCGCCGAACAAACGGCGCAACTGTTGGACGACGGGCTTAGCCCGCAGCGGCCTCGAAGACGTTGACGCCCGCGGCGCTCGGGGTCGCGCCGACGTAGCGGAGCCCGGCGGCGGCGAAGAGACCCGCGTATTCCTCTTCGCTCCGCTCGCGCCCGCCGGGGTTGACGAGCATGTTCAGGTCAGAGAGCTTCGCCGGCGCGTTCTCGTTCGGACCGCCGAGGTCGCGATCGACCGCGAGCACGACACCGTGCTCGGGCATTGCGTTGCCGATCACGCGGAGGATCCTCACGCAGTCGGGATCCTCCCAGTCGTGGAGGATCGACTTGAGCAGGTATGCGTCGGCACCGGCCGGAACGCTGTCGAAGAAGCTGCCCGCAGCAATGCGGCAACGGTCGCCGAAGCGACCGACGAGGGCCTCTGCGTTCGCCACCACTTCCGGCTGATCGAACAGAACGCCTCGGACGGTCTGGTGCTTCGCGAGAATCGCCGCCAGCAGCGCGCCACGTCCACCGGCGACGTCGACGATCTCTCCGAAGCGCGCGAAGTTGTAGGCGTCGAGCACGGCGTCGTCGACGAGCCCGGTGATCGACGTCATCGCGCTGTCGAAGATCGCGAGCTCCTCGGGCCGCTTCGCGCGATACGACCAGACATCCGTGCCGTGAACGAGCCGGAAGGTGTTCTCACCCGTGCGGATGCTTTCGACGAGCGAGGACCACGTGTTCCAGTGCATCGGGCGGCCGACCATCAGCGCCCACCCGCGAAGGCTCTCCGGCACGTCGCTCCGTAGGCCTTTACCGAGCTCGGTCAGCTCGAACCGATGATCGTCCAGCTCGCGTAGTACGCCCGCCGCCGCCAATGCGCGCAGCAGCCGGTGGAGCGCATCCGGATGAGTGCCGGTCTCGGCGGCCAGATCGTCGCTCGAACGCGGGCCGCCCGCGAGACGGTCGGCAACGTCGAGACGCGCCGCGACGTGTAGCGCCTGCGAGAGCTGGTATCCGGAAACGAGGCGGTGCAGCGCGCGCCGCGGGCTCTCCTCCACGCGGCGATCCTACGCCGGGCGTCGTACGACCTCGAAAATGAGATGAAACGAATCGGCAGCCACCTCGCTTCACAGCCGGCACTGATTACACGTCACCGCCGCCACACCGCCGGCGGGTCGCCGCACCTGGTGCTGACGATCATGTGCGTCGGCTACTTCCTCGTCTTGCTCGACGTGACGATCGTCAATGTCGCGCTGCCGCAAATCGCGACCAGCCTCGGTGCAAGCGTCAGCGACTTGCAATGGGTGGTCGACGCCTACGCGCTCGCACTCGCGTCGCTCATGCTCGTGGGCGGAACGATCGGCGACGTGCACGGCCACAGGCGAGTGGCGATCGGTGGGCTCGTCGTGTTCGGCGCCGCTTCACTCTGCTGCGGCATCGCGCCCGGTACCGGGTCGCTCATCGCGGCCCGTGCCGTGCAAGGCCTCGGCGCCGCGCTGCTGCTGCCCGCCAGCCTCGCGATCGTCAGCCGCACGTTCTCGGGACGCGCGGCGCAGGCGCGCGCGATCGGCCTTTGGGCCGGGATCGGCAGCCTCGCCCTCCCTGCCGGGCCGCTCGTCGGCGGAGCCCTCATCTCCGCGTTCGGGTGGCGCGCGGTGTTTCTCGTGAACGTCCCGATCGTGATCGCCGCGTCCGTCGCCGCCCTCGCAAGCGTCGGCGAGACACCGAGCGATCGGACGCGTGGGCTCGACGTGCGCGGCGTGGCGCTCGGCGCTGCTTTCCTGCTCGCGACTACGTTCGCCTTCATCGCAGGCGGCCGAAGCGGCGCAGGCTCGATGGCGACGGTCGCCGCGGCGGTGACCGCGACGATCGCGCTCGCGCTCTTCATCCGGACGGAAGCCGTCCGCGGCGAAGACGCCGCGCTCCCGCTGACCGTCTTCAGGCGGCGCGGCGTCCCGATCGCGAACGGCGTCGCGGCGACGATGAACCTGTGCACGCTCGGAACGCTTTTCGTCCTCAGCCTCTATCTGCAGAACGTCCAGCAACGGACTCCGATGGCCGCGGGCCTTGCCGTGCTGCCCCTGTTCGCGCCGTTGGCCCTGCTGCCGCCGCTCGTCGGTCGGCTCACGAGCCGGATCGGATTCCGGCTCGCCATCGTCACCGGGCTCACCGTTGCAGCCGCCGGGCTCGCGGTGCTGAGCACCGTCGAAACCCACTCGACGTACCCGCGCATGCTCGCGGCCCTCCTGCTGTGGGGGGTCGGGCTCGGCATCCTGACGCCGGCCGTCGTCGCTTCGGCAATCGCGCCCGTCCCCGGCAACCGCGCCGGGCTTGCCTCCGCGATCAACAACACCGCACGACAGGCCGGCGGTGCGGTCGGCATAGCGATCGCCGGCGCAGTCGCCGGAGCTCCGAGTCAGACCGCGCGCTTCATGCACGGGTTCCACGCCGTCGCAGTGGGAGCCGCGGCCTGCTATCTCGGCGTCGCGATCGTCGCGGCCTTTCGCGTCCCGGACTGAGCCTCGGTTACGTTGGCGGCGTGGCGACGTACGTGCTCATCCACGGCGGCGGAGGAAGCGCGTGGGATTGGCACCTGGTCGCGGCGGAACTTCGCGAGCAGGGGCACGACCCAGTCGCCGTCGATCTCCCGAGCGAGGAAGAATCGGCGGGCTGGAACGAGTATGTGACGACGGTCCTGCAGGCGGTCGGCGACCGCACTGATCTGGTCGTCGTCGGCCATTCGCTCGGCGGCTTCACCGCGCCGCTCGTTTGTGCGCACGTCCGCGCCGAGCTCCTCGTTCTGGTCGCCGCGATGATTCCGGCTCCCGGCGAACTCTTTGCGGACTGGTGGAGGAACACCGGCTACGAAGAGAGCCGGCACGACGACGTCTTCTACCACGACGTCAGGCCGGGGCTCGCGGCCGAGGCGAGGCGGAGAGCACGGAGCGAAGTCTCGGCGGCGCTACGGGAGCCCTGGCCGCTGGCGACCTGGCCGAACACGCCGACGAAGTACCTCCTCTGCCGCGACGATCGGATGTTCCCGGCGCCGTGGGTGCGCCGCCACGTCCGCGAGCGCCTCGGTATCGAGTGTGACGAGATCGGCGGCGGTCACTACATCGCACTCAGTCGTCCGTCCGAGCTCGCCGAACGGCTTGCCGGCTACACCGGCTTGCACTGATCGCGTGCCCGTCCATTCGTCCGGGATCGGCGTGGGACCTGCCGAGGCCCGGATGAGGCGGCGGGCCTATTTCGCCGCGCCGCAGGCGCCCGTAGGTTTTCGGGATGCCCGGAACGGACCTCCGCGACTGGTTCGCCGACGACGAGCTCACCAGCTGCCCGAGCTGCGGACGTCGCACGGCGCTTCCGACCCCGACCGGCGGTTACGCCGTCTGCCTCGAATGCGGCCTCGTGCTCCCACCCGGAGAGGGGCCCGTGGAGCGGCCTCAGACAACTTGATCGCGCGCATCTGGAACGGCGCTGTACGGAGACAGGACGGCGACGCCTACGCCGAGTACATCCGGAAGACGGGCATCGCTGCCTACGCGAGCACGCCGGGAAATCGCGGCGTTTGGATGCTCCGCCGAGACCGCGGCGAGAACACCGAGTTTCTGATGTTCACGCTCTGGGACTCGCTCGACGCGGTCAAGGCGTTCGCCGGAGAGGACTACGAGACCGCCGTCTTCTACCCCGAAGACGACCGCTACCTCGTCGAGCGCGACCTGCACTCGGCGCACTACGTGGTCGCCGCGCACGTCCCGCCGGAGAGCGACGCCGCCGCAGGCCCCGGTCGGTCAGCCGACCCCTGATCTCGCAAACCGACGCGGCGCGCGCGCCGTAGAAATGGCACGGTCAAGGTCGGGGGGAACGTAGCGAGCTGCCTGCTCAGGCAGCTGCCTTCGCACAGCGACGCCGTAGTGGCGCCTCTCCTCGAGCGCTGCCCGACAATCGAGCTGCCCACCGGCGCGCTGCTCCACGAGGCGCCCATCGCCGCAGCCGCTCTGCTCGTCATCGAGCGCGGCGTCGTCGCCGTCACGACGCCGCGCACGACGGAAGCCGGCCGCCGCATGACGGTCGTGATCGCGCGTGAGGGCGACCTCGTCGTGCCGCCGGGAGAGCGGGAGGAGCTCACTGCGCTGGACGGCGCGGCAATGACAGTGATCGCGCCGGATGTGTTCGCGTTGCTGCTTGCGATCCCAGAAGCCGCAGCGCTCGTCGTCGAGCGGCTGGTCGAGGCGGTGCGAGAGAGGCAGTTGAGCCTGGCGCAGTTTGCGTCGGTCGACCGCGCGGAACGCGTGCGCGCGAAGCTGTTGCAGCTCGCGCGTGCACACGGGCGCGTCACTCGTACGGGGATCCAACTCGACCTGCCGCTCACGCACGAGCTGCTCGCGCAGACGACGGGCTCGGCGCGCGAGACCGTGAGCTACGCGCTTGCGGCGCTCGCACGCGAGGGCTTCGTCGTGCGCGAGGGGAGGCGCTACCGCATCACAGTGCCGCCCGAGTTGTTGGCGCAGTGATCGAGCTCGCTGACCAGCTCGCGAACGTGCAGATCGATGTCGTCGCGGATGGCGCGCACGCTCTGAAGCGGAAGGTTCTTCGGGTCCTCGAACACCCAGCTGATCCGACGCACACCCGAAGTCACCGGGCACACCTCCTCGCTGCACGTTGACACGGCGACATCCGCCCACGCCATTGCGTCCTCGTCGAGCTTGCGTGGCACGTGGTCGTTCGCGTCGATCCCGATCTCTCTCAGCGCCTCCACGACTTGCGGATGAGGCGCGGTGCCCGGCTCGCTTCCGGCTGACCGCGCAGCATGCCTTCCCTGCGCTGCCCGACGAAAGAGACGTTCGGCCATCAAGCTTCGGCCACTGTTCGCGACGCAGAGGAAGAGCACGTTCACGCGCTGTCCTCCACCGCGACAGGCGGCCGCGGTTGCTCTCCCCGCACGAACTGGTACGCGATCCCCCCGACGGATGCGCCGACAACGGGGGCGAGCAGGTAGACCCACAGGGACCGCAGCTCACCCGAAACGAGCGCCGGGCCCAGTGACCGCATCGGGTTCATCGAGGCGCCCGTGATCGGCCCGCCGAACATAGCGTCGAGGCCGATCGTGCCGCCGATAGCGATCGCGGCGGCCTCGCCGACTGTGCGGGTGTCGGTGGCGACGGCGAGGATCACGAACATCAGAAACGCGCTCATCACCAGCTCCCAGAGGAACGCCTGCCCCTCCGAACCTGACGGAAGTGTCGCGCCAACATGGGCGATGTTGCCCAGCGAGGCGCGCAGCAACGCCGCGGCGCAGAGTGCGCCGATCAACTGCGCGCCCCAGTAGGCGACGGCGCGCGGCCAGGGGAAGTGACGGGTGACCGCGAAAGCGAACGTGACGGCCCCATTGAAGTGCGCACCGCTGATGTGGCCGACGGCGTAGATCCCGAACATGATCACGAGCCCGAACGTGATCGCGACGCCGACGTGGCCCAACTGTTGCGTCTTCTCGTCGACCATGATCGCGCCGCAGCCGGCGAAGACGAGCGCGAACGTGCCGATCGCCTCCGCAGCCAGCTTTCGCAGCAGATCGCGGCTCATGCCGCCGGCGGTCGCAATGGAGTCGCCGTCTCGGCCGTCATCAGCAGCAGCCCGCCTTGGCAACTGGCTCGATGACACGCAAGCCGCTCTCCGCGGGCCGTGCCGTCTTGCGTGCCTTGACGATCGCGCCGTGCATACCGTCGGCGACCTCGTGCGTGAACTCGACGGTGACGCCCTCGAAGCCCGTTGCCTCGAGGCCCGCGAGGTACTCGTTCTTCGAGAGCGCGCCGGCAATGCAGCCCACGTACGAGCCGCGCTCGGCGCGCTCAGGGGGTGTCAGCCGGTCCTCCGCCACGACGTCGCTGACGCCAACGCGGCCGCCCGGCTTCAATACCCGCGCGATCTCGGTCAGCACCGCTGCCTTGTCGGTCGAGAGGTTGATCACGCAGTTCGAGATCACGACGTCGACGGAGTCCGCGGGCAACGGAATCTCTTCGATCATCCCTTTCAGGAAGTGCACGTTCGTCACGTCGGCGTCCGCCGCGTTCTGCCGTGCAAGGGCGAGCATCTCGTCCGTCATGTCCAGTCCGTACGCGACGCCGGTCGGGCCGACGCGCTTCGCCGAGAGAATCACGTCGATGCCGCCGCCCGAACCGAGATCAAGCACCGTTTCGCCTTCCCGCAACGCGGCGACAGCCGTCGGATTGCCGCAGCCGAGGGACGCGAGCGTCGCCGCCTCCGGAAGTTGGCCGCGCTGCTCCGCGTCGTAGAGTGCGTCGCCGAACCTCGCCGCGGCGCCCTCACCGTCTGCACAGCACGATCGGCTACCACATCCGCAACCCTCACCTCCGTCCGTGACGGCCCGCGCGGACTCGGCGTAGCGGCGGCGGACCTCCTCGCGCAACTCGTCAGCCGTCGTCGCCATCAGCAGCACGCTCCTTTCAGATCTGCGACGACCGCCAGCTTCTCGACGGCGTCGCGCTTCAGCGAGAAATACGCCCACTTGCCGCGCTGCTCGCGCTCGAGCAGCCCGGCGTCGACGAGCTTCTTCAGGTGATGGGAGACCGTCGGCTGCGACAGGCCGACCGGCTCGTTCAGGTGGCACGC
>Ga0136846_1235989_pt1 | contig 21672 bp, 17 predicted proteins | sample HopSoiMetagenom2_FD_96841 | JGI IMG/M metagenome (GOLD analysis project Ga0136846, IMG submission 96841) | Grasslands soil microbial communities from Hopland, California, USA - 2 Assembly 2016 (version 4) | ecosystem: Environmental > Terrestrial > Soil > Grasslands | place: USA: Hopland... | reverse complement strand
GTGAGATTAAAAAACAAAATCCAGATTCGCCCGCAGTGAAGAAATATTTCATGCATGGCGTCGGCCACCCGCTCGGCCTGGATGTTCACGATCTCGGCCTCACCACCGAACCGATGCAGGCCGGCTGGGTTATGACCGTCGAACCGGGCATTTACATCCCGGAAGAAGGTTTTGCCGTCCGCCTCGAAAACGACGTCCTTATCACCGCTGAAGGGCAAGTCGATTTAATGGCCGGCATTCCCATTGAAACGGATGAAATCGAAGAGCTGATGCAGTCCAGGTCTCCCCGCAAAGGCCGCAGTGCCCAAAAACATCCACTCTCAGCCTGATATTTTTATGAAACCATATTGGTCCGGAATTTTCCCTGCGATTACAACGCAGATGCGCAAAGACGGTTCGCTCGATCTCGACGCGACCGCCAAGCATGTCGAGGCTCTCATCGAATCTGGCGTCACCGGCATGATCTTTCTCGGCTCGCTCGGTGAAAACCAGGCGCTTAATCCGGTGGAGAAACGCCGGGTCATCGAAGCGATGGTCGAGGTCGTGAATGATCGCATTCCGGTCCTCAGCGGTGTTGCCGAAAGCAGCACCAGCGAAGCGATTCGCTATGTGCAGGACTGCGAAAAGCTCGGCCTGAGCGGCTTCATGCTCATGCCCGCCATGCTCTACAAAGGCGATGAGCGCGAGATCATCACCCATTTCCGCGCTGTCGCCAGAGGCACCGGCCTGCCGATAATGATTTATAACAATCCGATCAGCTACGCGAACGACATTACCCCGGAAATGTTCGCCCAACTGGCCGACGCGAAGAATTTCGTCGCGCTCAAAGAAAGTTCCGGAAACACCCGCCGCATCACGGATCTACACAATACCGTCGGGGATCGCTATGCGATTTTCACCGGTGTCGATGATCTTGCCCTCGAAAGCGCGATCGTCGGCATCGATGGCTGGGTCGCTGGCAGTGGCATCGCTTTCCCGGAAGAAAACCAATATTTCTGGGAACTCACTCGCAAAGGAGACTGGGACAAAGCTCGCGAGATCTATCGCTGGTTCACCCCCCTCCTTCACCTCGATGTTCACACAAAGTTCGTTCAATATATCAAGCTCGCCGTCCAGGAAGCTGGCCTCGGCTCCGAGTGGGTCCGCCCCCCGCGCCTTCCTCTAGCTGGCGACGAACGAAAGCAAATACTCCAAATCATCCGCCGCGGAATTGAGACCCGCCCTCAAATTCCCAAACGAAAGAAGGCGAGGTGACCCATGCAACAGATCCATGTTATCGACTCTCACACCGGCGGCGAACCCACTCGCCTGGTCGTGGCCGGCGGTCCCGATCTGGGCGCGGGTACTGTTGCCGACAAGCTCAAGGTCTTTCGCGATTCCCATGACCGGTTCCGTTCCGCCATTGTAAACGAGCCGCGCGGCTCAGACGTCATGGTCGGCGCCATTCTCGTCGAGCCGAGCGATAAGACCTGCGCCAGCGGAGTCATCTTCTTCAATAACGTCGGCTATCTCGGCATGTGTGGCCACGGCGCCATCGGCCTGATCGTGACACTCGCCTACATGGACCGAATCAAACCCGGCGAACACCGTCTCGAAACACCGGTCGGAATCATCTCCGCGGTCCTTCACAAAGATGGAACCGTCTCGGTCAATAACGTTCCGAGTTTCAGAAAAGAAAAAGCCTTTTCGGTCAACGTTCCAAAAATCGGGCGCGTCACGGGCGATATCGCCTGGGGCGGCAACTGGTTTTTTCTCGTTGAAAATCACGGTCGCGAATTGGACTTAAACAATATCGAAGAACTGACCGACTACACTTGGCGCGTTCGACAGGCCCTCAATTCCCACGGCTTTCCGGAAATCGATCATGTCGAATTGTTTTCCGCGTCTAAATCTCAGAACGCCAATTCACGAAATTTCGTTCTCTGCCCCGGCAAAGCCTACGATCGTTCCCCCTGCGGAACCGGCACCAGCGCCAAACTTGCCTGCCTCTTTAGCGACGGGAAAATTAAAAGCGGCGAAATCTGGCGTCAGGAAAGCATCACCGGCAGCCTCTTTGAAGGGTCAATTAAAGAAGTCGAAGACAAATTGATTCCGACTATCAAAGGAAGCGCCTTTGTAAATGCTGAATCCAAACTAATCCTGGATCCCGTCGATCCTTATTGTTGGGGGATTCGCGCATGAAAAACCCGGCCCGTGTCCTGATCATCGGCGGTGGGGTGATCGGTCTATGCACGGCTTACTACACCGCACAAAAAGGACACCAGGTCACGATTCTCGATCGCAATTCTGAAGACCACGGCGGCTGTTCCTTCGGTAATGCCGGCATGGTCGTGCCCAGCCATTTTGTTCCGCTTGCCGCGCCTGGCGCAGTCGCGCTCGGTCTGAAATGGATGTGGAACCCGGAATCGCCTTTCTGGATCAAGCCGCGAATCGATCTCGATCTTTTCAGTTGGGCCCTCAAATTCTGGCGAGCTTCCACGGCCGAACATGTTGCCCGTTCCGCGCCGCTTCTTCGCGATATGCATCTCGCCAGCCGGACTGCATTCGAGGAACTCTCCAATGTTCCGGGGTTCGATTTCGGGCTCGTCAAAAAAGGGCTCCTGATGCTTTGCAGAACGCAGCATGCTCTCGATGAAGAAGCAAAAGCCGCTGGCAAAGCGCGAGAACTCGGAGTTCCGGCTGAGATTCTCGACGCGAAGCAGACCGCAAAATTGGATCCAAATGTCACGATGGACATCGCCGGTTCTGTTTATTTTCCAAAGGATTGCCATCTCATTCCCGATCGATTCATGGCCGGCTTGAAACAACAATTAAAGCAGCTCGGCACAAAATTTCTTTGGAATACGGAAGTCACCGGCTGGCGCCAGGAGAGTGGCCGAATCAAATCTGTGGAAACAACCAACAGCACTTTCGAGGCGGATGAATACGTCCTCTGCGGCGGCTCGTGGTCTCCGGTCATCGCTCGTTCTTTAAACCTGAATATACCCATGCAGGCCGGGAAGGGTTACAGCCTCACCTTGAACAATCCGCGCCAGCTCCCAACCATCTGCTCCATTTTGACCGAAGCCCGAGTCGCCGTCACTCCTATGGGCAATCAATTGCGCTTCGGCGGCACCATGGAAATCGCCGGGCTCAATGAAGAGATCAACCCCGTGCGCGTCCAGGGCATCATTAAATCAGTTCCCAGATACTACCCGGAATTCAAGATCGCCGACTTTGAAGGCATTCAACCGTGGCGCGGCTTGAGGCCGTGCTCCCCTGATGGAATGCCTTACATCGGACGGGCCTCGCGTTACGCAAATCTTTCCATCGCGACTGGTCACGCCATGATGGGATTGAGCCTGGCTCCCGTCACTGGAAAGCTCGTGGCGCAAATTCTCTCCCGCGAAACGCCGTTTCTCGATATCAAACAATTAAACCCGGAGCGTTATGCATAAGATAATTCTCATTCTCGGCCTCGTCCTGTTCGCGGTCTTTCCAGCGAAAGGAGCCGAGCCAAAAATTTACAAAGACAAAATCGAGCCGCATTGGTTCGATCACGACAATAAGTTCTGGTATCGCAATGATCGTCGTGGCGATCGCCGCGAATTTATTTTAATCGACGCACAAAAAGGCACACGCCAGCAGGCTTTTGATCATCAGCGTGTCGCGAAGATTCTCAGTGAACGGACCGGAAAAGAAATCGATCCGGAAAAGCTTCCGTTCGAATCGATCGAGTTCTCTGACGACGCCAAATCATTCACGATTATTGGGGAAAATTCCGTCTGGAAATTTGATTTCGAAAAATACGAGGCCACTGAGGACAAAACCGCCAGGCCGGAGAAGACTGAAGCACCGCGAGAGGAACGGAGAAGACGCCGCTCGCGTGAAGCCGCCAACACGAAGTAACCGGATGAAAAGTATGAAGTCACCGTGCGTGGCGATAATCTTTATCTCGATAATGGCAGTTCAGAGAAGGTGCGGCAAATCACTTTCGATGGAAATCCCGGAAACACCTACCGGCGTAGCGCTCAGCGCGAGCGTTTCGTTGGCATGGAATTCGAAGCCAAAGATCCCGAAAAAGCCGCGCCCGAGATCTACTGGTCCCCTGACTCGAAATATTTCGTCGCGATTCGAACGCGCCCGGGCACGGAAAGAATGGTCTACCTGGTCGAATCTTCTCCAAAGGACCAACTACAGCCGAAGCTGGAATTCTACCCATACGCCAAGCCTGGAGACGAGATTCCCATCAGCAAACCGCATTTGTTCCAGGCGAATGGACACGAGATTCAATTGGACGACTCGCTTTATCAGAATCCGTGGTCCATCAGCGATGTCCGCTGGGACAAAGATTCCTCGCGTTTCACTTTTCTTTTTAACCAACGCGGCCATCAGGTGCTTCGAGTTCTCGCGATCGATTCCGAATCCGGAAAGATCAAGCCAATCATCGAGGAGAAGAGCAAGACCTTCGTCGACTACTCAGGAAAATTCTTTTCCGAATATCTCGACGATTCGCACGAAATCATTTGGATGTCGGAGCGCGACGGCTGGAATCATCTCTACTTGTACGATGCAAAAACTGCCGGAGTGAAAAACCAAATTACGCGTGGCGAGTGGGTTGTGCGCGGTGTCGAAAAAGTGGATGCGGAAAAGCGTCAGATCTGGTTTCGCGCGGGCGGCATTCGGCCCGAGCAGGACCCGTATTTTATCCACTATTGCCGTGTTAATTTCGACGGCAGCGGATTGGTAATCCTGACGGAGGGGAACGGCACCCACAGTATCAAATACTCACCCGATCGGGAGCACTTCATCGACACATGGTCCAGCGTCGACTCGGCGCCGGTCAACGAATTGCGACGCAGTTCGGATGGGAAGCTTTTATGCAAGCTGGAGGAAGCCGATATCAGCGAATTGGCCGAGAATGGTTGGAAGGCGCCCGAACCATTCGTCGCCAAAGGTCGCGATGGAAAAACAGATATCTATGGCATCATTCACTGGCCAAAAAATCTCGATGAAACAAAACCGCATCCAGTCATCGAAAGCATTTATGCCGGCCCGCACGACTCCTTCGTGCCCAAAGGATTCCGCGCATCCTACGGTCAGGATAAGTTGACCAAGCTCGGGTTTATCGTCGTGCAAATCGATGGCATGGGAACAGCGAATCGTTCGAAGGAATTCCACGATGTTTGCTGGAAAAATATCGCTGACGCGGGTTTTCCAGATCGCATTCTATGGCTGAAAGCGGCAGCGCAGAAATATTCATCCATGGACTTAAACCGCGTGGGAATTTACGGAACCTCGGCCGGCGGACAAAGCACTCTGGCTGGCCTGTTAACTCACGGGGATTTCTATAAAGTCGGCGTCTCCGACTCCGGTTGCCACGACAATCGCATGGATAAAATCTGGTGGAACGAGCAATGGATGGGCTGGCCGGTTGGTCCGCACTACGACGAGCAATCGAACGTCACGATGGCGAATCGTCTGCAAGGCAAGCTGCTCTTGATGGTGGGTGAACTTGATAAGAACGTGGATCCTTCCAGCACCATGCAGGTGGTGAACGCATTGATCAAAGCCGACAAAGATTTCGAGCTTCTCGTCTGTCCCGGTGGAGGCCACGGAGTCCTTCGAACAACATACGGCTGGAAACGCCTTGAGGAATTCTTTGTTCGAAACCTCTTGAATAGCGGCGAGCCAACAAACGCAACTAAAGCGGTGGCTGCGGTTCCAAACTAGAACAGGCCAATCTGCGATATTTTTATGAAATGGTTTAATTTATTCTTGCTTGCGGTTCTCCTCGGACCGTCTGTTTTGGCCCAACAGGAAGACGCCAATCTCGAAAAGTTCTTTCGCGAGTATCTCGAAGAATCCTTTCGTCAGCGGCCGTTGGACGCGACCCGTCTGGGCGATCACCGTTTCGATCATCTCCTCGATGATCTGTCAAAGGGCGCTTTGGAGCGGAACCTGCAATTCGCGAAAAAGATACTGAAGGACCTCTCGAAGCAGATCGATTACAAAAAACTTTCCCGCAACTCACAGATCGATTTCGAGATTTTTCAGCATGAGCTGGAAACTGGGATCTGGGTCGAAGAGAACACCCATCCCTTTGAAACGAATCCCCGGATTTACAACGAGTATATAAGCGACAGTGTTTTCCAATTGCTCGCGCAATCCCGTCTGCCAAAAGAAACAAACATCGCCAACTGCATTTCGCGAATCGGACAGATTCCGAAAGTCATAGCCGCTGCTCGAGAGAATCTGAAAAACCCGCCACGTCCGGTCCTCGACACGGCCATTCGGCAAAATAAAGGTTCCATTTCATTTTACGAACAAGACATCTTTGAACTGGCCGGCGAAACGCAGCAAAAGGACGCGCTAAAGGCGGCCTGCGCGAAGGTCGTGCCAGCTCTTCAGGATTATCAAAAATATCTCGAAAATGAATTGCTGCCGAAAGCCCATGGCGAATGGCGGCTGGGAAAACGAAAGTTCTACAAGAAATTGGAAATGGTCCTCGATGCCGGCCGGAACGCCGACCAGGTGCTGGCAGACGCGCAGGCGGAGTTCGCCCAGGTGCGCACGGAAATGTATGTAGTCGCGCGGCAGCTTTGGAGTCATTACTTCCCGAACAAGCCCCTGCCTCCTGAAGATTTCGATGGCAAACGCGAGATTATTCAGAAAGTAATCGAAGCAGTAAATCAGGAGCATGGAAAACCTGAAGAACTCGTCCAGGACGCGCGAGCCACGGTCGATCGCATCAAGAAATTTATCACCCAGAAGGATATCTTGCGCCTTCCGGAGCCGGATCATTGCCAGGTTATCGAAATGCCGAAATTCCAGCGTGGTAATTCTCTCGCCTATTTGAATCCCGCGCCTCCTTTGGAGCCCGATGCGCCCAGCCTCTACGCCATCAGCCCTCCAGCGGAAGATTGGGATCCCAAACGCGTGAAAAGTTTGCTCGAAGAGTACAACGGGCACATGCTCCAAATCCTCACGATTCATGAGGGCTATCCGGGCCATTACGTGCAATTGGAATATGCAAATCGAACGAAGTCCTTGATTCGAAGAGTTCTCGGCTCAGGAGTTTTTGCTGAAGGATGGGCGGTTTACACCGAGAAGACCATGCTGGATCAAGGCTACGGCGACGGCAGCCTGCAATTGCGTTTGATGCAACTGAAGTTTTATTTGCGCGCCGTGGCGAACGCGATTTTCGATCACAACCTGCATTGCACGCAAATGAACGACGAGGAAGCCATGAACTTCCTGGTGAAGGAAGCGTTTCAATCGGAGGAGGAAGCGCGGCAAAAAGTTATTCGGGCCAAACAAACTTCCGTTCAGCTCAGCACCTATTTCGTTGGTCGAATGGCGTTCTATCGGTTGCGCCAGCAGATCGAGCGGGAAACGGGAGATAAATTTGATCTTGGCCGATTTCATGAAGCCGTCCTGGATCATGGTTCAATACCGGTGAAGTACTTGCCGGAAGTGGTGCGAACTCGATTGAAGGAGCCGCGCTGAACATCACCGGACCCCGGCCATCAGTTTTTTGATCGGTTTCACGAGCAGTATCAGCACAACTCCTGTGATCAGCGGGAGCCAGACCATCTTCATATATTGGCCGGGCATTTCATTTAATTTGTCGGTTTTCATTTCGCCCGCGAGCAAACCGGCGATCAGGTTTCCGAGAGAAGTAGCGAGGAACCAGGTGCCCATCAGTTGGCCCACCAACCGTTGCGGCGCGAGCTTGGTGACGGAACTCAAACCAACCGGGCTGAGACAGAGTTCCCCGAAGGTGTGAAGGAGATAGGTGGTGACAAGCCATGTCGGCCAGACTTTGCGCCCCGCGGCAACGAATTGGGATGCGAGCGCCATCGCCCCGAAACCGGCCGCGAGCAGAATCAGACCCAAAGCAAATTTCAGGGGAAGAGAAGGCTCCAGATTTCGCGCGGCGAGCCTGACCCAAAGTGATGCCGCAATTGGCGCGAAGCTAATAATCATCACAGGCCCGAGCGATTGAAACCAACCCGCGGGAATTTCAAAGTTCGCGAAGACCCGCTGGGTAAAACGGTCGGCGAAAAGATTGAAAGAGGAACCGCTTTGCTCGAAGCCAGCCCAAAAAAGAGCCGAAGCAATGAAGAGAACCACGATGACTGCAACTCGCTTCTTCTCCGTTTTATCGAGCGAAAAGAACAGGAATAAACTCGCGAAATAAACGAGCGCAATGCCGGCGATGATGAGAGTAGTGCTTCGAGCCAACGATACCGGATTGATCTTAATGAGGCCCGTGAACGCAAGGATCAGCACTAGCAAAATCAAACAGGCAGCAATAATCAGCGCGGAACGATAGGCGCCGTTTAGCGGAGTCTGATTATCGCGCACTCCGGCCGTGCCGAGATGCCGCTCGGTGAGGCGATATTGCAAAAGCCCTGCGACCATTCCAACCCCAGCGGCTCCGAATCCATAATGCCAATTTACTTTTTCACCCAGCGTGCTGCAGACCAGCGGACCAAGAGCAGCGCCAAGATTTATTCCCATATAGAAGATCGTAAAACCGGCATCCCGTCGCGCGCCACCTTCCGGGTAAAGCCCGCCGACCATCGCGCTGACGTTCGGTTTGAGCAGTCCCGTCCCGGCGACGACGAGCACCAGCCCGAGGTAAAAGGTCTGAGTTCCGGGAATTGCCAGCGTGAAATGGCCCAGCGCAATAATAATCCCCCCGTACCAAACCGCTTTACGCGCGCCAAATAAACGATCAGCCAGCCAACCGCCAGGCAGAGCAGCAAGATAAACTGCTGCGGTGTAGAGACCGTAAATAGCTGTTGCGGTTTGATCTGTCAGACCCATTCCACCCCGAACCGAGTCGACCATAAACAGGACAAGAATGGCACGCATTCCGTAGTAGCTGAAACGCTCCCACATTTCTGTGAAAAACAGCGTGTGCAAACCGCGGGGGTGACGGTTCGATGTCGGAAGAGCGGACGCATCGACTTCTTGGGGTGTCCTGGTCACGTGGGCATTAAGTTGGCGGAGATTGCCAGGCAAGGCTATCGAGAAATATGGGAGGGGAGAAAGAGGTTCTCCACGATAAAAGCCGCTTCCTGAAACCATGACGGTTCTCACCAGGAAGCGGCTCAATAAGAACAGGACCTAACGCGCGCTGTTCTCTGAGTTAGACACGCAATTTTCTGAAAAGTTTCGAAAGAGATTTGAAAGAGTAGAAGTTAATCGCCAGCCGATCAGTGCGGAATCAAAACGGGCCACTTACGACTCATTTTCCCGATTTGGTATGATGCTTGAAAGCCGCCAGAGTTTCGGGGCTGACGTGGTGTTCGATTCCTTCCGCATCTCTTTCGGCAACACGCTCGGGAACGCCAAGAGAATGGAGAAACGCAACGACGATTTCATGACGGCTTTTGCAGGCGACGGCAAGGTGGCGGCCTTTTTCGGTCAGGAAAATCGCGCGGTAAGGCTGGGCGGTAACCAGACCCGCTTTCTGCAAGCGAGCGATGGTTCGGTTAACGGTCACATGGGTGACGCCGAGGCGCTTGGCTAAATCAACCACGCGCGCCTCGCCGATCTCAACGACCAGATCGGCAATGGCTTCGACGTAATCTTCGGCGATCTCGCTGGCATGCTCCCGGCGAGTCTGGGAAAAGTTGGCCGCCTGGCGTTTTTCCATCCCGCCAGTTTTCGACTTTTTCGCTGATGACGTTTTTGACCGCGGCATCGGTTCCGAATAAAACCAAAAAAAGGCTTGACGGTCTAGAACGCGATAATGTAGCCTCAGCTACATTCTGAAAATAGAACAACAGTTTAAACCGAGGACTACGCCCGCTTTTGCGGCCAAACTGCTTGTCATTGCAGCAGTTCTAAGTCTGATTACCTGGCCCGGCGTTTACGGGCAGCACGCTCCCGGACTGCCGCCAGAAAACGAACCGCCCGCGCCGGATAAGTGGGGGTACAACCTCTTTAATCCAACGCCAACGGCGTATCTGCGGGAAATGACGACGGACCGGCCGGACAAAACGGAAAGTCCTTTCACGGTGGATGCCGGGCATTTTCAACTGGAGATGGACCTGGTCACCTACACGCGCGATCACAATAAAGAGGATGGAGCGGATGAAAGGGCCGAATCCTGGGCCATTGCACCGGTGAATCTAAAAGTTGGGCTTTTGAATGACTTGGATTTGCAGGCGATTCTGGAGACCTACAATCATGTCCGGGTGAAAAACGAAAAAACCGGGACGGTGGTAAAACAGTCAGGCTTTGGTGATATCACCCTGCGGTTGAAAAAGAATTTTTGGGGAAACGACGGAGGAAAGACGGCTTTCGGCGTGATGCCGTTCCTGAAATTGCCAACGAGCCAGGACGATTTAGGTAACAATACAGTGGAAGGCGGGATCATTCTTCCGCTCGCGGTCGATTTGCCTGGCGGATGGGGAATGGGAACGATGCTGGAAATTGACTTCCTTGAGGACGCCGACCGCTCCGGGATGCACGTGGATTTTGTGAACTCGATTACTTTCGGGCACAAACTGATCGGCGGCTTGGAGGGTTATATAGAATTCTTCAGCGCGGCCAGCACAGAGGCGGAATCACATTGGGTGGGCAGCGTGGACGTGGGATTCACTTATGCGTTAGCCGCAAATCTGCAATTAGATGCCGGCATCAACATCGGAGTTAGCCGCGCTGCGGACGATCTGAATCCGTTTGTCGGATTGTCATACCGGTTTTGAGCGTATTTATGAACGGCGACTCCACCTCGGAAAAAACAGCACCAACCGCGTGGCGTCGTGAACGAGGGAGTGTGAGCCTGCCGGAGGTGCATGGCTCGATTCTGGTGCCACGGCATTTCCCATTCTGGCGAAAGATGTGGGCTTTTGCCGGTCCCGGATTTCTGGTGGCGGTGGGCTACATGGATCCGGGCAACTGGGCGACGGATCTGTCGGGTGGGGCGCAATTTGGTTACACGCTCCTATGCGTCATCATGATTTCGAACTTGATGGCGATCCTTCTGCAACATCTTTGTATTAAATTAGGAATTGCCACTGGGCGCGACCTGGCCCAGGCGTGCCGCGATCATTATTCCACTCCCACGGTTTGGTTTCTTTGGATTTTGTGCGAGCTGGCCATTGCGGCGTGCGATCTCGCGGAAGTGGTCGGGTCGGCCATTGCTCTGCAGTTGCTGTTTGGGATCCCGCTGGTCTGGGGATGCATCATCACCGCGCTGGATGTACTGGCCGTGTTGTATCTGCAGCATAAAGGATTTCGCTACATTGAGGCGTTGGTTGCGACGCTCATTTTCACGATCGGGGCCTGTTTTGCTCTGGAACTTTTCTTTGCCAAACCGAATCTGACGCAGGTGATGCTCGGCTTCATCCCCAGCAGCGACGTCCTCAAAAACCAGAATATGCTTTATGTGAGCATTGGAATTCTGGGCGCGACAGTGATGCCGCACAATCTTTATCTGCACTCGTCAATTGTACAGACTCGAAAATATGAGGACTCGCCGGAAGGGAAGCGCGAGGCGATCAAATACGCAACGATTGATTCAACTGGCGCGCTCATGTTCGCACTATTCATTAACGGCGCGATCCTGATCCTCGCGGCGGCAGCGTTTCATTGGTCCGGGCACCAGGACGTAGGCGAGATCCAGCATGCCTATAAGCTGCTGAAGCCGGTGCTCGGCGTCGGAGCGGCGAGCGCGTTATTCGCGATAGCCTTATTGGCCTCGGGCCAAAATTCGACCCTCACCGGCACACTCGCTGGACAGATCGTGATGGAAGGCTTTTTGAGCATCCGGCTGCGCCCGTGGCTGCGTCGATTGATCACGCGCGGTATCGCGATCGTGCCGGCAGTCTGCGTGATAGGCGCTTTCGGCGAAAGCAAAACGACGGATTTGCTCGTGGCGAGCCAGGTGGCGTTGAGTATGCAGCTTGGATTCGCGGTCTGGCCCTTGATGCGCTTTACCGGTGAGCGCTCCAAGATGGGCGAATTTGTTAACCCACTCTGGATCAAAATCCTTGGTTGGACCTGTGCCTTGATTATCATTTCGCTGAATGTGAAGTTGCTTTTGGACACGTTTCTGCCTGCGCCGGTGCTTAAGAGTATTTATGGAATATTGGGACTGACAACCCCGTCGTAAGCAATGTATCAGAAAATCTTAGTTGCCCTCGAAAATGGCCGCGCGGACCTGAGCCTCGTGCCACACATCACGAAATTGGCGCGCCAACTTGGGTCGGAGTTGGTCCTTGTCCATGTCGCGGATGGTTGGGCGGCGCGGCATTTTCACCAATTCAAACTGGCCGAATCGGAAGAGATGAAAGATGACCGGCGGTATCTCGAAGAGATCGCGACCAAATTGCGGGCTGAAGGATTGATTGTAGCTGTCAAATTGGCGCTCGGCGACCCGCCAACTGAAATTGTTAACAGTGCGCGAGATGAAAAATGCGATTTGATCGCCATGGCAAGCCACGGCCACCGGCTCTTTGGAGATCTGCTTTTTGGAAGCACCATTCACGAGGTTCGGCATAATACGACCCTCCCGGTGCTGCTGGTGCGGGCTGGAGAGGGTTAATATCAGGCAGAGTCTGTGCTCGCGCAGCGCTGAATGCCTGTCTAAAATGGCGCGTCCAACGACTATGAATTTCAAATTGATGACTCTCGTTTCTGCTTTCGCGATCACCCTTGGGACGACTTCAATGCGCGCGAGTTGCTGCGACGACGCAAAGAAGGAAGGCAAGGAATGTTCCCATCAGTGCTGCATCGATGCCGCCAAGGCGAAGAAAAGCTGCGAGAAGTGCAATCCGAAGAAGGAAAAGAAAAAGCGTAAGTTCTCCGATCGTTAGTTTACCCCGCGCTCTTTCCAAGCTCGGCTTTTGCTCACGATCGCAGGCGGAGCGGTTCATTTCTGAAGGCGCAGTTCGGGTAAACGGTGTTGTTGTTTCTGATTCTCACAAGCGAGTTCACCTGCGGCGCGACCGGATCACCGTTGAGGGCCAGGGCATCAAGAGAGCGCAGAGCGTTTATTTGATGTTCAACAAACCAAGGGGGCTGATCACTACGACAGCGGATGAAAAAGGCCGCGAAACGGTTCTCAAATGTTTTCAGGGAAAGGAATTGCCAAAAGTATTCCCCGTTGGGCGACTGGACCAGGCGAGCGAAGGACTTCTTCTTTTTACGAATGATACAAAATGGGCCAACGGCATCACGGCGCCGGAATCGCATATCGCAAAAACGTACCATGTGCAGATCGATCGAGTTCTGACGCCAGAACAGATGGATCTCTGCAGACACGGAATTGCAGTGGACGATGAAATATTGAAGTGTGCGGATATCCAAGTCATTCGGGAGGGCACTCGCAATTGTTGGGTGAAGATTGTGCTGACGGAAGGACGGAATCGTCATATTCGACGGATGTTTGAGACGATCTCGATTGAAGTATTAAGGCTGGTTCGGATTACAATCGGGGCGCTGGAGTTGGGGAATTTGAGCAAGGGGGAGTTCCGTAATCTCACGAGGGAGGAAGTTGAGCGATTGCGCGCGTAAGCACCGTACGAGAAGTAAGATTAATAATTTTGGACTAGGCGATGGGCGCGCCCGCGAATGAAAGAGCCTGATCCAGCCAATCATCCATGCGCAATACAGAGCAGCGCTGTTTGTAGGCGATTTTTTGTGCGTTGCGTTGAGCAACGCCAAAAGCAGCCTTAGCGGCCTTTTCATAGCCGGGCAGACCTTTGTTAATCAGTCCGCAAACCTGCCGCAAAATCGCGGGATGCAGGTAGCGCCGAAGCAACTCGTCATCGATGCTGACGAAAGCCTGGGCGGAACCGGGATCCCCCTGGCGAGCGGCCCGGCCGAAAAGCTGCCGATCAACCCGGCCGGATTCGTGTCGTTCGGTGGCGATCACGTGTAGGCCCCCGAATTCGGCGATGCCGGTCCCGAGCTTAATATCAGTGCCGCGGCCTGCCATATTGGTCGCGATCGTAATTTGATTTTTTTGGCCGGCGAGAGCTACGATGTTGGCTTCTTCCTGGAGGCGAACCGCGTTCAAGAGGCGATACGTAAGCCCGCGTTCATCCAGCAGAGAGGCGAGACGTTCGCTGGCCGCAACGTTTCGTGTGCCGATGAGCACGGGCCGTCCGCTTTCGTGCAGCCGCTTCACTTCGTCTGCGATCGCTTCCCACTTGGAGGAGTCGCTTGCGAAAACGCGATCAGGCATTTGTTTGCGAATGCAGGGCTTGTTGGTTGGAATGCTGATGACCGGAAGTTTGTAAATCTGCCAGAATTCTTCCGAGGCTTCTTTGGCCGTTCCAGTCATCCCGGAAAGACACCGGTACAAGCGGAAGAAACGTTGAAAACTGAGACGGGCGATTGTTTCTGTGGGATCGGTGACTTCGATCCCTTCTTTAGCTTCAATCGCCTGGTGCAGCCCCTGCCGCCAGGTGCGCTGCGGCATCGGGCGGCCGGTGAATTCATCGACAATGACAACTTTGCCCTTATCGATAATGTATTGTTTGCCGCGATGAAAAAATTCCCGGGCGGTGAGGGCTTGCTGGATGATATCGACACGGCGGTCATTCCCGCGCCAGAGGCCACCGTATTGGCTGCAGCGCTCTTTCAATCGATTGATACCGCTCGGCGTTAAATTTACTTCGCGATATCGAGAGTCAACTTCGTAATCTTCGGCTGCCTGGAGCTCGGAAACAATTTCGTTCGCAATGAGACTGGCTTCGCGCAGGTGTTCGTTCTTGTGCGTCGTGGAAATGATCAGAGGGGTCACGGCTTCATCGATCAGAATGCTGTCGGCTTCATCCACAATAGCGATATCCAGGCCGCGCATGACCAGGCCGTCGCGCGCGGCAAATTGAGGCGAGAGGAGCGACCGGATCAAGCGGCGAGTCGGATTGGCGAGGGCACCGAGTTGGAGGCGATCGCGCAGGAAATCCGCGAGAACCTCTTTGCTCGTAGTGTAGGTGATGTCCCGCGAGTATTCGTGGCGGCGCTCGAGCGGTTTCATATCCGCCGTGACATAACCGACAGAAACGCCGCAGAACTGGTAAATCGGCTTGAGCCATTCCTCGTCCCGGCGGACCAGATAGTCGTTAACCGTGATGATGTGGCAGGCCCGCTTCGTCCAACCGGCGAGAACCCCGGCCAGACCGGCCGTGAGGGTTTTGCCTTCGCCCGTGGCCATTTCGGCGAGATAACCGCGATGAAGCGCGAGCGCTCCCATAAGCTGGACGACGAAAGGCCGCAAGCCAACCTGGCGATCAGAGACTTCGCGAATCGCGGCAAGCGCGTCGATCACGAGTTCATCGAGGTTTTTTCCGCCCCGATGAAAAGCCAGACGAAAATCGAGAAGCCGTTTACGGAGCAGGTGATCGGACATCTCCCGCCATGTTTGTGCCTGCGCTTCTATCTTGAGAGCGCTCTGTTCTAAATCCGCGAGGATCTTTTTTCTGCGCTGATAAAATCCAATCCAGGAATTAACCTGAGCGTCCAACCCTTTGTGCAACTTCGAGGCCGGCTGGTGCGTGATCCGCCTATACTCCTGTGTAGGGGTGAGTGTCACAACTGATAACGCTTTTGAAGCATCTGACGCAAACGCCGAATGGCTCGAGGCAGGAGCGGTTCGGGTTCCAGATCGAACCGGATTTTCCCGGCGCGGCCGTGCATGAAGGCAATTTCGGCTTTTTTCGTCACGTCGGCATGAACTTCGAAGAATGGTTCAGCCGCTTTTTGGCCTTGAGGATCGTGCTTTGAGACGGCGATTTCACCGCCGCCGGACCAGCCTAATGCGGGTGAAGGCAAAGTTCGTTTTTCGGCGGGAATTTTTCGGAGGTTGGACGCAACGATCGTTTCGTCGGCCTGGCCGATCAGCCGGACCTGAGCACCGTGGATTTGCTGGGAGAAAAGATTGTCGACATCCTCCTGCAGGACTGTGGCGACAAACTCGAAAGAAGCGGGATCGATAATGAGTCCCAGGCCGGTGCCGCGGGCGATCCAGCGTCCGACTCCCTCTTCAAGTTGCGGAGCAACCCAGAGTCCGTCCTGGCGCGCACGAAGCGTTAAAGAAGCGCGATCAGCTTCAATTCGTGCGATGTGCTTTTCGATGGAGTCAAGTCGGCTGCGGAGTGGCTTGAGATTAGCCGTTTCCATTTTCATGGCCTGCAACAGGCGCGCCTCATATTCCGCTTTGCTCGCTTTGGCGGCGGCGTAATTCAGTTCTAATTCAGGATTCACGAGAAGGACGAGAGGCTGGTCTTTTGTGACGCGGCTGCCCGGCGTAGCCAGGATTTTGTCGACAAAACCGGGAGCTTCATTAACTGCCTGGGTCCATGACTGCGCCGCGAGAACGCCGGGCGCGCGGAAATGGTGAGGGAAAGGAACAAACTGCAAAAGGATTACGACCACGGCCGCGGCGGCGGAAGTGATTGCGATCGCCCGAGGACGACGGCGATCGAGTTTTGGATCGGAAGCGAGGTACTTGAGCAGCCGAACTGTTGGAACGAATACCCACGAGACGGCGCAGACCGCCGCCATGATAATTCCGATGAGCAGAAGGCGATCCGCGACAAAGAGCAGAATGCGACCAAAAACAAAGACCCGATAAATGCCGCTGGAGATGCCGAACACGGCCAACCAGCCCTGTTCCTTGCGCGAATTGGTGGGACTTTCGATGCGCTTAATCCCAAAGATATACCGCTCAACGAGATAACGGAGGTGCGCCATCGAGCGTTGCGCCAGGTTGGGGATGTCGAGCAGATCGGAAAGCATGTAATAGCCGTCGAAACGGAGCAGCGGAATGAGGTTGAACAGCACCGTCGAAACAGACGCGATGAAAACGACGTTGTAACAAAGATTGTGCAGAATGCTTGGATCCTTCGTGTTCGCCCAGATGAACAAAGCGAAAGCGGCGAAAAAGACTTCGGTAATCATGCCCGCTGCCCCCACCAGGAGACGTTTCCAGCGGCTGCGGAAGGCCCAACTGGATGTAGCGTCCATATACGGCGTGGGAGTGAAAATCATGAAAAGAACGCCCATAACATGGACTTCGCCTCCGAACTTTTTACAGAAGTAGGCGTGACCGAACTCGTGCAATGTTTTAATGACGACAAGTGAGACGTAGAGCAGCGGCAGATTTTGCGGGGCAAGAACGCCTTGAGAATGGTCCCTCAACTGCGCCCAATTATCAAAAGCCACCTTGAAGCCCCAGCCAACGACCACCGTCCAAAGAATCGCACCGAAAGGGCTGATCAATTTGCCCACCACCGCCATCGTTTTGTTCAGGAATTCGTCTGGGTCGAACAATGGAATCCGCATGAACATCACGTTCAGAAGCTTTGCCCGTGTTTCGCGTTGTTTGGTTTTTTCATAACGCTCGAACAACTGGGCGCTGTCACTGGCATCGGCGTACTGAAGCAGGTTCGCATGATAAAGCTGAGAAAGGAGTTGAATGGCCGCTTCCTGGCCGGGGGCCTGGTCGGGATGCCGCTCCAGGCACTCTTTCCAGGCTTGTTCCACCGTGCAGTCGGGGCGCAGCCGGGCGATGAATTCGTAAGCAGCCGGACGCAAACGAAAGAATTGATTACTGAATGGATTTTCAAGAACGATCCAGCGTTGTCCGCGAAAATTCTGCCGCCGCGCGTTGACCCCGGGCCGAAGACTGATCCTCTGGTTCGCGATGCGGTACCAGGATTCGCTGAAAGTTTGTGTGACGTCTGCCATAATGAGGTCGAGTTAAGGTCACCACCACAGCCACAACCGCAGGAAATCAACGGTGCGATGGGTCAGGATCCAAAGCAAACTGCGTTCACCCGCTTCTATTTTGACAAGTCCGCTCATGCCGGGGCGCCACCAGTTGGCGGGCTTGTCGATAAGCGAGCAGCGGACAATAAAAATGTTTTCCCCTTCCTTCGGAAAAGCTGCGGGATAAATGCGCTCGATTCTGACCTTATACTTGAGCCGGGGCTGCGTGACGAACGCGATTTCGCCATCCGCCGTTGGCTTGAGATTGTGGACGTCGCGCTGGTTGATTTCAGCTTCAACGAACATGCCCTCGAGCTTGGATATTTTGAAAAGAGCGTCACCTTGCTTCACCGGAGCGCCGATCCGCTCGCGCAAGTCGCCTTCAATAACAATGCCGTCGAAAGGCGATTTTATGGAAGACTGATTGATCCGGTGTCGCATCATATCGAGCTTGGCCTTGGCTTGATCGGCGAGAGATGAAGCAATGCGCATTTCGGCGAGTCCATTAGTGGCGCGCGCCTTTTCCGCTTCACGGGTGTAGCGAACCTGGTCTGCGATTGCGTTTGCCTCCTCAAGCGCTAATTCATCGGTGTCGAGCTGCAGGAGGGCAGAGCCCGATTTGGGTTGATCTCCGGGTTTGACGTTAACCTCTTTGATGTAGCCATCAAACGGGGCCGTGAGATAAGCAACCGGATCGCTTTTGAGGATAAAATTTCCTTCGACGCGATAATTGAACTTACCGAATATCAAAATCCCGAGAGCAATGGTTCCGAAAATCGCGAAGACTTTCGCCCATGTTTTTTCCGGGCCCAGAATACCGCCGAGTTTTTTTCGCGTCGCTCTTGTAAGCTGGACGCCAAACCAACCGTCTTTCTCCCTTAAATCTACAATCCGGCGCGCTGCCTGGTCGCAGGCGAGGCGAAATTGCTGCAGCTCGGCGGGCGTGAACGCCGCGGACTGTCGCTCACAGGAAAGGATCGCCGTTGGGCTGCCCTCAATTCGGATTGGAATGCTTGCGATATGGCCCGAAGAATTTTCAGTGGCGAATTTTTCGTGATCGCGGCTGACAAAGGTAGCGCCTTCCGGGTGCGGCCAAAGGATTTCGTCATCCTGATCGAGCGCCTCTTCCATTGTCAGTTCGAGCGCTTTCACTGCGGCCATGTTTTTGTCAAAACGCTCCGTTCGGCTGATTGATTTCAATTTGATGTAGCCGCCTTCCAACCAGCCGAGGCTTACCCGATCACAATTGTAACGGGATGCGATGGCGTTGCAGAGAGCGAGAGAGGCTCCCAGAAATTTTTTTTCTTCGTTCAGGACCGCCATCACATCAAGCGAGGCGGCGAACTTCTCGACATCGGTTTTCGCCTGCGCTGTTGAAAAATTTATCAGATAGGAAAAAGGAGTATCGGCGATGAGTTGAAGTCGAAGGAGCGCTTCCTGAGCGCGTTCCTCCGTTGCGTTTGGCAAGAGGAAGGCAGCAATGCAAACGTCTTCCGGCCGATTTAACGCGAGTTTGACACCGAGCGCATAGTGCCTGAGATCCGCAGTGGCCGTTTGTTCAATCGAAACGGCGCAATTGCCATCACGCGCAGTGCGTTCGCCGACGTCGATCAAATGCCGATTAAAAGTGAGGAAGGTCCGGTCGGCGTGTCCGTTATTGCTCCATTCGCTCAGTTTTTTCCAGTTGCTCTCCTTCTGATCTTTTAAAATGAGAATGCCTCGATCCGCGCCGATCAAGTCGCCCGCGGCGGAAATGAATGCCGGCCAGAATTCAGCGGGCGTGCCAGAGAATTTGCGGAGCCGGGAAACCTCGTTCAATCCACGGCTGGTCTTATCGACGTTGATATTAAGCATTTTTCCTCTCCTGCAGAAGCATTCGCCCGGCGACGCCTGGCCGGATTTTTCCCTCAGGATTATCGAAGACGACTTTCACCCGCATGAGTCCGCTGGCCGGGTCCACAACGGGCGAAACAAAAAAGACCGTTCCGCTGAAATTCTCCATGCGATCGCCCGCTTCGATTTCCAATTTAACGGGCTGACCGGTCTTGAGAAAATAGCCCGCTTTCGCTTCGACATTGCAGATGAAGTAACACTTGCGCGTGTCGACCAGGCGCACAAGAGCCTGTTGCGCCTGACAAGCTTCACCCACATCGAGCATCACTGCGGTGACGGTTCCGTCGAACGGCGCAACAATGAAGCGCCGCTTTAGCTGTTCTTTAGCCAAATCGTATTCGGCATTCGCGACGGAGTATTCGGTAATTTTTTTATCCATTTCCTCGCGGCTCAACGAAATGGTTTTTTCAAAAATCTTTTGTGAGTTCTCCATATCGCTCTTTTTGAGGTCGAGGACGAACTTGCGGCGGTTGACCTCAAGTTCCTCGAGTCGTTTGTCCAGTTCAAGGATCGTTTCCCCGGCGGTGACAAAGTCGCCTTCCTTTAGTGGGCGTTTGCCAATTATCCCGGAAGCGGGAGCGCTTAAGGTGACATCGTTGATCGCTTCGGTGATTCCCGTGACCCAGTTTTCCTGGGCATAACTGGTCAAACCGAACGCGGAGAGAACAATCGCCGCGATCGCAAACAGGTTCTGGAGGGTTCTGGAGGGGAGCATAGGATGTGGGTTATTTTTCGAAAATGGATTGCATCATGGTCTGAGGTTTTTCGTTTGCATCTAAATTGCGAATTTTTGTTTCGTAATCCTCCTGAACATCTTTCTTTATTTGCTCGAGTTCAGGGGTAGAAAATTTATTGGAGGCGAGCAGCTTTTCAGTGAGCACCTGAAGTTCCGCTTTCGTCATATCCAGGTTGCGGTTCGAGAGCGTGGTCCCTTTCACCAACTCAAGTTCCAAAAGGGCCTTTTGGTATTGAACGAGATTGTCCAGCAGGGCCATTCGAGCCTCGAAAAGTTTTTCTTCGGTTTCCAGCACAGTTCGGCTGTCGATGACGCCGACTTCAAGACGGGCGAGTTGCGTTTCCAGGAGTTGCTCGTGGAAGTTTATGACTGAGCGCTGGCTATCCGCGCTTTGACGGAGGTTCGTCACCTTGAGCATAGCGGTGCTGAGCGCATTCCCGATTTGGACCTCGATCTCCTTCAGGCTTACGAGGGATTTTTGCTGAGAGAGCACCGCGGCCCTATAATCATTACGCTCTTTAATTCCGCCGGTAACCGGGATTCTCAGTTCAACGCCTACAGACCACGAAGGAAAATTCGCGTGGGCCACGTCATCATGAGCCTGGCCTGGAGTGAGCCCGCGCCCGTTGAGGCCGTAGCTGCCCTTAAGATCCAGATCCGGCAATTTTTGGTTTTTCAAAAACTCCACGCGGATATTTTCCGAAATGGCCTGATGACGGCGGGACAAATAATCCGGATTGTTCTCAAAGGCGGCTCTGTAACTCTCATAAAAATCCAAAGGCACCTCGCGCAGAATCGGTTCCTCCGCCGCCTCTACAATGGTGTTCGTATCAAACGGCGACCCGGAAAACATCGTGCTGAGTTGGTTTGCGGCTTCGAAAAATTTTTGCGAGGCATCATTATTTCTGGCCCGGCGCAAAGCAGCGCCGGCTTCGGCCTGAAGCACTTCGAGTTCTGATACCTTCCCGACCTCCTGCCGCGCCTTGTTGTCCTTATAGATGGACTCGGCAGTGCGAACAGAGTCTTTGCTGATTTTGAGCTGCTGCTGGGCAAAATACAGATCCCAATAAGCGGCCTCTCCTCGCGAGACCGTAAGCATCATCTGCCGGCGATAATCCTGAAATGCCAGATCCGAATTGATCGCAGCGAGGCGGATCCGGGCCATGGTCGCCACCGTCCCGGAATTCTTGAGCAGCGGTTGTGTCAAAGTAAGACCGACCGTCGCTACGTATTCCTCACCACCCGGGACGGTGTTGGCATTGAGCGAACTGCGCAGGCGCCGCAGGTCATAGCCAACTCGGAACGTGCTTCCCAGTGGACTG
>Ga0136846_1213062_pt1 | contig 21677 bp, 16 predicted proteins | sample HopSoiMetagenom2_FD_96841 | JGI IMG/M metagenome (GOLD analysis project Ga0136846, IMG submission 96841) | Grasslands soil microbial communities from Hopland, California, USA - 2 Assembly 2016 (version 4) | ecosystem: Environmental > Terrestrial > Soil > Grasslands | place: USA: Hopland... | reverse complement strand
CATGGACGCAGAAACTATGTAGGGTACGACTGTTCGTCGATTAAAAAGTTACATGAGCTGGGTTAAATACGTCGTGAGACAGTATGGTTTCTATCTTCTAGGGGGAATTAGAATAAAACAAAGATTAACCTTGTACGAAAGGAACATGGGGCACTATTGTCATACCTTGGCTGTATGCCAGTTTTATTAACCAATGGTTTACCTGTTGTTTATATGCCTTATATTAAAAATTATTAATATTGTTTCAATATTAATATGTAGGATATATATTAATTATCCAGGGATGTTAACGTCACTTTACTAAATAAATAATATAAGCATGGCAGGAAAGCTAAGTTAGTCCAAGATAAGTGCTGAAAGCATATAGGCACGAAACTTACTTTGGGATATTTCTTAAATATACGTAATATAATATTACATAAATAGGCCTAGGTTGTAATAATCTCGAGATTTTTAGACATTAGGTACTAATTTTATAAGTAACTATATACTTAATATATCTTATATTTTTTATTTATTATGCCTGGTTAGCATAAAAGTAATGCGATTGTTTTGTAATCAATATAAGCAAGTGCGATTCTTGCACTGGGCTAGTCGCTAGTTATGAGTTGGTATGATGCACCATAACATAGTGTATCTATAATTAGAACAGATAAAAGTTATTGCATAAAGTTTTACTTTAGTGGTGCACTAATAATGAAGCTAAATCAAGTAGATTATAAGGATTAGTAGTCAAGTGGTACGACATAGCTCTTTCAATGCTAGCATCGCAGGTTCGATTCCTGCCTAGTCTAGCCAGTTAAACTAAATGTATGTGTTTTTAAATACAAATATTCAGAATAATTATAGGAATAAGGTAACTTTGAACTAGCTTATGCGTTATAAATTTTATTTATAGTATTGTGTTATATATTAATGTAATTTTAAGGCGCAGTCATAGTGACCATTTATATGTAATTATTGAGGCTATAGCTCAATTGGTAGAGCGTACTGCTCATAACAGTAATTGTAAGTGTTCAAGTCACTTTAGCCTTATATATTAAGAAAATCGCGGGTTAGTGTAATAGTCAACATTTTTAGCTCATGTCTAAAAGAAAAAGGTGCAAATCCTTTACCCGCATATATACAATTATAATTGTATTCAATTATATAATAAATACATTTATAATATATCCGAGTGCTGGAATGGTAGACAGTGCAAGCTTAAGTTTTGCTGGTTAGTAACCGTGAACGTTCAAGTCGTTCCTCGGATATTAAAGATTTTTCTTTAAAAAGAATAAATGAAGTAATTATATATATAGGGGATATAGTCTAATTTGGTAAAACACTGACTTTGCACGTCGGATTCCCAGGTTCAACTCCTGGTATCTCCATAATCCGCCTGAGAAGCTCAATTGGTAGAGCAGAGCATTGAAGCTGCTTTGGTTGTAAGTTCAAGTCTTATCTCAGGCATAAAAATATAATGGGTGTGCTGGAATTGGTAGACAGGTTCCGTTTAGGCCGGGATGGTTGAAATACTGTGCAAGTTCAAGCCTTGTCACCCATATATTATAATAATTTCTTTTAAAATCCTCTATAATAACTAGGCTAGTTCTAATTAGAAAGTATCCCGAGATTTTTCTAAATATAGGGTGTTTTAAATTTATTTGATATGTTGTAGACTAATGGGTAAGTCATAAATTTTTGGTATTTACAATTGAGTGTTCGAATCACTCCAACATAATTGACTAACTTTCTTTTAATTTATAAACAATTAGGTTAATTATAAGATTTTAGTCAAAAAAATTTAACATCGTTATATACTTTTTCTTATAGTAAATGGTAATAGTGTAATTAAATTAAAAATTAATTAAAAAAGAATAAGAATAATAATAATTATTATTATAAGGATAATATAGCTCAATAGGTAGAGCTGCTGTATGTGGAACAGTAGGTTCTCTGTTCAAATCAGAGTATTGTCCCAGCTGGCTGAAAAATACCCAAATTAATATTTGGGTATTTAATAGTTAAAAGTCGGACAGCTAAGCAAAAACGAGTAGCAAGCAGTAATTAAGTAAGTAGGTTGCTGCTGCTGCCCTGCTGCTTGTAAGATTTCAAGGAAAACTAATTTCCTACTATACGCTTGAGTAGTTTAGTGGTTAAAACCTTAATTTCATACATTAAAGACGAGAATTCGACTTTCTCCTCAGGCTACGCGCATAATGTGTATTATTTTTTTTTGGTTGTGCACGCCCACATTATGCGCATATTTTACTAGGCGTGCACCGTAACGTTAGTTGTCGTGTTTTTGAGATTTTACTTTTTTATTATGATAATAATTTCTATACTATCCTTATTACTCTCAACTTCCGTGACTTTAAGACGAGATATGTCTATTCTGTTCAATAGAGTTACAATTATAGCTTTAATCTATTGTATATTACAAGATACGATGTGTTTATCTTTTATAAGTAAAGGGGTAGGTTTACATGGAGGTTTATTACATATAACTAATATAACACAAATATTTCATATATTTGTTTTTTTTATTAGTATATTAATATTGCAATTAACAAGTTTCTATCCTAGAAAAGTCTGAATCCCAGAATATTCATCCTTAAAAGATTTAATATTTAATAAATTTTTGTACTATAGAACAAAAATTATTAATAAAATGGGAGAACATATGAAAATAATAGAATATCCTTTAATATTATTATTTGTAGTTAGTGGGGCAGTCTTTTTAATGTCAACAAATGATTTAGTTTCTATTTTTCTTTCTATAGAATTACAAAGTTACGGTTTATATCTACTAAGTACTATTTATAGAAATTCTGAATTATCTACCACAGGAGGTTTAATTTACTTTTTATTAGGTGGTTTAAGTTCTTGTTTTATTTTATTAGGGACAAGTTTATTATATGTAAATTCAGGTACTACAAGCATGGATAGTTTGTATATACTTAACAGTATAAGTGATGCAAATGAAGGCGTTGCAGGTTTAACTTCTTGATATAAATCATATTATCTAAATTTATCATTGCTTATATTTAGTATAGGATTTTTATTTAAAGTAAGTGCAGCACCTTTTCATTTCTGGTCTCCTGATGTTTATGACGCTATTCCTACTATAGTTACAACATTTGTAGCTATTATCGCTAAAATTTCTATTTTCATCTTTTTGTTAGAATTAGTTTATCACACTAATAGCTATATCTCAGAATTTAGCTGAACATACGCTTTATTGATAAGCTCTCTTCTTTCATTAATAATAGGAACTGTTGTAGGTTTAACACAATTCAGAATTAAAAGATTACTTGCATATAGTACTATATCTCATGTAGGTTTTATATTATTAGCTTTAAGTGTTTCTAGTATAGAATCAACACAAGCTTTTATATTTTATTTAATACAATATTCTATAAGTAATTTAAACGCCTTTTTTATAATAATAACTATAGGATTCTCTTTATACGGTTATATATCTAATAATCAAGAGTATAAATCATTATTAGATAAAAATAACTCTCCTATACAATTAATTAGTCAACTAAAAGGGTATTTTTATGTAAATCCTATATTATCTTTATGTTTAGCTATTACTATATTTTCTTTTGTAGGTATACCACCTTTGGTTGGTTTTTTTGCCAAACAATTGGTATTAAGTGCTGCATTAGATAGTGGTTATATTTTCTTATCGCTAATCGCTATAATAACTAGTGTTATTGGAGCAGTTTATTACTTAAATGTAATAAAAGAGATCTTTTTCTATTCCCCTGAACATGAAGTAAATCCTATTTTAAACGAATCAGATTCTACTTTAAAAAGTAGAATTTTTAATGAAAAAAATGGTTTAATAAAATCGGTGCTTCTTAAAGGTAGAAATGTATATATCTCTAGTCCTTTTTCTATTACAATTTCTATAATTACTAATGTAATATTATTATTTATTTTTATGAATAAGGAATGATTAAGTATGGGTACCATATTGGTACAAATTTTATTCAGCGGTTAAATGAGTAGTATGTCATTCTTTATTTTATTTGTATCTATAATTGCCATACTCTTTTTATTTATAAATTTAGTATTTGCCCCACATAATCCTTACCAAGAAAAGGACTCAATGTTTGAGTGTGGGTTTCATTCTTTTCACCAATCTAGATCACCTTTTAATATAGCATTTTTCATATATGCTTTAGTTTATTTATTATTAGATTTAGAAATACTGTTAACTTTCCCTTTTGCGGTTAGTGAATATGTAAATAACATTTATGGTTTAATAATAACATTAGGGTTTATAACTATTATAACTATAGGGTTTGTATATGAATTAGGTAAAGGTGCTTTAAAAATACCTTCAAAACAACAAACATATACAATAAAAAATCAACCTTTAATTCATATATCATATATAAAAAATACTTTTAAAACTTCGCCACTACAAAGTAGTATATTCCCTTTTGCTATATCTATAAAAAATATTAGAAAATACCTTACTTTTAATAACATAATTATAGGGTTAATTAGTATGATTGTAATGGGTTTAGTGAAAACACTCGGTATTCCTATGTATATATTAAATTTTTTTAACTTAGAAAACGTAGAATTTTTACATTATATGATTATAGGGACTTTTGGTTTATTTTCAAGATTAACTTTAAAAGGTCTACTTGAAGAGATCTTCCTAGTAGATACTTATGCAACTATGGGGGGTGAATATCCTACACAGGGTGATACTTCAGGTTCAAAACCAGGTGTAGCAACTAATACATCAGATATGGATTCACCAGAAAATGCCAGCAGTACACCAAAAGGGGGCGAAACTTTATCAGATGCAGATAGACAAACACAGGAGGCAGATCAAAGTTCATCAACAAATTCTTCAATTAAAAAATCAGTATCTGAACGTTATACTAAAATCTTCGATAATATGGTTAAGGAATTATCAGATGAAATTAAAAATTTAAGTGCTTCTATCGAAAAAGCTGAAACTGAAGCAGAAAAAGGTAGATTAGGAGAGTTGAAGGATGAGAGTCTAGCGCAATTACAGATGGTATCTAAAGCTTCAGCAGATGAACTAGAGAAAACACTAGCAAAGAATAATAGTACTGTAGTTAAAAGAGAGTTGCTTTCTATAGATAAAGAGGAAGATGGGAATTCAAAAAAGAGAAAATAAATATACACATAATAATATTGAAATTAATTAATTCAATATATTTTAAAAATAAAGATATAATTGAAAAATAAGTATCCTTATCGAATAACCTAGGTCGTTCGATGTATAAAAATCTCTGCCAGGTTACTTTACTTTATTTTGTTTTACTTTACTTTACTAATTATTCGATTATAGTATATAATATATTATATACGAGGGTGGGTTAACGGGAGGGGATCGAGGTGTATAGTATAATATTCCAAAACAAAGTACACTTGTTATATGTATATTCTATATATCATGAAAGAAAACTATAAGATATAGTATTATTAATTCAACGATATAGAAATTAGATAAATTTTTTTTATGCTTTATTTTGTAAATAAATTTACAATGGGGTTTGATGCTCCAAGTCCTTGAGGTATCTATTTTCAAGATAGCGCTACTCCACAGATGGAAGGATTAGTAGAATTACATGATAATATAATGTACTACTTGGTGATAATACTATTCGGTGTAGGTTGAATCTTATTATCTATAGTAAGAAATTATGTTAGTACAAAATCGCCTATCTCACATAAATATTTAAATCACGGTACATTAATAGAGTTAATATGAACTATTACTCCTGCAGTTATATTAATATTGATAGCTTTCCCTTCATTTAAGTTATTATATCTAATGGATGAAGTTAGTGATCCTTCAATGTCAGTTTTAGCAGAGGGTCACCAATGATATTGAAGTTACCAATATCCAGACTTTTTAGATTCCAACGATGAATTTATAGAATTTGATTCATATATAGTACCGGAATCGGACCTGGAAGAAGGAGGATTAAGAATGTTAGAGGTGGACAATAGAGTAATTCTTCCTGAATTAACACATGTTAGATTTATTATCACTGCAGGTGATGTTATACATTCTTTTTCTTGTAACTCTTTAGGGATAAAATGTGATGCTTATCCTGGAAGATTAAATCAAGTATCTGTTTTTATTAATAGAGAAGGGGTTTTCTATGGTCAATGTAGTGAAATTTGTGGTATACTTCATTCAAGTATGCCTATAGTTATTGAATCTGTTTCATTGGAAAAATTCCTTACATGACTAGAAGAACAGTAGGTTTATAGTATACAATACCTATTCTAGATTAATAAATAATTAAGAGCATTATATAGTATACTGGCTACTTATTAATTAATTGTTCAATGGAACAACTAAATGAAGGATTTTTAAGATATATTTAGTCTAAAGTTAAAAAAAAATGTTAAAGTATATAATACTAAAAAATGCAGTAGTATACTACTCACACTTTAAATTAGGGATAGTTTTTATAACTTCCATCGGATTTAGCCTATACGGGGTTGAATTCAATGCTACTGAATATTTCACATTAGGTAAGGAAATTTTCAGTGCTTATCCTATAGATATTAGATTTCCTACTAATTTACATAGTTATACATCCTTAATTCAAACACCTATTGATGAAGGTAATAGATTACATTTATCTAATACACACCTTCTTCATTTTGGTTATATACCTTTTAAAGGTATAAATATCTTTTATTTAAGATTTATATATACAGCTGTTATTTTATCTTTTTTAAGTATAGTTTATGGGTTTTGTGCTGTAGTAGTTTATTTTCTTAAAAATTTCAAATTATATATTAAAGAAAGTAAGTTTAGTAAAGAACAATCGTATTATACAACAACTTCTTTTGGGGATTCATCTGATACACCTTACGTTGTACCATCTGAGGAAATAGAGGATATATCTACACATAACGGAGGTGATAATAACAACGATGACCCTGGAAATAATGATTCTAGTCATGGTATGACTAATAACGAAACTAGGGATGAAGAAGTAGAAGTACTAAGATTAGTTGCATTATTAGTTATTATGAGAAGAGATTCTATTAGAATACATGAGGGTCTTACACCCTTTTTGAGTAATGATCTTACTCTTACTGGGGTGTATCTATTACGTTTAATGTTTCATGTACGCCCATACGATATTAGAAGTTTATTACCTAATTCTGCAGATGCGGATCGTTATACACATGTACTAGATATATATCTTATGCTATATATTCGGACTTTAGGTATCCAAAGTGTTGGGAATGTATCTTTTTCTCCTACGATTACTATTCCAGATAATCCTTCTCTTTATTCATGAGAATTTTTATCTAGTCTTTTGGAAGATTTCATTTTGGAATTAGATCCTGATTGGGAGTTTGATTTAGAAAACTATGATCTAGACCTTGTTCAATGTCTACGCGAGCTCGGGTTTAATACTGATTCTGAGGATCAACCTTAGTTATTTTATGTGTTAATAATATAGCTCTTGTAAATATGTCTTAAATGCTAAAAAACGTGATAATTATATATATTTATATAGAGTATATGTAATATTGAAAAATAATATAATATTCTATTATTATTTTGAATTAAGAAAATAAAGTTTTCCTAATCTTTTTTTTTAGAAAAGTAAATCAGGTAGATGATTTATAAAAAAAATAATATCACTTGCTAGTGATATTACCGGTTTGTGCCGAAAGAAAATATAATCTTTATCTTCTTCGCAGGTATTAGGTAAAAGATGAGGATATTTATCTTTTACTCAGGTAAAGGGTATTACCCTTTTACCGGATTGGCCTTTGGGGGTGGACGGGTCTTTCAACATGTTGGCCTAATTGGTAAGGCGTAGTACTACGGATACTTAAATTATGAGTTCGAGTCTCATACATGTTTAGTTATTATTTAAAGTGAGTCAATATAAAAATTCTATTTTTTATAGAAATTGATTAGTAGGTATATATACCTAGATAATATACCAAATTACCTAATAATAGTAATTATCTAATCATAGTAATTATGTTCTTATTTTTCTGGATGCACCTGGTGTTTTAGTAAAAAAATCATGATAATGTTATTATGAATAAGGTTTAGAATAATAATGTTAATTTTTATAAAAACTATCTCTTATTACTTTACTTTAAAATAATAAACTAATTCCCATTAGCTCAATTGGTAGAGCAGAATACTTCTAATATTCAGGTTTTTAGTTCGAATCTAAAATGGGGATAATTCTAGTGTAAAAGGGTAAAGAGTTTAATCTACGATCTATGGTATAAGTTTTAATGGTCGTATCTTGCCCAGGTAAGTAGTAATGGGTAATCTTAATAAGAGATAAATGATACCTCAAATATAATATATACTTTATTTTATAATGACTATAATTGGAAGGCTGCAAACTGACAGGAGGTATATTATAAGGGAGGATACCACTAATAAAGCGAGGTCGGGGCTTATTCTTGCGCTGCTAGTCAGCGTACGGTCAGATTAAATAATTTAAATTTTTAAATATATATAATGAATATTACCTTGATACTTTTTTTAATCGGAATTTTAGGTTTCGTATTAAATAGAAAAAATATTATATTAATGCTTATTTCAATAGAAATAATGCTATTATCTATAACATTCTTAATATTGTTAAGTTCACTTAATATGGACGATATAATAGGCCAAACTTATGCTATTTATATAATAGTTGTAGCAGGTGCAGAATCTGCTATAGGTTTAGGTATTCTAGTTGCTTTCTATAGATTTAAATCTTCCAAAAGCTGTCTATCCTATAGTTATATATTTTATTCTTCATTTAATAAACCAAGAATAAACTATTTTTCTAATGTTAAATACTCTGTAAATCAAATTAGAAATTTTTCAAGTAAATAAATAAAACCTCTTTAAGTCCTTTATTTGTTAGTGGGTTATTTGCCGCTGAAGGTTCTTTTGTAGTTACAATTTTAAAGAAGATATAAAACAGGTGAAATGTTCAAGTTAGAATTCAAATTAAATTGCATGAAAGAGATAGAATTTGAATTGAATCAATTAGTGAATTTTTGTAGGAATAGGTTATATATTTAAACCTAATAATAATTCTACAGTAGAATTTAGAGTTAGTACTTTAGATACTATTATAAATAATCACAGCGATAAGATAAGACAAGCCAGGCATGGAATATTATTTAGATCATAAAAAGTAAAGTGAACCTTTACTTAGTTTTATATATAAAGTATTTTAATAATATAAAGCGAAACCATCAAATTGCGGGGAGTTCTTAAAGACAAATCTACCAAGTTAATACAGTAATGTGATTAATGGAACAGGTAATGACTCGTTGTAAGGTAAAAACGATTTGTATAAAGAAATGAAATAGATAATCCGCAGCCAAGTACCTGTATTAAGGTATGCAGTTCATCGACTAAAAGGTGGTTGGTAAATAATATTTATAAATTATTTGCTTAAGATATAGTCAGGCATAGCTTAAAAGTTATGGGAATACTCAGCCTTCCTAAGGGAACGTAAAAATTACCATATAAAAGAATATAGGATTTTCAACCTGTTACAAAACTTTACGAGGACTATCTTTTTTTTTGATACTAGATACAGCTTTTTCTGTATTAATTATAATAGAATGGGTGAATTGGTTTATGATGATATTCTTTAAATTATCTTTAACCTAGGTTAGGTTGAAAGGTAGTTCTTATATGGTAACGTAAAAGTTCCTATGGAAAAGAGGAAAAACGAAGAGGAAGTATTGCAATAGAATATAAATAATGTATTTAAGTTTAATAGTCTTACCTTTATTAGGATGTATAGTGTCTGGCTTTTTTGGTAGAAAAGTCGGAGTGAATGGTGCCCAATTAATCACATGTGCATGTGTATTAATTACTACAATGTTATCTATATTATGTTTTATTGAAGTAGGTTTAAATAATATCCCTGTTACAATAAATTTATTTAGATGAATAGATAGTGAATGATTTAATATCGTTTGAGGTTTTCAGTATGATAGCTTAACAGTATCAATGTTAATACCAGTATTGATAATTAGTTCTTTAGTTCATATATACTCAATAAGTTATATGAGCAATGATCCCCATAATCAGAGATTTTTTAGCTATTTAAGTTTATTTACTTTTATGATGATAATACTTGTAACAGCCAATAATTACTTATTAATGTTTGTAGGGTGAGAAGGTGTAGGAGTTTGCTCATATCTATTAGTTAGTTTTTGATTTACCAGAATAGCGGCTAATAAAAGTTCTATCTCGGCCTTTTTAGCTAATAGAGTAGGGGATTGTTTTTTAACTATAGGTATGTTTGCTATATTATGATCTTTAGGTAATTTAGATTACGCTACAGTATTCTCATTAGCCCCTTATATTAATAGTAACGTGGTTATTATTATAGGTATATGTTTATTAATAGGTGCAATGGCTAAAAGTTCTCAAGTTGGTCTTCATGTTTGATTACCTATGGCTATGGAAGGTTTTTTAAATTGGGCTTTCCTTAAACTTCACTATATGCGAGAACACCCTGTTTTAAGTCTTGGTCCACTTAAATTTAATTTATTCGGAAAAATCCAAGATGAGGGGCAATTCGCAGGAAATTTATTCAATTTGAATTTAAGTTCCTCAGAGACTACACGTGAAGCATTTATATTAAAAGATGATTTATTTAAATTATGATTTATAGGGTTTGTTGAAGGAAATGAATCTTTTATTGTAAATAAAGACGGATACTTAGAATTTAAAATTACACAATCAAGTAATGATGCTCAAGTTTTATTTATGATTAAAAAAAAGTTAGGGTTCGGTATAATTAGGGTAGAGGATTATGTTAATAAAACTCATTGTTATAGAGTTATAGATAAAAAAAATATACTAAAAATAATTTCTATATTTAATGGTAACCTGTTTTTTTCTAGCAGAAAAGAACAGTTCAAATTGTGATTATATGCCTTTAATAAAAAATATAAAGAAAATATATTATATTTGAATAATGAATATAAGCCTAATTTAAATGATAGCTGATTATCGGGATTTACTGATGCAGAAGGATGTTTTACTTGTTCTATAAGTGAAAATAAATCTAAAACAGCTAATTTAGTTAGATTAAGATATATTTTATCTCAAAAAGGTAATCCTGAAGACATGGAATATTTAGCTAGTATCTTAGGAGGTAAAAACCATTTTATTAAAAGTTATAACGGATATAATGTTACAGTGAATACTACAAAATTACTCCCTATTATAAAATACTTTAATATTTATTCTTTAAAAACTAAAAAATATATTACATATTTTAATTGAGCGAAAATACATAAATTAATTATCAATAAAGAACATAATAATATTAAAGGTTTAGTCTTAATTACAAAGTATAAAGACAACATTAATAAAAAAAATCTTATAAAGTAGTACTAAGTCTAATATATGAAGGATAATAAATATAAACTTTATTTTTTAGGATACGAGTATTTAGCTTACAATCTTATCGAAAATTTAGAGATCCTAGGAATAATATTTCATGATCTCTTCAAAGAATACTCCTGTTAATTTCGATTGACATAATGAAACAATTCAGTTTCTAATCGCAATTTTTGGTTTAAGATTTGCTATTATGGATATTCTTTATTTATAATTAATCTTTCATATTCAAAGTATAATTATAAAATAATAAAGAATTTTAACGTGTAAAGTATATACTAGGTCAACGTTTTTGTTATTACTTTATAAGATTCCTTAAAATAGGAAGTGAAACTAATTGAATATGAATGATTGCAGGAGTTATTTTAATAATTCTTCTTCCCTAATTTCCCTATATATTATCTTATTTACAATAATCTAGATTCTATAACAGAGTTTTACCTAAAAAATAATTTAAATAAATAAAATATATGTCCAATTCAAAGGCAAATATTTTATCATCTATAACTATATATATGAAGATATAGTCCGGTCAATTAAGTAATTAATTGAGTATTCTTAATAATATATATTAAGGATCAACATTTAGGCCTACTCCTGTTTCAGCTTTGATCCACGCAGCTACTATGGTAACAGCGGGTGTATACTTATTAATGCGTAGTTCACCCCTGATTGAATATAGTAGCACTGTATTACTATTATGCCTCTGACTAGGGGCAATAACAACTGTATTTAGTTCACTTATAGGACTATTTCAGCAAGACATTAAAAAAATAATCGCGTACTCTACTATGAGTATAAATAAGGCTCGCAAGGTATATTACATCAATATACTTATGTATCGAACTATATGCGTTGATTGCTGATATACAGCTAATTCGCAGATAACCAAAGCTAGTGATTATTTATACCAGCTATGCATGCATTGCAGCTATAATCACTGTAATTTCAGGTTTTTTAATTCATCTACCATTAAATGGTTATATCTGTACATTATGTATGGGTTAATAAGATGAAAATTTGAAATTATTAGTCAGTTAGTAGGAATCTCAGAGACCATACGTTCGATGTTAATCTTTTTTGAATTAAAATTAATTAATTTAATGTCAAAATTATTTATCAATGATGTACACGCTCCGTACGCTGCTCCGCAAGAGCAGCCTTCACCTAAACCTTTACCTAAATCACCTTTTTCAAAAAATAGATCTTTATTCTTAGTACTTAGTCGAAAAATGTCTACACATATAACTACTAATAATTTAAACGCCGCTAGCCTGGTTAAAGATCCTGATCCTGCGTTTAACGAATGACTGGCAGGATTAATAGATGGAGATGGGTTTTTTACAATAAATAAACGAAAAAAAAATGCTCGATTTGAGATAACTATGGATGCTAGAGATAAAGATGTTTTAAAATTATTACGTAGCAAATATCGTGGAATTATAAGAGAAATTTCAAATGGCCGTGCAGTTAAATATAAATTAAAAAATGAATATGGGTTAAGGTCATTATTAGAAGATATAAATGGGTTAGTTAAAAACCCCACGCGTTTATTACAAATGTCTAAGATATGCCAAAAATTCGGTATGGAATTAAAGTATTCTAATAAGATTAAATATTATAGCGGGTGATTTAGTGGGTTTATAGATAGTGATGGTTCAATATATTATAAGGAGTCCCCTTTACAGGTTTTTATTAGTATAACTCAAAAAAATAAATTCTTATTAGATCTTTTAGCTCAAACTTACGGAGGAAGAGTAGATGTTTGCACATCTAAACAAGAAGCATTTCAATATTCTATTTATAGAAAGAAAGAATTCGTCAAATTAATAGATGAATATTTTAGTAAATATCCTTTAAAGACAGCAAAAATGAAAAGAGTTAATTTAATAAAACAATTTTATTTAGTTAAATTAAGTGATAAAAATACAAAGGACTTAGCTGAAAATATAAATGAATGAGCTAAATTCAAAGATAAATGGGATAATTTTCGAGATTAATAAAGAAATGGCCCAAATTATACTAATTATATCGCGCTTTTAATTACTCATTAATATAATAGCTAGTCATAGTGCATAAAACACAAATAAACCTAATCTAAGGTATAATGGGTGCTGATTTAACGGGAGTAGGAGGTTTTTTTTTAAATACCTGAGTATTGTTATTGCTCTCCTTCGCCATATTTAAGACGTGGTCAAGATGATGATGTAAAAAATTTTCATCATCTTAAATTCGCCGGATTTAATTTAGAATCCATGAGTAAAGTAGGAACGGATCTAAATAATCTACTCTCTAAAAATTCACAGTTGCACTTCTACGATTTTAATCGATATATTTTTGATATAGTCGTCGAAAATTTAACTATTACAAGTATAATACCGTCGATGATAATAATAATATTAACTTGTGTAATAGCAATTATTACTATACCTTTAATTCTATATATGGTACCATGGATAAGAATCAACGGACGCCCTGTAATGCCTGGGCCTTACCAAGGTCTAAAGACACCTTATTGAAAAGATAGCCCCAGGCCTAAACCCATGGAACCCGCAGTAAAGCCATCAGGCCCTAACCCTGCTCCTTTTCCTCTTAAAGACCCTGGAAAAGGCAAATAATAAAAATCATAGAGTTAATATGTACTATAGTATTTAGTTATTATTATAAGTAATAAGAATTATAATTACTATAATTGGCAATTAGGAATGATGGTAGTAGGAATCGGATTATCTTCTTATAACATAGCTTTATTCCATTTAATAAATCATGCTTTTTATAAAGCATTATTGTTTTTAGGTGCGGGTAGTGTTATTCATGCTGTAGCTGATAATCAAGACTTGCGTAAGTACGGTGGGCTAGTAAATTATTTACCATTAACATATTCAGTTATGCTTATAGCAAGTTTAAGTTTAGTTGCTTTCCCTTTCATGACAGGTTTTTACAGTAAAGATTTTATTCTAGAGTCTGCTTATGGACAATTTAGTTTTTCTGGGGCAGCAGCATACATAATAGCTACTATTGGTGCAGTATTTACAACTTTATATTCTATCAAAGTTTTATATTTAACTTTTTTAGCTAACCCTAACGGTACTAGGGCTTATTATAGACTTGCTATTGATAACTTATTTAGTAACTCTAAAAGCTATAAACCTGCTCATGAGGGTGACTTTTTCTTAACTTTACCTTTAGTAATATTAGCCTTATTTTCTATATTCTTTGGTTTCATTACTAAAGATATATTTATAGGAATGGGTTCTAACTTATTTGTAGATAATAGTTTATTTATTCATCCTATCCATGAAATAATGATAGATACTGAATTTGCGGTACCTGTATTATTCAAATTATTGCCTTTCATCTTTACTATATCTTTTAGTGTAATAGCCTTAAGTTTATCTGAATTATTATCTGAATTAGTTATTTATTTTAAATTATCTAGATTAGGTTATAATATTTTTGGTTTCTTTAATCAAAGATTTTTAATTGAATTTTTTTATAATAAATATATTACAAGTTTAATTCTTGATTTAGGAGGGCAAATTACCAAGATTTTAGATAAAGGTAGTATAGAGCTATTTGGACCTTTTGGGTTAGAAAAAGGTTTAGTAAGATTAAGTAAAAATATATCATATTTAAGCACAAGTCATGTGACAACATATGCACTATATATTTTAATTGGTTTTGTTATATATTTATTTTATTCTATTAAACAGTTTAATATACCGCTGATTTTAATTAGCATACTATTCCTATTACTAGCTACTGGTAATGGTGAAAGTTATGTAGAAACTTTATCTAGTGGTAGAAAAAATTCCTATGATAATAAACAACTAAGAAAAAAAACGATATAATTTATATATATAATAATAAGATGATGTTTTCTACATCTGCTTCTTTGTTAAACTTAATAACTCTGGGGATGATTCAGAATCAGACTCAGACTCTGGAGAAGCTAAGGCATTAAAGCCGAATATTACAGAAAAGAGAGGGCAGTAGTTAAATAAGTTAATTGAAAGTGTAGATTAATACAATCTGAAGATTAATTGTTTTAATATACGGGTAAGAGGTGGGGATCTAAACACCTAATTAAATCATATGAGACTAATATTTGTACAATATATTATAATATGGTTATACACTTAGGGTTTAGTATATTAATATTAAAAAAAAATTCTTTTTAAATATAATAATATATTATAAAGTTATAGATTGGAGTACTGTAGGAGGTTTGGTTTGGTTTAATGATCTTTATTCATTTTCATCTTATTTTATTAAAAAAACACATGAGAATATTAAAAAGTCATCCTTTATTAAAATTAGTTAATTCGTATCTTATTGATGCATCACAACCAAGTAACATAAGTTATTTATGAAATTTTGGTTCTTTATTATTAGTTTGTTTAGTTATACAAATTATAACAGGTGTGACTTTAGCTATGCATTACAGTCCTAATGTATTAGAAGCTTTTAATTCTATAGAGCATATTATGCGTGACGTTAATAACGGGTGATTAGTACGTTATTTACATAGTAATACAGCATCGGCTTTCTTCTTTTTAGTGTACTTACACATAGGAAGAGGAATGTACTATGGATCATACAGAGCACCAAGAACATTAGTTTGAGCTATAGGTACAGTAATACTTATACTTATGATGGGAACAGCTTTCTTGGGTTACGTTTTACCTTATGGTCAAATGTCTTTATGAGGTGCTACAGTTATTACTAATCTTATAAGTGCTATTCCATGAATAGGACAAGATATTGTTGAGTTCATTTGAGGAGGTTTTTCCGTAAACAATGCAACTTTAAATAGATTTTTTGCATTACATTATCTTTTACCATTTATATTAGTAGCTTTAGTTTTAATGCATTTAATAGCGCTTCATGATACAGCAGGTTCAAGTAATCCTTTAGGTGTTTCAGGTAATTATGATAGAATAACATTTGCTCCTTATTACTTATTTAAAGATTTAATAACTATTTTCATCTTTATTTTTGTTTTAAGCTCATTTGTTTTCTTTATGCCTAATGTGTTGGGGGACAGTGATAATTATATTATGGCTAATCCTATGCAAACACCAGCTGCGATTGTGCCTGAATGATATCTTTTACCTTTCTATGCTATATTAAGATCTATTCCTAATAAATTATTAGGGGTTATTGCTATGTTTAGTGCTATACTAGCAATAATGTTATTACCTGTAACAGATTTAGGTAGATCTAAAGGTTTACAATTTAGACCTTTAAGTAAATTTGCTTTCTGAGTTTTTGTGGTAAATTTCTTAATATTAATGAAATTAGGAGCTTGTCATGTGGAAACTCCATTTATAGAGCTAGGACAATTAAGTACAGCTCTGTATTTTGGTTATTTTATATTAATTGTACCTACAATTAGTTTAATTGAGAATACTTTGATAGATTTATCCTTAGTGAATTTTAAAAGATTAGCTTAATAGGGAATATTTCTCTATACATATAATTAAAGGAGTAATAATAGATACTCCTTTAAGTGCCTTTTAGTGAGATAAGTCTGTAATTTGTATCTGCTTGCTATTGGCTGCAGCTACGTAGGTTATCCTAATTCTAGCCCTGATTATTATTCATAATCTTCTTATTTTTAGAAAATAAATAATAATGCTTTTATAACAAAAATAAGAGTATATAATATAATATATATATTATATACGGATTATGAAGTAGATGGTTTACACTTTGATTGCAAATCTTAAGTAATAGGTTCGATTCCTACATAATCCTAATTGAATTTACTAATTATCTTAAAAATATACAACAGGTAAGATATGTCTATATTGAATATAGATACCTTCGGAAAAGGTTAGTGAATCGGAAGAAGCCGAGAGTAATTGGTCATACTCAACTCAACCTAGAGTTATTTCTAGCTGGGTTGAACGATGATTTTTATCAACTAATGCTAAAGATATAGGTACATTGTACCTAATCTTTTCACTATTTTCAGGGTTACTAGGTACAGCTTTTTCTGTCTTAATTAGAATGGAATTAAGTGGACCTGGTGTTCAATATATAGCAGATAATCAATTATATAATAGTATCATTACAGCTCATGCTCTATTAATGATTTTCTTTATGGTTATGCCTGCTTTAATCGGAGGATTCGGTAATTTTTTATTACCATTATTAGTTGGTGGTCCTGATATGGCATTCCCAAGACTAAATAATATAAGTTTTTGATTATTACCACCTAGTTTACTATTATTAGTATTCTCTACATGTATAGAAGGAGGTGCTGGTACAGGTTGAACTATATATCCACCATTATCAGGTGTGCAAAGTCATAGTGGACCTAGTGTTGATTTAGCTATATTTGCTTTACATTTATCAGGTATAAGTAGTCTATTAGGGGCAATCAACTTCATAACTACAATAATGAATATGAGAACACCTGGTGTAAGATTACATAAACTAGCTTTATTTGGATGAGCTGTAGTTATAACAGCAGTATTATTATTATTATCTTTACCTGTATTAGCCGGTGCAATTACAATGCTTTTAACAGATAGAAATTTTAATACATCATTCTTTGAAACAGCTGGAGGTGGTGACCCTATTTTATTCCAACATCTTTTCTGATTCTTTGGTCATCCCGAGGTTTATATTCTAATTATACCTGCTTTTGGTATAATAAGTACAACAATCTCAGCTTATTCTAATAAATCTGTATTTGGATACATAGGTATGGTTTACGCTATGATGTCTATTGGAATATTAGGTTTCATAGTTTGAAGTCATCATATGTACACTGTAGGATTAGATGTAGATACTAGAGCATATTTCACAGCAGCTACATTAATTATAGCAGTACCTACAGGTATTAAAATATTCTCATGATTAGCTACATGTTATGGAGGTTCTATTAAATTAACTCCTTCTATGTTATTTGCTTTAGGTTTTGTATTTATGTTTACAATTGGAGGGTTAAGTGGTGTTGTTTTAGCTAATGCATCTCTGGATATTGCTTTCCATGATACTTATTATGTAGTTGCTCATTTCCACTATGTTTTAAGTATGGGAGCAGTGTTTGCAATGTTTAGTGGGTGATATTTCTGAATACCTAAAATATTAGGTTTACATTACAATATATTACTATCTAAAGTTCAATTCTGAATTTTATTCATAGGGGTTAATCTTACATTCTTCCCTCAACATTTCTTAGGTTTACAAGGAATGCCTAGAAGAATAAGTGATTATCCTGATGCATTTGCAGGGTGAAATCTAGTAAGTAGTATAGGATCTATTGTAAGTGTAGTATCTGCGGGATTATTCTTATTCGTTGTTTATAATCAATTAGATAGTGAAAAACCTGTAGGTAGAAATCCTTGATATACATTACAGTTTTTTACTGATTATTTACAAGGTGATATACATCCTGGTCATGATAGTTTAGAATGAGCTTTAAATAGTCCACCTAAACCTCATGCTTTTGTAAGTTTACCTTTACAAAGTAAAATAGGTTAAATTAGTAAAAAAAACATTTAACTATAGAAAATGTAGCTTTATCTACAGCTATGGCTGCAATTTGTTTTATTTTAAGAAAATAAACTAGATCTAATTTTCCGAGTAGTAATTGTAGGGATAGAGTACCGGGAGCTGAAGTATAGATATCCACTCTATACATAATTAAATTTGCTATTCATAAAAATGGATACCTAATTTTCAAAAACACTTAAGTAGACCCTCAGATGCAAATGGGTGTATTTATATGTACTATTGGTATATATAAAGTCTCCTTAGGTATACCCGGTTAAATTAATATATGTAGTATAGCTTACATGTATGTATAGGTGAGAGTACAATAATGTTACTTTTTACCTAGTAAAGGATTTTTAAGATATATTTAGTTTAAGATTTAGATTTAAAAAAGCTAGTCGGGAAAGAAAATTTTTAAGAAGTTTTACTTAATTTTTTCTAAATTTATTCAAATATTTAATATTTATTTCGACTTTAGTATTGAAAGGTTTATATATTCGTTCGGATGATTATGTATCAATTTTTCATCTTTTAGTTCACAGTATATAAACTAGGGTAAGGCTATAATTTTATATTGAACAGCATTTAAGATAATCTAAATATGATTCAATTAATGTATGTAAGCAGTAAAACTGTACTTGATACATGATTCAGTGATTACTTTAAACTACCTATAGTAGCAGGACCTACGGGTCTAGGTGTAGGTCAGGACCGCCTATTAAAAGACCTTTAATTTTACAATCAACAACTAAGGTTCAGATTTAAATTTAGGTTTAGGTTTAGGTTTCCTTACTGTACAAGGCAGAGGGCATGGTATAATACCTGTTGGTTATGTACCTTCAATAAATACCTTTTATAAGGATACAGGCCCAAAGTAACATCTAACTTTAAAAGAAAATGCATGATCCAGCTGCTTATTATAGCCAGGATCCTAATACTCCTGATGTCTACAATAGATCCTCAAAAATGCTAACGAAATCCTTTTGAGGTAGAGATCAATGATTAAGAGATTTACCTCATTATCTTTCTGAATAGAATAAAAAAAATAAAATAAATGATTAAAAATATAAATAGTCCAAGAGAACAGAACTATTCTATATAATATTGAAAATATGGAGGAAACCTTGCCGATAAACCAAGGTATTACTAATACATATCTAAATACTGCAAAATAGCATACAAAATGGTAAAATATCTTGAAAAAAGGTCTTAAGGGACTTTATGAAAAAAAGATATAAAAGAAAATGCTTAATTCAGATTACCCTAAACTTCTTAAATATTTTCATGGTGAGGGCGAACGTTTAAAGAAAAATTGCTATAACTATTTAATAAGCCGAAAGAAAATTAAAAATAATTTATTTATCTATAACTTACTTCTTATTTCATGAAGTCTAATAAAACTTTTAAGAAAAGGAGTGTAGGTAAGGCAGGGAAAGTAGGCAGAGCCTACTAGCAACACAATGGTTATTAAGCTAATCTCTTTTTTTTTTCTCCACTCCTATCCTTTTTCTTTTTTTTTATTTAAAATTTCCTATGTATTATTCTCCTACGATCATTTCATTAATTGAAGTTGTTTTGGTATTAGTTCCAGCTTTGGTGGGTATTGCTTATGTAACAGTTGCAGAAAGAAAAACTATGGCAAGTATGCAAAGAAGATTAGGTCCTAATGTTGTAGGATATTATGGTTTACTACAGGCATTTGCGGACGCGTTAAAACTTTTATTAAAAGAATATGTAGCACCTACGCAGGCTAACATAATCCTATTCTTTCTAGGTCCTGTCATTACATTAATTTTCTCCCTATTAGGGTATGCAGTTATTCCTTATGGGCCAGGGTTAACAGTTAATGATTTCAGTTTAGGAATATACTATATGTTAGCTGTATCTTCTTTAGCTACGTACGGTATATTATTGGCTGGTTGAAGTGCTAATAGTAAATATGCTTTTTTAGGTTCCTTAAGAAGTACAGCTCAATTGATTAGTTATGAACTAGTCTTAAGTTCAGCTATACTTTTAATTATTATGTTAACTGGTAACTTGAATCTTACTGTGAACACTGAATCTCAAAGAGCTATTTGATATGTACTACCATTATTACCAATATTTATTATCTTTTTTATTGGATCTGTAGCTGAAACTAATAGAGCTCCTTTTGATTTAGCTGAAGCGGAGTCAGAGCTTGTAAGTGGTTTTATGACAGAACATGCTGCAGTAGTTTTTGTATTCTTTTTCTTAGCTGAATATGGAAGTATAGTTTTAATGTGTATACTTACAAGTATTTTATTTTTAGGTGGTTATTTATTGATTAATAATTTAGAGATCTTTAATATAAATATATTTGATATTATTCATTTTTTGGTTATTTATAACCCTGTAGAAGATTTCAATTTATATTGAAAATATTATTATATTTATACAGAATATTTTTTAAATAATTCTATTGTAGATGGATTATTTTATGGATTAAGTTTAGGGTTAAAAAGCTCTATCTTGATATTCATCTTTATATGAGTAAGAGCTTCTTTCCCTAGAATACGTTTTGATCAATTGATGGCTTTCTGTTGAACAGTTTTATTACCTATACTGTTCGGTTTAATCGTTTTAATACCTTGTATATTATATAGTTATAATATATTCCCTGTTAATATATATTTACTATAATTAATCCATTTCGACCCTTTATTATACCCTTTTTATGTAGTAATTAATAATAATTTATTATATAATAAATACTTTTTTAATTTAAGTAGAGTGT
>Ga0136846_1208229_pt1 | contig 21680 bp, 21 predicted proteins | sample HopSoiMetagenom2_FD_96841 | JGI IMG/M metagenome (GOLD analysis project Ga0136846, IMG submission 96841) | Grasslands soil microbial communities from Hopland, California, USA - 2 Assembly 2016 (version 4) | ecosystem: Environmental > Terrestrial > Soil > Grasslands | place: USA: Hopland... | reverse complement strand
TCCGGCGCCGAAGGACCGCGGCCGTCTCGCGGTCAACGACGATTTCTCGGTGCCCGGCGTCGACGGCGTCTGGGCCGCGGGGGATTGCGCCGCCGTGCGCAACGCGATGGATGGCAAGACCGCACCGCCGACCGCGCAGTTTGCGGAGGCCGCCGCGAAGCGGCTCGCCGACAACATCCTCGCCAGGCTTGCGGGGCAGCCGACGCAGCCGTTCCGGTTCGCGCCGAAGGGACAGATGGCGTCCATCGGTCACAACAAGGCGGTGGCGGAAATCTTCGGCGTGAAGATCTCGGGTTTCATCGCCTGGCTCATGTGGCGCGGGCTGTACCTGCTGCGCGTGCCCACGCTGGCGCGCAAAACGCGATTGTTCCTCGAATGGAACTGGGCGATGTTCTTCCCGCCCGACATCGCCCATCTCGGCTATCGCCGCACGCAGCGCAAGGCGGCGGCACCGGCGCCCGTGGCGCGCACCGGTAGCTAGCGCACGCCGGCAGTCGGATACCGATGTACCGGGTCGCGGGTTGCGCCGATGGCGCATGTCGCACGTCGCGTAGTCCTACGACCCGGAACGCCCGCGCCGCCCACAGTGCGCCGCATGACGACTGTCCAGATCCTCTCGATCCTCCTGGTTGCCGTGCTGCTCATCGGCAGCGGCCTCGGATTCCGCCGCCCGGCAATCGCAGTCGCGGGCTTTGCGCTCGCCGGGCTGGTCGCCTTCGGCCATCTCACGGCGCGCTTCGGTCTCGAACAACTCTGGTTCCGCGCGCCGACGTTCTACATCGCGGCGGCGCTCGTCGTCGCCGGCGTCGCCTGGTGGTTGCGCCGTCCGCTGCCGCTCGCCATGCGTGTCGGCCCGCTGGTGGGCCTCTTCGCGGTCGCCGGCGCCCTGTTCGGCTTCAAGTTGCTCGACGGCCGCGGTGCGCCGCCCGCGATGTTGCTGCCCACGATGAATCGTGCCGCGCCCGACTTCTCGTACGTCGACGCCTCCGGCGCGGCGCGTCGGCTGTCCGATCTTAAGGGCGACGTGGTGCTCATCAACTTCTGGGCCACCTGGTGCGCGCCGTGCCGGCACGAGATGCCGCTGCTCGCGAAGATGCAGCGCGAGTACGAGCCGCAGCGCTTCCGCGTGCTGTACCTGTCGCTCGAGGAGCCCGAGGTCGTCGACGCCTTCCTGAAAGCGAACCACTTCGACGGCATCCAGGGCCGCATCGCGCAAGCGCCGCCGTTCTACGACGCGGGCCGCTTCTATCCACTCAGCTATCTCGTGGACCGGCACGGCCAGGTGGTGGCGCGCTGGAGCGGCCGGCCCGGCGAGGCCTGGCTCAGCGACACGATCGCGCGGCAGCTCTAGTCACGGACCACACTGACGACGTGCGCGCGGATCATGCCGGCGATCTCGCCCGTGCCGAAACGCTGCGCGAGCGCCTGCTCGGCCGCGTCCGTCGCCGCGGCGAGGCTCGCGCCGGGAATCGCCTCGATCTCGTTGCGCATCGGGGTGCCCTGGCACAGCGCCATCGCCGGGATGCGCGGCGCGGCCGCGCGGCTCTCGCACTCGACCGCCTCGATCGTCGCGGCACGCGCGAATCCGCCGCCGGCGACGTCGCGGCGGATCCGGTCGTAGTCGAAATAGCCGTGCGGCGTGCGCGCGAGGAAACCCGGCGGATTTTCCGGGTAGAGCTGCGCGAGTCGCGCGACGACGACGTGGGTGAATACGTTGGTCTCGATGCGGTCCCACGTGTTGAACAACAGCCGGCCGCCGGGCTTGAGCACGCGGCGCGCCTCGGCGAACGCGCCGGGCCGGTCCGGAAAGAACATCACGCCGAACTGGCACACGACGCAGTCGAACGACGCATCCGCGAACGGCAGCTGCTGCGCGTCGGCCTGCCGGTACGTAACCGGCCGCATGGTCCCGATCGCGCTGGCGCGATCGATCATCGGCTGGTTGAGATCCGTCGCGACGATCTCGGTGGTCGCGGGCAGCTCGAGCGCGAGCCGCCGCGTGACGGCGCCCGTGCCCGCCGCGAGCTCGAGCAGCCGCGCCGGCGGGCGGGCGGCGACGCGCGCCGCGAGATCGATGGCATACGGCTCGAAGATCAGCGGCACGAGCCACGCGTCGTAGATTTCCGGAATCGAACCGGCAAAGGTCCTGTCGACGTCGCGGATGCTCATGGCTGCGCTCTCACTGGCCGATCGGCGGCTCCCACAGCTCGACCTTGTTGCCGTCGCAATCGATGACCCAGCCGAACCGGCCATATTCGGACGCTTCGCCATCGCCCTCGACGGTACAGCCTGCCGCGCGCAACGCGGCCAGCAACGGCACGAGCTCGGCGACCCGGTAGTTGACCATGAACGGCGCCTTGCCCGGGTCGAAGTATTTCGTCGACGCTTCGAACACGTTCCACACCGTCGTCGGCGTGTTCTGGAACGAGGTGCCACCCCACGCCTCGACGTCGATGCCGAGGTGCGACTTGTACCAGTCGCGCAGCCGCGCGGGGTCCGCCGACTTGATGAAGATTCCGCCGATACCGGTGACGCGTTTCATGCAGCCTCGCTCGTTCGCGGGCGCATCCGGCGCCCGAACCGCCGGCTAGTTTGCTACGAAGGGCGCCGCGGCGCGACGCGCGATGCGGGGCGACGCGCCCGCGTATCGCGCAGCCGGGGCCGCGCACTGGCGCGCAGGCCGCGGCACGTGGATGGGCACCAGGCGCCCGCGCGGATGCGCGGACTGCCGGTCACGAGCGGGCGCCGGGACGCGGGACGCACCACGGTCGGATGCTCGCCGCGGAAGCGGCACGGAGCGGAGGTTTGGCCAGACGCGACTGTCATGGGATTTCCGATAGGTTGTCAGGCGGCCATCGCGAGGCGCGACGGTCGCGCGATGATGAAGCCCTGCACGTAGTCCACGCCCATCTTGCGGGCGGCGTCGAGCGCGGCGGAATCCTCCACCTGCTCGGCGATGATCTTGAAATTGAGCGTACGCGCCAGCTTGATCATGGCCGTGACCATGGTCTGGCTGACGGAGTCGCGCGCGAGGTTGCGCATGAACGAGCCGTCGAGCTTGAGGTAATCGAGCGGCAGATTCTTGAGGCTGGAGAACGAGCCGACACCCGAGCCGAAGTCGTCGATGGTGAACTTGCAGCCCATGCCGTGCAGCACGCCGACGAAGCGGCGCGCGTGCTCGAGGTTGCCGACGACGGCGCTCTCGGCGAGCTCGAAGCACACCTGCTCGGGCGGCACGCCGGTCTGGTCGAGCGTCTCGACGACGAACTCGAGGAACAGCGGGTCGCCGAGCGTCTGTCCGGAGATGTTGATGGCGACGCTGCGATCGGGCGCGAGCTGGAATGCATTGCGCGACAGCGCACCGAGCGTGTTGTGGATGACCCAGCGATCCACCGAGGCCATCAGGCGGTAGCGCTCGGCCGCCTGCACGAATTCGCCGGGCGCGATCTCCGCACCCGTTTCGTCGAGCATGCGCAGCAGCACTTCCATGGACGGGCCGTGCGTGTCACTGCCGAACGCAGAGACGATCGGCTGGTAGTAGAGCGTGAAGCGCTCCTCTTTCAGCGCCGACTGCAGTTTCTGCAGCCACTGGATCTCGCCGGTGCTGCGCGCCAGCGCCTCGTCGCGCGCGGAGTAGACGGACACGCGGCCCGCGCCCTCCTTCTTCGCGACATAGCAGGCGGAATCCGCGGCCGCGAGCAGCTGCTCGACGGTGCCGGCCTCGCGACCGATCTCGATGAGGCCGACGGAGACCCCGATGTTGAAGACGCGGTCGTGCCACACGAAGCGGTAGTTCGCGATCGAGCGGCACACGTCGTCCGCGATCTGCCGCGCCTTGTCGAGCGGGCAACCGACCAGCAGCATGCCGAACTCGTCGCCGCCGAGTCGCGCGACGGTGTCCGAATCGCGCACGGCCTCACGCAGCACCTTCGCCACTTCGCGCAGCATCGAGTCACCCGCGAGGTGCCCGCTGGTGTCGTTCACGATCTTGAAGCGGTCGAGATCGAGGTAGCACAGCATGTGCGTCGCCTCGCCGCGGCGCGCGACGTCCGCCGACTCGTCCAGGCGCCGCTCGAACTCGCGCCGGTTCACGAGACCAGTGAGCGCGTCGTGCGTCGCCTGATAGGACATCTGCCGATGCTGGCCGCGCAGCTCGGTGATGTCGTGCATGAGAACCACGGCACCGACCAGCTCGCCGCTGTGATCACGCAGCGGTGACGCGGCCAGCTCGATGGCGCGCTCCTCGCCCGACGCCTTGCCGAGCAGCACGGCGCGCCGGCTCACGTTGTGCGGATTGCCGTCGCCGATCGCTTCCTTGATGGGGTCCGACAGCAGCTTGCGGTCGCTCTGTTCCATGAGACCGACGATCTCCTCGAGCGGTCGGCCGAGCGCCTGCGACTTGGAAACCGCGAGCAGCTTCTCCGCCGCCGGATTCATGTAAACCAGGTTGCCGTCGAGATCCGTCGTCAGGATGGGTTCGCCGAGCGACTGCATGGCGAACACCTGCAGCGGCGGCGGCGCCGGCGGCGGTGGCGGCACGGGCGGCGCGACCAGCGCGGCGCGCTTGGCGGCCTCCTTCTCGTCGATTTTGCCGCTCGCGATGGCGCGCAGCTTCCTGGTCGGGATCACTTCGACGCCGGTCACGAGCAGCGCGGGCGAACCCTCGAAGTCGATCGGCACGGTAGTTAGCTCGAGCAGGCTCACCTGGCCCTGCAGGCCCACCATCTCCACCTCGAAGCGGTCGGGGCTCGGCGCGCCGAGCAGCCGGCGCCGCAGGTTCTCGGAGACGAGGTCCGCGTACTCGGGGGCGACCAGATCGGACAACCGCCGGTCGATCAGATTGACGCGGTCGACGCCGACGAAGCTCGCGAACTGGCTGTTCGCGTACAGGATGACGTCACGATGCACGAGCACCGCTTCGTGGATGCGCTCGCCGAGCTCGCTGAACAGCTTGGGTCCCGACTTGTCGCGGGTCGCGCTGCGCGTCGCGCGTTGCAGGAGCTGGTTGACGGAGATGCCGAGTGTCTGGACGTCGAGCTGCGCCTCGTGACCGGGATCGATCTCGATGTGCTGCGGCAGCCGCTCGCCGGACACCGCGCGCTGAACCGACAGCGACAACTCGGAGACCGCCCGCAGGTCGCGCCGCTGGAACAGGAACAGCACGAACAGCAGCGTCGCCACGAGCGCGAGCAGCACGCAGATCAGCCCTAGTATCGACATCCTCTAGCGGAATCCTGTTGTTATTAGTCCATCATTTTGTGCGGAGCATCCTTGCTCCCGGGCAGCTTATCCGAGCGGTGCAACTGCCCATGCGACATTAACCATAAAAATAAGCGATGTGACGACTGGTTCCGCGCCGAGACGAGGCACTCCGCGCCCGTGTTTTCGGGCAGAATAAGTAGCATCCCGGTCAAGGAGTTGCTCATGCAGACGGAGTTCGCGCGCGGCCAGATGATCACGCAGCAGATTCGCGCGTGGGACGTGTTGGACGAACGCGTGCTCGATGCGATGCGTCGCACGCCGCGCGAATTCTTCGTGCCCGAGCGCTACGCGGATCTCGCGTTCGCCGACGCCGACATCCCGTTGCCGAATGGCCAGCACATGCTGCCGCCGAAAATTGTCGGACGTCTCCTGCAGGCGCTGGACGCGCGCGCGGGCATGCGCGCGCTCGTGGTCGGCGCCGGCACCGGCTTCGTGCCGGCGTGCCTCTCGGCGATGGGCGCGAGCGTCCGCGCCATCGAGATCCAGCCCGAGCTGGCCGCCGCCGCGCGCGTCAATCTCAAGCGGGCCGGGTTCGGCCAGGTGGAAGTCGTCACGGGTGACACTTTCAACTTGGATACCGGCAAGGACTATGCGGTGATTGCGGTATGTGGAGCCCTGCCCCTGTACGACGAAAGGTTCGCTCGCGCGTTGGCGACGGGTGGAAAGCTGTTCGTGGTCGTCGGCGAGCGCCAGCCGCAGGAGGCCCTGCTCGTCACCCGCCGGGCCGACGGCCAGTTCGACAGTACCGGTCTGTTCGAGACCCGGGTGGACGCGCTGGAGAATGCCGCGCGCCCCGAACGATTCCAGTTCTGAGCTTCGCGCGATGATCCGCGAGGTCTCGGTGGACGAGCTCAAGGCCGCGCGCGATCGCGGCGAAAAGCCGCTGGTCCTGGACGTGCGCGAAGACTGGGAAGTGCAACTTGCGCGCATCCCGGACGTCGTACATGTGCCGATGAACCAGGTTCCCGCCCGGCTCGCGGAGTTCGAGCGCGGGACGCCGGTCATCGTCATGTGTCATGCAGGAGGACGGTCGCTCCGCGTGGCGCATTTTTTGTCGAACCAAGGATTTACCGACGTCGCCAACCTCACCGGCGGGATCCAGGCTTGGAGCGAGTCGGTGGATGCAACCGTTCCGCAGTATTGAAACGTCTAAGGTTTCTAGCCGCGCGGGTATGGGCCCCGGGGCGGCAAGTGATATAGTGAACTACAACACTAAAGAGGACTCTTATTAATGCGTCGCTTACTCGCCCTGGTCGTGGGATCCCTGCTTTCTGTTTCGGCCTACAGTGAAGACCTGCTCACGATCTTCGACCAGGCTGTCGTCAACGACCCGCTGGTGCGCGAGGCGGAGTACACGCGCAAGGCGACGCGCGAAGCGCGGCCGCAGGCGTGGGCCGCGTACCTGCCGCAGATCAACGGCAACTGGAGCAAGACGAAGGAGGACGGCAACGGCACCAACACGTCCCAGCAGCTCATCCAGGACGTGAACAACCCGGGCAACTTCACGGTGCTCACGCAGACCCGCGGTGGTGACTCCACCACGGACACCACGCAGTGGGGTGTTCAGCTGCGCCAGAGCATCTTCAGCTGGGGCGGCATCGTCGGCCTGCACCAGGCCGGCAGGGTCGCCGCCCAGGCCGATGCCGACTACGGCAGCGCCCAGCAGGATCTCGCCTTGCGCGTGGCAACGGCCTACTTCAACGTGCTCGCCGCGCAGGACAACGTCCAGGCCCAGCAGGCATCGCTCGATGCGATCTCGCGCCAGCTCGAGCAGGCCGACAAGCGGTTCGAGGTGGGTCTCATCGCGATCACGGACGTGCAGGAAGCGCGCGCCGCGCGCGACACATCCGCCGCCGACCTGATCGCCGCGAAGCGCCAGCTCGCGACGTCGCAGGAGCTGTTGCGCGAGATCACCGACATGCAGTACGCCGTGCTGGCCACGCCGCGCGCGACCATGCCGCTCGCCGTCCCGGAGCCCGCCGACGCGCAGAAGTGGGTCCAGGCATCGATGGAGCAGAACCTCGCGCTGACCTCGAGCCGTCTCGGCGCGGACATCGCGCGGGACGACGTGCGCGCGCAGTACGGCGGCCACCTGCCCGAGGTGAGCCTGGTCGCCGGCCGGACGCACTTCGAATCGACCGACGACAACAGGTTCGGCCCGGTGCCCGGCTTTCCGAGCGGCGGCACGTTGACCACCACCCAGAACGGCGACACGGACAAGTCGATCTCGCTGCAGGTGACCCTGCCGATCTGGTCGAGCGGCGGCACGACGTCGCGGATTCGCCAGTCGTCGTATCGCTGGCAGGCCGCCAAGCAGCGTCTGGAGCGCGTGTCGCGCGAGACCGAGCGCGCGTCGCGCGATGCGTACCTCGGCGTCGTTTCCGAGATCTCGCGCGTTCAGGCGCTCAAGCAGGCGCTCGAGTCGTCGGCCACCGCGCTGCGTGCGACGGAGGCCGGCTACGATGTCGGCACGCGCACCGCGGTCGACGTGCTCGCCGCGCGCCGCACGCTGGTCGCCGCGCAGACCGCGTTTTCGCGCAGCAAGTACGACTACATGATCAACGTGCTCACGCTCAAGCAGGCAGCCGGCATCCTCGATCGCAAGGCGCTCGAAGATGTGAACAGCTGGCTCGAAGCGCCGCCGCCGCCGGCGAATCCACCGGTCGTGGACCCGAACACGCCGCCGGCCAAGTAGCTCACTCGCCTCTTCACGGCCCGTACGCCCATCCGGCGTGCGGGCCGTTTCTCTTTATCAGGGCAGCAGCGGCTGGATGAACGCCATCAGGCGATCGACGGCGCCGCGATTCTGGTCCATCGCCTCGCGCCCCGCCGCGCCCATCCGCGCGCGCGTCGCCGGATCGCCGAGCAGATCACCGACCACCTTCGCGAGCTCGACGGCGTCGTGCACGATCTTCACCGCGCCGCGTTCGACGAGCAGCTTCGCGATGTCGGCCGAGTTGAAATTGTGCGGGCCCGCGACGGTTGGCCGGGACAGCGCGGCCGGCTCGAGCAGGTTGTGCCCGCCGATCGGCAACAGGCTGCCGCCGACGAATGCGACGTCGCCGGCCGCGTAGAACGGCGGCAACTCGCCGAGCGTGTCGAGCAGGAACACCTGCGCCTCCGCCCGCGGCGCCGCGCCGCTGGTGCGCGTGACGTACGGAATGCCGCGCGCCCGCATCGCGTCGGCCACGTCGCCGAACCGTGGCGGATGGCGCGGCACCATCACGAGCAGCGCGTTCGAAAAGCGCTGGCGGATGAGCGCGTGCGCGTCGAGCAGCAAGTCCTCTTCCTTCGCGTGCGTGCTGCCGGCGATCCAGACGGGCCGATGCAGGCCGAGCAGCGTGCGCAGCTCGTGGCCGCGCGTCTCGATGTCGGGCGGATACCCGAAGTCGAACTTGATGTTGCCGATGACGTGCGTGCGCTGCGGGCTCGCGCCGATCGAGCGGAAGCGCTCGGCGTCCTCCTCGCTCTGCGCGGCGATGAAGATGCCGTGCGACAACGCATCGCGGAACAGGCCGACGAGGCGGCGATAGCGGTTCACCGACCGCGGCGAGATGCGCGCGGAGGCCATCACCAGCGGCACGTTGAGACGACCGCAGCGGTTGTAGAGGTTCGGCCAGATCTCGGTCTCGAGGATGACCGCCAGACGCGGACGCACGCGCGCGAAGAATCGCCGCACCGATCCGGGCAGATCGACCGGCACGTAGCGCACGTCGACGCGGTCCTTGAACAGCGCGCGCGCCCGTGCGCGGCCGGTCGGCGTGACCGTCGTCAGCACCAGCGGCACGTCCGGATAGCGCGCGACCAGCGCGTTCACGAGCGGCGCCGACGCCTGCACTTCTCCCACCGACACGGCGTGCACCCAGATGCCCGGCTTCTCCACCGGTGCGCCGAAGCCGAAGCGCTGCGAGAAGCCCTGCCAGTGCGTGCGATCCCGGAAGCCGCGCAGCGCCAGTGCGCCGATCACCACGGGCGCCAGTAGATAGGCAATGACGATGTAGAAGAGCCGCATCCGGGGCTCAGGCCAGCGAAGCCTGCGGCAGCCCGGCGGATTCGCGGTAGCCGGCGAGCAGGCCGTGCCAGTCCTGGTCGGTGAAGCTGTCGGGCGCGTCGAGCAGCGTCACCTTCTCGAGCGAGCGATACAGGCGCACGAGCGTGCTGTCCGCCCACCAGCCGCGTTTGCGCAGCGTGCCGCGATCGAAGTCGATGAGATACACCTGCTGCGGAGTGAGCAGGATGTTGTGTGCGTTGAGGTCCGCGTGATGCACGCCGGCGTCGTGGAAGCGGCGGATCACGCGACCGATCGCGATCCACTGCGTGAGCGGCAGCGGACCGCGCAGCAGCGCCTGCGTGAGCGACTCGCTGTCGTCGATGCGCTGGGTGATGAGGTCGGCGGTGTAGAACGCGCCGCGCCGCACGTAGCGCGCGGCGATGGGCGTGGGCACCGGCAGGCCCGCGCGGTGCAGGTGATACGTGAGGTACCACTCGGCGAACGCGCGCGTCTCCGACTCGCTGCGCCACCAGTAGCGGTCCTTTGAAATTTTTGCAGCGAGGCCGCCGCGCCGATAGTGCCGCAGCACGAAGCTCGACTCACCCGCGCGGATGAAATACGTGGTGCCACGTCCACGCGCCGCACCTTCGATCGCGTCATGCTTGCGCCAGTACTCCGGCTCGAAGAACTCGGGCGAGAAATTGCTCGTGCGGAGGGTGTCGTATAGCATCCGGCCGCCGTCGAAAGCGGCTTCGCCCACTTCCGCGCCGACCGGCCAATGGCGCTTCATTCGCTCACGCCCATGGAAGCACCAGTCCTGGAGATTCCCGAAAAAGTCTGCCTGTTGCGTCTCTCGGCCATCGGCGACACGTGCCACGTCGTGCCGCTGCTGCGCACGCTGCAGGCCGCGTGGCCGAAGACGCGCTTCACGTGGGTGATCGGCAAGTTCGAAGCAAAATTGATGAGCCTCATTCCGGATGTGGAGCTTATCACCGTGGACAAGGCCGCCGGCTTTTCGGCGTACGGCCGGTTGCGCGAGGAGATGCAGCGCCGCGGCGGCTTCGATCTGCTGCTCCACCTGCAGCTTTCGATTCGCGCGAGCGCCGCGGCGGCGCTGATCCGCGCGCCTATCAAGCTCGGCTTCGACAAGCCGCGCGCGCGCGAGATGCAGTGGCTGTTCACGAACCGGCGCATCGCGCCGCGCCGGCGCGAACACGTGCTCGACAGTTTCCTGGGCTTCGCCGATGCACTCGGCATCGCGCACAAGCGGCTGCGCTGGGACATCCCGCTGCCGGCCGACGCGCAGAAGTACGCCACGGAGCTCATCCCCGATCGGCAGCCGACGCTGCTGATCAGTGCCTGCTCGAGCCACCGGGCGCGCAACTGGATGCCCGAGCGATATGCGGCCGTCGCCGACCACGCGGTGCGTACGCACGGCATGCGCGTGATCCTGTGCGGCGGGCCGAACCAGTTCGAACGCGAGATGGCGCAGGCGATCGCAAAGGCCGCGACCGTGCCGCTCACCGACCAGGTGGGCCGCGACACGCTGCCGCAACTGCTGGCGCTGCTCGCGCGCGCGACCGTGCTCGTGAGCCCCGACTCGGGCCCGGTCCACATGGCGACGATGGTCGATACCCCCGTGATCGGCCTGTACGCCGCCACGAATCCCGAGCGCAGCGGTCCGTATCTCTCGCGCCGCTGGTGCGTGGACCGGTACGCGGCGGCGGCGCATCAACTCCTCGGCAAATCGGCGGAAGACCTGCCCTGGACGCAGAAGATCGAGTTGCCGCGCGTCATGGAACTGGTGCGAGTCGAGGACGTCACCGCGAAGCTCGACGAGCTGTTAGCCTTGGCGCCAGAGGATCGCACATGAAAGACATCCTGGTTCCGGTCTCGCCCGGCGAGCTGCTCGACAAGATCACCATCCTGCGCATCAAGGCTGCGCGCATGACCGACGCGAAAAAAATCGCGAACGTGAAACACGAACTCACGCTGCTCGAACGGACCTGGAAGGACTCGGGCGCGGCCGCGGTCGATCTCGGCGGTGACGAGGCCGAGCTCACGCGTGTGAACGAGATGCTCTGGGTCATCGAGGACGAGATCCGCGATGAAGAGCACGCGCAACGCTTCGGAGAAAAATTCGTCGAGCTCGCGCGCGCCGTCTACGTGACGAACGACGAGCGTGCCGCGATCAAGAAGCGCGTCAACGCGAAGCTCGGCTCGACGATCGTCGAGGAGAAATCGTACAAGCCGTACAAGGCGGGGTGAGCGGATGAAACGTCGCGACGTCTTGACCCTGGGCGCCGTGGCGGCAGCCGCGGCCGTGATGAACCCCGAACACGCGTGGTCCGCCGCGATGGCAAAGGACCTGGCGTCGGATCTCAAGTCGATGACGGGCGACGTGCGGCCGATCGGCAAGGAAGAATTCGCCGCGCGCCTCGCGCAGGCTCGCGCGCTGATGGCGAAGCACGACATCGGCGCATTGATCGTGGAACCCGGCTCTTCGCTCATCTATTTCACCGGCATCCACTGGTGGCGCAGCGAGCGCATCACGGCCGCGGTGATCCCGCGCGAGGGCGACGTCGGCGTGGTCACGCCGCACTTCGAGGAGCCCTCGATCCGCGAGAGCCTCGCGATTCCGGCCGACGTGCACATCTGGCACGAGGACACGAATCCGCTCGACAGGATCGCGGACATCCTGCGCGACCGGAAGGTCACGGCGCCGGTGGGTGTCGAGGAGACGGTGCGCTTCTTCGTGGTGGACGGGCTGCGCAGGGTGCTGCCGGACGTGAAGATCGTGAACGGCGCGCCCGTCGTGCGCGGCTGCCGCATGATCAAGACCGCACCCGAGATCGCGCTCATGCAGAAGGCGGCGGACATCACGATCGCCGCATTCAAATTTGCCCACGCGAACATCAAAGCCGGGATGACGCCCGGCGAGATCGACGCGCTGATCGCCGCCGCCCATCGCGCGTTCGGTGCCTCATATGAAGATGGCCTCGTGCTGCTCGGCGAGGCGAGCGCGTATCCGCACGGCTCTCACAAGCCGCAAGCCGTGCGCGCCGGCGACATCGTGCTGCTCGACTGCGGCGGCGAGGTGCAGGGCTACAAGTCCGACATCTCGCGTACGTTCGTGTTCGGCACGCCGAACGCGGAACAGCGCAAGGTCTATGAGCAGGTGCGCCAGGGCCAGCAGATCGCGTTCGAAGCGGCACGCGTTGGCGTCGAGGCGGGCAAGGTCGACGACGCGGTGCGCGCTCAATACGAGAAGTGGGGCTACGGCCCCGGTTACAAACTGCCCGGCACGCCGCACCGCACCGGTCACGGCATCGGCCTCGATGGCCACGAGCCCGTGAACTTCGTGCACGGCGAGACCACCCCGCTCGCGCAGGGCATGTGCTTCAGCGACGAGCCGGGCATCTATCTACCCGGCAAGTTCGGCGTGCGGCTCGAGGATTGTCTCCACATGGGCCCGGAGAAGGCCGCCTGGTTCTCGGTGCCGCCGAAATCACTCGCCGAACCGTTCGGCTAGCGCTCTGCAAATCTCACGGAGGGCGTCGCTTCGACGCCTTGAAGAGGGTGCGTCAGCACTGGCAAGCTCGTCAGCGCTGCAGAATATACTCGGCGCCGCAGTACGGGCACTTCGCCCAGCCCGTCTGCTCGATCGGTAGATAGACGCGCGGGTGCGAATTCCAGAGATACATCTCCGGCATCGGGCACGAGAGCGGCAGGTCGCTCGCCTCGACCTTGTATTCGTTCTGCGCGTTGGGCTGGATGAGCGGCTTGGCCGGGGACGCGGGCGCTGGCTTGGACACTGACATGGTGGCGGATTATAGGCGGCCGGCGCGGCGGCCCGCCACGAGGAATCCGGTCATCCGGCGTCCGTCATCGTCGCATTCCAGATCGCCGTGACGCTGGCCCGCTCGGCCGCGAATTCCTCCGCCGGCACGACGGGTTCGGCCTGCTCGAGTGACAGGTGGTGCGAGCGTTCGCGGTACCGGCGATACGCATGGGTCAGCACGTCGACGGTGAGCTGCGGCACGAGGTCGGCCGAGGCCACCGACTCGAGCTGCCGGATGGTGTCGGCGAACATCACCACCGGCGGATGAGTGCCCGCATGCAGCAGCGCCCAGTATTGCGCGAGGAACTCGATGTCCGCGGTGCCGCCGGCGTCCTGCTTGATGTCGAACTGCCCGCTGCCCGGCTTCGCGCGCGACAGCTCCTTGCGCATGCGCTCGCGCATGCTCCGCACCTCGGTGCGCAGCGTATCGCGGCGCACGTGATCCTTCAGGATCCCGACGCGCACGTCCTCGAACGCGGCGCGCAGCGTCGCATCCCCCGCGACCGCGCGCGCGTGCAGCAACGCCTGGTGCTCCCAGGTCCAGGCTTCCTTCTCCTGGTAATCGACGAATGCGCCGACGCGCGTGATCAGCATGCCGCCTTTTCCCGAAGGCCGCAGCCGCACGTCGACCTCGTAGAGCCGGCCCGCGGCCGAGTGCATGGTCAGCAGGTGCATCACGCGCTGCGCGTAGCGGATGAAGAACACCTGGTTGTCGACCGGCCTCGCCGCGGCGGTTTCCGCCTGTTCGGCGCCCGAATCGTGCAGGAACACGAGGTCGAGATCGGACGCGTAGCCGAGCTCGTTGCCGCCGAGCTTGCCGTAGCCGACCGCGCAGATCTTCACGACCCGGCGTGCGTCGCCGACCCCGCTCATGGGTACGCCGAACTGATCGGTGATCTGTTTCCAGCCGAGGCGCATCGTCTGCTCCACGATGATCTCGGCGATCTCGGTGAGGAAATCGCTCACGCGCATGAGCGGGATCTTTCCGGTGAGATCCGCCATCGCGACGCGGAAGATCGCGGCACGCTGGAACTGGCGCAGCACCTCCACCTGCCGCTCCGGCTCGTCGTCGTCCATGTGATCGAGCCGCGCCGCGACTTCGCGTTCGAGCGTGGCGCGCGACGGCGGCAGCCCGTCGTGCGATTCGTCGAGCAGCTCGTCGAGCAGCAACGGGTGCGAGGCGATCTGTGCCGCGAGGAACTCACCGAGCGCGGCGAGCTCGATGAGCTTGCGCCGCACGAGCGCGTTCTCGTTGAGCAATGCGAAATAGGCCGAGCGTGACCCGATCGCCTCGAGCACCTTGAGCACGCGGCGCAGGACGTCGACCTGGGAAGTCTTCAGTTCGGCGATCGAGGCCAGCAGCCGCGGCGCCAGCACGTCGAGCCGCGGAACTCCTCGAGCATCCGGGCTGCCTGCTGACCGTCGGCGAATCCGCGCATCGTCAGCGCCGCCGCGAACTGCGCGGCCGGCGCGTTGCGCAGCCAGGCCTCGGTGATGCCATTGACGCCGGGCACCTCCGCCGTCTGCGCTTCGTGCCGGGCGAACATGACCTCCTGGAATGCGCGGGTCACGCGGGCGCGGTGGGCATCGAGCTCGATCGCGCAGGCCTCCCAGCTCGCGAACCCCATCGCGAACGCGATGCGCTCGCGCCCGGGCGCGTCGGCGGGGATGGCGTGCGTCTGGGCATCCGCGAGCATCTGCAGCCGGTTCTCGATGCGCCGCAAGAATAGATAGGCCGCTTCGAGCTCCTGCGCCACCCGCACCGGCAGCAGCTTGCCGCCGGCGAGCTGCGGCAGCACCGTGAGCAACGACTGCGTCTGGATGCGTCGATCCTGCCCGCCGCGGATGAGCTGGAACGCCTGCACGATGAATTCGATCTCGCGGATGCCCCCGGGGCCGAGCTTCACGTGCTCGGCGAGATCGCGCCGCGCGACTTCCTTCTCGATGAGCGCCTTCATCTCGCGCAGCGATTCGAACACGCCGAAGTCGAGATAGCGGCGATAGACGAACGGCCGCACGCTCTCGGCGTAGATCGCCTTCCATGCCTCGCGGCCGGTCAGCGCGCGCGCCTTGATCCACGCGTAGCGCTCCCAGTCGCGGCCGTGCGTCTGCAGGTAGTTGTCGAGGAAGACCGCGCTCGCCGTGAGCGGCCCGCTGTCACCGAACGGCCGCAGCCGCATGTCGACGCGGAACACGATGCCCTCGGCCGTGCGCTCGCCGAGCACGCGGATCACGAGCCGTCCGAGGCGCGTGAAGAAATCTTCGTTGTCGATGCTGCGCGTACCCGCCGTCTCGCCCTTCTCCGGGAAGACGAAGATCAGGTCGATGTCGGACGAAAAATTGAGCTCGCCGCCGCCGAGCTTGCCCATGCCGATGACGACGAGCGGCTGCGGTTCGCCGTCGACGCTGCGCGGCTCGCCCCAGGTGCGCGCCAGGTCGCGGCTGGCATATTCCACGGCCGCTTCGATCGCCACATCCGCGAACGCCGAGGTCTCGGCGAGGGTCTCGGGAACGGCGGCCCAGCCCGCGAGGTCGCGCCACGCGATGCGGACCATCTCGCGCAGCCGTTGCCGGCGCAGCGCCGCCATGAAGCCGGCCAGGTCGGGTTGGTCGGCGAGCGCGAGCGCCAGGCGCCGGCCCATTTCACCGGCGCCCAGCGCCCGATCCCACGCGCCCTCTTCGATCAGCCAGTTAGCGAGGCCGGCATCCCGGCCGAGACTCTCGGCGATGAAGTCGCTGGCCGCGAGGACGCGCGGCAGGGATTCGCGCAGGGCCGGCGCGGCGGCGTCGAACGCCGCCAGGGCGCCGGACTCGCGCACCTTCGTCAGTTGGTGCTCACACACCGCGGCGACTTCGGTTCTCACGGGCGCGAACTTTACTGGAAAAGCATCTTGCGGACGGCGCGCAACCGCCTACGATGGAGCCATGAACACCGCCGCGCGCCTGGTCGTTTCGACCGCTGTCGTCTCGCTACTCGCCGCCTGCAGCCAGGGAGAGCGCGTGCGCGAGATCGACTGGGCGAAGGCGGCGCTGGCGCGCAATCCCGCCTACGAAATCCTCGCCACCGACGAGTCGCGCGGCACGTTCACCGTCCGCGACACCGACGGCGGCGGCGTGCACACGCTGCAGCTGCAGGATCTCGTCGCCGCGCCGCTGCAGCCGAAGGCCGCGGCGGTCGCGCCCGCCGCCGCGCCAGCGGCTGCGCCCGAGGCGCCGGTCGACAACGCGCAAACCGAAGCCGCGAACGAGCCCGAGCTGGCCGCCAACAAGAAGCCCACGCCCGCGGATGCCGCGCGCCACGGCACCGGCGCGCCACTCGCCGAGGGTCCGGGCTACAGCATTTCGCGCGGCGAGGAACCCGCGCCGGTCGCGAAGGCGACGATCGAAGGACCGGGCTACAGCATCACGCGTCACGAGACGGAGCCGCACGCCGCGAACGCGAGCGCCGAACAGGTTGCAGCCAACGTCGAGCGCCGTACCGATCCCATCGTCTGCCAGGGCGATCGGCTCATGCGCATCGACGGCGAGACCATCGAATTCTCCGGCGATGCGGTCATCGCCGAGAAGGGTTGCGACCTCTTCATCAGCAACGCGAACATCCGCGCCGGCGGCGTCGGCATCATCGCGCGCCAGGCGCGCGTGCACATCGTGAACAGCACCATCGGCGGCACGCGTGCGTCATACGAAGCTTCCGACGGCGCCGAGATCTACGTCGCGCGCTCCACATTCGCCGGCGTCGGCCGCCGCTTCGACAATGCCACCATGAACGATCTGGGCGGCAACGAGTACAAGCTCACCCACTGAGCCCGCCCCGATGACCTACTGCGTTGGCGTCCAGGTCGATGAAGGCCTGGTGTTCCTGTCCGACTCGCGCACGAATGCCGGCGTCGACCACGTGAGCACGTTCCGCAAGATGACGTCCTTCGAATCGCCCGGCGAACGCGTCATCGTGCTGCTGAGCGCGGGCAACCTCGCGGTCAGCCAGTCGATCACGGGCCTGCTGCGGGAACGCGCCTCGAGTGCGAAGGCGAGCGTGCTCACCGTGCGCAGCATGGCCGAGTGCGCGCGCCTCGTGGGGGACGCGGTGCGCGACGTCCACCAGCGCGACGCCGCGCCGCTCAAGGACCACGGCATCGAATTCAACCCGACATTCATCATCGGCGGCCAGATCGGCGGCGAGGCGCCGCGGCTGTTCCACGTGTATTCCGCCGGCAATTTCATCGAGACCACGGCCGACACGCGCTACTTCCAGATCGGGGAGTCGAAGTACGGCAAGCCGATCATCGATCGCGTGGTGAAGGCGGGAACGCCGCTGCCGGCCGTGGCGAAATGCGCACTGATCTCGATGGATTCCACGATCCGGTCGAATCTTTCGGTCGGCATGCCGCTCGATCTCGCGATCGTGCGTCGCGATGCGTTGCAGATCGCGTTGCACCGGAGCATCGGACCGGACGACGCCTACTTCAAAGTCATCCGGGACGGTTGGGGCGAATCGTTGCGCAACGCGTTCCACGCCCTGCCCGATCCCCAGATTCCGTGACCCGAGACATGGCTCGCGCGACGGGCCTCGCGTGACGCCCTGAGACGCCGCTCTCAGTAGTTACCGAAAGAGGGACGGCCGACCGTGCGGTGCGCACGTTTTGGCCCGGCGGAGTTTCCTTCCGTCGGAATCCGGCGTACGTTGTTCACCATGAGGGAGCCACCGATTTCGCGTCGCATGACTCTCCAGGCATTGCTCGCCCTGGGTGGCGGCGGTGTTTTATCCCGTTCGCTGTTCGCGCAACCTAACATCGCCACGCGCGCGCCCGGCGCCACCGAGGAGCTCGGCGGAGTTCAGCCGGACGCCGAGCCGCTGTTCGCCGCGCCGACCCGCCTCGATCGCATCGGTCGTGTCATGACGCAGGTCATGGTGAACGGCAAGGGTCCGTTCCGTTTCGTCATCGATACCGGCGCGAGCCGCTCGACGCTCGCGCCGCATCTCGCGCGCGCGCTCGATCTCAAGGTTTCCGTCGGCCGCAACGTCATGCTCAACGGCGTCACCGGCGCGGCCGAAGTGCCCACGGTCGCCGTCGACAGCATCGAGATTGGCGAGCTGCGGTTCCTCAAGCAGGATCTGCCCGTGATCTTCACCTCGATCATGGGCAACGCCGACGGCATTCTCGGCGTCGCCGGCTTCAAGGACGAGCGCATCGACGTCGATTTCAAGCGCGACCGCGTGAGCGTCGCCACCTCGAACGGCCGCCGTCCTCACTACAGCATGGTGACCGCGCGCGCGCAGCGAAACGACAACGGCCTCATGGTCGTCGACATCCGTGTCGGCCGGCGCGTGAAGGCCAAGGCGGTCATCGACACCGGCGCGGAACGCACGCTCGGCAACCTCGCTCTGCAGACCGAGCTCAACAAGAAACGCCGCAAGCAGCAGGCGGTGGTCGCGGCCGTCGTGCACGGCGCGACCGCCGACATCGCCGACGGCGACGTGCAGACGGTGCAGGACGCGACCATCGGCGACATGACGCTGTCGAATCTCGAAGTCATCTTCGCCGACTTCCATGTCTTCAAGCTCTGGGGCCTGAACCATGCGCCGGCCATGCTGATCGGCATGGACATGCTCGGCGTGCTCGATCGTCTCGTGATCGATTACCGCCGCAACGAGGTAAGCATGTTCGGCGAGAAAGCCGCCGTGATGCGCACCATGCACGCCGAGCTCGGCGGCGGCACCGGGTTCAAGGGATGGTGATTTCCAAAAGTTAAGTTGATTGAAGAATCCTCGACTGCTATCAGCAGTGCAGATGAATTCCACCTTCGTTCCGGTCGCCGAATGGCGCGACGTCACTCCCGAACGCTTCCAGAAGGAAATCCTCCCGTCCGGTCAGCCCGCGCTGCTGCGTGGCTACGTATCGTCGTGGCCGGCGGTTCGCGCGGCGCGTGAATCGCCCGCGGCGATGGCGCAGTACCTGCGCAGCGTCGACACGGGCGTGCACGCGCACGTGATGACGGCGGACGCCACGATCGGCGGCCGGTTCTTCTACACCGACGACCTGACGGCCCGGAACTTCGAGAACCGCATGATGCCGTTCGGCGCGGCGCTCACGCGGCTCATGGAGCTCATCGACGACCCGACGCCGCCCGCCTTGTACGTCGGCGCACTGCCGATTCCGATGGGCCTGCAGGACTTCTCGCGCGCCAACCGCCTCGACCTGCTCGACGCCACGGTGGTGCCGCGCCTCTGGCTCGGCAACCGCGTGACCGTGCAGACGCACTACGATCTTTCGTACAACATCGCGTGCGTCGTGGCGGGCCGCCGGCGCTTCACGCTGTTCCCGCCCGAAGAGTTCGACAATCTCTATGTCGGCCCGCTGGAATTCACGCTCGCCGGACAGCCGATCAGCCTCGTGCGCCTCGAGTCGCCGGACTTCGAAAGGTTTCCGCGCTTCCGCGCCGCGCTCGAGAACGCGCGCGTCGCCGAGCTCGAGCCCGGTGACGCGCTGTTCATTCCGTACATGTGGTGGCACCACGTCGTGTCGCTCGATGCGTTCAACGTGCTCGTGAACTACTGGTGGGACACGGTCCCGGCCTGGCAGGGCTCGCCGTTCGAGGCGCTGCTGCACGCGATCATGTCGGTGCGCAACCTGCCGGCGGAACGCCGCGACCTGTGGCGCCAGCTGTTCGAGCACTACGTGTTCTCGGGCGGCGAGCACGCGCTCGAGCATCTCGAAGAGCGGCAGCGCGGCATCCAGGGAGTCGCGTCGCCGCGCATCGCGCAGGTCATGCGCCAGTACCTCGCGCAGAACCTCGCGGGTCGCCGCTAGCGGAAATTGTTGGGCCAGATCATCGAGCGCCACATGTGGGCGACCGGTGAGCCGTCGAAGCCGAGGCCTTCCTTCGGCTGGCGGAAATGCCGGCCGAGGATGTCCTCGAACATCCCGGGGTCGAGGTCCGCGCCCGGCGCGAATGCGTACGTGTCGTAGATCGTCACGATGCGCGAGGTCATGTACCAGCGATGCGCGCGCGCCGCGTCGTGCGCCTGCCGGATGTACGCCGGGGGCTCGTAGTCATCTCCGAAATACCGCCGATAGGCCTCGGGATACCGGTAGCCGACGGATTCGTCCGCGAAGTAGCGCAGCGGCTGGTGGAACTGGACCGCCCACGCGATCTCCTCGCTGACGTACGGCGCGATGAGCTGGGCGCTCCAGTACCCGTGATCGGGGCGCACCAGTGCGCCGTTCGAGATGTCGTGCAGGAAGCACGCGACGACGATCTTCTCGTCGTGCCCGGCTTCGAGCGCGAGCTTCGCGGACAGGCAGTGATGCTGGCGCGCGATCCGGCCAAAGCGCAGCCGGTAGAAGTCGAGTAGTTGGGGCCGCTCCGGCATCTTCGGCAGCGCCGGGTTGTCGCCCATCATGAACGGCGTGCCGCGCTTGTTTTCCTCGAGCATCGCCATCTCGAGCTCTGTGAAGTCGACGTCGGTGCCGAGCACCGAGATCGGCGAGGGAACGATCAGTTTTTTCACTGCCGCGCGGTGGCGAGCCTGATCCCCAGCCCGATGAACATGGCGCCCGCGACGCGGTTGAGCCACGTGGCGATCGACGGGCGACGCATGAAGGCGCCGCGCAGTTTCGCCGCGCCAATGGCGAGCACGCAGCACCAGACGACGCCGAGCGACACGAACGTGAAGCCCAGCACCAGGAAGGCAACAACCTTGCTGTTGCTGCCCGCCCCGATGAACTGCGGCATCAGCGCCAGGAAGAACAGCGCCACTTTCGGATTGAGCACGTTCGAGATGACGCCCTGCCGGAATGCGGACCACCGGCCGTTGCGATCGGCGGCGTCGTTCGCGCCCGGCAGAGCCGTCGCGCGGCTCAGCAGCGCCTTCGCTCCGATGTAGAACAGATAGGCCGCGCCCGCGAACTTCACCGCCATGAACGCGTACGGCGACGTCGCGAGCAGTGCCGACAGCCCGAGCGCCGCGAGGATCGTGTGGATCACGCCGCGCGCCGTGATGCCGAGCGCCGCGGCGATGCCGGCGCTGCGACCGCTCGACAGGCTGCGACCCAGGATGAAAAAGGTGTCCTGGCCCGGCGTGAGGATGAGGACGATCGCCGTGGCGATGAACAGCCAGTAGTGGTGAATGCCCAGCATCGTGCCGGGCACTCTACCAGCCACTCGTCGCGGCTACGACACGAAGGCCGCCGGCACGGGCTCGTCGCCCAACGCCTGCCGCAACACCGCCCAGTGCATCGCTTCGTCGCCGAGGATGCTGGCCGCCGCCTTCGACAGCTCGCGATCCTTGAACATCGGCACCGCGCCGAGATATGCGCTCACCGCGCCCTTCTCGAGTCCCGCGGCGAAACGCAGCACGTCGTTCTGCGTCTTGAGCGTGTCGACCGGGAAGTCGTACTTCGCTTTCGCGGCGACGGGCTTGCCGCCGAGCCGGTTGACTGCACCCGCGAGCACGTCGGCATGCTGCTTGTGGTGGCCCTGGAAGGTCGTGGCCAGCGCGAGCACCGGTCCCTTCAGCAGGCCGCTGCCCGCGCCGACTCCATAGGCGGCGATGGCCTCGAGCTCGGCGCCGAGCGCCGTATTCAG
>Ga0136846_1213515_pt1 | contig 21697 bp, 18 predicted proteins | sample HopSoiMetagenom2_FD_96841 | JGI IMG/M metagenome (GOLD analysis project Ga0136846, IMG submission 96841) | Grasslands soil microbial communities from Hopland, California, USA - 2 Assembly 2016 (version 4) | ecosystem: Environmental > Terrestrial > Soil > Grasslands | place: USA: Hopland... | reverse complement strand
CGCGAAGATCGTCATGCTCGAGCCTCGCCGGCTCGCCGCGCGCGCGGCGGCGCGCCGGCTCGCTAAATCGTTAGGCGAGCCCGTCGGCGAGACGGTCGGCTACCGCGTCCGGCTCGACACGCGCGTCGGTCCGACGACGCGGCTCGAAGTTGTTACCGAAGGCGTCCTCACGCGGATGCTGCAGACAGATGCGACGCTCGAGGGCGTCGGCCTCCTCATCTTCGACGAGTTTCACGAGCGCAGCCTGCACGCCGATCTCGGCCTCGCGCTGTCGCTCCAGGCGCAGGCGCTCGTGCGTCCCGACCTGCGGATTCTCGTCATGTCGGCGACGCTCGACGTTGCTCCCGTCGCCGCCCTCCTTGGCGACGCCCCGATAATCATCAGCGAGGGTCGCGAGTTTCCGGTGACAACGCATTACGAGGGCGGCGCAACGGTGCGTCGCGGCGACACGCGGGCTGTCGAGGCGCGAGTGGTCGCGACGGTGCAGCGGGCGCTGCGCGACGACGCGGGTGGCGTGCTGGTGTTTCTTCCCGGTGCCGCCGAGATCCGCCGCGTCGAGAATCAGCTTGCCGATCTCGTCGATCCGCGCCGCGTCCTCATCACGCCACTGCACGGCAGCCTTCCCGCCGACGCGCAGGACCGCGCCATCGGGGACGCGCCGGCCGGCATGCGCAAGGTTGCGATCGCGACGTCGATCGCCGAGACGAGCCTAACGATTCAGGACGTGCGCGTGGTCGTGGACAGCGGGCTCGCGCGTGTGCCGCGGTTCTCGCCACGCACGGGGCTCACGCGGCTCGAGACGGTGCGCGTCAGCCTCGCGTCCGCCGAGCAGCGGCGCGGCCGCGCCGGTCGTGTCGCACCCGGGGTGTGCTATAGGCTCTGGAGCGAGATCGAGCAGAGTCAGCTCGTACCGCGTGCGGCGCCGGAGATTCTCGAGGCCGACCTCGCGCCACTCGCGCTCGAGCTCGCGGCAGCTGGCATCACCGATCCGCTCGCGCTCCGCTGGCTGGACCCACCGCCCGCGCCCGCGCTGGCCCAGGCACGAGAGCTCCTCCGCGAGCTCGACGCGATCGACGACCGCTTTCACGTCACCGATCACGGGCGCGCGATGGCTCGGCTCGCGCTCCACCCACGACTCTCGCACATGCTGCTGCGCGCGTCGGCGATGGGGCTCGGCCTCACGGCATGCCGCCTGGCCGCGCTCCTGGGTGAGCGCGATCCGTTCCGCGGGGACGCAGCCGACTCTAATGCAGACGTGCGCGCCCGCCTCGACGCCGTGGCGCGTGGTGATTCCCGTGCCGACGCCGGCGCGCTCCATCGCATAAGAGCCGAAGCCGATCATCTTGCGCGGGCAATGCGCCTCGCGCGCGACGCGCGGCCGGACGAGGACGCGGCCGGCCTCCTCCTCGCCTTCGCGTATCCGGATCGCATTGCCCAACGGCGCGGTGCCATTCGCGGCCGATTCGTGATGCGCAACGGCCGCGGTGCCGCGCTCGCGACGAGCGACTCGTTAGGCGACGCGGAGTTCATCGCCATCGCCGCCGCCGACGAGCGGCAGCCCGAGAGTCGCGTCTTCCTCGCCGCGCCGCTCTCGCAGGCGCAGATCGAGGAGCATTTCGCCGGCCAGATTGTGGAGGAGCGCGTCGTCGAGTGGGACGATCGCGCCGAACGGGTCACGGCGCGACGTCGCGCGCGGCTCGGGGCGCTCCTTCTCGCTGACGACCCGCTCCGCGACGTCGACCCGGCTGAAGCAGCGGCCGCGCTTGCCCGCGCACTCACCGCGAGCGGGATCGACGCGCTGCCATGGAACGAGGGAGCGCGACGACTCCGCCAACGTTTAGCGTTCTTGCATCACGTTGACGACAGCTGGCCTGACGTCAGCGACGCGGCGCTCGCGCAGTCGATCGACGCGTGGCTCGCGCCGCGGATCGTTGGAATGCGCAGCCGCGCCGACGTCGCCCGCCTCGACCTGGGCGCCGCGCTCCTCGAGCACATCACCTGGCAACAGCGCGCCGCCCTCGACGAGCTCGCGCCCACGCACATCACAGTGCCGAGTGGGTCGCGCATCCCGATCGATTACACCGACCCGGCGCAGCCGGTGCTTGCGGTGAGGCTCCAGGAGATGTTCGCCTGCGCGGAGACGCCGCGCATCGCAGGTGGCCGCGTGGCGCTCACGCTCCATCTCCTGTCACCAGCGCATCGGCCGCTGCAGGTGACCCGTGACCTCGCTGGGTTCTGGCGCACGAGCTACTTCGACGTGCGGCGTGAGATGCGAGGTCGGTATCCGAAGCACGACTGGCCCGAGAACCCGCTCGCCGCGACACCGACGGCGCGGACGAAAAAGCGTTCGCCATAGATCGTCGTGGCAGGCGGAGATCAGGGTTTTGGGACGCGAATGACGCGAATTGAAAGCGAATCCAACCTAGTGGCGTACGAGGTCCGTTGAGCGGGACGGGCTTTGTGTTTTTTATAAAAAGGGCGACAAAGCACGAGCCTTCACACGGCGCGAGCAGCCGGATCAACCACATTCAATAGTGAGTGACCGGCGCGCTGACGCGTGGATGCGCAAGTTTGGATTCGCTTTAAATTCGCGCCATTCGCGTCCCAACAGCTCTCCAAGTCCATTGGGCGCTACGGCCAGCGAAGTGGGGTTGCGTAGCTCACGCCGAAGAGGACGCTCGTCGACTGGGTGGTGCCGGCGAAGCGGCGGCCGACGCCGAGATCGGCGACCATCTGCGGCGAGATCTGGCTGCGCACGCCGAGCTCCGCCGTCCAGTCCGTGAGCGGAAAGAGGCCCTCGAAACGGTCCATGCTCACCGACGCCGCGAAGAGAGTCGACACAAGCGGGAGCGTGTGGTCCACGCCTAACGAGGCCGTCCAGTGCGGACCGGTGCTGCGGCGCGTGCCGACTGCTTGCGTCACGAGCGAAGTTGCCGAAGACGGGGCACACGCCGACGATGGGCCGTTCCCCGATACCGGCACGATGTTGCACGGCAGGTCTGGCGGCAGACAGGGCGGCTGGCCCGGATCGCCACACTGGTTGGGTGTCGCAACGGGGCCCGGCGCGGGAAGACGAATGCTCCACGTCCCGCCGCCAGCGTTGAGCTCGACGCGGCCAAAGCGGAAGGTCTTCGTTGCGAGCGCTTTGAGCGAATACGATCCGGTTGGCGCTGAGAGTGTGGACACCGGCAGCACCAGCTCTCCCGCGAGCGCGAGCGCCGGCACGCGCGTCTCGACGTTGAACGCGTGCAGCGCGCCGATGGCGGCGCTCGCAGCACCGGTGACAGCCGTACCGTCGGGCGCGCGCGAGTGCACGAACGGCATTCGCATCTCGATCTCCGTCATCGACAGAACACCGAACGCGATCTTCGGCTCGAGCCGTTGACGCTGCGAGCCGTCGCCGAGCCATTCGGCGCGGAGCGGCAGAAACTGGATCTCCAGCTCACCGCGCGGCGTCGGCAGCGCGTCCTCGACGCGAGTCGGCCGGCCGGAATCGAGGTTGTAGAACGCGCTCTGCGCCGCGACGGCACTCGTGTCGAGCAGCAGCGCCGGGACAGCGAGTGCAAGGATGCGGAGACGAAGACTCATGAGAGAAGCAGAAAGCTCCGCTGCGACCAGGTCGAGCGGAGCTTTCCGTAGGTTCGAGTTGTGAGACTACTGAACCGTGAGCTGCGCGTGCATGCCGAGCGCCTGGTGCGGCGTGCAGAAGTACTTGTACGTGCCCTTCGGTACGCCCTTGAACGATATGGTGTACGACTCGCCAGGGTTGTTGAACAACGGGCTGGTGAGCGGCGACATCGGGCTCGGCATGTTCGCGGCCAGCTGAGCCTGCGCGCCGGATGGAATGCTATCGGCATAGAACGACACGTTGTGCGGCGGTCCCGAGACGACCGTCCACTTCACCGCGTCGCCCTCTTTGATGGTGAGGTTCGCGGGATCGAACTTATAGCCGCTCGCGTCGCCGACCATCTTCACTTCCCAGGTCTTGCCGGTGGCGGCCTGCGCCGCGCCCGTGCCCGTCGCCGCGCCGCCCGCCGGTGCGCTCGCGCTCGCTCCCGCCGCGGGTTGACCGGCTGCGGGCGCGGCGGCAGTCGTATCCGCGTTCTTCGTGCCGCCTCCACACGCCGCCAGGAATGTTGCCGCACCCACGATCACCCCACGTCCCAGATTTCGCATTGCAATTGCCTCCTGACTTGTATTCCTCGCGTTGAGTCGAAAGTTCGCGCGCATCGCGAGGTGCATGGCGCGCGCCAACCCATATGGAAAACGGCCGGTCCGTCGACCCTTACGGGCGCGCCGGCCGACGCCGCCCGATGGCGGCATCGCGAATCTGCCTGATGCGTTTCATGTACACGGTGACGATGCCCAAGGTAGCCAACGTCCACACGACGACGAACCCCGTCTGCAGCTGGTTCGGCCGACGCGCGATGCCGAGCATGTAGTATAGCCCGAGCGCGACGACATCCAGCGCGACGACGAGAGCCACCATCGTCAACAGTAGCTTGCGGCTCGCTGGAGTGCCGAATGCCATGATCGTGATCTCCCCACCTGGTGAATTCTATCGGAACGCCGGCTCGGCCGCCTGCATGTCAAGCGGCGAGCAGGTCGACGATGTCGGGACGCATGCCTAACGACCAGCGTGCGGCGCCGCGGCCGCAGAGCGCGCCCATCACGTTGCCGGTGCCCGAGTACGCGCCCGTGGCGATCACGCCCTCGCCGACCTCCTCGAAGATGGGCAGACCACTCTCGGAGTACGAGACCGTCGCTGCCCATCGATGGGTGATCGGCGCGCGCACGCGAAGCCGCTCGCGAAGAAACGACTCGAGCATTCCCTGGACGGTGTCGGAAGGCGTCGACGCGTCGGTCCACTCCTCGTCTCCCGCCATGTCACGAAAGCCGCCTAACAACAGCCGGCCGTCCTCGAGCTGCTGCCAGTAGTCATAGCCCCAGCGCGCGTAGACGGGCCGTGGCAGCCGGATCTCCCGCGTCGGCGCGGTCGCAAGCATCTGGAGCCGCACCGGGCGAACCCGCGGGCCGAGCGCTGGAACGACGTCGGTGAGCCGTCCGTCGACGGCGATCACGACGCGCGCGCAGCGCACGCGTCCCTCCGACGTGCGCACCTCGCCGGCGTCGATCGCAATCGCCGGCGACTGCTCGAAGAGGCGAGCGCCCGCATCAGCGGCTTGGCAGGCGAGCGTCGCGCATCGCCGGAGTGGGTCGAAGGCGCAATCCGTGGGCACGAGTAGCCCGCGTCCCTCCGGACCGTCGTAGTGCTCCCCCGGAAATTCATCGGCGCGCAGCGCTGCGAGATGCTGCTCGCAATCGGCAAGCTCCTCGTCTGACGACGCGATCCGGAGCGAGCCGGTGCGACGAATCGCGTCTGGTGTCTCCGTCGCCATACGCTCGATCTCATCAACCGTGAGCGCGTAGAGCCGACGGGCCCGCTCGTGGCCGAACTGCGCGAGGGCGTCGTGATAGAAGTCGGCCGTTCCGGCGAGGAGGAATCCGCCATTGCGGCCCGCCGCGCCTCCACCGACGACAGTCGCGTCGATCCCGACCACGCGCGCGGGTGCAACGCCCGACGCGAGCAGCTCGGCGATGCAGGCGAGGCCGGACCCGCCGAGACCAACGACGCAGACGTCCGCGTCGAGCGTCGTCGTGAGGCGCGGAAAACGAGGTCCACGCAGCGCCGGATCGCGCGCTGCCCAGACGGGAATGTTGTCCGATCGTACTTCGCTAGCCATGTGCGAAATATGACGAGGGAGCGCGGTGCTGAAACCCCGACTGGACGTGGGGCGTACCGTGGACGCGGGCGCGGGGCCGATCACAAGCACCAACCACGAACCACCAGCCACCAACCACCATGTCTATCGCCCGCGACATCCGCTTCGGCGGCCGATCGCTGCGCAAGCACCTCGGACTCAGTGTCGTTGCCGTATTCGCGCTCACGCTTGGCATCGGGCTGACGACGACGATGTTCAGCATCGTCTACGGTGCGTTGCTGCGCGGCCTGCCGTATCCGGGCGCCGATCGCCTCGTGCATGTCTTCGAGCAGAACCTCGCGCGGAACTTCCGGCGCATGGACGTCTCGATCCATGACTACACCGACATCCGCCTCCAACAGCGCAGCTTCTCCGACATCGGCGCCTTCTATTCCGGCACGGTGAACGTGAGCGGCACGGAGAAGGCCGAGCGATACATGGGCACGTGGGCCACGGCCTCGGTCTTCGATCTCGCGCCGACGAAGCCGATTCTTGGCCGTACCTTCCGCGCCGGTGAAGACGCGCCCGGTGGCGATCGCGTGACGGTGCTCAGTTACTCGATGTGGCAGAACCGATTCGGCGGGGATCCCGCGATCGTCGGGAAATCGCTCCGCGCGAATGGCGTTCCCTACACGATCATCGGGGTGATGCCGGATCGTTATGAATTTCCTGGCGACGGCGCGCTCTGGCTACCGCTCCAGCTCGATCCGCTCGCGTTCAAGCGGGGCGATGGACAGCACCTCGGCGTCATCGGGAGACGCAAGGCCGGCGTGAGCATGGACGCCGCGAACGCCGACATGAACATGATTGCGCGACGCCTTGCCGTCGAGCACAAGGAGCAGAACGACGGCGTGTCGGCGACCGTGATGAACTTCGTCGACGGTGAGATCGGCCCCGAGCCGCGGCAGCTGCTCATGACGATGCTCGGCGCCGTCTTCTTCGTCCTGCTCATCGCCTGCGCAAACGTGGCGAATCTGCTCCTCGATCGCGCGGCCCACCGCACGAAAGAAGTCGGCATCCGCACGGCGCTCGGCGCATCGCGGGCCGCCGTCGTTAGGCAGTTCCTCACCGAAGCGCTCGTCCTCGCCGCGCTGGGCACCGCGGGCGGCGTCACCGCCGCGTACTTCGGCGTGCAGGCCTTCAATCGCGCCATCGCCGACACCCAGCCGCCGTCCTGGATTGACATCCGGCTCTATCCGCCGGTGCTCCTCTTCGCTATCGGGACGGCCGTGCTGGCGACGTTCGCGTCGGGACTCCTTCCCGCGCTCCAGGCGTCGCGCACCGATATCGGCGAGATCCTCAAGGACGACTCCCGCGGCGCGTCGAGCTTCCGCATCGGTCGCTTGAGCCGTGCCCTCGTCGTCTTCGAGGTCGCGCTCTCCTGTGGTCTCCTCGTCGCCGCTGGCCTCATGATCAAGAGTGTTGCGAAGATTCGTAACATCGACACGGGCTTCACCACGGCGAACATCTTCACGGCGCGCGTCGGCTTCCCCGGGACGTATACCGATACCACTGCGCAGCGCCAGTTCTTCGAGCAGCTCGAGGGTCGTCTGACGAACATTCCCGGCGTGCAGAGCGCCGCGATTGCCGCGCAGCTTCCTGGCCTCGGCACGAACAACAACACGTTCGGCGTCGAGGGAAAGAGCTACGCGAAGGAGGCGGACTTTCCGATGGCTCCGACCAACACCGTCTCGCCGGGGTTCTTTCCGACCTTTGGCGTCAAGGCGCTGCAGGGGCGACTCTTCACCACCGCCGACCGCGTCGATGCGCCGCCGACAGTCGTCGTGAATCAAGCGTTCGCGGCGAAATTTTTCGCCGGCGTCTATCCTGTCGGCCGGCGGATCCGGATGGGGACGTCCAAGAGCACGGCCCCGTGGATGACGATCGTCGGCGTGGTGCCGAACACGTTCTCCGGCGACCCGGAGCACTTGCGTCCCCCGTTCATCTACCTCCCACTCGCGCAGCACCACACGAACTTCGTGAGCTTCGCGGCGCGCACGGCCGCGGCGCCGATGTCGATCACTCCCCAGGTGCGAGAGGTGGTGACCGCGCTCAATCGCGACATCCCGATCTACTGGGTGTACTCGATGACGGAAGCATTGGCGCGCCCGCTCTGGTTCATTCGCGTCTTCGGCACGATGTTCATGATCTTCGGCGCGATCGCGCTCTTCCTCGCGAGCGTCGGCTTGTACGCGGTGATGTCGTTCTCGGTGGGACGCCGCACGCGCGAGGTCGGTATCCGCATGGCCCTCGGCGCCAAAGCCGGCGACGTCGTCGGGATGGTGGTGCGGCAGGGCGCGTGGCAGCTCGGCATCGGAATGATCGCCGGCCTCACTCTCGCGTTAGGCGTCGCGCAGCTGATGAAGATCGTCCTCTTCGATGTGCAGCCGCGGGATCCGGTGATCTTCGGGGCGGTGGTGAGCGTTCTCTCGATCGCGGGACTGCTGGCATCGCTGATCCCGGCTCGGCGGGCGACGCAGGTGGATCCGTTACTCGCGCTTCGTTCGGATTGAGGCTTGCCTGGTTGCACGGGGCACGGGATTCGAGACTGAGATGTGAGGTTTCAGCATTCAGATCGGTCTTATCCTGGCCTGGCGCGCGAGCATCTCACCCACGACAGCGAGTCCAGCCTCGAGACGTCAGCTCCGAGTCTTCAGACGTGAGAGTCTGTATCTCGATCTCACGTCTGTGTTCTCGCGGCCGAGGTCTCGATGCTGGACTCGCCGTACCGGGTGAGGTGCCGATCCGGCACACGGAAAAAGCCGGATCTCGGCCCTGAGATCTGAGGACTCGGTCTCAACTTCCCACCCGAGCAAACCCTTTCGGGGGTCGTGACATCTAAGCCTAAGAACCTTAGGTTAGCGACCATGACCGCTCCGGACCTCGACCTCCTCCGCGGCACCCTCGATCTCCTCATCCTCAAGACCCTGAGCTGGGGACCGATGCACGGGCTCGCCGTGCTTCGGTGGATCGAGGACGTTACCGGACAGCGCCTCCAGATCGAGGAGGGCGCGCTCTACCCTGCCCTCCACCGCATGGAGCAGCGCGGCTGGCTCGACGCCGAGTGGGGGTACACGGAGCGAAACCGCAAGGCGAAGTTCTACCGCCTCACCACCCACGGCCGCCGGCAGCTCACCGCCGAGCTCTCCAAGTGGTCGCGCTACACCGAGGCCGTCGGGCTCGTGCTCGCGCGCCAGGGCGCCCGATGAGCAGCGCGCCGCGGCCGCGACGGGTCTTCCGCATCCCGTTCTCCCGGAGCGCACTCCGCACCGGCGTCGACGACGAGCTGCGCTTTCACATCGAAGGACGCATCGAGGAGCTCATGAGCAAAGGCTTATCGAGAGGAGACGCCGAGCGCGAGGCACGCCAGCGATTCGGGGACGTCGGCGCCATCGAACGCGAGCTGGTAGTCATGGATCGGCAGTCGATGCGGCGCCGCTCCATCCGCGAGCAACTATCCGCGCTCGCCTTCGACGCTCGTTATGCACTGCGCGGCATGGGCCGCCGACCGCTCTACACGGCGATCGTCGTCGTCACGCTGGCGTTAGGCATCGGGGCGAACACCGCGATCTTCAGCCTCGTCAACGCGGTGCTGCTCCATCCGCTCCCCACGCCGGGGCTCGACCGGCTCGTCGTCATCCGTGAGGACATCCTCGGCCTCAATCTGCTGGACGCACAACTCTCGCCCGGCGAGACTGTCGACCTGTTCGCCCGCCGCGACCTCTTCGCGGCGACGGCCGCGCAGAGCGGCGGGAGCATGAATCTCACCGGGCAGGGTGAGCCGCAGCGCGTCGCCGTCGTGCGAACCTTCGGCGACTACTTCGGTCTCTTCGCCGTGAGGCCCTTCGTCGGCCGATTCTATCGTCCCGACGCGTCGACGACACCCGGCACGCGCGTCGTCGTCGCGAGCTACGGGTTCTGGCAGCAGATGCTCGGCGGCGATCAGCGCGCCATCGGCCGCTCCGTGGAGCTGGACGGGATCAAGTTCGAAGTCATTGGTGTGCTGCCACGCGATTTCCAGTACCCGCGAAGCGCGCAGCTGTACGCGCCGTTCCTGCTCGATCCGTCGTGGCTCACGCCCGAACGGCGCAACTCGCTCAACATGACCGTGATCGCGCGGCCGCGCGACGGGCTCTCTGCCGAGCAGGTCGCGACTGGGCTCAAGATGGAGGTCGTGCGATGGCACGATCGCTATCCCGGCTACGACACTGCCGGCCAGTTCGTGCTCCACGCGACGCCGTTCGTCGCCTACCTCGCCGGCGATCTGCGCGCGGTGCTGCTCGCCCTGATGGGCGCCGTCGGGCTCGTGCTGCTCATCGCGTGCGCCAACGTCGGCAGTCTGCAGCTCGTGCTCGCGGCGCGCCGCGCGAAGGAGATAGCTGTGCGCGCCGCGTTAGGCGCGGGCCGCGCGACGATCGTGCGCTGGCTCCTCGTGGAGAGCCTGGTGCTCGCGATCGCGGGAGGGGTGCTCGGTATCGGCATCGGCGTCGTCATACTCCGCCTCGTCACGCGGCTCAACGCGGCGCAGTATCGTTTGCTGACGAACGTCCACCTCGACGCGCGCGTCTTCGCATTCACCGCCCTCGTCGTCGTCGTCGCGGCGCTCCTCTTCGGTGTCGTGCCGGCAATTCGCGCCGCCCGCGTCGATCTCCAGGACGCGCTCAAGGATTCCGCGCGCGGGAGCTCGCTGTCGTTCGCCCGCCATCGATTCCTCCAGGGAAGCGTCGTCGTCCAGGTGGCATTGACGTTGATGCTCCTTCTCGCGTCCGCGCTCACGGTGCGCAGTCTCGCGCGGGTACTCGATCTCGATCCCGGCTTTCACGCCGCGCACGTGACGACGATGCAGCTGACGCTGCCTCGAGCGCGATACGCCAACAATGCGGCGCGGATCGCGTTTTACAATACGCTCATCGACCGACTGCGCGCGATCCCCGGCCTCGAGAGCGTGGGGCTCGCCTCGTATCTGCCATTCGCCGGCGGCACCGACAGCTCGCCCTTCGAGCTGCCGGGACGGCCGGCGGCACCTAACGAGCCACCACGCCACGCCAACACCGAAGTCATCGCCGGCGACTACTTCCGTGCAATGGGCATTCCCATCCTCCGCGGCCGCAACTTCACAGCGGCAGACGCTGACGGCGCCGAAGGAATGATCGTCGATGAGTACCTCGCGAAGTCGTTCTTCGGAAACGAGGACCCGATCGGCAAGGCGATCATTCACAACAATCGCGGCACCATCGTCGGCGTCGTACGGTCGGTGACGCAGGAGTATCTCGGCCAGGCACCGCATCCCACCATTTACCACTACTACCCCCAGTCGCCCTGGCTCAGCTTCACGACCGCGGTGGTACGGAGCAGCCTCCCTGACGAGCAGGTCGCGGCGCTGGCCCGCGGCGCGGTGCGCGATCTCGACCCGCAGCTTCCCGTCTTCGACATGAAGTCGATGCCAGAGCGGATCAGCGCGTCGCTCACGCCCCGTCGGCTCGCGATGTACGTCCTCCTCGGCTTCGCAGCGCTCTCGCTCGCGCTCTCGGTGCTCGGCATCTACGGCGTGATCAGCTACAGCACGGCGCAGCGCACCCAGGAGATCGGCATCCGCATGGCGCTCGGCGCCAACCCGCGTGACGTCACGCGCATGGTGCTCCGCGACGCGATGATCCTCGCAGTCCTCGGCGTGGTCGCCGGCGGCGTGCTCTTTCTCGGCGTCGGACGCGTGCTCTCGTCGGTGCTCTACGGCATCGGCCCGCGCGACCCACTGACGATTGCGCTCGGCGTCGTGGTGCTCGCGGGCGTCGCTTTCATTGCGGCGTACGTGCCCGCTCGGCGCGCGGCACGCGTCGATCCGCTCGTCGCGCTCCGGGGCGAATGAAGCGGGTCTTCTGGCTGCCGCTCACGCGGCGCCGCGTCGCGGACACGATCGACGCCGAGCTGCGCTTCCACCTCGAGGAGCGGATCGAGGAGCTCGTCGCGCTCGGCATGTCGCGCGACGCAGCGGCCGCAGAGGCGCGGCGCCGACTCGGTGATCTGGAGACACACCGGCGCGCGATGCGCACCATCGATGAGGAGATGCTGAACATGCGGAGACGACGGGACTTTGGCGATGCCCTGAGACGCGAGCTCAAGCAGGCAATTCGCGCGCTCGCGCGTACGCCGGCCTTCACCGCGATGACGGTGCTAACTCTCGCCGTTGGGCTCGGCGCCGCGACGGCGATCTTCGCGATTCTCGACGCGGTCGTGCTGCGGCCGTTGCCCTACCCGCATGGCGACCGACTTGTCGCGCTCTCGTCGCCCGTACCTGGGATCAAGGCGGCGCCAGTGTGGGGTCTGGCGCGACACGAGATGTTCTACTTCGAGCGCGAGAGTCGCACGATGGAAGATCTCGGCTTGTACAACAGCTTTTCCGCGACCGTGATGGGTGACGGCAGCGCCTATCGAGCGGAGCAGGTCGCGTCGGCGAACGTCACCGGCAATCTCTTCGGCATCCTCGGCATCACGCCCGAGCGCGGTCGTTTGCTCACCGCGGACGACAATCGCCAGCGGGACCCGTCCGTCGTACTCCTTGGCCACGGCTTCTGGGAGCGTCGCTTCGGTGGCGATACGGCGATCGTTGGTAGGAAGATCGACGTCGAAGGTTATCCGATGACCGTCGTCGGTGTGCTTCCGCCAAACGCGCAGCTGCCTAACTACAAGGTCGACCTCTGGATGCCCGTCTACACGTATCCGGAGATGGAGGCGATCAGCAATCACACGTACAATGCGATCGGCCGGTTGCGGCCCGGCGTGAGCGTCAGCGACGCGCAGCGCGAGCTGACGCGTCTCACGGCGCGATTCCCGGAAGTGTTCCCGAGCGTGTATCCAGCCAGGATGATGCAGCAGGTCGGATTCACGACGCGAGTCGTCTCGCTTCGCGAGGATGTCGTGGGCGATCTCGTGACCAAGGCGATCTGGATCCTCTTCGGCGCCGTCGCGCTCGTGCTGCTCATCGCGGCCGCGAACGTCGTGAATCTCTTCCTCGTGCGCGGCGAGTCGCGGCGGCTCGAGGTCACGGTTCGCGGTGCCCTCGGCGCAAGCGCCGGGGACCTCGCGTGGTACTATCTGTCCGAGAGCCTCGTCCTCGCCGCTGGTGCGTCGTTAGGTGCCGTCGCGCTGGCATGGGTCGGGCTTCGGGCGCTCCTCGCTGCCGCTCCATCGAGCTTGCCGCGCCTCGACGAGATTCACCTCGGTTGGCCGAGCGTGTTGTTCGCCGCGGGATGCGCGCTTGGGGCGGGCGTCGTGCTGGGCGTCGTGCCGCTGCTTCGAACACGTGTCGATCTGTCGCTGCTGCGCGAGGGTGGACGGGGAGCGACCGGCTCACGCCGAAGGCTGGCCGTCCGCAACGTGCTCGTGGTTTCGCAGATGACGCTCGCGCTGCTCCTGCTGGCCTCCGCCGGGCTCCTCATCCGCAGTCTGCAAAACCTGCGAAGCGTGCAGCCCGGCTTCGATCCGAACGGCGTGCTCACGCTCTCGCTCTCGCTGCCTAACGGGCGGTACAACCACGACTACCGCCTGACGAGTGCGTTCTATGAACAGCTGGCAGCGCGGACACGCGCCCTTCCGGGGGTCACGGCCGCCGGCTTCGGTGGCGAGCTGCCGCTCGAGAGCACGGAGCTGTGCACTGGCGCGGTCGTCGACGTACCGGGACCGTCGGGCGAGCGAGGCGACTGCGTGCAGATGATGCAGGTGTCGCCCGGATATTTCGAGGCTTTGCGAATTCCGCTGCGCGGGCACGCACCCGACTGGTCGGAGACGGATGCTGGCGGCGCGGGCGCGGTCGTGAGCGGCGCGTTCGGGAATCGCTTCTGGCCTAACGCGGAAGCCATTGGACGCGGCGTACGCTGCTGCAACGTGAATGGCCCGTTCTATCGGATCACGGGTGTCACCGGCTCCGTTCGGACGCACGGGCTCGATCGGGCGCCGGGGCAGGTGGTCTATTTCCCGATGATTCCCTTCGCCGCGCATCCGGGAATCGAGGGGATGCCGCTGTACATGCATCTCGTCGTTCGCACGACGCCAGGGCACGAGCTCGCACTGGTTCCAGCGATCACGAGACTCGTCAACGAGCTGGACCCGCAGGTTCCGATTACCGAGATCCAGTCGATGGAGCAGCTGCTCGCGAAGTCACTCGCGAGGCGGTCGTTCACGATGATGCTCCTGGCGACGGCAGCAGGACTCGCGCTTCTTCTGAGCGCGGTGGGGATCTACGGCGTGATCTCATACGTCGTGGCGCAACGCCGCGGCGAGATCGGCATCCGGATGGCGCTCGGCGCGCGTGCCGGCGAGGTGCGCGGGCTCGTCGTCAGGCAGTCGCTCGCTCTCGCGGGAGTCGGCGTCGTAATCGGGCTGGCGATGGCGCTGGTGACGACGCGCGTGCTGGGCTCACTCCTTTTCGGTGTGAGCCCGACGGACCCGCTCGTCCTTACTGGTGCGACGCTGGTGCTGGTGCTGATTGCCGCGCTCGCGAGCTACGCCCCGGCAAGACGTGCGTCGCGTGTGGATCCGGCGGAAGTGCTGCGCGGCGCCTGACGCGGGGCGCCTGACGCGGGGCGCCTGACGCGGGGCGCGGGGCGCGGGGCGGATGGTATGAACTCCACTCCAGATGCGCCACGAGTGATTCTAGCGCGTCCCTCGTCCCGCGTCCCTCATCCCTCGTTAGGCCGCCTTCACCAGCTCGACTTGGATCGAGAGCTTGATGTCCTCGCCGACGACGAAGCCGCCGGTCTCGAGCGCCTGATTCCAGGTGAGGCCGAACTCCTTCCGGTTGATCTTGCCGTTGGCCTCGAAGCCCATCCGCTCACCGCCCCACGGGTCCTTGCCGCGACCCTGGAATTCGGCAGCGAGCGCGACTTCGTGCGTCTGATCGCGGATCGTCAGATCACCGATCAGCTTGAACTCACCGTTGATGTCGCCATCGACGCGCTTGCTCACGAACTTCATCGCCGGAAAGCGCTCGACGTCGAAGAAGTCGGGCGAGCGGAGGTGGGCGTCGCGCTGCTCGGCGCGCGTATCGATGCTCGCGGTCGAGATCTCGATGTGCACCTTCGACTGCGCGGGCTCCGCTTCGTTGTGAGTGATCGTGCCCTTCACGTCCCCGAAACGGCCCTTGACCGTGGAGATCATCAGATGCTTCACGGCGAACTCGACGAGCGAGTGGGCCGGATCGACGTTCCACGTGGTGATGCCGGTCGTGGTCGGGGTAGCGGCGGTCGTCATTGGTCGTTCCTCAGTTGCTGGTCTATTTCGAAACCATCGTGCAATGCTTACGTATGGGTAGGGACTATACTTTTGTAAGTTACTCTTGTCAAGTCAGTAGATTGCCATAGATTTGTCGCATGTCCGATGCCGTGAACCTCTGTCCCCGCTTCCACGTCGCCGTCGAGCTCGTCGGCGGGCGCTGGACTGGCGCGATCATCAATCGCCTGCTCGCCGGCCGTGCGCGCTACAACGAGCTGCGCGCCGCGATTCCGGAGATCAGCGATCGGATGCTGTCCGAGCGCCTCCGCGTGCTCGAGACGGAGGGCGTGGTCACGCGCACGGTCGTCCCTGAGTCGCCCGTCCGCGTCGAATACGAGCTGACGGCGAAGGGCCGCGCGCTCGAGGAGGCTCTCGAAGCGATCGGGAAATGGGCGACGCGCTGGATCAGCGAAGAGGACCTGGCAAGGAGCGGGGGAAGCACGACGCCTGAAGCCTCACGTCGCCAGACCGCGCCCGCGCGTCCCGCCAACGCCAAGCGCCGACCGCGCGCAAGCGTTCGAAAGCGCTCCTGATAGCCTGAATTCGGGCGGTCGCAGTCGTAGCGCCTGGCCGGCCCCAGGGTTTCAGGACGCGAATGGCGCGAATCAAAAGCGAATCCAACCGAGGTTTGTACAGCTCTTCTTCCTCGGCAAAGACAAGGGATTTGGGTTGCCCCATTGCAGCCTGAATGGCCTCGGTTGGATTCGCTCGCATTCGCGTGATTCGCGTCCAACTGCTGTCCAACCCGACCCGGCGAGACACAATTTCGAAGTTACAAATTCTTGACAGCCTGACTGGCCTGGTCGCGACAGATTGTGGGCCCGTCTTACAGCCCTTTTCGGCCTCCCAGAACTCCCGCCCCATGGAGGACACATGGCGACGTCCGCGCAGGCTCCCGTCCGCAACGCGAATGCGGTTCAGGGTCGCTTCACCTGGCATGACCTGATGACCACCGATCCCGACGCCGCGAAGGCGTTCTACACGGCCGTCGCGGGTTGGGGCACGCAGGATTGGCCCGGCACCACACCACCGTACACGATGTTCCTGGCCGGAGACGCGATGGTCGGCGGTGTCATGCAGCTCCCCGACGAAGCGATCCAGCAGGGCGCGATGTCGCACTGGTTGACGTACATCGAGACGCAGGACGTCGACGAGACGTTCGCGCTCGCCACGAAGCTCGGTGCCAGCACCTACGTCCCGCCGACCGACATTCCGACGGTTGGACGCTTCGCGGTGTTGGCCGATCCGCAGGGTGCGATGTTCGCGCTCTTCACGCCGCTGCCGAGCGCGAGTCCACCGGCGCGCGATCCGAATCGCCCCGGCGAGTTCTCCTGGCACGAGCTGATGACGACGCAGCAGAACGACGCGTTCGCGTTCTACGAGGAGCTCTTCGGCTGGAAGAAGACGAGCGCGATGGACATGGGTGAACACGGCGTCTATCAGATGTTCGGCCTCACGAGCGACGTCCCGACCGGCGGTGTCTACACAATCGGTGAAGGAATGGGCGCACCGCCGAACTGGCTGCCGTACATCCACGTCGACAGCGCGGACGCGGCGACGGAACGCGTGAAGCAGCTCGGCGGCTCGATCAAGAACGGGCCGATGGAAGTCCCCGGTGGCGATCGCATCACGGTGTGCGTCGATCCGCAGGGCTGCGTTTTCGCGGTGCATTCGAAGGCGAGCACCTAGCTCCGTTGGGCCGTTCTCGTGCCGACTGGCGCCACCCTTGCAGCTAGAGGGGGCGCCCGTCGTCGGGCGTGAACTCTGAGCCGAGGGTGCAAGGGATGGCCGAAATTCGTGTCGAGCCGCAGCGGGGAGGGCGTGGGAAAATCTGGATGCTGATCCTCCTGCTCATCATCGTCGCCATTGCGATCTGGTACTTCGCGACGCAGCGCGGCGCGACATCGAGCAGCACCGGCGCGACCGCCGGTGCGTCCACATCCGCGCCCGCGACGACACCTTAACCGCGGGAGACACACACATGGCGGATAGTCATCGCGACCGGCAGCGCGACGCGGCCGGTATCGGGCCGTACGCGCGAGACGCGGAGCAGCTCGTTCGATTGAGTGATCTTGGAAAGTGGGACGTCGCCGAGGGCGAGCCCGACATCCGTGGCTGGGAAGTGCGCACCGTGGGCGGTCGCGAGCTCGGCAAGATCAAGGAGCTGCTCGTCGATCCGGACGCGGGCGAAGTCGTGATGCTCGACGTCGATCTGAGCGGCAGTCACCAGCATGCGCTGGTCCCGCTTCGCATCGTCGAGATCGATCGCACGAAGCGCGTCGTGCGCATGGACTCGTCAGACCTCACGCCGGAAGAACGGGAAGCCGTCGCCGCAGCAGAGGGCTCCTCGGCGGTGTCGAGTGAGCAGCCCGCGCGCGAGCGCAAATGGGCGGATGCGGGTCGCGTGAAGTACCCGTCCCACGGTGACGAGGAAGTCGTCGTCGAGCGGCGGCCGGTCGTGGAGGAGGTCGTCGTTAGGCGCCGCCTCGTCGACGCACCGGAGTCCGGCGAAGACGTCGAGCCGCTGCGCCGCGCCGACGACGTCGATCCGGAGAGCCGCGCCTAGCAAGCCACTGGACTAGCGAAGCGACAACAGCATCAGCGCGGACAAACACGGACGCTGGCGGACTAACGCGGCAACTCTCGTCAGTCACGGAGCTGCTGCGTTAGTCCGTTTCTGTCTGCGTTCGTCCGCGCTGACGCTGTTCGATCATCGAAGAAAGATGGATTTGGGGATCATCACGTGAACGCCTAACGTCCCGTCCACGAGCTCCGTGATGTCGACGTCGCAGGCGACGCTGGTGAGCATGTAGGCGTCGTCGCGGGTGAGGCCTTTGGTCGTCACGAGGAAATCGATCGCCTGGCGCACTGCCTGCTTCGTCGCCGCGACGAGGTTGCTGTCGATCCCCATCGTGATCCAGTGCGTCGGCGTCTCGGCGCGGGGCATCGTTAGGTGCAGGTCCTTGCGGACGGTGAGCTTGAACTTCCCCGTGAGCGACGTCTCGAGCGCGGTGATGTCGACCTCGCCGTTGCCCTGCCCCGCGTGGCCATCGCCGATCTCGAGGAGCGCGCCTTTCGTCCAGACGGGGATGTAGAGCGTCGTTCCCGCGACGAGCTCCTTGTTGTCGAGATTTCCCGCGTGGATTCCCGGCGGTCCGCTGTTGATGCGTCCCATCGCCGCGGGTGGCGCGACGCCGATGCTGCCAAAGAACGGATGCAGCGGGATGTCGATGTTCGGCGCGAAGTGCGCGACGTTCTTCGCCTTATCGAGCGGGATGATCTTCGTGCGGCCGTAGTCGAAATCCTCGGGCAGCCAGCCGCGCTTCGGTCCGAAGCCGTTGTACGCGTATGGAATCGCTAAGTCGATGGATTCGATGCGCACCTCGAGCACATCGCCCGAGTCCGCGCCCTCGACGAAGATTGGACCGGTGAGAATGTGTCCACCGGGCCCGCGATTCTTTACCGAGTCGTAAATCGCGCGCAGCGACGCCTGCACGTCGTTAGGCTTGACGCCGACCTGCTCGAGCCGCGTGGGGCTGGAGGTGATCATCGTGCCGACGATGACCTCGTCGCCCGACTGGACGTGCAGCACAGGTACGGCCGCGGCGTCGTAGTAGCCGAAGGCCACGGTCGATGGCGACGGCATGAGCGTATGCACGCGCTGCGCGTGGCCGCGCGTGCCGAGCGCGAGGACAAGGAGGGACGCGAGTTTTGAGGGTCTCATCAGAATCCAAGGAGTTCAGACCAGCTCGATCTTCGCGCGCGAGCCTGCCGCTGTCGAGAGCCGTTCGTCGCGCGTGACGAGCGTTGCGCCCAATGCCTCGGCAAGAGCGACGTACGCGGCATCATAAGCCGTCATGTTCGCCCGAAGCGCCCAAATGCGCGGCAAGAGCGGCTCATGCGGATACCGCGTCACCGGAAGCCGCGCCACGATCTCGAGTGCGAGGCGACCGCGCGCCGCCGAGATCTCATTCCGGGCAGCATACCGCCGGAGCACCTGAGCGACTTCGACGTCGATCAGATGTGGCGCATGAAGCGTCTCGCCCGAGTCCAGGAGTCTGGCCTCGACGCTCGCTGACGCGGGGGTCCGGAGCAGAAGCTCGAGAACCACCGACGCGTCGGTTACGATCACTCGCGGTCCCTCTCGCGCCGGACCGCGCGAGCTGGTGGCTCGCGGACCGCCGCCGGCTCCAGCGTGGCGAGCCGCTCCCGGAGCTCCTCAGGCGTCAGCTGCTCAGCCGCGCGCGCCAGCTCGACACGCAGATAATCCGAGAGGGTCATCCCGGCCCGAGCCGCCCGCGCACGCAGCGCTCGGTGGAGAGCTTCGGGTACATGGCGAATCTGAATCATCTTTGGCATGTAAGTAACATGTTTGCATGTTGCGCACATGTCAACGAGTGCCTCGGCGCCTCAGGCGGTCAGCAAGTTGGAAGTAGCAACTGAGCAGGTGCGCGAAGTCGCAAGTCGTGCTACCTCTCAACGGAACCGATCGGCAATCCCGAACAGACCGGGCCGGAGGCATCGATGAGTCGGCGATATGCTCTTGTAGCGGCGGCGGTGATGGGAGGAATTCTCATCGCGCATAGTGTGCTCGCATTCACCAAGATGCGGTGGGTAACAGGGCTGCTCGAGCTGATTGCGGCAGCCGTGTTGTACTGGCAGGTGTTGGTCTTCAAGCGAGAAGTCGCGGCGGCGCCCGGCGTGCGGCCCTCATAACTGGGCAGTTTACACGGTCCAACCGGACATCTAGCCCGGGTGCCACGGCCCTCTCGCAACGCTGCTTCAGCACGGTTACGAGGGGTCCGAGAAGCAGTCTCTCAGGCATGATGCCGCCACTGCGCCGGAACAGCGAATCGCGTCCCGCCGAGGGGAATCCGCTCCGCGAGACGGTCTTCGGCGCGCTCCATCGCGCGACGCGTGAGCTCAGCATCCAGCGCAAGATCCGCCTGCTACCAAAAATTGCCGCGGCGGCGATGTGCGTCATCCTCCTCATGTCGATCAGCTTCGGCATGCTGAGCCGGCGAAGCATGGCGCACATCCGCGACGGCTACTACCCATCCGCGCGCTCCAGCGCCGAGCTCCGGCAGCGACTCGGTGTCATGCAGCGGCGGCTGCAGGACGCGGTGTCGACCAGGGACAGCGCCAGCTTCCGCATCGCCGACGCGCAGCTGGACTCGGCGATGCACGAGGTCGAGGTGCTGCGCAAGAATCCCGTCGCCGAGCCGGGGCAAATCGACGCATTGCGTGGCGCGATTCGCGGTTACTATACGCTCGCGCGGCGCACGAGTGAGCAGATGATCGCCGGCGCGTCCGGCGACAGCGTCCTCGCGGCGACGAAGTCGGTGACGAGCCAATACGCCGCCGTGCGTCGCGACCTCGAGGCCAACGCCGCCGCCGACGAGCAGCGCATCGACCACGCCTTTACCAATGTGACCCGGCTCGAGCTCGCGGCAGCGACGGCGATTGGGATGGTCGCGTTAGGCGCGGTCGCGTTCCTCTGGATCGTGTCGGTGTTCACCGAGGACCTCCTGACGAAGACGATCACCGAGCCGTTAGGCGAGGCGGCGCACGTCGCCGATCGGCTGGCGCGCGGGGACGTGACGGTCACGATCCCGGCGAGCGTCGATGGCGAGGTCGGACGGCTGCTCCGCGCGATGGAGCAGATGGTGCATTATCTCAAGGAGATGGCGACAGCCGCCGAGGCGATCGCCGCCGGCGACGTCACCGTCCGGACCGAGCCGCGCTCCGAGCAGGATGCGTTCGGCGTCGCCTTCCGGCACATGACGCAGTATCTGCACTCGATGGCGCAGGTGGCCGATCAGGTTTCCGCGGGAAACCTCGCGCACAAGATCGAGCCACGGTCGCCGCGGGACACGTTCGGCCGCGCGTTCGCGTCAATGGTCGGTACCCTATCCACGGCGGTAGCCGAGCTACGTGGCGCGGCACAGGCGATCGCGGGCGCGGCGTCGGAAGTTGCGTCGTCGGCGCAGGAGCTGTCGCTCAGCACGGCCGAGGAAGCCGGCGTCGTGCAGCAGGCGACGGCGGCGATCGACCGCGTCCACTCACTCGTTAGGCGGAACGCCGAGACGAGTCAGGAGACGGAAGAGCTGGCGCGCCGTGGCGCAACCGACGCCGAGCAGAGCGGCCACGCGACGCAGGAGACGCTGAAGGCGATGCACCGCATCACCGAGCGTATCTCCGCGGTCGGCGAGATCGCGACGCAGACGAACTTGCTGGCGCTCAACGCGGCGATCGAGGCAGCGCGCGCGGGCGATCACGGCCGCGGCTTCGCCGTCGTCGCCGCCGAGGTGCGGCAGCTCGCCGAGGGGAGTCAGCACGCAGCGCAGGAGATCCAGGCACTCGTCGCGACGAGCCACAACGTCGCGCAGCGCTCGAGCGAGCTGCTGTCGGCGCTCGTCCCCGCGATCACCCAGACGGCCGCGCTCATGCAGCGGATCGCGAGCGCGAGTGCCGAGCAGACGAACGGCCTCGGCGAGGTCACGGGCGCAATGCGCGGCGTCGATCAGGCGACACAGCGCAATGCCGCCGCCGCCCAGCAGCTTGCGGCCACCGCGGCCGAGATGTCGGCGCAGGCGGAAGTGCTGCAGGATCTGATCAGCACGTTCAAAGTCGCGGCGTAGCTGGTGGCTGGTGGCTGGTGGCTGGTG
>Ga0136846_1218063_pt1 | contig 21707 bp, 12 predicted proteins | sample HopSoiMetagenom2_FD_96841 | JGI IMG/M metagenome (GOLD analysis project Ga0136846, IMG submission 96841) | Grasslands soil microbial communities from Hopland, California, USA - 2 Assembly 2016 (version 4) | ecosystem: Environmental > Terrestrial > Soil > Grasslands | place: USA: Hopland... | reverse complement strand
CGCCAAGAATACCAATTCCAATGCTGGGGATGTCCCGCAAATCACAATGGAAGATTATTGCAACGATAATATTATAAAAGGGAATTCCAATCTGGTGTTTCTGCCGGCTTATTCAATCGGAAACGCAGTTACGAACAGCTCTGTAAAACCATTAACCGATAACGGCGGGCCGTTTCCATTTCGTAACAACACGGTACGTGATTCCCAGGTGTCTGCGTCGATCTCAGAGAATAATTCCATTATACAAAGTTTTCTTCTATTCATTCAGGGAGGATCTAATGATATTCTTAGCTCCTCGTGGTCTACAGTAGTCGGAGAAAACAATCAACTTTTACCAAGCAGTGATTTTACTTACACTGGCGGAAATGACAATGTTGTTGGTTCAACCCGGGGCACGGGCGGTGAATTTGGCTTCATTTTTGGCAGTGGAAATATCAGGCCCGGATTTGTAGAGTATACCTGTATCAGGGGAAATTATAACGTGTTTACCACGTCTTACGCGATTTATCAAAGTACCGGAAATTTTATTATAGGAGATAATAATAACATCATTGGCAATACCACCATGAGGGTTTTCGGAAACAACAATACCGTAGATGCGAGGTCAGGTTTGCTTGGCGGACTTATTGAAGCCGACAACAATGTAATTGATCGTGTATGTACAGGAATCTTTACGATTGGTAAAGGCTCCAGCAACAATAAGTTTGAAAATATAAACCAGCTAACTTATGGTGTCAACTGTAAAAACAATTATGAAGTATCCGGTAGTAACATCGTCCGGGAAGATGGTTACTCGGATCATAAGCCATGGGATACGGCAACTGTTGCGAACTAATCCCAAAGTGGTATATTAGAATTTACTGAAAGAGAATTTGATAGACTGCTGCCATCTCTTCCTGCTTGAGCGTTCAAAAGTTTCCATACAATCCCTAACGGCATTTTCGTTAGGGATTTTTTTCTGTTAAAATCGAAAATAGTAAAACTAACCACTGATCTCATACCCTATTCCCTGTGACAGCGCCGGGGCCAGAAATGAGAAGGTCTTCCGATAAGTTCCTTAGCGCGATGGTAAGTCTGGCTATCCTAATTGTGCTCGAGCCAAAAAATGCCCCCCTTTGCTTTAAACACATATTGCAAAAATAAAAAAATACAAAACGGTCTTTACGATATCGTAAAGACCGTTTTGTGGCACCCCAATGAGCTCGAACCATTCTCAAGCGACCTAAATTGTTTAACTCAATATCAACAGAATGAAACGATACCAAGCCATTTCATTAATTGGTGCCTAGAACCGGAGTCCAATAGGCACGGCTTCTTACAGGATTTGAGACCAGCGCGTCTTCAATTCCTTTATCTTAATTGTGAGCATTTATATTTCTAAATAGTTATATCTTTGTTAAATAAGCACAGGCGATTTGATTATTTAAGGGTGATCCATTAGGTGCCCCCTAATTGAATAAAAATACAAAGCATTGATTTACAGCGGGAATTAAACGTGTTATCGTTCCCTAACTCTCCGCCGATTTTGATATCAAATTATTTAAAAGCCTGCAAATCACATAATTGCAGGCTTTTGTTTTTATACCAAACGCTCAAAATATCCACCGGATCGCATATAAACAGTGCGTAATGAGGTGAGTAAATTTTGAGATATTTAAACTCACCGAATTAGTCATATTTTTTTGACTGTCAAGATGTTCAATACTTAAACATCTTGATTATGATTAGCTGTAAGCTTAATTTTGTTTCACTTTTAATGTTAATTAACATGAAAACTAATTTCAGCTTGCTCTTCTATTTGAAGAGACCCAAAAATTACATTGATGGCACTGTGCCAATCTATCTTCGTATTACCGTTAATGGTAAACGCGCAGAAATTACAACAGCCCGCAGTTGCGATCCTTTGAAATGGAGCAGTAAAACAGGGCGGTTGAAAGGCACAAAGGAATTCGCTCGGATTTTTAACGCTTATCTCGACCAGTTACAAGCAATGGTATATGCGGCTCATCAAAGTTTCACCGAGCAAGAACAACTATTACAGCAGATCGACTGAAGAACAAGCTTACTGGAAAAACGGAAAAGACATCCCTCCGCTTTCACGAAGCGACGTCGCTTTCCTTCCTGATTTGCGAAGCAAATCAGGAAGGAAAGCCTTTGGCTGCACCGGATTCATATAGCTGGATATCTGACTATACCGCATATCGGAATAACCAGTTATTCCGATATGCGGTTATCCGTATAGCCCGGTATACAGCTATGCCGATATAAAATATCGTGCTACACTTCACAACCGGCAGGCCAGTAAACCTGGCTGCCAAGTTTGGGATGATATGACGGTTGATAACGGATGTAGCCATATTCATCGAGTTCTTTAATACACTTGTGATAAGTTGCAATCGATGCTATCCGGCTAAAAGCCATGAGCGTCTTTCTGGTAATAGCGAATGGGCTTTTAAAATCACCGCCCTGCCATTGGACGAACAAATCACTGAACAGACTAATATGGGTAGTATTCAGTCGCTCATCTACGCTCATTCGTTTAAGCAGCTTACTATAACCAGCAAGTTCACTGACCGCATTTTATGAATACTCATTGCAGACCTCCTTCCAGTAGCTTGTTGATGCCGTCGAGCTTGTAATACATGATGCTGCCGATGCGGGTATAACTCAATGTATCGTTGATGCGCAGGTTCTGTAAGGTGCCCGGTGATATTTTTAACAGCTTTCGAACCGCGTTACTTTTTAGCCATTTTTTTGGACTGCCCCTGGCCGTCCAGTTGAACCAGTTTCTTGATTTCCGTTAACAGTTCGCTTTTAAATTCATTCAGATCCCCTTTAGTGATCAGCTCGCTTCTCCGTAAATGCCGGATACAAAAACAAAGGTGTGTGAATAGCGATATTATTCATTACCATAAGCCAAGCTATGGTAACGGCAGCAAAAGCATGGTAACCGCGGTTGGAAAAAAACTGGAACGAATCACTGAATTTGCGCCCGCATATTCATTTTTTGAAATTAATGGGGCCGGTATTCTGATCGACACCAATGCGATTAACATTTTTCCATCTAACGATGCTATTGGCACGCTGGTACACGCGGCCGATAGGAGCAATATTGATACGGTTATGGTGAATGGAAAAATTCTTAAATCAGGTGGCAAATTAATTGGTACCGATCTGGATAGTTTGAAACAAAGAGCAGAACCGTCGGTACCATATTTATTAGAAAAACAATCGACTAAAATTTAAAAGAAGATTGTGGGTTTAGTAAAAGATAGTCGATTTACATGGCAACGTTAAACCTGAAGATTAAACGCCTAAATAATCTAAGCATTTACAGTTGCCATAATCTCTCATATTTTTGAGCCACGTAAAAACGTCACAACGAAATGGTGACGTTTTTACGAAAAACTTATGAGCGTCTATTGATTATTTTAATTTGATATTCAGGATTGATTTTACTAAATCCGGATGTAGGCAAGCCACCAATTTTAGAGCTTGCTATTTTGCATCCTACATGGGCTGAATTAGAACCGGTTGTTAAAATAAACTTGCGTTTTGAATGAATTGGTGCAGATTTTAAAACTCCTAAATTATGTCGGTATAGTTAGCGCGTAATTTTTATACCGATATCTTTACCGCGTCTCCTGATTTAACCACATACTGGTGGCTATGCCCGTTGCGTGTAATTGTAACAAGTAGGTGCCCCTGATCTTTTTTCCTTACCGATAGATTGAACACCGAACCAAACGCGTGAACATTATCCAAACTCATATAGTCCCAGTCGCCGGGCAAGCGGGGGCAGCAATAAAAACTGTTAAAACCTGCAGGCCTCATCCCAAACAGCCCCTCGGTAAAAATGCGGCAGTACAGGCCACTCTCTGCCGAAAGATGGCGCTGATTACCCTCCGGGTAAGCTTCAACGGCATAGGGAACATGTTCGCCCAAAAGCCGGCGTTGTGAATAGTATTTTAAAAACCTTACAGCCCGTTCAGTTTCACCGGCCTGTAAAACTCCCCGAAGAGCGTATAAAGTTGAGCGGTCCCAAAACGTATCATTGCCCGCCTGGGTGGCCAGGCCGTCGACTGTCCATAACTCATGCGAAAACAGGGCATCTATCGTACCCTTGCTACGATCATAAATACCCATAGTTAACGGTACACAGATCCAGGAACGTAATACGGTGTTAGTTTTGTAATATTTATAGGTATGATAACCTGCAATATCAGCCCCAAAGTATTTTTCAATAGCGTTTTTAAGCACTGATGCACGCTGTGCATATTGGCCTGTTTCTTTTTTGGTTAGATGCAGTTGCCCGGCTAAAAAACTTGCGGAGATCAGGGCATCGTAGTACAAACCGTTGGTAGATAAGTTGGCTTTGCCAGATGGGAACCTACCTTCCAGCTCGTCACTTTGCGATTCTACCACCCCTTGTGTGTTGATGTGCCTGCGGTTATATTCCAGGCACCATGATATCAGCGGCCAAAGCCTTTTTGCCGAATCCGCATTGCCCAGAGTGAGGGCATAACGCGATGCACCATAGGCTATCATGGCCTGGTCACCCCTATCACCTGCACCTTTCCAAACGGTATCACCTTCGGCTACGATGGAGCTTGGCAGTGGTTCATAATCCGGATTCATATAACCGGCAAACAGGCGATAAGCATTCATGGCCGATAGGTTTCCTATCCTATCGCCCGAGAAGGCGAAGTATGGATTAACGTATTCGGCCTGGTCATTAGCCCAGATGGCGGCGTAATACGACAGACCGCCGGGGCCATGCATATAGCCAGCCTTTGTTTTGAAAATACTTTCGGTAGCCCTGATTTTGGCAAAGGCAAACATGGCGTTCAAAACGCTATCTGGCGTTTTCAGTTGCAAAGGGGTTAGTATCTCATCAATTCTATGTTGCCGCGCTTGTTCTTCCAAATCTGCCCTTACAGGCTGCAACATATCAGGATGATCAGTGGCCTGGTAATCGATAGCAAACGTATATGATTGGCCAGGCTGCAATATTTTGCGACCATCATTTACAGATTGCATGATCACCGTATGTGGCGCTCCTTTGCTTTTAAGCGTATCGGTAGTTGTTTCGCGTTTTAAATGTTCCATCATCACAGCAACCGGTTTATTGCTAACGTTGGTAAACTTATAGGTTTCGATAGCCATAGGTTTATCTGTTGATGGGAACAGGCTATGCTCGATATTAACCTGTTTCAAATTATCGGTGCGGTAGGCAATGCGCATAAAGCCATGCTGGTTAATGCTGGCTGCCCGTAAACTTATTCCGCCTTTTGCTGCATCGGGCCATAAAAGTTCGTCATCAACATATATTCGCGGCAGCACATTGTCATCAAAAGTGTAGGCGATATGACTACGGGTGTCATCGGGAAGCATCCGAAATGTCGGAAAAACCACCGTGCGTGAAAGATGGCACAAACCTTCTGCATCTACACTGTAAGCAATCCACAACGATACTTTTTCGCCCGACATTTCGATATGATCGGCATGTGGGAGAGTACCGTTAATATTCCATGTGATACTGCCGTTGGGTTGTAAAGCCCACCTGTTATCCTGTTGTGGTAAAACCAATTGCTGCGCCGAAACTAAACGCAGTTGTACAAAAAATATAAGTGATATTAAGCGAAGTTTTCGCAAGCAACAATTCATTAAATAGTATAGATAAGGATGTAATTGATTTTATTATTTCACGCTGATTTTAACTTGTGCGCCTGGCTTAACCGCAAACTCGGCAAAGGTTATGTGCTTTCCCCAATTATCGGTAGTTTGTTTAACCCGCACCGGTTTTCCATTGGCATATGCCTGTTTGTAATTGCCGTAAAACATGGCCTTCCATTTAACCTGCCTTTTACCCGTGTTTATTAATGATGATTCGCGTACACTTTGGTGAGTAATATTAACAACTGTACCAAGCAACGGCAAATTGCTGACAGAGGCATTCGCGTTATCTGTAGTTTTGTAAATGGTGCTAATGCTTTGCGAACGGGCATCCGGGCTTACTCCCATCAACCCCTGCACAACCCCTTCTATCACTCCAAAAGAAACTTCGGGATATTCCCGCCTTTCGGTATTTTTATCTGATAGGTACAGGGTGTAATCGCGGGCTTTATGCCACGAGTTGTTATTATAAAATATTAAAGGCAGATAAGATGTATTCTCCACATTCCAGGTTTTGGAAGCGAGGTGCGTTAGCGTCCGGTTGATACGCGTGGTATCTTTCAAAGCATCAAACCAAAGCAAAAATGTTTCGCCTTCGTCACGGCCAAATTTGCCATCTTTACCGTAATAAGTAAAATACAAATTATCTTTCGCATCCCACCAATCGGCCTCTAATCGCTGCCTGTATTTTTCAGCTTTAATGGCGTAGGTTTTAGCTTCGGCTTGTTTGCCTTTGCTGGCCAATATGGCCGAGTAAGTTGATAGTCCGCGGTAAAGTGCGGCTAACAGGTCGACACCGGTCTTTAAGTTAGGTACCCCTTCCGAGTAGGAAGGTAAACCACGGCAACGATGAAAGGAATCGCTTTCGTTAAAAGGTACCGGGGCATTGGGATGGGCCGGCCTGTTCAACATAGAATCTGCCGATAGTACCCAGGCATCAATATAATCTTTAACCGTTTTTTCCTGAAAATTAACAAACGCCGGATCATTGATATAGTATTTATTACCTGTCCACATATACATTCGCCAGCTGGCATTTAATACATCAAAATTTGCCGGGAGGTTGTACCAAAATTCGCGATCATTCCGGTAATCTTCCGGGGCAGGTTTCCCTGCTTTATTCATCTCCCAGTATGAACACCAGTTTTTTGAAGCGGATATATTGTGGGCAAACAGCGTAAGCATATTGTTGTTTTCGCGCTGTAAACCAACTATCTCGCCACCTATACTTTGATGGGATACATCGCGCATGCAAAAGGCATCGCGCGGGGGCAATGCCGATTCGTACCAGGCACCTACCGGATCGGCAGGGTGGCCCTTATAGTGCAAAGCCATTCCTTTGGCCCATACAAAGGCCTGTTCTATTTTTTTATCGGATGAGGTAAATTTTACGTCCTGTGCAAAGGCTGGCAGATTTCCAAGCATGCACAATGTCACCAAGGCCGTAAAAAGCCTGCATTTTAGTAAAGATGCGATATTCATAATATTGGTCTATTCTGGTCTATTTTATAAAAATAGATAATTTTGTTGATTGTCCAAACTTATTTTGCAAGTACAAGCGGAGAAAACACAATAAACATCAACACCATCAGCAATAATAATATACAACTGTAAATGTGCCGATTTTTCCAGGGCTTAATATCAACCAAGGTATTGAGCTTTAGCTGATAAGGTTGCGCCATTGGATAAAGCCTGCCGATAAGCAGCATCAGCCCACAGGTTACCACAAACAGGATAGCCAGGATATGCAAAAAATGAATATGCAGATCAAAAACTGTTTGCGTAAGGGCATAGGTTACAATAAAAAAAAACAGACCTATACCAGCTGCTTTGGCAGGCACCCGTTTGGTTATCAAGCCTATAAACATAATGGTAAAAATAGGCACATTGAAAAAACCATTCACCACTTGTACATAAGTGTAAAAGCCGTTTTTAACAAAAATGATAAAGGGCGCAATGAACATGGCCAACAGGCAAACCACTATCTCGAATAGCTTGGCTATCCGCATCATGTGTTTCTCATCGGTCACTCTTCCCCGCTTTTCAGTCCAGGGTTTATAAATGTTCAATACAAACAGTGTACTTGAGCTATTCAGCCCCGCGTTGAAGGTAGTGAGAGCGGCACCGAAAATAATTGCCGCAATATAACCTGCTATAAAAGGCGGCGAAACCAGGCTATCCAGTTTAGGGAAAACTTCGGCGGTATTATCTATATGTATAAAAACATGCACCGCTATCAAGCCCGGTACATTCAATAGTAACGGCGATATCAGCTTACCTAAGCATGCAACAGCTATTCCTTTCTGGCTGCTTTTCAAATCGCGCGAGGCCAAAACCTGCTGAACTATATATTGTTCAGTTCCCCAGTAATACAGGTTTACCAGCAGCATGCCGGTAAATAAAGTACCAAAAGGGATGGGATCAGTTGCTGCGCCAATACTGTTTAAATGTTCGTGGTGATTATTTAATAAAATATGCAGCCCTTGCAGCATACTCCCCTGCCCAAGGTACCGTAAACCAAAAAATGGCAATAACACACCTCCCGAAAATATGCCGAAGCCAAGCAAAGTATCAGAAGTGGAGATAGCTTTCAAGCCTCCTAACAGCGAGTACAGGCAGCCGATTATTCCCATTATCCAGATCAGGATCCAGATGGTAGTCCAATAGTCGGTTCCCCACACATCAGAAAAATGGAACAAACCGTTAAACGCGATCGCGCCGCTGTATAATACCGATGGTAGCAGGTTAATAATATAACTCACCAGGAATATGCACGAAACAAGCTTCCCGATCCCGGCACCGTAGCGGACGGTAAGGAAATCGGGCGTGGTAGCGATGCCCAGCTTCAGGTACATCGGCATCAAAAACTCCGAAACCAGCAACATAGCCAGTACCGATGTAATACCCCAGGCCATAACCGACATGTTGTGGGTATATGTCAGCTCGTTCTCGCCTATAATGGTAGCGGTATTGATATTGGTAAATAACAGCCCTCCGCCTACCAACAAAAAGCCAAGACTTCTGTCGGCAAAAAAGAAACCGTTAAGGGTATTGAGTTTGCTTTTACGGGATTTATACCAGGATACCAGGCCAACTACGCCTGTAAAAAAAAGAAAGCTTGTAAGTATAAGCCAATTCACCCCTGCCTGATTTTTGGTAAAATTTTAAAGCGTGCTCCGTTCAAATAAAATGGTAGGCACTGTTAGGCTGATCTTTTCCTTATTCACGATAGCCCGACCTGCAAGCGTACCCATACCGGCAAAATCAGCCGAAAAGGTGGTGACCCCGATGATCTCTTTGGCCGGCTCATCATTACTTGATAGTACGCCCACATCCTTGCCCGGGGTAAGTTGCATACTTTTACAATCGCGCATAATTTGCCATAAAGCAAAGTTATCCAACGTAAAATAAACTTTCCCTTTCTCTACCGAACCATGAGTATATTCCTTAATAATGCGGCCTTTGATATTAAAATCCTTGAGGAATTTTTTAAACGATGGCACTATCTCCTTCGGATCGAGGGAGGTGGGTGAATGATAAAATATAATCTCATCAAACTTTTGAATCTTGGGTGCCAGTTCGACCAAGATACGGTATGACGATTGGCCAAATTCCTGGGTAATATGGTTAAAATCGCCATCAATGGGTTCATACCTGTCAAACATCAGGAACTTATTTGGCGGAATAGCCTCCAATAGTTCTTTTGTTTTTGGATGAGGAATAGGCGCTATCACATACATGCCATATTTTCCCTTGATCTGGTTAAGAATGGTTTCGAAGATCTCGATATCACCATGATGAAAATAAGGGTTCAACCGGATATTAGGACCAAGCTCATGACGGAAGTTTCGGTAAAACTGCTCTTCAAAACTATCCAGGTTATACATTAATAGGGCTACATTCAACATTTGCTCGGCATTACTGTTAGCAACAAAATAGCCATGCCTGTTTTTAGACTCGACGATGCCCCTGCTAATCAGTTCCCGGTACGCCTTGATGATCGTCTCGCGCGAAAAGCCCAACTCCTTGATCAACTTGTTTACAGATGGCAGCATCTCGCCCTGGCCTATAATCTTCTCGTTAATAGCGTTGATGATGCCCTGCACAAACCTATCGTGTTTTGAGTAGGAAGGGATATCCGTAAGCTTTTTGATCTCCTGAAAAATTTTATCCATTGTACCAGTACATTTTAGCCAAAGTAAGAAAAAAGGCGACAAGCCAGCAGTTCTTTTTCTTCATTGCCAACCAGCCCGTAATTCCGATTGGGTAAAAACATGTTTGGCAGCCCTGGCTGCCAAACATGTTTATTTTAATTAATAACCCGGGTTTTGCTTCAGGTTTTTATTTAGATCTATCTCTGTTTGAGGTATCGGGAATAAGTAGTTTTTATTCGCGTCAAACACGCGCGGCGTTCCTACTTTAATAGTAGTACCCGGCGTGAGGGTAAGCGCGCCGTTGGTTTGGCTCACGCTGCCTTGTAAACTACCGTTAACCTGCCCGTTCATTACCTGCGGACCAATTTGCCAACGTTGAATATCAAACCACCTCAAACCTTCAACAGCCAGCTCAACCCGGCGCTCGCGACGTAATAAAGTGCGCAGACTTGCCTGGTCGTTGTATTTAGATTGATCAACCGCCGGCATGTTCACATCCGGGCGTTTCCTTACCGAATTGATATCATCATATACCGAAGCATCAATTTTATTGCTTTCTATCTTGGCTTCAGCATCCATTAGTTTTATTTCGGCATAACGGATCAGGATCACGTTTATGCCCACCTGATCCATATTCGGAAAATCGGCAATTACGGGCGTATATTTCCTTAAACCATAAGCGGATGGGCTACAGTTGTTATCGCCCCAATGATCGATAGTTTTAGGGCTGCCCGAAAGCGGATCATAGTACAACCCATAAGGCAACCTGCTGCTGTATTGCGTTCCCGGATAAAAAACGGTAGCGGTTAGCCTTGGGTCGCGGTTTTTGTAAGGTTGCGTGGCATCATACCCCGAAGCCGCGTCGTTAATAGTTTTTCCGTTACTCATTTCGTAAGCATCTACCAGGCTTTGCGTTGGCGCAATAGAGTTATATCCACCTAACGAATTGATAGTCATATTTCTGGCCCAGCCAAAATTATTATCGCTTGCTTTAAACTGAACATCGAGGATCACCTCCTGATTATCGGCAAAAGGCTGGCGAAACAAATTAACATAGCTTGGATAAATACTGTAGCTGAACGGCGGAGCCATCAGTGACTGACAATCGGCAATACACTCGGCATACATTTTATTGAAAAGCTCGATCCTCGCCTTTAAGGCAATAGCTGCACCACGGGTTACCCTGCCGATATCCCCGCCCGAATAACTAACCGGCAGATCGGGCGCTATCGCCGTAAGTTCTTTTAGTATATATGCTACTACATTGGCCTTGGTTGATTGCGCCGCCTTATTTGCCTCATCAGGCGATACATTATGCTCAACCAGAGGCACGGCTCCGTATAATTGACTAAGCGTAAAATACTCGTAAGCCCTTAAAAAACGGGCTTCGGCAACAAAGCGGGCTTTTAATGTGACATCCATATTGGTACCACCAACGTTATCCAAAAACCAGTTACAGGTTTGGATACATTTGTAATTCCATTTTGTGTATCCCGGATTGGTTGGGGTTGCTATACCCGCCGAAAGCGACAGCCAGTTTTCCCATGGGAACTGATCGAATGTATTGTCTGAGTTATTATCGGCAAAAAACCCGTAGTAACCGTTATTGCTGCCTCCCCATTTTGAGTAACAGCCGTTTAAAGCGGCGAGGGCATCGTTTGATGATTTCCAGAGTACATTATTGGTGTACGAATCTAACGGTGCCCTATCCAGGAAACCCTTTCTACACCCTGAGGTCGCCACCGAGCCTAATATAATTGCGGTTATAAATAATTTTTTCATCGACATTTTTTTAATAATTAAAATGATACCTCAATACCAAGGGTATTTGTTTTTAACTGCGGATACGAGCCATAAGCATTGTTACCGGCGCTGGTTTCTGGATCAACCCATTTATAAAAGCTGGTAAACGTTAGGATATTTTGCCCGCTGTAATAAACCCTTACACCTTTTAATCCTATCCTTGCCAACGGCTTAGCCGGGATGTTATAACTTACCTGTAGGTTTTTCAACCTCAAATACGAAGCATTTCGCACCCAAAAAGATGATACAAAGCTTTGCGGGTTATTTTGCGAATAGGTTGACCATAACCTTGGGAAAGTAGCCGAAGTATTCTCCGGTGTCCAGGCATCAAGTAAAGCCGTGGTTGGGTTACCAATGTTAGGTTGCTGCAATGAGCCAAGCTCAAAGCCCTGAACATAGTTTTTAACACCCAACGCCCCCTGGAAAAACGCGCTTACACTGAAACCCTTCCAGCCTGCGCCAAGCGTGAAACCGAAAGTTGTTTTTGGGAAAGGGGTGCCAAGGTACACACGGTCGTTACCATCAATAACACCATCGGGGGTGTCATTGGGCCCGCTGATATCTTTATACATCAAATCGCCGGGGCCAATAACGCCACCACTTTGTTTAGCGTGCTGTGCAACCTGTTGCTGTGTTTGAAAAATACCTTCTACTTGGTAACCGTAAAACGCCTTAATAGGCTGGCCAACAACCAAGCCGCTGGAGATTGATCCGGTACCTGCCAGATCCGTTATTTTATTGATGATGAACGAAGCGTTTACCGCTATGTTGTAAGATACACTACCAATCTTGTCGCGGTATGCCGCAGAAAATTCCCAGCCTTTGTTGCGTACCGAACCGGCGTTTTGGTATGGTGTGGTAAAACCATAAACATTACTTGCCGGCAATTGCAGCAATATATCATTGGTATTTTTAACAAAATAATCGGCAGTGAAGCTCAGCTTGCTGTTCAGCAGTTCCATATCGAAACCCACATCAGTAGTGGTCGATTTTTCCCAGGTAATGAGTGGGTTTGCGCCGTTGTTAAGCCCGATACCCGGCGCAAGCGTTTGATTAAATGAATAGTTTTGTCCGCTTGAGATGGTTGATATAGCAGGATAAGGACTAACAATATGCAACGCTCCCATACTGGCCAGTGTTTGGCTGCCGTTGTTAGGATTAACCAAAGTCTGATTACCCAATTTACCCCACGATGCCCTTAATTTAAGCAGCGGGATAGTACTGGATAATGATTCAAAAAACGATTCTTTAGAAATATTCCAACCGGCAGAGAAAGACGGGAACACGCCCCACTGCTGCCCCCTTGCAAAGCGCGATGAACCATCATCACGGATATTAGCCTCGAGCAAATACCTATCATCGTATGAATACCTTACACGACCAAAGTACGAAAGCAACGCCAACTGGCTGGCCGTACCGGCATTTTGCTGACCTAAAGAAGGCGCTGCGTTAATTTGCGACAACGAGCTATTCAGGAAGTTTTGTCTATATGCATAAAGATATTGGTAATTGGTAAGCTCTTGAGATGTACCTGCCAATACATTGATGCTATGCTTGCCGAAACGCCTATCGTACTCTAACAAGCCCTGTAGGTTATAGTAACTGTTAACCACGTTAGCATTGGCCAGCGAACTTTGGCTAATAGTGGTAAGTACTGATGAAGGATTTTGGGGGTCGTAATAAACATCTGCCGGTTTAAATTCTTGCGCGGGATTCGCATTATACCGGTACGCGAACGATGGCTTGAAATGCAAGCCTTTTATCGGTTCCCAGTCGGCACCTACGTTACCGGTAAAAAGTGTATTTTGACTATTATTATAACCCGGAGAATTAAGCCAGGCAATAGGATTACCGAACGACAGGTAATTATAAACGCCGTTTTTATACTGGTTCACCACCGTACTGCTCATAGCAGCTGTGGTACCAATAATACCGCCAATGTCGCCGCCACCTAAACCATCTGGTGCCTGAGTTGGTGTATATAAAAACGACAGGTTAGCATTAACACTAAAGTTTTTTGTTAAGGCCGAATTGATATTCATGCGGGTAGAATATCTTTTGAAATTTGATTTGGCGATAATGCCATCCTGTTGAAAATAACCCAGCGAAAAGGCGTACTGGGTTTTCTCATCTCCCCCACTAACATTTACAGCATGGTTTTGCTGAAAACCGCTTCCTTTATAAAGAAACCCCTGCCAGTCGGTATTTGGGTGCGTATCCGGGTCGGTTTGATTTCTAAACTTGGTAATGTCATCAGCAGACCAATAGGGTGATTGGCCTTCATTTGCCAAGGCCTGGTTGTAAAGAGTTGCAGCTTGCCACGAAGGTAAAAAATCGGGAAGGTTGGATGCTTTTTGCTTACCCGCGTAACCTGTATAATTTACCTGCATTTTGCCGCTTTTGCCACGTTTGGTGGTGATCAATATCACACCATTGGCAGCCCTCGATCCGTAAATTGAAGCAGAGGCCGCATCTTTTAATACCGAAACAGATTGCACATCATTAGGATTTACATCTGACAGGCTACCGATGATCCCATCAACCACCACCATCGGATCGCTGTTGTTTAACGTGCCGATACCGCGAATGTTAATATTACCCGAGGTACCCGGCTGCCCGCCGGTTGTTGTTACGGTAACACCGGCCATGGTGCCCTGCAGAGCATCATTAAGATTGGTAACCGGCCTATCCTGCAACTCCTTTGAGCCAATTGAAGCTACCGAGCCAGTTAGATTGGCTTTTTTCTGTGTGCCGTAAGCTACCACAACCACCTCGTTTAGGTCCTTTGTTCTTTTATCGGGCACCATGGTTACGTTTCCATCCCAGCCTGCGGTAACCTTCACCGTTTGTTTTTCGTAGCCGATAAAGGAAAAAAGCAGTGAAGCATTTTCGGGTACGCTGATTTTGAATGCGCCATCAACATTAGTTACTGTGCCTTGCGAAGTTCCCACCAGGCTCACGCTTACCGAAGGCATGGCCAAGCCTTGCTCATCCTTCACGCGCCCCGAAATTGATTTAAGTTGCTGGGCGAAAACTTGTTGGATACTGCATAGCATGACACAGCAAAACATAACAAGCCCCAGTTTTTTAGGTACTTTTCTTTTCATAATTGATTTTTGAATTTAATTGGTCTATTCTGGTCTATTATGCTATAAAAGTAGAAACTTTTTGAATACTGTCAAATTTTTTTTAAATAATTCTGGGAGGGGGTGAGGTTTTATTAAAAGAAAGAGTGTGGATTTCTGGTAGTCGCAAAAAGCACATTCGCATTAACTAATATTAGCAAGCGGCACATACTTGGACAACCTTGATAGAAATTTAGCAACCTGGTGCCCGGCGGAATTTATAGAGGGGTTCTATGAGCGATGCAATACCGCTGTTTATACAGTTACTTTTCTTGATCTTGTACTTCATCCTACCAATTCGATAGGAGACAAAAATAAAGTAAACGTACCTGTTGTTGCAGATCGTGGTAAACTGTGTAACTGTACAAATATTCACAACTCTTCGATTTCTAAACTTAACAAATGGTTATCAATTGAAAACGCGCAGTTCATCCTGTTATCAAAAAACGATTTGTTTAAGGCAAAATTTGGTCTACCCAATAAAAGCCGCGACGTGTAGGGCTAACATAGGAATTTATATATCCCAACAATCAGTATCAGTGATTATTTAAGTAAGCTATTGCATTGAAAATACTTGACATTGATAATCCTTTAAGTGTTCATATAATCCTATTAATTTGAAATTCAGGATTGATTTTCGTAAATTTGAATATAGCACAGGATTGATTTTCGTAAATTTTGAAGATAGCATTTGCGGCTTATTTCAAGAAAATAAAAGTGGTGAGTAAATCGGAGAGGTCGAAAATGGAAACCCTTAAAATATCAATTTAAACTGGAAAGAGGTACATTTACAAATCCCTAACTCTCCGCCAAGCATTATCAATTAGGGTCAAAAACGCTGTAAGTGAATCATTACGGCGTTTCTTGTTTTTAGCCCACACCAAAATAAACCAATAGGGATCAAGCGGAATTCTTGACTCGTATGCATGAGAAATCGTCAAGGCCGAATACAGATATGTAACAATTTTAAAAAAAATCAAAATAAAGCATAAAAGCTTTTTTTTTTGGCATTATGTTGGTGGATTTCATAGTAAACATACCTGCCACATGACAAACAATTACCTTAATTACTACTGCTTTAACCGGCGTTGCAGTGTTTCCATATATAATCATCATAGCGCTGTATGTGTGGTGTTATCGGTCGATAACGCCTTAACCACAGATTCCTTATTGTGCCCGCTTTGCAAAGAGCAATTGATTTCACGGCTTGAGATTGATCTTCGCCATGCAATCCTTAAAATGAACATTTTGCCGGAGATGAAGCCGGCGTAGGATGTTAAAACAATCAGTTACAAATAGCATGAAAATCATTAAAAACTGGCAAAGTTTTTCTTAACTTTCTATTTAAAAAACCGCGAAGAACCCTGAACCTTTAACAGTTTCCTGTGCCCGGACAGATGAGGATGGTCGATAACTTTCCTCACCCTATTTTAGTAGTTAATTATTTACCAATTTCTGTATTTTATTAGCGTTGACATTACAAACTTAAGGTGCACTTTTATTTTCCGTTATTAAACGGTCAAAGTTTAAGTGGTATCCGGCGTTTTTATTGCCGATAGTAAAACGAGATTTGAAATGGCTGCAATCAATATAATGGCTGAGGCATACGTTATCATCCTGTAATAAATAGAACCAATTACACCAAATAATAAAATGATCAAAAACTGTACAAAACTTATGCTGCCGGCGTTGATGTTCATGGCACTTACTGGCATTCAACCCGCTCGGGGGCAAACAGGCAAAGTACAATGGCAGGCCAAATGGCTGCGTATCGGGTACCGCGAAGATAGTATAGCACGCCCGGCTCAATATTTCCAAAAACGCTTTGTAGCCTACAAAAAGATCAAAACAGCCACATTGTACATTACTGCTCAGGGTTTATATGAGGCAAATATCAATGGCAAGCGCGCAAGTGCATCCTACCTTACCCCCGGCTGGACTGATTATAATAAACGCCTGCAATACCAGGAGTATAACGTAACGGAACTGCTGGAAAAAGGCGATAATAACCTGACTGTAGCTGTTGGGGATGGCTGGTTTCGAGGTTATGTAGGTTTCGATAACATACGTAATCGTTACGGCACACAATCGGCCATGTTATGCCAGCTCGAATTAACTTTTACTGATGGTTCCAGATCAACGATAATCTCTGACGAAAGCTGGAAGAGCGGCGAAGGGCCAATCCGTTCATCATCCATCAACAATGGCGAAGTGATTGATGCTACAAAAACGGTCAACTGTGATCAACCCGTGAAAATAGCCGATATCGGTTATGGTACACTGATCCCCACCGAGAGCAATGCAATCACCAAGCATGAAACTTTTAAACCTATCAAGATCATCACCACCCCATTAAAGGAAACCGTAATGGACTTTGGCCAAAACCTGGTAGGCTGGATCTCTATTAAACTTAAAGGACAGACAGGTGACACAATCAGGATCCGTCATGCGGAAGTACTTGATAAAGCTGGCAATTTTTACACAGCTAATTTGCGGAACGCCCAGGCTATGGCTACCTATATACTGAAAAGTAACGAAGAAATGATTTTTGAGCCCCACTTTACTTATTATGGATTTCGCTATGCCAGCATTGAATGGATAAGAGATAAAAAAGCGATCATACCGGCTGATTATGATGCGACAGCTATTGCGTTGTACTCTAATATGAAACCCACAGGCACTTTTACTTGTTCAAATCCCGACATCAACCAGCTGCAGCATAACATTGTATGGGGACAAAAGGGCAATTTTCTTGACATCCCTACAGACTGTCCGCAACGGGATGAACGTTTAGGCTGGGTTGGCGATGCGCAGGTTTTTAGCCGTACTGCGGCGTTTAACTTCGATGTTAATAGTTTTTTCAGCAAATGGATGAAAGATGTAGCAGCAGATCAGCAACCGGATGGCGCCGTTACGCACGTTGTGCCTGATATATTAGGTGGTTTCGGCGGATCGGCCGGATGGAGCGATGTAGCTACCGTTGTGCCATGGAATATGTATGTGGCTTACGGCGACAAGGCCATGCTGGAACGGCAATATCCAAGCATGAAAGCGTGGGTGGGCTTTATGGAAAAAAACAGCACCAACAGCTTGTGGAACAAAGGCTTCCATTTTGGCGACTGGTTAAGTTACAGGTCGCCGGACGACGACGGCAGCGACGCGATAACCGATAAGTACGAAATTGCACAATGCTTTTATGCTTACAGCACGGAACTACTGATAAAGGCTGCCAGGGCATTGGGCAAAACAGATGAAGTAAGCCGTTATGAGGCTTTGTTAAAAAATATCAAGGAAGCCTACTTTAAAGAGTATGTTACGGCAAACGGCCGCGTGATGAGCAATACGCAAACAGCCTACGTATTGGCACTCAATTTTGATATGCTGCCTGAAGCTAACCGCGCTACAGCGGCTAAGTTTTTGGTAAATAACATAAAAAGCTATGGCAATCATCTTACTACAGGTTTTTTAGGTACTCCGTATTTATGCCATGTATTGAGCCGCTTCGGTTATACTGATGTAGCCTATTCCTTGTTATTACAGGATACTTACCCAAGCTGGTTATACCCGGTAAAAAGGGGTGCAACAACCATCTGGGAGCGCTGGGACGGTATCAAGCGCGATGGCAGCTTCCAAACAGTAACAATGAACAGCTTTAACCACTATGCTTATGGTGCCATTGGCGATTGGATGTACCGCGTTATCGGGGGCCTGGATACCGAAGAATCACCTGACGGAGTGGGTTATAAAAAGATCACCATCAAGCCGCATCCCGGTGGTAAGCTAACCTGGGTAAACCTTGACTATGAGAGCCGCCAGGGTAAGATCAGTGTACATTGGAAAATTGCCAATAACAAGTTTTTGATGGACGTGACTATACCGAAGGGCACTACCGCGCAGATAAATACGCCTGATATTAACGGAGCTAATTATAAAATACAAAATGTCAGTTCAGGCACTTATCATTTTGAAAATTAGTTTTCCAGGAACACCCAAAGCGGGCACTTCTTAAGTTTATCATCAGGTGCCTGCTTTGAAATGTTAACATATCGAAAAAAAAATCATAATAGAATTCTTCAAAAGGAAGCCACAATTCATTTATCATTTAAATTTTCGACAGCTTTTACTCAGGCGTGCTTTATCAACTCGAGTGATAAAGCTTCCAGCAAAGCCGTACCTTTCAGTAATTGCTGTCCGTACAAAATCTCCGGTAAATTCGTCACCGGCTTCTCGCCCCGGATAAAACCACGCATGTACGCCATTGTACGCTCCAGTTGATGCTGTTCAGGCCTTCGTCCGGCTAAAAAAAGCGAAATGATCACCGCGTTAATGCGATAGTTCAATACCTGGATCTGCTCAAGCCCGGGCAGATCAGCCTTTCCGGGTTCTACCCGGGCATGCCTTAGGCCTTCCGATAGCCGTGCTAAACGGAGGTGCGCTTCCTTCCGGGCCAGGCGGATTTCCTGCAGCGCTGCTTCTCCGGCTACAGCCTCTAAAAACAACAGGTTACCTTCTACCGCGGCATGTGCCAGCTCATCCAGCTCCTTATTGATCCAGACCGGGAAAATAAAGATGCCTGCAAAAGCCAATACGCAGCCCGTCAGCGAATAACAGAGCCGGGCAGATATTATCGTAGCAGGCTGACCATGATAAAGGCTCAGGCAAATTACTACGCAAACAGTGATCCCGGTCACGCTCCGGGCATAGGCCGACCGGTTCCATACAAAAAAACACAACAAGCCCATCGCCGCGATAACCAGCAAAACCACAGCAGGCTTAATCAGGAAGAGCAACAGGCTTGCCAGCAATACCCCTGCGGCAGTTCCGGACAAACGCTCCAGGTTTCGCTGCCACGTTAGCGCCAATTTAGGCCTCGCTACAATCACAATTGTGAGCAGCAGCCAATAACTATACTGATTTGAGGCAAAAAACAAGGTTACCAGGTACCCTGCCGCGAACAATAGCGTAAGCCGGAGTGAAAAACGCAGCACTGGTGAACGAAGATTGAAGTGGGCCCGTAATTTTGAAAGAAATGCCACTTCTGCTGGTAAAAAAGCCTCCGGTTCCGGTAAATCCTCTATCGCAAGCTGCTCGTCCGCAGCTATTTCGGCCAGCAAATTGCGGATTGCAGCCGTATTGATCAGAATGCCATTGATAACGGACGCGTCCTCTTTCTCCATCCTTCCTGCCACTATAGATAATTCACCGGTCAGCTGATTGTAACGGGCATCGTTCGACAATGTGTTTAATGATCTTGGCGTCGGCACAATACGGCTTAACTGCCTTGTTTCTTCAGATAGTAAAGTAATCAGTTCAGCTGTTAGCGGCAATGCACCTGTTTGTACCAGTCTTTCACGTACAATTGCGTAATCATAATGCATTGCGGTCACTTGTTCATATAGATTGATCACCCTGATCGTCGTATTGAGCAGGCGACGAGCGTTCGTGCGGTCGCTGAGCAGTAATTGTCTGACAAGTTCCTGCTTTTCAGAAACGCGCAGGTGCAGGGCGATAGTTTTCCGATAAGCTTCATCCAGCGGTACTGCCGGGTTATAACAGGCAGCCTTGGCAGTCAGAAAATCGGCCGTTGCCAATAAAGCCTCACGCAATGCCTGGTGCAACGAACGAAATGGCCGGATCAATACCTGCACCAGGCTTACAGCATGAAACCAGGCCCCACCCGCAACGATAAAAGCACTGAACAATAAAGGATCTTTGGGCCGAAGACCTAAAGTAAAAACCATCAGCACGATACCCATCGTACCCGCAGTAGCGGACCTGCCCCCTAAAGCTGCCGCCATAGAAAGCAGAAACGTGAGTATAAGCAATACCAATCCGGCAAGTATAGGTGCGGATAGACTGGCAGAAAAGATCATCGACACCAGGAAAAAAATCGCGAAGCTTTGTAATGCTGTCAATACTTTGTTGCGGCGGTTCCCGGGCAGATCAGTCAGGCTGATTAGCAATGCGCCTACTCCTATTCCGATGCCCGCCTGCCTGTAGTGCTGATAAAGTAGTACAACGGGCAGCAGTACGATCACTGTATTGCGCAACGCGTCGGCGACGCTTTCGTTTAAACGGAAATGAAACAGAGGGGCTTTAATCTTGAACACGCCACAAACTTAAAGAATACTTAGGCTTAACAACAAGCAGGTTAAATTTAAACCTCGCATTTGTACCAGCACCAGCCTCAATCCGGTGTTTCAGGGCTGCATTAAAAAACAAGGTATCAGTTCAAAGAAAATCAGGCTGCAGAGCCATTGGGCAGAAGGAAGTGTTGGTTTATGAACCTGCCCTTCCCTCACTTCATCACCGCAAGCACTTCCGAAACCGGTAAATAGGCGGCTGAGAGTTTCCTGATTACCGAGCTAAAGAAAGTTATCGTTTTTTTTAAAAGCATTCAGCACCTCTTCGGTATTCAAAACGGTGGCAAACTCCCCGTTCAGCTGTGCAAGGGCAGTTAAATGGATGGTTTCCGCACTGTAGTGCTCCCCATTAATTCCTTTTTTGTTAAAGGCGGCGGTGGCATCGGCAACTACAAAAGTATTATATCCGAAATTACCGGCCATCCGGGCTGTGGTAGATACACAATGTTCCGTGGTAAGGCCAACAATGATCACCGTATCTATACCGGCTGTATCCAGTCGCTGTTGCAGATCGGTACCGATAAAGGAACTGTTCACCGATTTTTTGATCACCGGCTCTCTGGGTAAGGGCTTTACGATCTCTTTGTGTTCATTGCCCGGATTACCTTCGGCAAGGAGCGAATTGGGGTTAACCGAACAATGCTGAATGTGGAATATCGGAAGACTGTTTGAACGCCAGTGATCAAGTAATTTACGGGCATTTGTCTCGGCACCCGGATTATTGCGTTCGCCGCCCCAGTAAGAAATGTCATCAAAACCCTGTTGCATATCTATCAGCAACAATGCGGGGTTGGTATTTTGGAGTG
>Ga0136846_1235275_pt1 | contig 21713 bp, 21 predicted proteins | sample HopSoiMetagenom2_FD_96841 | JGI IMG/M metagenome (GOLD analysis project Ga0136846, IMG submission 96841) | Grasslands soil microbial communities from Hopland, California, USA - 2 Assembly 2016 (version 4) | ecosystem: Environmental > Terrestrial > Soil > Grasslands | place: USA: Hopland... | reverse complement strand
GGCGAGGGACGACAACGCCGCAGACGGGCGCCCGCCGCGGAGCGGCTGATGTCACAGCAGCCCCGCGTCTCCGGCATGATCCGCCGGACAGGCCCTAACTCCCGGGAACCCGGGCGGACTTCGCACCGACTACTTGAGCGGAGTCCGCACCACCCCTAGGAGCCTCATGCTGACGAAACGGCCCGTTACCGCAGTCCTGGCCGGAGCACTCTGCCTGGCCACCGCGGCCTGCGGAGCCTCGTCCTCCCCGACGGCGGAAGCCGCGGCCAAGGCGAACGCTCCCGGCTACCCGGTGAGCATCAAGAACTGTGGGCAGACCACCACGTACACCAAGGCACCCAGTCGGGTGGTCGTCATGAACGGTGCCTCCGTCGCCGAGGTCTCCTCGCTGCTGGCGCTCGGCCTCGGCGACCGCATCGTCGCCAACGGGCAGTCGTACGGGATGTCCGAGGTCACCGGCCGCGCCAAGGCCATCAAGGCGCTGCCCACCGGGGACATCGAACTCAACGACGCCTACGACATCCCCCGCGAGGCGATGCTGGGCCTGAGCCCCGACCTCGTCCTGTCGACCACGTCGTACGGTTTCGACTCGAAGAACGGCTTCGCGACCCGCGACGACCTCAAGGCGGTCAGCGCCAACAGCTACATCTCCCCTCAGGGCTGCGACCAGGACACCTCCCGCATGACCGTCGCCGACAGCTACGAGCTGCTGCGCGACCTGGGAAAGATCTTCCACGTCAGCGACCGCGCCGAGGAGATCATCGCGGCCTCCCAGAAGAAGATCAGCGGCGTATCGGCCAAGGTCAAGGGCGAGAAGGCGCCCAACGTCATGGTGGTGTTCTCCAACATGTCGATGGGAGGCAACGACTTCAGCTCCATCGCGGCCAACGGCATCTGGAACGACATCCTCGCCAAGGCCGGTGGCAGCAACGCCTTCTCCTCCGCCTCCAAGACCTCCTTCGCCGACCTCAGCAAGGAGAAGGTCGCCGCCGAGCCGGTCGACGCCCTCGTGGTCATCAGCTACAACGACCCCAACCCCGCGGCGTACGCCCGCACACTGCTGAAGGAGTTCCCCCAGTGGCCCGCCGCGAAGAACAACCGTTACACGGTTCTGTCGGACTCGATCTACCTCGGCCCCAGCAACGACCTGGCCGTGGACAAGATCGCCAGGATGCTTCACCCCGACGCGTTCTGAAGGGTCCGAAGCAGCTGAAGCGCCCGAAGCGGCTGAACCCCACGCTGGTGCTGGTGGCACTGCTGGTCGTGCTCGCCGTCGTCATGATGGTGGCGATCAGTATCGGCTCCGTCAGCGTGCCACTGGGCGATGTATGGCGGATCGTTCTCCGTCATCTGGGCGGTGGCGGTGCGGCCGGTGACCCCGCCCTGGACCAGATCGTCTGGAACTTCCGCACCCCGCGCGTCGTCCTCGCCGCACTGGTCGGCGCGGGGCTGGCGGTGTCCGGGGTGGTCCTGCAGGCCGTCGTGGCCAATCCGCTCGCCGACCCGTACGTCCTGGGCGTCTCCTCCGGTGCCTCCCTCGGCGCCGTCCTCGTCATCACCCTCACCAGCGGCGCCCTCGGCGGGCTCGGAGTGTCATCGGCGGCATTTGTCGGCGCCGTCGGCGCCGTGGTCCTGGTCTTCCTCCTCGGACAGCGCGGAGGGCGGCTCGCTCCCACGCGGCTCGTTCTCTCAGGCGTCGCCGTGGGCTACCTCTTCCTGGCGGCGACCAGCTACCTCCAACTGCAGGCCACGCCCACCGAACTGCGTACCGTGATGTTCTGGATGCTGGGCAGCGTCGCCGGAGCGCAGTGGGGGCAGCTGACCATTGTCAGCATCGTCGTCCTCACGACCACCGTGGCCCTGTCGCTCTTCGGACGCCAGCTGAACGCGCTGCTCGCCGGCGACGAGTCCGCCACTGCTCTCGGTGTCGATGTGCACCGGCTGCGGGCCCTGCTGCTGGTACTGGCCTCACTGCTCACCGGCACCGTCATCGCCGTCGCGGGCGGGATCGGCTTCGTCGGCCTGATGATCCCCCACCTGGTGCGCCTCGCCACCGGCGCCGACCACCGCCGCCTGCTTCCCCAGTCCGCCCTCGTCGGCGCCATCTACCTGGTCGTCGTCGACCTGCTCTCCCGGACCGTCAACCGCCCCAACGAGCTGCCCCTCGGCATCCTCACCGCCCTGTTCGGCGCGCCCTTCTTCCTCTGGCTGCTCCGCCGCAACAAGAGCCTGGACACCGTATGAAACTCACCGTGGAACAGCTCCACATCACTCTCGACCGCCGCCCGATCCTCCAGGACGTGGCCCTGGAGGCCCAGCCGGGCGACATCGTCGGCCTTGTCGGCCCCAACGGCAGCGGCAAGTCCACGCTGCTGCGGACCATCTACCGCTCTCTGCGCCCGGAACGGGGTGTGGTGCGCGTCGACGGCGACGACGTATGGGCCCTGTCGCCCCGCAGCGCCGCCCGTCGCACCGCCGCCGTTCTCCAGGATTCGGGGGGGCAGTCCGACCGGCCTGTGCGTCACCGAGATCGTCGCTCTCGGCCGTACCCCGCACCACGGACTCCTCGGCCGCGACGGCGCCGACGACCACGAAGCCGTCGAGGAGGCCCTCGACCAGTGCGGTGCCCGCCCGCTGGCCGACCGTGACTTCACCTCACTGTCCGGCGGCGAACGCCAGCGCGTACTGCTCGCCCGCGCCCTCGCCCAGCGCCCCAGGCTCCTCGTCCTCGACGAGCTCACCAACCACCTCGACATCCGCGCCCGCTTCGAACTGCTCGACCTGATCCGCTCCACCGGTATCACCACCCTCGCGGTCCTCCACGACCTCGACCTGGCGGCCCGCCTGTGCGACCACCTCGTCGCGCTCCACCACGGCGAGGTGGTCGCGGCAGGCCCCGTCCTGGACGTCCTGACTCCCGACCTGCTACGCGACGTCTTCGGCGTGACCGCCACGGCCGATCGCCATCCCGACGGCGTTGTACGTGTCACCTACGGAGCCAAACCCCTTGCCCTGGACCTGCTGCCGGAGGAAGTGATCAGCTGACGGGCCGGTCGTACTGAATGGACTTACGGACGTCGGCCGCCGCCTCCGGGCTGTCGAGGCGCCCCACCATGTGGAGGGCCATGTCGATACCGGCGGACACGCCGGCGCTGGTGACGATGTCTCCGTCGTCGACGTACCGCTCGTCCGCGCACACGTCGACCGTCTCGTCGATCTTCGCGAGCCTCTCGACATAGTTCCAGTGCGTCGTGGCCGGCCGCCCCTTCAGCAGCCCCGCTGCCGCAAGTACCAGAGAACCGGTGCACACGCTCGCCAACACGGTCCCCTGGCGGTGCAGTTCCCGCAGCCAGTCCAAATGCGCGCTGTCTTTCGCCAGGGGACGCGTCCCGTCACCGCCCGGATGCACCAACAGATCAAGAGCGGGCGCCGTGGCGAGACTCTGGTCGACGACGAGGCGGAGCCCCTTGGAACAGCGCACCACCCCTTCCTCCCGACCGATCGCCAGCAGCCGGACGGGAAACTCCGCCACGTGCGCGGCCCAGAACCCAAAGACCTCCCACGGTCCTACGACATCGAGCTCTTCGGCATCCTCGAATACGTAGACGCCGATGGTCAGCGAAGAACTCATGCTGCCGGGATCACCAACTCTCTCTGTCTGTCTGCGGGATTCGGTTCGCGGGCGGGCGGACAGCCGTCGTCCGGTTCCTCGGCTCAGGCAACCATGTCAGCCGCCCTCGCCATCGAGGGCCCGCAGCCGGCATGCTCGACAGCTCCCTGATCCAGGCCGCGTTCCTCGGCCTCGGCAAGCTGCCCCATGAGCGTCGCGCGGGCGCGGGCCACACGGGAGCGAACCGTCCCCACGGGGCAGTCACTCACCACGGCCGCCTCCGCGTACGGCAGGCCCAGCAGCTGGGTGAGGGTGAATGCCTCACGGCGTTCGTCGGGCAGCGCGGCCAGCAGGTCGAGGAGGGCGATGCCGTCGTCGAAGCCGGGCAGGTCGTGCGGCTGTGCGTGCTCGACCGCCAACTGCCATTCCTGTACGTCGGACAGTCGCGGGCGGGCGGCGGCGTGCCGGAAACTGTCGATCACCGCGCGGCGCGCGATGGACAGCAGCCATGTACGGGCCGAGCACCGGCCCTCGAACCGGTGCAAGCTGCCGAGCGCCCGCAGGAACGTGTCCTGGGCCAGATCGTCGGCCGCCTGGGGGTCGGCGGAGAGGTGAGCGACATAGCGCACGACGTCGCGGTGCAGGGCACGTACGAAACACTCGACGGCCTCCGGGTCACCGGCTCGGGCGGCCAGCGCCCAGGCAGTTATCGACTCCTCGGCCGACGGCGTTTTCTCACGCAAGGTGGGCAAGGCAGGAAGGGGCACCTGGTGTCCTTCTCGGGTCATCCGGGCTCCGGGCACGCCCATGAGCGGGCCAGTCCGGGGAGTGGGCTACGGGCCGCACGGGGGCGTACGGCCAAGGCCCGAGGCGCACACGGGCTGCCTCGGGACACCGGCTGTCGTCAGACGACAGCGGTCCCCACGGGCGGGCCCCGAGAAGTGATCGCGTGGACGAGCGTGAGACGCCGCGGCGCTCGGTCCGAACGGCGGCGTACGCGGATGCGCGGGCGGTGCGGCGGCGTGGGCAGGGCGAGCAGCAACCGCAGCGGTGCGGCCAGCCAGCCGCCCACGGCCCGAAGGATGCGGAAGGCGGCGCGCTCGCCGTGCGCGAGCCACAGGCCGCACAGCAGCGCGGCCAGCAAGTGGGCGGAGAGCATGCCGAACGACCACGTGTCACCCATGGCGTGGCCGAAGTGATCCATATGCGCCATGTCCATGGAATCCATGTGCGCGGAGTTCATCGGCATGGAGCCCATGGGGTGACCCATGGAACTCATGTCCACCGAGGCCATGTCTCCAGGTGCCGAGACCGCCGGGTGCGCGCCGGACTGTGCCAGGGAGAACGCCGAGTGAAGGGCGGTCTGCGCGGCGACCACGACGGACACGATCAGCGGAAGTCCACGCTCGTGGCCAGCCAGGCACCAGCCCACAGCCCCGGTCGCCGCCACACCGGTGACCAAAGCCCACCAGGGCACCCGGCTACCGGACATCATCACGTGCCCCAGTGCGGCGAGCAGCACGCAGACGGCCGCGAACACCGCGGCCCGAAGCGTGCGAGAACACCACCCAGCAGTCATGACGGGCCTCATCCTCGCATCCGGGCTCCGCTAGTCACAGGTGGGTACGCACAGGACCCGGGCCCGTCACTCACTCCGGATCGAGTGAGACAGGACACAGCGCCCCGCCGAGACCCAAGGGCAGTCCGGCCGACCCCTATGGACGAGGTGTCAGATGCTGTCCTGGCCCGGAACGACCAAGACCGCCAGGGTCTTCACAGCCCCGCTGTGCTCGAAGTGCAGCGTGAACGATACGAGGTCACCTGGCTCCCAGCCCTTCTTCGCCGGCACTATCACGTCGAGGCTGTCCGGGGACATGTCGAGGCTGTCTCCGGCCGGGACGCCGACGGAGGCCACCGTCTCGTCGGTGGCCGTGTTGGAGCTGGTCATGACGTGCCGGCTCAGGGTGAGTGCGCCCGGGCCGGCCTCGGCGGTCGTCACTTTCAGCAGGCGGTCCGTCGCGCCCCCGCTGTTGGTGATCCTGAAGAAGGCCGCCGTGACCGGGGTTGCGCCGAAGGGCACGAACACCTTGCCTTCGGTGACCTCGATCCGGGCCGGACTGCCGGCGTTGCCGTAGGCGGTCCATGTGCTCAGCCCCCCGAGCGCGAGACCGCACACGGCGACGGGCGCGACCGCGGCGAGCAGGGTGTCGGTGAGTCGTCGGCGCGTCGGGCGCCACGGGCGTTGGTCGGTCATCGGGTGCGTCTCCGGGAGGCGGCGGGCGAGGTCGAGGACGAGGGTTGCCAGGCGCGCAGGCGCAGGCTGTTGGCGACGACCAGCACCGAGCTGGCCGACATGGCCGCCGCGGCGACCATCGGGTTGAGCAGGCCGACCATGGCCAACGGGACGGTGACGACGTTGTAACCGAAGGCCCAGACGAGGTTGCTGCGAATCGTGCTCAGCGTGCGCCGGGCCAGCAGGACGGCGTCCGCCAGGGCCTCGATGTCACCGCGCACAAGGGTCACGTCTGCGGCACCGATGGCCACGTCCGTACCGCTGCCCATCGCGATCCCGAGATCGGCACCGGCTAGCGCGGCGGCGTCGTTCACACCGTCGCCGACGACCGCGACCCGGTACCCCTGCTCCCTCAACTCCCGTACGAGATCGGCCTTTCCCTCAGGTGTGCAACGGGAGTGCACCTCCTCGATGCCGAGCGCCTCGGCGACGGCCCGGGCGGGCGCCTCCCGGTCGCCGGTGGCGAGTACGGGCCGTACTCCGAGCCGCCGCAGCCGGTCCACCGCGCGGTAACTCCCAGGCCGTACGACGTCCCCGATCTCGATCAACGCTTCGACCGTGCCGTCCACCCGGACCAATACAGGCGTACGAGCGGCGAACTCGGCTCCCGCCAGCGCCTCTGCGAGCGCGGCAGGCAAGTCGTCGTCGGGCGCGAGGACTTCGACCAGCCGTCCCTCGACGCGTCCCCGTACGCCGCGCCCCGGCAGCGCGCTGAACTCGCTGACGTCCGGCAGCCGTTGCTTGCCCGACTCCCGCCGGGCACAGGTGGAGACGGCCCGGCCGACGGGGTGTTCCGAGCCCTGTTCGACAGCCCCCGCCAACCGTACAACCGCATCGCGTCCGAGCCCGTGCGGTACGGCCGTGACCTTGGCGACGGTCATGTGGCCGGTGGTGAGCGTACCGGTCTTGTCGAGGACCACGGCGTCGAGATGCTGAAGCCCCTCCAGTGCCTGCGGCCCGGTGACAAGGACACCCAACTGGGCACCCCGGCCAGTGGCGGCCATCAGCGCGGTCGGGGTTGCCAGGCCCAAGGCACACGGGCAGGCCACGACCAGGACCGCGACACACGCGGTGAGTGCCGCCTGCGGATCGGCCCCGGCGCTCAGCCAGAACCCCAGCGTGGTCACGGCCAACGCCAGGACCACCGGCACGAACACCCCGGCGACCGAGTCGGCCAGCCGCTGCGCCCGCGCCTTGCCGGCCTGCGCGTCGGTCACCAGCCGGGCGATCCGGGCGAGCTGCGTATCGGCGCCAACGGCAGTGGCCCGGACCAGCAGCAGCCCGCCGACGTTGACGGCCCCGCCGACCACGGCCGAGCCCGGCCCGACCTCGACGGGCTCGCTCTCGCCAGTGACCAGCGACAGGTCCACGGCCGAACTTCCGTCCGTCACCTGCCCGTCGGTGGCCACCCGCTCTCCCGGCCGCACGACGAAGACCTGCCCCACCCCCAACTCCTTGATGGGCACGAGCCGTTCGGAGCCGTTGTCCTCCCTCACGGATACTTCCTTGGCCGCGAGATGGGCCAGCGACCTCAGCGCCTCTCCGGTCCCGTGCCGCGCCCGCGCCTCCAGGAATCGTCCGGCCAGCACGAACAGCGGTACTCCGACGGCCGCTTCGAGGTAGATGTGCGCGACACCGTCCGAGGCGGCGGGCACGAGGGTGAACGGCATCCGCATCCCGGGGTCGCCGGCCCCGCCGAGGAAGAGCGCGTAGGACGACCACGCGAACGAGGCCACCACGCCGAGCGACACCAGCGTGTCCATGGTGGCCGCCGAGTGCCGCAGCCCCCGGACCGCCCGCACGTGGAAGGGCCAGGCACCCCACGCGGCGACGGGCGCGGTGAGCACGAAGCACAGCCACTGCCAGTTGCGGAACTGCAGTCCGGGTGCCATCGACAGGACCAGCACGGGGAGGGCGAGCAGGGCGGTGACGACCAGGCGGTGCCGTTCCTGCCGGGTGCCTTCGGACTCGTCGCCGTCGTCGGTGGCTGACTCCTTCTTCCTGGGCGGTTCGGGCAGGGCGGCTGTGTATCCGGCCTTCTCGACGGTGGCGACGAGGTCGTCCGGCCCGATGTCCGCCGGATGACTCACGCGAGCCATTCCGGTGGCCAGGTTGACGGTCGCGGTGACCCCGTCCAGCTTGCCGAGCTTCTTCTCGACGCGGGTCACACAGGCAGCGCAGGTCATACCTCCTACGGTCAGGTCGGTCGTCACCAGGACGGTCCCCGGTTCGGCGCCCATCAGCCGTGTCCCCCCTGCATGTCACCCATGTCTCCTGTGTCGTCCGTACCTCCGCCGCCATCACTGTCGCCGCTGGTGCTGTTGCCGTGCATACCGGGTGCGACAGGTCCGGCGCCGACGCCGACGGCGTAGGACACCGAGAAGATCAGGACCAGCAGCAGGAGGAAGCCGCAGAGCGCGGGCGGGGGTGCCACCTTCCGCACAGATGCGGCCACGCCGCTTAACGAGGATTGCCGGGACTCGTCCATCAACCGCGTCTCCAGGTCACGTCGTACGACGTCGTTCGGATCGCGCCGTACCAGTGCAGTAGTCGGACGAGCCATCGGCCGGGTTCCGGAACGAGGGCGTGGCGCGCGTCACACAGAGAACAGTCGTCTCGCACGTCACCATGCGAGACGGCCGGCCGGTCCGGCCGTCGGGTGCCCGACGGCAGGACCACGTTCGCCCTACTCCGCCCGGGATCCGGTGGAGCGGCTCCGGACGACGGCGAAGACCGCTGCCGCCAGCCCCAGTACACCCACGACCAGCCCGGCGATACCGAGCCCGCGGGCGGTCGAGTCGCTGCTGGACGCGGTGGCCGTGGAGCTGCCGGAGCTCTTCGTGGTCGCTGAAGCGGACGCGGTGGAGGCGCTGTCCTGCGCCGCGCCCTCCGCTTCCTCCGCGCCCTTCGCCGTGAGCTTGAGTACCGGCGCCGGGTTCTCCGGCTCGTCCCCGCCGGACTCCGCCTCCTCGATCCAGCGGACCGTCTTCCCGTCGGAGTACGTCTGGAGGGTTTTGAACGGCCGGGCGTACCGCATGCCCTTGCGGACCTCGGCCGCCGCCTCCAGTGCCATGTCGATCCCGGCGGAGACGCCGGCGCTGGTGACGACGTCCCCGTCGTCGACGTAGCGCTCGTTCCCGCGTACCTCGACCGTGGTATCGAGTTTCGCGAGCGTCTCGACGTGGTTCCAGTGGGTCGTGGCAGGCCGCCCCTGCAGCAGCCCCGCCGCGGCGAACACCAGAGAGCCGGTGCACACGCTCGCCGGCACGGTCCCCTGACGGTGCGGGTCCCGCAGCCGGTCCAGGTGCGCGGTGTCCTTCGCGAGGGCACGCGTCCCGTCACCGCCCGGGTGCACCAGCAGATCAAGGGCTCTCTCTGGATGGGGAGGATCTGGTCCAGGGGGGCCGGCGCCCGCGTCTCCGGCGGGCACCGCCCCCTCGTGTCAGGCGGCCATGGCGGCCATGGCGGCCAGGTCCTTCGAGTCCTTCGACGAGTGTCCTCGGCCGAGGTGCTTCGTCGCTTCCCGATCCGGGCCGGGCTCCTCGGCCTCGGCGAGCAGGCTCATCAGAGTGACGCGAGCGCGGGCCACGCGGGAACGGACCGTCCCGATGGCGCAGTCGCTCACCACGGCTGCCTCCGCGTACGGAAGGCCCAGCAGTTGGGTGAGGGTGAACGCCTCACGGCGTTCGACGGGCAACGCCTCCAGCAGATCGAGGAGAGCGATGCCGTCGTCGAAGCCGGGCAGGTCACGCGGCTGGGCGTACTCGATGGCCAACTGCCAGTCCTGTACGTCGGACAGTCGTGGCCGGGCGGCGGCGTGCCGGAAGCTGTCGATCACCGCGCGACGCGCTATGGACAGCAGCCATGCGCGGGCCGAGTAACGGCCTTCGAAGCGGTGCAGGCTGCCGAGCGCGCGCAGGAACGTGTCCTGGGCAAGGTCGTCAACAGCCTGGGGATCCGCGCACAGGTACGCGACGTAACGCTGGACATCGCGATGCATGGCGCGGACGAAGTGCTCGACGGCATCCGGATCGCCGCCCCGGGCGGCAAGCGCCCAGGCCGTTGTCGAGTCGTCGGCCGACGTCGATTTCTCGTGCGAGGTGGGCAGGACAGGAGTGGTCACCTGATGTCCTTCTCGGGTCATCCGCGGTCCGCCCCGCACATCGGCGGGGCGGACCGACAGGTGGGGTGCGGCCGTACGAAGCCGTACGGCCGTGCCCGAGACGCACACGGGCTGCCTCGGGACACCGGCTGTCGTCAGACGACAGCGGTCCCCACGGGCGGCCCCCGAGACGTGATGGCGTGGACGAACGGGTGTCGCCGGGGCGCCCGTTGCGAGCGGCGGCGTACCCGGATGCGCGGACGGACGGCCGGGGCGGGCAGGGCGAGCAGCAACCGCAGCGGCACCACCAGCCGTCCGGCCACGGCCCGCAGGATGCGGAACGCGGCGCGCTCCCCCTGAGCAAGCCACAGACCGCACACCAGCGCGGCCACCAGGTGAGCGCAGAGCATGCCGAACGACGGCGTACCGCCCGCGGCATGCCCGAGGTGGCCCATATGCCCCATGCGCCCCATGTCCATGGAACCCATGTCGTGACCCATGGAAGTCATGTCCATCGCGTCCATGGTCCCGGACGCCGTTCCCGAGGCAGTCGGCTGCGCACCGGACTGCGCGAGCGAGAACGCCGAGTGCAGTGCCGTCTGTACCGCGAGCACGACGGGCACGATCAGCGAGGGCCCGCGCTCCCGGTCGGCCAGGCCCCAGCCCACGCCTCCCGTCGCCGTCGCACCGACCGCCAAGGCCCACCAGGCAACCGAGGAACCGGACATCATGATGTGGCCGATGGCGGCGAGCAGCACGCAGACGGCCGCGAACACCGCGGCCCGAAGCGTGCGCGCACACCACCCAGCAGTCATGACGGCCCTCATCCTTGCATCCGGGGTTCGGTCGTCATGGGTGGGTACGAAAGCAGCCTGATGTCCCGTCAATCACGCTCCCGTGATCCAGAACACGGAAACCCACGGGAACCAAGTGCGTGTCCGGACCGATCCTCTCGACCAGAACAGCCCACCGCCACGATCTCGATCCGCCCACCGCGTGGGAAGTGCGGCGTGAAAGGCACGAGATCGCCCGCCTGCCAGCCGGCCTTGGCCCGCACCGTCACATCCAGACGCTGATCGTTCCCTCAGACGCTGAGCGCCGCCCGCACGCTCTGCTCGGCGCCCGTTCCGCCCTCGCCCGAGGAGGTCACGCGGCCCGCCTCCAGGACGTAGTAGTGCTGGGCTGCCCGCATGGCGAAACCGACGTGCTGTTCGACGAGGAGGACGGAGAGACCGCCGCGCCGGGCGAGGGCCAGGATCGTCTCCTCGATCTCGGCGACCACCGACGGCTGGATGCCCTCGGTCGGCTCGTCCAGCAGGAGCAGCCGCGGGCGGGTGACCAGAGCGCGGGCGATGGCGAGTTGCTGGCGCTGGCCGCCGGAGAGGAGACCTGCCCGGCGCGCTGACAGTTCACGCAGGACGGGGAAGAGGTCCAGGGCCTCGGCGATCGCCTCCTTGCCGTCGGGGCGGCCGTCGGCGACGAGTTGGAGGTTCTCGGCGGTGGTGAGGTGGGGGAAGGACTGCTGGCCCTGCGGGACATAGGCCATGCCGCGGGCCACCCGCTGGTGCGGGGCGAGGCTGGTGATGTCCTCGCCGTCCAGCAGCATCGTCCCGCCGGTCGGCTTGATCAGGCCCATGGCGGCGCGCAGGAGGGTGCTCTTGCCCGCGCCGTTGTGGCCGAGGACCGCCGCGACGCCGTCCTTCGGGACCTTGACGGTCACGCCGTGCAGCACGGTGGTGCGGTCGTAGCCCGCCCGAACGGTGTTGATCTCCAGCATGGGTGTCACGTCTCCTCGGTGGCGGGTACGGAAACGGCGGCCGGTTCGGGCGTGGGCTCGGGTTCGGAGGCGCGCCCGAGGTAGACCTCCTGGACCCGGGGGTCGGCCTGGACCTCGGCGACCGAGCCCTCGCTGAGGACCTTGCCCGCGTGCAGGACGCTGACGCTGCGGGCGAAGGAGCGCATGAAGTCCATGTCGTGCTCGATGACGACGACGGTGTGGTCCTCGCTGACTCGCCGCAGCAGCTCGCCGGTGGCCTCTCGTTCGTCGTGGCTCATGCCGGCGACGGGTTCGTCCAGCAGCAGCAGCTTCACGTCCTGGACCAGCAGCATGCCGATCTCCAGCCACTGCTTCTGCCCGTGGGCGAGCACTCCGGCGGGGCGGTCCCGCAGGTCGGTGAGGCCGGTGGTCTCCAGCGCCTTGGTCACCGCCTCCGGTATGTCCTTGCGGCGCCGCAGCATCGTCCACACGCCCCGTCCGGCACCGGCCGCGATGTCGAGGTTCTGCAGGACCGTGAGCTCCTCGAAGACCGTGGCCGTCTGGAACGTACGGCCGATGCCCATGCGGGCGATCCGGTGCACGGGCTTGCCGATGAGTTCCTCGCCGCCGAAGCGGACCGATCCGGTGGACTTCACCAGGCCGGTGACCGCGTCGACGAGCGTGGTCTTGCCGGCGCCGTTGGGGCCGATGAGGAAGCGCAGGTCGCCGGGGCGGATGTCGAGGTCGACACCGTCGACGGCCTTGAAGCCGTCGAACGTCACCCGCAGGTCGCGGACGGTCAGTCCCTCGCCGCTCATACTGTTTCTCCAGTCGTACGAGTGCCGGTACCGGCACGGCGCTTGCGCAGGACGACGCCCAGGGAAGCGAGGCCGCCGGGCAGGAACCCGACCGCTACGACGAACAGCAGGCCCTGGAGGTACGTCCACGCGGCGGGAAAGGCGTCCGAGAGGGTGCTCTGCGCCCAGGCCACAGCGATCGCACCCAGCACCGCGCCCACCAGCGAGGCCCGCCCGCCGACGGCGGCGCCGATGACGAAGCCGATCGAGGGCACGATCCCGATCAGGGCCGGGGAGATGATCCCGACCGCCGGGACGAACAGGGCTCCCGCCAGTCCCGCCATGCCCGCGGCGATGACGTACGCGACGAGCTTGACGCTGGCCGGGTTGTAGCCGAGGAAACGGACGCGCTCCTCGGAGTCCCGTACGGCGATGAGGAGTTCGCCGTAACGGCTGACGAACAGCTGACGGGCGAGAGCCATCAGCAGCAGCAGGACGACGGCGATGATGAAGTACACCATCCGCTGGTTGACGGGGTCGTCGAGCGAGTAGCCGAAGAAGCCCTGCATGTCGGTGAGGCCGTTGGTGCCGCCGGTGGTGGCCTGCTGGCCGACGAGCCAGATGGCGAGAGCGGCGGCCAGTGCCTGACTCAGGATCGCGAAGTAGGCGCCCTTCACCCGGCGTTGGAAGACGAAGAAGCCGAGCAGCGCGGCGACCGCCATGGGCAGCAGGACGGTCATCGCGAGCGCGAAAGCCGGGTTGGCGAACGGCGCCCACCACCAGGGCAGGCCGTCGCCGGTGCCGTAGAGCTGCATGAAGTCGGGGAGTGTCTCACCGGTCGCGGCGGCGTCGGCGAGCTTGAGGTGCATGGCCATGGCGTAACCGCCGAGGCCGAAGAAGACGCCCTGGCCGAGCACCATGAGCCCGCCCCGGCCCCAGGCGAGGCTGACGCCGACCGCCACGATCGCGTAGCACAGGTACTTCGCGAGCAGGGAGAGGCGGAAGTCGGAGAGGGCGAGGGGGGCCGCACCGAGGAGGAGGACAGCGCCCAGCGCGAAGCCGGCGGGGACCCGGAAGCGTGCCAGCAGGGCTACGGGGGGTGCCGTGGAAGTGGTCGTTGTCGTCGTCATGCCAGGCTCCGGGTGCGCAGTGTGTACAGGCCCTGGGGTCGCCACTGCAGGAAGGCGACGATCGCCACGAGCACCATGACCTTCGCGACGCTGACGGTCGTCGAGTATTCGAGGACCGACTGCAGCACGCCGAGCGCGAAGGCCGTGATCACGCTGCCCTTGAGCTGTCCGATGCCGCCCACGACGACGACCAGGAAGGCGTCGACGATGTAGTTGGTGCCCATCGTCGGACCGATCGGGCCGACGAGCGTGAGCGCGACACCGGCCACGCCCGCGAGGCCCGAGCCGATGAAGAAGGTGATGCGGTCGACCTGGCCGGTGGCGATGCCGGACACCTCGGCGAGGTCGCGGTTCTGTACGACGGCCCGGATACGCCGGCCGAGCGGGGTGGTCCGCAGGATCACCGTGAGGGCGAGGACGCTCAGCAGGGCGAGGCCGAGGATGAACAGCCGGCTGTTGGCGAGGGTGATCCCGCCGCCCACCGAGATGTTGCCGGTGAGCAGATCCGGGGCGTGGGTCTGCACGTTGGGGGCGCCGAAGATGTCGCGGGCGAGCTGCTGGAGCATCAGGGAGACGCCCCAGGTGACCAGCAGGGTGTCCAGCGGCCGGGTGTAGAGGCGCCGGATGAGCAGCCACTCCAGGAGCACACCCATGGCGCCGGCGACGAGGAAGGCGACGGGCAGGGCGACGAGGAGGGAGGCACCCGCGCTGCTGATGGACTTCTGCAGGACGTACGTGGTGTAGGCGCCGGCCATGATGAACTCGCCGTGCGCCATGTTGATCACGCCCATCTGACCGAAGGTCAGGGTCAGGCCGAGCGCGATCAGCAGGAGCACGGCACCGATACTGATGCCGGTGAAGGACTGGTTGAGGATGACCGTCATGAAGCGGCTCCGGGTCGGGGACGGGCGTGCGGGCGCGGGGCGGACCCGGCCTGTGCGGAGGCCGGGTCGCGCCACGGGAGGAGCCGGAGGTCAGGACAGGCCGGAGGCCCAGTCGTAGCCCTTGAGGTACGGGTCCGGCTTGATCGGGCTGCCCGAGTTCCACACCTCGGTGATGAGTCCGTCCGCGCCGACCTTGCCTATCCGGGCCGTCTTGTAGACGTGCTGGGTGGCACCGTCGACGGTGACCTTGCCCTCGGGGGCGTCGAGCTCGATGCCGTCCGAGGCGCTCTTCACCTTCGCCACGTCGAACGAGCCCGCCTTCTCGACCATCGCCTTCCACAGGTAGACGGAGATGTAGGCGGCCTCCATCGGGTCGGAGGTCGGCTTGTCCTTGCCGTACTCGGCCTGGTAGGCCGCCACGAACTTGGTGTTCGCGGCACCCGGCGTGGTCTCGTAGTAGTTCCACGCGGTGAGCTGGCCCTCCAGGTACTGGGTACCGATGCTCTTCACCTCCTCCTCGGCGATGGAGACGGACAGCACCGGCATGCTCTTCGCGGTCAGTCCGGAGGACTTGTACTCCTTGAAGAACGCCACGTTGCTGTCACCGTTGAGGGTGTTGAACACCGCGTCCGCGCCGGAGTCCTTGACCTTGTTGACGATCGTGCCGAACTCCGTGGAGCCGAGCGGCGCGTAGTCCTCACCGACCACCGTCATGCCCTTGGCCTTCACATACGCCTTGATGATCTTGTTGGCGGTGCGCGGGAAGACGTAGTCGCTGCCGACCAGGTACAGCTTGGTCAGGCCCTGCTTCTTCAGGTAGTCCAGGGCCGGGACGATCTGCTGGTTGGTGGTCGCGCCGGTGTAGAAGATGTACGGCGACTGCTCAAGTCCCTCGTACTGCACGGGGTAGAAGAGCAGCGACTTGTACCGCTCGAACACCGGCTTGACCGCCTTGCGGCTGGACGAGGTCCAGCAGCCGAAGGTCGCCACGACCTTGTCGTCCTTGATCAGCGCCTCCGCCTTCTCCGCGAAGGTCGGCCAGTCCGAGGCACCGTCCTGACTGATGGGGGCCAGCTTCTTGCCCAGCACCCCACCGGCCGCGTTGATCTCCTTGACGGCCAGCAGCAGCGAGTTGTGGACGGTGACCTCACTGATCGCCATCGTGCCGGACAGCGAGTTGAGCAGACCGACCTTGACCGTGCTGCCGGAGGTGTCGGCCTTGGCGGCGGAGTCCGACGACGTGCCGCTGCCGGTCTTCGCGCCACAGGCGCTGAGGGCGGCGGACGCGCCGGCCACCGAGATACCGGCCAACAGGCCACGTCTGCTGATGCTGAGCCCGGACATTCAAAACCTCCATGCCCCGGAAGGGGCGGTGCGAAGAGAGCGGAAAAACCTGGGGAGGGAATCGACGGAGCACGCTTCAGAAACGGCGGCTTTGGCGCGCGGATCCCCCAGCCCTATCGGGGTGCCGTCCGGGCTGGTCGCTGAAGTGCGTCCACAGCCTGCGGCGGAACTGTTTCCGCTGCGTTTCGACGTAATTGAGGAACAGTTTCCAGTGGAAGTAAAAATGCGGTCACAGAGAAAGGGATGTGGCCAATGATGCGCGACAGACGGCATCTCACCGACGGCAAATCAACGCTTCCCACAGAAAGGATCTTCTTTCCCCATTCCGCTTGTCAGGCGTGAGGGGCTCGACGGTAGGCTCCGTTCACCCCCTCAGCGGGGACCAGGGCTTCGAGCGGAGGAGCGCGATGGCAAGGCGGCCCCAGGAACTACTCCATCTGCTGACACGGGCCGAACGTCTCTCCGTGCGCCGAGTGCAGTCCGTACTGGACGAGTTCGACTGCTCGGTGGAGGCATGGCGGGTCCTCGACCTGCTCTCCGACGGGCAGGGCCACAACATGACGGCCCTCGCCGAACACGCCTTCCTGCCGGCGCCGAGCCTCACCAAACTGATCGACCAACTCGTCGACCAGAATCTGGTCTTCCGCCGTGTCGATCCCGCCGACCGGCGCCGTGTCCTGGCCTGCCTCACACCCCGGGGCACGCAACGCTGGCAGCAACTGGTCCGCGAAGTACGGACCGACTGGACGGAGCTGGAACCCCTGTTCGCGGATGAGGCCGGAGAGCGGCTGGACACCCTCCTGGACCGGCTGGCCGAAGCGCTGGAGGGTGGCCGGATCACAACAGGTCGTGGGGAGGGCGCAGTTGGGAAAGGACGTTGAAGTCGAGCCCGTCCGCCTCCGCCAGGTAGATGCGCTGGCGCACATGCCGGCCGTCCAGACTCAGCAGGCCGCGCGGGCCCTCGTAGGAGACGGTGCCGGCCGCCGCCCCGATGGCGGACACGTCCACGGTGCGCGCCCGTTCGATGAGCGCGGCCAGCAGCAGGACACCCTCGTAGCAGGACTCGCCGAGACTGCCCGGGGTCGGGGCGGTCACCCCGAAGCGGTCGGCGTACTGGCCATGGAAGTCCATGGTGTTCTGGTCGGCCAGTGAGGCGAAGAACCCGGCCGTGCTGTACGCCGTTCCGGGATCGGCGGCGTCGATGTGGGTCTCGGAGATGCCGGAGGACACGGTCGGCTGGCTGGAAGCCCTCGGGTGGGCGGCGGAGACATTCACCCTGCGTGAGCGCGCTGAGGCCTACGGGCGTCCGGTACTCACCCCGGCGCAGTATGACGAGGGCGCCGGCGGACTGGTTTCGGCGGTGCGGGCGGCGCATTGAGCATGGCAGCGGGCGAAGGAGCACCGGGCGCCCGCATCGGCGGAGGATGTGGCCGCACACACAGCCGGACGCGGTGTCGGCCCTCGGGAGCGGCTGGCCGAGATGCGGCTGGCCGCGCACTACGGGGCGTCACGGACTCCCGTACGTGAGGCACTTGCCCGGCTGGTGGCCGACGAACTGATCGAGGTGGAGAAGACCATCACCGAGCACATCGAGATCATGGAGTTCGTCCGCGACGGACGGCTCGACGAGGGCTACCGCCAGCCCTATGAGCGGCCCCGACCTGGCCGCCTGCGCCACCCACGAAGCGGTCGTCCGCTCACTGTGCCTGAGCACCGACAACGTCGGCGACCACGTGCTGCCCGCGCGGCCGTCGGCCGTCTGAAACGTCCGAACCATGCGAACCATCTGAAACGTCTGAAACGTCTGAATCCGGACGTCTGGCGGCGAGTTGACCTCACCGCCCGGCGTTCCCTCCCCGAGGCGCACGGTGTCTCCGATACCGTCCTGGCCCATGGCGATTGGCGACGGTGTGCCGGAGAAGGTGGCGTGGGTCCTCGTTCGGGACGGGCGGGTGTTGGTGACGCGTAGTCACGGCAGGGATCGCTTCTACTTCCCGGGCGGTCATCGGGAGCCCGGCGAGTCCGACAGCGAGACCCTGGTGCGGGAGATCGACGAGGAGCTGCGGGCGACGATCGACCCCGGTTCGATGGTGCACGTAGGGACTTTCGAGATCCGCGAGGGGCATCCGGAGCACGGCCCCTTCCGGATGATCTGTTACGCCGCCGATCACCGCGGTGAGCTGACCCCGGCGCGGGAGATCGCCGAGAAGGCGTGGCTCCGCTACGCCGATCGGGGCCGGGTCTCGGCCGTCGACGCGATGGTCTTCGACGCCCTTCACGAAGCCGGGCGGCTCCCCTGATCCCATGATCTGGCGGTCAGTGCGTGGCGCGGGGAGCCGGGGTCGTGGGGAGGTCTTCCGGGAGGAGCATGCGGAGGTCGTCCAGGCCGGGGGCCGGGAGGGCGCCTATGCGGCCCGCCTGGCGGGTCATCATCGTCTCCAGGATCTGGCGGGCCGTACGGGCGTTGCCGAAGGAGCGGTCCCGGGGGAGGGAGTCGACGTAGGCGCGGAGGTCGGTGAGGGCTTCGGGGGTGCAGTCGTAGCCGTAGCCGGTGGCGGTCCGGGCGAGGATGTCGAGGAGTTCGTCGGTGGTGTAGTTCTCGAACTCCACGGTCCGGGAGAAGCGGGAGGCCAGGCCCGGGTTGGAGGCGAGGAAGCGGCCCATCTCGTGCGTGTAGCCGGCGGCGATGACGACGACCTCGTCCCGGTGGTCCTCCATCAGCTTCAGCAAGGTGTCGACCGCCTCCCGGCCGAAGTCGGAGGTCGCTCCCTCGGGCGTGAGCGTGTACGCCTCGTCGATGAACAGCACACCGCCCATCGCCTGTTCGAACGCGTCCTTGGTGAGCTGCGCCGTGTGGCCCACGTAGCGGCCCACCAGGTCGGCGCGGGCCACCTCGACGAGCTGACCCTTGGGCAGGACGCCGAGGGAGCGCAGCAGGTCCGCGTAGAGGCGGGCGACGGTGGTCTTGCCGGTGCCGGGCGGGCCCGAGAAGATCAGGTGCTGGCTGATCTTCGGGGTGGGCAGGCCGGCCGCCTGCCGTTGCCGGGTGGCGGTGAGGAGGTTGACCAGGGCTGTCACCTCGTTCTTGACCGCGCTCAGGCCGACCATGGCGTGCAGTTCGGCGAGCAGTTCCTCGGAGCCGGGGGCGCCGTCGGCCTTGGCGGCGGAGGTGTCGGCGACGTCCTCGGGCAGCAGCAGGGTCAGGTCGCTCTCAGCGGGGTTGGCCATGGTGCTGAGGCGGTGCGCCTGACGGTCGACCATCTCCTCGAACACCTTGCGGGCGGCGCGGCCGTTGCCGAACGTGGCGTCTCTCGGCATCCGCTCGTAGTGCCGGGCGAGCGCGTCCAGGGTGCCGGGGTCCAGCTCGTAGCGGTGGCCCGCGCACATGTTCTCGGTGATCGTCACCAGCTCCTCGACAGAGTAGTTGGCGAACTCCACGGTCCGGGTGAAGCGGGAGGCGAGGCCCGGGTTGGAGCTGAGGAACGCGCCCATCTCGTCGGTGTAGCCGGCGGCGATGACGACGACCTCGTCCCGGTGGTCCTCCATCAGCTTCAGCAGGGTGTCGACCGCCTCCCGCCCGAAGTCGGCGCCGGAGCCCTTGCTGTCGGACAGGAGGGTGTACGCCTCGTCGACGAACAGCACACCGCCGAGGGCGTCGTTGAACGCCTCCATGGTCTTGATCGCCGTACCGCCGATGACCTGGGCGACGAGGTCGGCGCGGGAGACCTCGACGAGGTGTCCGGAGCGCAGCACGCCCAGTTCCGCGAGGATGCCGCCGTAGAGGCGGGCCACGGTGGTCTTGCCGGTGCCGGGCGGGCCGGAGAAGACGAGGTGGCGGCTCATCGGCGGGACGGGCATGCCGAGTTGGGCGCGGCGCTGGGAGAGCTGGTTGAGGTTGACGAGGGTCCGTACCTGGTGTTTGACGTCGGCGAGGCCGACCAGGGACTCCAGTTCGGCCAGCGGGCCCTGGGGGGTCTGGGCCTGTTCGCCGCCCGTCGAGGCCGCCGCGGCGTCGTGGGGAAGCGTGTCGCCCCAGGCGTCCGGTGCGGCGTTGCCGGCGCTGTTCAGGTCCTCCACGGTGAGCTTGTCACCGGCGCGGGTCTGCTTGAGGCCCGCGCCGCGGTTGTCGCGTACGGTGCAGCCGGTCACGGTGACCGGCTCGGAGCTGTCGATCCGGATGCCGTCGCCGACACCGCCGGTGATCTGGCAGCCGGTGAGGGCGGCCCGGCCGCCGTTCGACACCAGTACGCCGTGGGCGCCGCAGTCCGTGATGTGGGTGCGCAGGACGCTCAGTTCACCGCCGGTCTCGACGACGAGGCCGGACGCGCGGCCGGACTGCACCGAACAGTCGCGGAGGGTGCCCATGCCCGCCGCGCCCACGGAGACGGTGGCGTCGGCGGCTTCGCGCATGACCGTGTCGCGTACCTCGGGCCTGCCGCCGGAGGCGATGCGCAGTGCGGCGCCGCCCGCGCGGTCGATCTCGCAGTGCTCCAGGCGTCCGCGCCCGTCCTCGACGACCTCGATGCCGTGGCCGCCGGGGTCGCTGATCCGGGCGCGGAGCACCAGCGGGTTGGCGCCGGCCCGGATCCGGATGCCGACGGCGGTCGCGTCCGAGACCACCAGCCCGTCGAACTCCGGCGACGACTCGTCCTCCAGCAGTACGGCGCAGTTCTTGTCGGCGCAGTCGCGCACCGCCGTGCCGGTGAAGGTGGGTGAGCTGGAGCCGATCACCCGGATCGCGGGCGCGGCGGCGTGGTCGAACTCGCAGTCCCGGAAGGTGCCCCGGGAGCGTTCGGTGACGGCGAGTCCGCTGCCCTTGGTGCGGGCGGTGCGGCAGCGCACCAGTTCGGGGTCGGCGCTGTCGGCGAGCATGATGCCGGGGCCGGCGGTGTCGAGGACGGTGACCTGCTCCAGGACCGGGCGGGAGCTGCTGGTGACGTAGACGCCGACCGAGGTGTCGTGCACGGTGGTGCGCACGATGCGGGTGGCGCTGCTGCCCTCGAGGGCGATGGCCGGCTTGTCGGTGGCGGAGATGTCGCAGTCCTCCACCAGGCCCTGTGCGGTGCCGCTGGCCAGGACGCCGTTGGCGCGGGCGTCCCGCAGCCGGCAGTCCCGTACGGTCGTACGGGCGTCCTCGCCGATGACGACCGAGGACGTGCCGGTGTTCTCGATGAGGCAGCCCTCGATGACGCTGCCGGTGGACGCCGCGTCCACGACTCCGGCGCCCTTGGGGTTGCTGACCCGGCAGTCGCGCATGGCCAGGGAGCCGGATTCGCGGGCCAGTACGGCGGTCCAGCCCGAGCCGACGACCACGCAGCCGTCCATGGCGGCCTGGCCGCGCGGCGCGTCGACCACCGGCAGGTCCTCGGTGCCGCCGCGCAGCGTCAGGTCGGTGAGCATCACGGCGTCGGCGACCAGGACGACGGCGGAGCCCCGGCGCGGGCAGATCTCGACGCTGCCCGGTTCGCCGTCGGCGACGATCGTGACGCGGGTCCTGACGGTGAGGTTCTCGGCGTAGCGGCCGGGCTGGACCCTGATCACCGCTCCGGTGCGGGCCTTCTCCAGGGCTTCACCGATCGTCCGGAAGCTGTCCGGTTGGTCCGAGCTGACCCTGAGCAACTGCCGTGACACGCGTCGATCCTCCTCGTTGTGGTGCCGCCGCCGCGCGACTTCCCTTCCGGGTACGGGTCGCCGGGTTCGGGTCGTACGGGCGTGCGCACGCGGTGAAGGCTACGGGACCTGGCCCGTCATCTTCCAGGAGCGGCAGGGGAGTTCACGTATCGACCCCGTACGCTTC
>Ga0136846_1228193_pt1 | contig 21743 bp, 23 predicted proteins | sample HopSoiMetagenom2_FD_96841 | JGI IMG/M metagenome (GOLD analysis project Ga0136846, IMG submission 96841) | Grasslands soil microbial communities from Hopland, California, USA - 2 Assembly 2016 (version 4) | ecosystem: Environmental > Terrestrial > Soil > Grasslands | place: USA: Hopland... | reverse complement strand
TCGCGTCGAGGGCTCGACACTCACCGACACGATCATCGGCTCGAAGTGCACGATCAAGCACTCGACGCTGCACAACTCGCTGATCGGAGACGAGGTGGTCGTCGAGGGACTCCGGGGCGAGGTGACCCTGTCGGATCATGCCGAGGTTCGAGGCGACCGGTAACGACCACCCAGACCCAAGGGCGGGCGCTGGGGTCAGATACCAAAGGTGTCTGACCCCTCTGTCGTAGGGCGCCGGCCCCACGTCTCGGGCCATGTCGATTCGGCGCGGCGCCGTTCGTCGCCCTCATGAATCCCTTTCTGGAGACTCGACGATGCGATTCATGATCATTCGGAAGGCAGACCCACAAACCGAGGCCGGCATGATGCCCTCGGCGGAGCTGGTCGACGCCATGCAGTCGTACAACGAGGCGATGGTACGCGCGGGCGTCATGCTGGCAGGTGACGGACTGCGACCGTCGCGCGACGGCGCGCGGGTGAAGTTCCATCGCGGCAAGCCGACGATCATCGACGGGCCATTCGCCGAGTCGAAGGAGCTCGTGGCGGGCTACTCGATCATTCAGGTTGGCTCGAAGGAGGAGGCGCTCGAGTGGCTCCGGAAGTGGCCAGTCCTCGACGGCGATGGCGAGGTGGAGCTGGAGCTGCGCCAGCTCTACGAGGCGGAGGATTTCGGGGCTGGTCCGGCGTGGCGGCACGAGGAGCTGCTGCGCGAGGTGCGCGACCGGTGAGCGCGCCGTGTCCCGCGCTCGGCTTCATCGTCGATCTGGAGCCGTCCGCGGGGCTCTCGGCCGATCGCCTGGCGACCCTCCGTGCGGAGTGGGCCGCCTTCCTCGATGCACGCGGCCTGGTGGGGCGGGAGCAGCGCGCCGGCACGCAGCTCCGGTTCGAGGTCGAGAGCGAAGCCGCACAGGCGACGCAGAACGATCGCGCTGCAGTGGCGAACTGGCTCTCGACGCGCACCGAGCTCACTGGCTGCCGGGTCGGCGACATTCACGATCTCCGCCCCGATTCATGACTCACCAAGGCCGTGGTTGACAGGCCGAGTGCGATCGTGTATTTAACCAATGCGCTATTTAACGTAGAGGTTAACTCAGGTGCCCGACCGTCTCAGCGCCACGCTCTCCGCCCTCGCCGATCCGACGCGTCGCGCCATCCTCGCGCGGCTCGCCACGGGGGCGGCGACCGTCAACCAGCTCGCCGAGCCGTTCGACATCAGCCTCCCCGCGATCTCGCGGCACCTCAAGGTGCTCCAGAAGGCAGGCCTCATCTCGCAGGGACGCGAGGCGCAGTGGAGGCCGTGCCGAATCACCCCCGCCCCCCTCGCGGAGGTCGCGGACTTCGTCGAGGAGTACCGCGAGCTGTGGGAGCGGCGGCTGGATCGGCTGGAGGACTACCTGAGCAGCCTCCAAGGGAAGAAGAAGCCACGCCGCACTCGGCGCCGCTGAGGCATCGGTGCCAGGCACCTGCACCGACATCATCACAAGGGAGAGAAGCAATGCAGACGACGACCAGCCCTTCCAGCACCTCGAGCACCGCCGATCGCGAGATCGTGACGAGGCGCCTCATCGACGCGCCGCGTGAGCTCGTCTACGAAGCGTTCACGGATCCGAAGCACGTGGGTCACTGGTTCGGACCAGAGGGCTTCGTTACCACGACGCGCTCCATGGACGTGCGCCCAGGTGGGAAGTGGATCTTCGTCATGCGCGGTCCAGACGGCACGGACTGGCCGAACGTGGTCACCTATCAGGAGGTGACGCCCCCTTCGCGGCTGCGCTACGTGCACGGCCACGACGAGGAACCGGACATGTTCAGCGTCGTCGTCACCTTCGACGACGAGGGCGGGAAGACGGCGCTGACGATGCGCGCCGTGTTCAAGACGGCCGCAGCCCGCGAGTTCGTCGCGCGGGAGCGGGGCGCCGTCGAGGGCGCCGAGCAGACGGTCGCACGCCTGGACGCCTACGTGCTGACCTTGCGGGGGCGCGCGGCCGAGGAGCGGTGAGATTGACGGCGGCGGAAGCTGCCATGGCTGGGCTCATTTGAAGAATCCTTGCCCTCCGTGTCGATTTCAGCGCTCTTCGTTCGACGCCAATGTAGAGCGAGGGATTGGCACCGGCCGAGTGGCCAGGACGCCCGCTCCGAACCCCGACCGAGAGGAGACCGGACGATGCAATTCATGATGATCGTGAAGGCGACTGCCGAGAGTGAAGCGGGCGTGATGCCGAAAGCGGAGCAGATCCTCGAGATGCAGAAGTACAACGAAGGGCTGGTGAAGGCCGGCGTCCTGCTCGCGGGCGAGGGGGTCCACTCCAGCGCCAAGGGAGCGCGCGTCTACTTCGACGGTGACAAGAAGACGGTCGTGGACGGGCCGTTCACCGAGACGAAGGAGCTCATCGCGGGATTCTGGATGATCCAGGCGAAGTCGCTCGAGGAAGCCGTCGAGTGGGCGAAGCGGGCGCCCAACCCCAGCTCCGGCGGCAAGACGAACATCGAAATCCGCCAGGTGATCACGATGGAGGACCTCGGGGAGGCCGCCACGCCCGAAGTTCGCGAGGGACTCGACAAGATCCACGAGATGGCGAGGGCGCAGGGCCACAACGTCTGACCTTCTCGTCCCTCGCGTGTCGACGCCCCGCGGTCACAGTGACCGCGGGGCGTCGTTGCATCCGCGCACCTCATGTCGATCTGGCGCACCCTCGATCGACGCCTGTGCATGAGACGAGTCCTTGCATCGCCCGGCGCGCACCATCTGATTGGTAGCCGTGACGGTCACGGACATCAATCGCGTCATCGAGGCGGTCTGGCGGATGGAGTCGGCGAAGCTGATCGCCGGACTCGCTCGCATCGTGCACGACGTCGGCCTCGCCGAGGACCTGGCGCAGGATGCGCTCCTCGCGGCGCTGGAGCGCTGGCCATCCACCGGAGTGCCCGACAATCCTGGCGCCTGGCTGATGGCGACGGCGAAGCATCGCTCGATCGACCAACTTCGGCGGCGCGCCATGCTCGAGCGCAAGCACGAGCAGCTCGGCCACGAATTGGAATCGTTGCAGGAGTCGCAGGTGCCTGATCTCGACGCCGCGATCGACGATCACGTCGGCGACGACCTGCTCCGGTTGATGTTCACCGCCTGCCATCCGGTGATCTCTACGGAAGCGCGTGTCGCGCTGACGCTTCGGCTGCTCGGCGGACTGACGACGGACGAGATTGCGCGTGCCTTCCTCGTCCCCGAGCCGACGATGGCGCAGCGCATCGTGCGGGCGAAGCGCACCCTCTCCGACGCCAAGGTCCCGTTCGAGGTGCCACGCGGCGCGGAGTTCCACTCGCGGCTCGAGTCGGTGCTGCAGGCGATCTACCTCGTGTTCAACGAGGGCTACTCGGCGACGGCAGGTGAGGAACTGCTGCGCCCGGCGCTCTGTGAGGACGCGTTGCGCCTCGGGCGCATCCTCGCCGAGCTGGTGCCGGCCGAGGCGGAGGTGCATGGGCTCGTCGCATTGATGGAGATTCAGGCCTCGCGCTCGAATGCGCGCGTGGGTGCGAAGGGCGAACCGATCCTCCTGCTGGATCAGAACCGCGGACGATGGGACCAGCTCCTGATCGGACGCGGTCTGGCCGCGCTGGCGCGTGCCGAGTCGCTCGGCGCCTCGCGTGGCCCCTATACACTGCAGGCGGCGATCGCGGCCTGCCACGCGCGGGCGCGCACGGCGGCCGAGACGGACTGGCATCGCATCGCCGAGCTGTATCGCGAGCTGTCCGAGCTCACGCGATCGCCGATCGTCGAGTTGAATCGGGCGGTCGCCGTCTCGATGGCGTTCGGGCCGGCGCTCGGCCTCGACCTGCTGGATTCGCTGCGCGAGGAGCCGTCGCTGCGGAGCTACCACCTGTTGCCCGCGGTACGTGCGGACCTGCTGATCAAGTTGGGCCGCCCGACGGAGGCGCGCTCCGAGCTGGAGCGCGCTGCGTCGCTCACGCGAAACGAACGGGAGCGCGCGCTGTTGATGGAGCGCGCCGACGGGCTGGGCGCGTAGCGGTCGTCGCTAGCGCACCGAGGGAATCTTGTCGAACGGCACGTTGTTGATGCCGTACGCGCGCCAGCTGTCGTGGTCGAAGTGCCACCACTCGTGCGCATTCACCTTGAATCCTTCCGCCTCCATGACCCGGCGGAGCAGCGCGCGGTGCCAGCGTTGGCGCGATGTTCCGCCGGGATAGTCGGCGTACGCGCGCTCGGTGCTCTCGTCGTACGTGCTCGGCATCTCGACCGGCCGTCCCGTTGCGAGCTCGTACAGGCTGAGATCGACGGCGGCACCGCGGTTGTGTCGCGAGCCCTGCGCCGGATCGGCGACGAGCCAGCGCGTGTCCACCGGGGTCGCATCCCAGAACATCTTCGTCACGTACCATGGGCGGTACGCATCGTGGATGAGCAGACCGTACCCGAGCGGGTGGAGCGCGCGGTTCGCGCGCACGACTGCTTCGGCCGCGGGGCGCTGCATGAAGGCGCGGGCTTCGTCGTAGAAGCGCGTGCCGAGGAAGTTGTTCGTCGTCGCGTAGCGAATCTCGAGGTGGATCGTCGAATCGAGCTTCACGAGCTCGACGAGATCGTTCGCCTTGAACGGGCCGGCTTCGGCCGGAGGCGACGCGGCCAACGCCTCGGTGCGCAGCTCCTCGACCGGCCGTACCGGTGTGACGCGCAGCTGGTTGGTGCCGGCGCGCGGCTCGATCTCGTTGCGTGCGAGGCGCGCGCTTCCGAGGAGCAGTGCAGTGCCGTGGCCCGCCGCATCGCGCTCGAAGTCCGCCCGTTCGCCGCCGGGATCGGTGACGAACCGTGCGTCGCCGCGCTCGACGAGCCGGGTGACGTGGAGCGCGCTGTCGACGAGCTGCAGATGCCCGTCCTGCTCGGCGACGATGCGGAAGAGCGGCCCGTCGCCGTACTCGCCGAGGAGTCCGAGCCAGCGCGCCGGCGGCGGCGCGGGTGCGCGGCTGCTCGATCCCGACAGCGACACGCCCGGGGCACTCGCCGGAACCGTCGTTGCCGGGCGGCTGGTCGCGGAGGCACGGGCACAGCCTGAGAGGTCCGCCGCGAGCAGAAGGCAGGCGACGAGGGCATGCCCTCTGCGCAATCGTGGGTAGGGCATTCGGAGAGCGTGACTTTGCCGGTTCAATTCAAGACGTCGGGCTGTCTCTTCAGCATCATCGCATCGATCGTTCTCACGATCGTGCTCAATCTTCTGCTGCGTTCCTGTTCGTGACGGAGTAGGCCGCCGCTGGACGGCGGACGTCACACGCCAACGGCAAGCTCCGCCGCCGACACCACCACGGTGAGAGCGCGTGCGACGCCGAGTGTGCCGTCGGTGTTGTCGAACCACTCGCTGGCCGTGTGCACGCCACCACCGCGACCGCCGGCGCCGATCGCGATCGCCGGCACGCCGAGACTGATCGGAACGTTCGCGTCGGTGGACGCGGTCGCCAGCTCGGGCGAGCGGCCGATGGCGCGCGTCGCATCGGCGGCAGCGCGAACGAGCGGATGGTCGGGAGGCAACTCCCCACAAGGGCGATCGCCGATCGTGGAGATCGCGTAATCGAGCAGCGGCATCCCCGACGCGCGCCGCGCGTTCTCCTCACGCACCGCGGCGCGCACGGCCTGCTCGATGTCGCTCGCGCAGCTGGCGAGCGCGTCGGTCGAGGAGGAGCGGACGTCGATCTCGAGCCAGGCATCGGTCGGGATGGCGTTCACGCTGATCCCGCCGCCGATGCGCGACACGGAGAGCGTGGTGCGCGGCACGTGCGGCAGGGGCAGCGCCGCGAGCTTCGCCGTCGCGGCACCCGCGGCATGTACCGGATTCGGCGTGCCATAGGCGGACCAGCTGTGTCCACCGCTTCCCTGAAAGGTGACGCGAAAGCGGCGCGCGCCGAGCGCGCGATGGACGATGCGATCGTCGCCGGCGCCGTCGAGCGCGATGCACGCCGCCGGCGCAGCGTCGAGGCGGGCGAAGAGATGTTTCACGCCGCGCAGGTCGCCGGCGCCTTCCTCGCCGACAGTGGCGGCGAAGATGACCGGGCGATGCGTGCGCACGCGGGCGCCGTCGATGGCCTCCGCGAGCGCGAGCATCGCGGCGAGCCCGCGCGAATTGTCGACGATCCCCGGACCGGCGAGCTGGACGCCGTCACGCGCCACGCCGACCGGCGTACCTTCGGGAAACACGGTATCGAGATGCGCGCAGACGAGCACCGGCGCCTGATCGCTCGTGCCACGCCGCGCGCCGATGACATTGCCGACGTCGTCGGTACGGACGTCCTCCAGCCCGAGGGCGCGGAAGCGCGCCGCGACGCACTCACCACGGGCATGCTCGGCGCCCGTGGGCGCCGGGATCTCGGAGAGCACGATCTGCGTGTCGACCACGCGGTCGTCCGCCGCGGCGAGCCGCGCGCGCGCCGGCGCAAGGCGAGCGAACAGGTCGGCCATCATGGCGGAAGAGGTCACTTCGCGGGCGCTCATGCGCTATCTATCGCCTGTTGCCGCCCCACGGCGCAAGGTGCCTCGCGCTGTATGCAATGCGATGCCATCGCGCGCGTCGACGAGCGGCCTCGGCGGACCATCACGACTTCATTTCCATGCCTGCTACCGATCGGCCGAAGCTGGGACGCAACGTCATTGCGCTGAGCGTGGTGAGCTTTCTGACGGACGTCTCGAGCGAGATGATCTATCCGCTCCTCCCGGCGTTCCTCTCCACCGTGCTCGGGGCCAATGCGAGCTTCATCGGCGCCATCGAGGGGGCGGCGGAGACGACGGCGGCGCTGCTCAAGCTGGCGAGCGGCTGGTGGTCGGACCGCGTGCAGAAGCGCAAGCCGCTCGTCGTGCTGGGCTACGTCATCGCCTCCGCGATGCGCCCGCTCGTCGCGATCGCGACGAGTGCCACGCAGGTGCTCGGCATCCGCGTGGCCGACCGGGTTGGAAAGGGAATCCGCAACGCCCCGCGCGATGCGCTGATCGCCGAGTCGGTGGATCCGAGCATCCGCGGCCGCGCGTTCGGCTTTCACCGGGCGGCGGACAACGCGGGCGGCGTTCTGGGTCCGTTGATCGCGTTCGCGGTGCTGACCTGGAGGATCGCCGGGCTGCGCACGGTGTTCCTGCTCGCGGCGATCCCCGGCGCGCTCGCCGTGCTCGTCGTCGTGTTCGGCGTGCGGGACATTCCCCGCGAAGTGGTGGGGCCGGCGAAGCCCGGCCTCGACCTCTCGGTCCCACTCGGCGCGCGATTCTGGCGCGTGCTCACCGTGATCTTCGTCTTCACGCTCGGCAACTCCACCGACGCCTTCCTGTTGCTGCGCGCGAACCAGCTCGGCGTACCGGTGGCGCTGGCGCCCATCCTCTGGGCCGCGCTGCATCTCGTGAAGACGGCGTCGAACACACCAGGCGGCGCGCTCTCCGACCGGATCGGACGCCAGAAGACGCTCATCGCCGGATGGACGCTCTACGCGGCAGTGTATCTCGGATTCGGTCTCGCGCACACTCCCTGGCAGGCGTGGGCGTTGTTCGGTGTGTACGGTCTCTTCTTCGGCCTCACCGAAGGTGCGGAGCGCGCCCTGATGGCGGATCTCGTTCCACCGGAGCGGCGCGGGACGGCGTATGGGTGGTACAACCTCGCGATCGGACTGGGGGCGCTCCCCGCGTCACTGCTGTTCGGCTTCGTGTGGGATCGCTACGGACCGACGACGGCGTTCCTGATGGGTGCGACGTTCGCGCTCGTCGCAGCGGTCGGGCTGCTCGTCGCGACGGCCGCCGGTCAGCAGCAGCGGCTGCCGGGCCGGTCGTAGCGGCGAACGAGGGCGTCGCGCGCGAACGCCTCGCGGGACAGGGGCGTAATCTCGGGATGACGCGCGGCGAGATGCGTGAGGTAGCCCTCGTAGTCCGGTGCGCCGATGATGCGCCGGAACACAGCGCCGATGCTCGCGATGCGCGCGACGAGAGAGCGCGAAAAAGAGCGCATCTCAGTCGCCCGCGACGGCGGCGCGTCGCTCGAACGGGACTTCGGTCGAGCGAGGGGCTTTCGCGCCGCTGATCACGGCGAACCATTCACGCGCGCTGTCGGCGAGGACGACGACGAACGAGAGCGCGAAGAAAGCCGTGACGCCGGCGTCGAGATAGTCGTTGGCGACCATCCGTGCGAGGTCGCCGGCGCTCTTCACACCCGCCGGCAGTGTGCCCGCAGCGCGTGCCGCCTGCAGCATGTGCGCATGCGCGATGAATCCGAGTCGCGGCTGCGCGGAGAAGATCTTCGCGAGGCAGGCCGACATCGTGACGAGGGTGAGCCATGCGAGGGGGAGCAGCGTGGCCCAGGCATGACGCGCCTTCCCCATCTTCACGATGATCGTCGTGCCGACGCAGAGCGCGACCGCGGCGAGGAGCTGATTGGAGATGCCGAACAGCGGCCACAGCGTGTTCACGCCGCCGAGCGGGTCGATCACGCCCTGCCAGAGAAAGTGTCCCCACATCGCGACGATGACGGCACTCGAGAGAAAGACCGCCGGCATCCATCCGGTGCGCCCGAATGGCTCCCATAGATGACGGCCCAGGTCCTGGACCATGAAGCGGCCGACGCGCGTGCCCGCGTCGAGGGTGGTCAGGATGAACAGCGCCTCGAACATCAGCGCGAAGTGATACCAGAGCGCCATCGCGGCGCTCCCGCCGAGCGAATGCGAGAACAGGTGCGCCATGCCGACGGCAAGGCTCGGCGCGCCGCCCGTGCGCGAGAGGAGCGACGTCTCGCCCACCTGCTTCGCCAGCTGCTCGAGCTCGGCCGGCGTGACGACGAACCCCCACTTCGCGACCGCTTCGGCCGCGGTCTGCACCGTGGGGCCGAGCGCGGCGGCCGGCGCGTTGATGGCGAAGTAGACGCCTGGTGTGAGTGCGCAGGCGGCGATGAGTGCCATCACGGCGACGAACGATTCCATGAGCATCGCGCCGTAGCCGATGAAGCGCGCATCGCGCTCGCGCTCGAGCAGCTTGGGCGTCGTGCCGGAGGCGATGAGCGCGTGGAAGCCGCTGATCGAGCCGCAGGCGATCGTGATGAAGGCGAATGGGAAGAGCGCACCGGCGAAGATCGGTCCGGTGCCGTCGGTGAACTGCGTGAGCGCCGGCATCTGGAGGGGTGGCAACGCGACCAGGATGCCGATCGCGAGCGCGACGACGACGCCGATCTTCACGAACGCCGACAGGTAGTCGCGCGGAGCGAGCAGCAGCCACACCGGGATGACGGATGCCGCGAATCCGTAGGCCATCACGAGGAGCGCGAGCGTCTTGCCGCTCAGCGTGAAGGTCGCGGCCAGCGCCGGCTGCTCGGCAACCCAGCGTCCCGCGTACAGCGCGACGACGAGCAGGACGATGCCGATCCCCGTCGCCTCGAGCACGCGTCCGGGGCGCAGCCAGCGCATGTAGACACCCATCAGCATGGCGATCGGAATCGTCAGCCCGATCGTCACGGTGCCCCAGGGGCTCGACTTGAGCGCGTTCACCACGACCAGCGCGAGCACGGCGATCAACACGATCATGATGCCGAGCACGGCGACGAGGGCGGTGAATCCAGCGACCGGCCCGATCTCCTCCTTGGCCATCTGCCCCAGCGACTTGCCGTCGCGACGGATCGAAGCACACAGGATGACCATGTCCTGCACCGCACCACCGAGCACGACACCGACGACGATCCAGAGCACGCCGGGGAGATAGCCGAACTGGGCGGCGAGCGTCGGCCCGACGAGCGGGCCCGGTCCGGCGATGGCGGCGAAGTGGTGGCCGAAGACGACCCACCGGTTCGTCGGCACGAAGTCGCGCCCGTCGTTCAGCCGTTCGGCCGGCGTGAGGCGCGCATCGTCGAGGGCGAAGATGCGCGCCGAGATGAACGCGCTGTGGAACCTGTACCCGATCGCGTAGGTGCAGAGGGCGGCGACCAGCAGCCACGCCGCGCTGACCTGCTCGCCGCGCGAGAGGGCGAGGAAGCCGAGCGCGCCGGCGCCGGCGATCCCGACGAGCGTCCAGACGAGCACGGAGGCGACACGGCTCGGCGGCCGAGTGGAGATGGCGGAGGTCGACATGCGGGCGAAGTTGCGGGACGGACGCGCGAGGGTCAACACGGATGCGCTCGCACCCCGCGAGATACGCTCGACGCTTCGCCCCATCGGTGCACGGCGGTTACCTTTCGCGCACTTCCACCATCCGGCCGTGCGAACTCTTCCTCGACTGCTCTGGTGTGTCCCGCTGCTGCTCGGCTGTGCGAGCAAGCCGGCGGCCCAAACTCCGACGCCGGCACCGACGCCAACCCCGGTCGTGCGGCCATTCGCCGCGCTCGCCGAGCAACGCGTCGTCGTCGCACCCGCCTATCGGATCAGCGAGACGGATCCGACCGGCTGGCTCGCCCAGATCCCGCGCACGCGCGAGTACCTGCGCACACTGGATGACGCGATCGGCGCGGAGCTCGCCGCTCGCGGGCTCAAGTCGCAGTGGGTCTTTCCGCCCGACCTCGCCCGGGCGGCAAAGCGCAACCCGACGTACGCCGTGGATCCCTACACGCTCGCGGTAGAACCGCTGCGAGCGTCGAACGTCGCGCCGGAGACCAAGCTCAGGGAGCCGCTCGCGAGCCAGATCCGGACGATGATCGCGCTGCACGACGCGCGCGTCGTGCTCATCCCCGTCGAGCTGCGGTTCGAGAAGGACCGAACTGGTCAGGGAATTGCCGTCCTCCGGCTCGCACTGCTCGACGGGCGGTTGAGCGAGGTGCGCTGGGTCGGCGACGTGCGCAGCGCACCCTCCGCGACGCTCTCGCCGGCCGTCGCCTCGAGCCTGGCCGCTCATCTCGGCGACCTGATCGCCGCGCCCTGAACTTCGTACGCCTTCGGAGCACATGCCCACACCAGTCACGCTGATCTCCGGAGACGGGATCGGTCCGTCCATCAGCAGTGCAACCGTACGCCTCCTCGAGGCGGCGGGAGCGGACATCACATGGGACGCGCAATACGCGGGGATGGCCGGCGTTACACGCTACGGCGATCCGATCCCCGATGAGACGCTCGATTCGATCAAGCGCACCCGGGTCGCGTTGAAGGGGCCGCTCGAGACGCCGGTCGGGGAGGGGTTTCGCTCGATCAACGTGGCCCTGCGGAAGACCTTCGAGCTCTACGCGAACGTTCGGCCCGCGCACACGATCGCGAAGGGCGGGCGCTACGACAACATCGACCTCGTGCTGATCCGTGAGAACACGGAAGGGCTGTACATCGGCAACGAGCACTACATCAAGATCGGCAGCGACCCGCGCGCGGCCGCCGAGTCGATCGCGCTCATCACGCGCGCCGGCTCGGAGCGGATCGTCCGGTACGCATTCGACTACGCGGAGAAGCACGGCCGCAAGAAGGTGACGCTCGTCCACAAGGCGAACATCCTGAAGTATTCACAGGGACTCTTCCTGGACGTGGGGCGGATGGTCGCGCGCCAGTATTCGACGATCGAGTTTCAGGAGGTGATCGTCGACGCCATGGCGATGAACCTCGTGCTCCACCCGGAGCGTTACGACGTGATCGTCACGACGAACCTGTTCGGCGACATCCTGTCCGATCTGATCTCCGGACTGGTGGGCGGGCTCGGGCTCGCACCGGGCGCGAACATCGGACTGGGCGGCGCGATCTTCGAGGCGGTGCACGGTACGGCGCCGGACATTGCAGGCAAGGGCATCGCCAACCCGAGCGCGCTCATGCTCGCGGCGTGCATGATGCTCGAGTATCTCACCGACGAACCTCGCGCCCAGCGCATCCGGAAGGCGCTCGAGGAAACGGTTCGTGAGGGGAAGACGGTGACGCGCGACCTCGGCGGCACGGCGACAACGGACCAGTTCACCGACGCGATCATCGCCAGGCTGTGACCACGACGGTTTTCCACTGCTCCGACCTCCATTTCGGCCACCCCGCCGTTCCGGAACAGTACGAGGCGATGGAGGCGTTGATCCAGGATCAGCGCTTCGACGTCGTCGCCATCTCGGGGGATCTCTCGCAGCGCGCGCGGTCGGGCGAGTTCCAGCGCGCGCGAGCGTTCATCCGCCATGCCGAGCGGGTGAGCAAGGTCATCTGCATCCCGGGCAATCATGACGTGCAGTGGTGGAAGTCGCCCTTCGGCCTTCGCGAAGGGGACATATACGGCACGTATCGTCGGTACATCTCCCAGGACCTCGAGCCCGTGCTGCGCGTTCCGGGCGCGACGTTCGCCGGGTTGAACACGTCGCACGGCGTGGTCCGCCAGTCGCTGACGTGGAATCTCCGCGACATCTCGATCATCGGCATCGTGCGCCGATCCCAGGTGGAACGGCTGCGTCAGGTCTTTACGGAGTCACCGCCGGAGGACGTTCGGGTCGTCGTGATGCACCACAACCCGGTGAAAGGTGAGCTGTCGCAACGCCACGGGCTGAAGCACACGCCGCGCGTGCTCGGTGCGCTGGCCGACATGCGGGTCGACCTCGTGCTCTGCGGTCACGACCATCAGGACGCGATCCATTACATCGAACACACGAAGAAGGGCACAGTTATTTCAACAGCGGGTACCGTGTCGAACCGGATGCGTGGCGGCCGTCCCTCGTCCGTCAACAGCATCAGCATCACGCAGGAGAACATCGAAGTGTCCACGCTCGTCTGGAATGCCGCCAGCGGCGGCTTCGTGTCGGGGTCGGTCAAATGCTTCGCACGCTGACCCGCCTGCTGTGCGGTCGTCGCGATTCCGCCCAGCTGGATTTCGGCCTCGCGGACGCGGCGCCGAAGAACGCCGACGAGCTGCTCGCGCGGCTGCGCGGTCTCGGCCTGACGCGGCTGCACCGGTGCAAGCTCACGCGCAACCGCAACGTGATGGTGAGCTTCGGCGGCGACGAGCTGCGCGTGCACGAGGGCTACCTCGACGCGCCCGAGCCCGTCCTCCGCGCGATCGTCACCTTCGTCGAGGGCACGACGCGAGCGGAACGGCGTGCCGCACAGCGCGTCATCGTCGCGCATCCGATCCGCGCGGCCCGAGCGCCGGCGCGCCGCGACCGGACGCATCCCGACGACGTTGCCGTCGCCGAGAAGCTCGCCGCCTGGCACCAGCGATTCAACGTTCGTCACTTCCATGGCCGGCTGCGGCACGTGCCGATCCGCGTGTCGAGGCGCATGAAGAGCCGGCTCGGCCACTACACGGCCGGTACCTCCGGGGGTGAGTCTGCCGAGATCGCGATCAGCCGCGCGCACCTGCGTCGCCACGGATGGGAGGAGACGCTGCACACGCTGCTGCACGAGATGGTGCATCAGTGGCAGGACGAGACGAGCCGCACGATCGACCATGGCGCCACCTTCCGTGCGAAGGCCCGCGAAGTGGGGATCGCGCCGTACGCGCGCCGCGTGCTCGCCACGCGACCGGGGCGAGCGGAAGGGTCGCAGACGCTCGGTCGCCGCGCCGCCCGGGACGGCTGATTAACTTTCGCGGGCAGCGCACCTCCGACCCGCGAGACATGCTCGACTTCTTCAACATCGACAGCGCGCTGAGCGAGGAAGAACGCGCCGTCCGCGACAGCGTCCGGCGCTTCGTGGACGAGCGCGTCCTTCCGATCATCGGTGACGCGTACGTGCAGGGCCGTTTCCCACGCGAGCTGATTCCCGAGATGGGGGAGCTCGGCGTGTTCGGCGCCAACCTTCCCGAGGAGTACGGCTGCGCGGGACTCAACAACGTGCAGTACGGGCTCATCATGCAGGAGCTCGAGCGCGGCGACTCCGGCGTGCGCTCGTTCGCGAGCGTGCAGGGCGCGCTGGCGATGTATCCGATCTATGCCTTCGGATCGGAGGAGCAGAAGCGTCGTTGGCTCCCGCCGATGGCGAGGGGGGAAGTGATCGGCTGCTTCGGGCTCACCGAACCGGATTACGGCTCGAATCCGAGCGGGATGATCACGATGGCCAAGGAGCAGGGGGACGGCACCTGGCTCCTCAATGGCTCCAAGATGTGGATCACCAACGGATCCACGGCGAACATTGCCGTCGTGTGGGCGAAGACGAACGGCGACGCGAGCGACCGGTCGATCCGCGGATTCATCGTGCCGACCGACACCGCGGGGTTCAAGGCCAAGGACCAGAAGGGGAAGCTTTCACTCCGCGCGAGCGACACGAGCGAGCTGTCGTTCCAGGACGTGCACCTTCCGGCCGACGCGATCCTCCCGACGTCCGGTGGTCTCAAGAGCCCTCTGATGTGCCTGACCCAGGCGCGCTACGGCATCTCCTGGGGCGCGCTCGGCGCGGCGATCGCCTGCTTCGAGGAAGCGCTGGAGTATTCGAAGACGCGCGTGATGTTCGAGCGGCCGATCGGCGGATATCAGATCCAGCAGGTGCGACTCGCCGACATGCTGACCGAGATCGTGAAGGGGCAGCTCGTGTCGCTTCACCTCGGCCGGCTCAAGGACGCGGGCACCTTCACGCCGCAGCAGGTGTCGCTCGCGAAGCGGAACAACGTCAACATCGCGACGGAGATCGCACGCGAGGCGCGGCGCCTGCTCGGCGCGAACGGGATTCTCGCCGAGTACTCGGCGATGCGCCACATGGCCAATCTCGAGAGCGTGTACACGTACGAAGGGACGCACGACGTGCACTCGCTGATCCTCGGCCAGGCGGTGACGGGGTTGAACGCATTCAAATGAGTAGCGGCCGGCTGACCCGTCCGTAGCCGCCGTCCACTCGAGCGCGTGCACCAGCCGCTGTATCTCTGGCACCTCGCTTGCCCGACTAGCTCAGGCTTCAACCGAGAGGATCCCCATGTCCGACGAGAAGCGGCAGGAGCACGAGACTCCGGAGTTTCCGCAGCAGCGAGACGACAGTCCGTATGCCGCCCTGAACGAGCCGCGCGGTGCGCCCGGCGGGGCGAGGCAGCACGTGCGCAGCGAGACGAGGCAGGGCGCCGTGGCTCGGCCGGGAGGGGCGACGCAGAACTCCGGTGGTGCGCTCAACAGCAACGACGAGGAGCTGGGGCACGGGCCGGGGCGGGGCGCGGACTGATCGGGTGGGGTTCGGCCTCTACCTCCACGCTGTGAGTCGATCTACCTTTCATGTGAATTCTTTCACATGGGGGCTCCGACGGTGAAAATTGCCGTCTGCATCAAGCGCACGCCGGATTCGGAATCGCGATTCAAGATCGCGCCGTCCGGTACCGCCATCGACGAGGCCGGCCTGAAGTTCGACATCGACGACTTCGCGGGATACGCCGTCGAAGTCGCGCTCCAGCTCAACGAGAAGTCGGGCGGCGGCGAGACGGTCGTCGTCGCCGTCGGGCCCGACCTCGTGCAGGAGTCGCTGCGCAAGGCGATGAGCATGGGCGCCGACCGCGCCGTGCAGCTCAAGACGGACGCCGCGCCGGCGGACGGACTCGCCGTCGCCAAGGCGCTCGCCGCCGAGTTGAAGGACGGCGGGTTCGATCTCGTCCTGTTTGGCAAGCATGCCTTCGATACGTCGGCCGGCGTCGTCGGCACGGCGACGGCGGAGCTGCTCGGGCTGCCGTGCGTCACGGCAGTGTCGAAGCTCGACATCGCCAATGGACGCGGCTCAGCGCGGCGCGACCTCGAAGGGGCCGCTGAGATGGTCGAGTTCCCGCTCCCCGCCGTCGTCACGATCGATGAAGGCATCGCGCGGCCGCGCTATCCCTCGCTCAAGGGGATCATGGCCGCGAAGAAGAAGCCGCTCGAGACCAAGCCGGCGCAGCTCGGTGTAGTGCGCGTCGCCGTGCAGAAGGCCGAGCTCCCGCCGGAGCGTCCCGCCGGCCGCATCATCGGCGAAGGCACAGCCGCCGTGCCCGAGCTGGTGCGACTCCTCCAGACCGAAGCGAAGGTGCTCTGATGGCGAACGTGCTCGTCTTCGCGGAAACACGCGGCACCGCGCTGCGAAAGGTCGCGCTGGAGGCGGTCACCGCCGCGCGCGCGCTCGCCGACGCATCGGGCGGTGGTGAGGTGCACGCGCTCGTCGCCGGCGCGCCCGGCGCCGCCGCCGCCGCCGAGCAGCTCGGCAAGTACGGCGCGGACGTCGTGTACACCGTCGAGCATCCTGCCCTTGGGACGTTCGAGCGCGAATCGATCGCGGCGACGGTTGCCGAGCGCGCCAAGCAGGGAGGCTACCGCGCCATCGTCCTTGGCTTCTCGACCCAGGGGCGCGACCTCGGGCCGCGGCTCGCCGCGAAGCTCGATGCGCCGATCGCTTCCGACGTGACCGAGATCTCGATCAGCGGCGACACCGTCGTCGTGAAACATCCCGGCTACGCGAACAAGGTGGTCCTCACGCTCGCGCTCAGCGGCTCGCCCGTCGTGCTCAGCGTGCGTCCGGGCGCGTTCACGGCGAAGGAAGCACCGAGGAGCGCGCGCGTGGAGCGCATCGAGCCCGCCGCGGATCCCGCTGCGGCGCGGGTGGTCGTCAAGGAAGTCGTCGAGGGGGCGAAGGGACGTCCCGATCTCGGCGAGGCGCCGGTCATCGTCGCGGGAGGGCGCGGCCTCAAGGTCGCGGAGAACTTCAAGCTCGTCGAGGCGCTCGCCGACGCCTTCGGCAACGCCGCGGTGGGCGCGACGCGTGCCGTCACCGACGAAGGGTGGCGTCCACACAGCGATCAGATCGGCCAGACGGGGCGGCAGGTGAGCCCGCAGCTGTACGTCGCCGTCGGAATCTCCGGCGCGATCCAGCATCTCGCCGGAATGCGCACGTCCAGGACGATCGTCGCGATCAACAAGGACAAGGACGCGCCGATCTTCAAGGTCGCCGACTACGGAATCGTCGGTGACGTGCTCGAGGTGGTTCCCGCGCTGACCGCGGCCGTCGCGGAAGCGCGCAAGCACCATTGAGTCGCGGACCGGCGTGATCCCCACCGCGCCGGTTCGGTTCCCCCTCCATGCGCGATGCGCGCTGCTGGCCGTCGCATCACTCGCGATCGGCTGCGCGCGCGCCGCGACCGTGGCATCGGCGCCCGCCACAACGGCGTCGTGCACCTTCGCCAACCCGCTCGGCGCCGGCGCCGATCCGTGGGTCGTGCGACGTGGGAGCAACTACTACTACGTGAAGTCGCAGGACCGGCGCATCTGGATCACGAGCGCGAACCGTCTCGCCGACCTGTTCGCCACGCCGGCCAGCGCCGTGTGGTCCGCTCCGGACACCGGGTGGAATCGCGCCAACATCTGGGCGCCCGAGCTCCACTTCATCGACGGCCGCTGGTACATCTACTACGCCGGTGGCCGGAGCGGTCCGCCGTTCACGAGCCAGCACGCCGGGGTGCTGCAATCGGTTGGCGAGGATCCGTTCGGGCCGTACGTCGATCGCGGCATGCTCTACACGGGGGACAGCGTCGGCACGGCAGGCGGCGACCGGTGGTCGATCGATCTCACCGTGGGAAAGATCGGCGCCCGGTACTACGCCGTGTGGTCGGGCTGGGCGCAGAACGCGGCGACGGACAAGACACCGCAGCAGCTCTACATCGCGCCGATGGAGAAGCCGTGGACGATCGCCGCGAACCGTGTCCTCCTCAGCGCACCCGACGCCGAATGGGAGCACGGCCCCGAGCTCGATCTGCAGGAAGGTCCGGAACTCCTGCGTCATGGAGGCGACGTCTTCATCGTCTACTCGACGCGCGACTCGTGGCTGAAGGAATACGCCCTCGGCCAGCTTCGGCTGCGCGATACGTCGGCGAACCCACTCGATCCGCGAAGCTGGACCAAGTCCGGTCCCGTGTTCACCGGCAACGCCGCGGTGTTCGGCGTCGGGCACGCGAGCTTCGTGACGACCCCCGACGAGTCGGAGCAGTGGATCGTGTATCACTCCAAGGACTCGCCGACGCCCGGCTGGAAGCGCAGCGTACGGATGCAGCGCTTTGATTGGTCGCCGGATGGCGCTCCGCGCTTCGGGACGGCAGCGAGAGATGGAGAGCGTCTCCCGCTGCCGCGCGCCGACTGCCGCCGGTAGTGCAGTCGCGCTAGTTCCGCTCCTTCGACTCGCCCAGTGCTTCGACGGCCGCGCGTCGCACCTCGGCGTCCTTGTCTGCCAGTGCACGCGTCAACCCGCTGACGGCGACGGGACTACCGATCTCGCCGAGTGCCTCGACGGCATGCTTGCGGATATCGCGGTCCCTGTCGGTGAGGAGTCCGACGAGCGCCGCTGCCGTCGCCGGATCGGCGATTTCGGCGAGTGCCTCCGCTGCGTGCTCGCGCAGCTCCTGGTCGCTCGACTGGAGTGCCGCCACGAGTGCCGGAGGCGCCGTGTGCAACTCATCCAGCTCGCCCAGGGAGGCGGCCGCCGCGCGGCGCACGGTGATGTCCCGATCATCGAGAGCACGGCCGAGTGCCGTTGCCGATGAAGCCGCGCTGAGCTCTCCCAGCGCCTTCGCTGCGGCTTCACGGACGCGCGCATCGGCGTCGTCGGCGAGCGCGCGTTGGAGCGGTGTGAGGGCGACCGGGTTGTTGAGCTCTCCGAGCACGTCCGCGGCCATGGTACGGGAGATGGCATCCTCGTCGCGCAGCGCCGGGATCACCTCGGTGGCGACGTTCTTGTCGTCGAGCTGGCCGAGGGCCCAGATGGCGGCGAGCCGCACGTGCGGTTCGCTGCCTTTCATCGCTCTGACCAGCGAGGGAACCGCCGTGCGGTCGTTCATCTCGCCAATCGCCCACGCTGCCATCGCGGCGACGCTGGCGTCGCGATCGCCGAGCGAGGTCTCGAGTGGACCGAGCAGTTCGTGCACCTCACCGACGCCCGCCGCGTGCGCGGCGGCCTCGCGCACCGTGGGAGAGGGGTCGCCGAGCAGCGCACGCAGCCGACTCGAGGTGACCGCACTGTTGCCGAGCATCTTGCTCGCGACGCGTCGCACGCAGGGATTCGGCGCGCTCAACTCGCTCACCAGACGATTGATCGCGCGCGGATCCGAAATGCGGCCGCCGATGGAGTCCTTCGCGGCCTGGAGTGCAACGGGCGTCGCCGCCAACCTGCCGACGCCGCCACGCTCGCCACCGTTCCAGAAGTTCCCGATCTGATCGCCGAGCAACTCGCAGACGACTGGATCCGTCTTGCCGAGCGCGTCGAGCAGAATGGCGACGCGGCCGGAGTCGGGGCCCGGACGCCCTCCATCGTGGTCGACACGTGATTCGGCTGGTGACGCGGCCGGTTTGAGGGTGACCGCGGCACCGACCGCACCCACGCCCACCACAGCCGAGAGCACTGCCATCGTGATGACTCGCATCATCACGGCCTCCTGTCGCCGAGCGCTTCGGCCGCGGCGCGGCGGACCTTGGCGTCCCGCGAAGCAAGACCCGCGCGCAGCGCCACCACGGCGGCGTCGTCGCCGATGTTGGCGAGTGCCGAGATCGCGTTCTCGCGGACGTCCTGGTCCTCGTCGTCCATCATGCGGCGGAGCGACGGGATCGCCGCGACGGATGAACGCTCGCCGGCCAGCTCCGCGGCCTGCACGCGGACGTCCGCGTTGGGATCGCGCAACATCGTCAGCAGTGTTGCATCGGGAAGCGGCACTTTCAGCTCGCTGATCGCGCTCACTGCCTGGTGGCGCACATCGGCGTTTGCGTCGCCGAGCGCCGACAGGATCGCCGACGCGTGCGACACGTCGTGCAATTCAGTGAGCGACTCGATCGCTGCCTGCCGAACATCAGGGGAGGGGTCGCGCAGCAACGGCACGAGCGCCGACGCCGCCGACCGGTCACCGAAATGGCCGATGGCATGCGCCGCGTCGTGACGCAGATCGGCGTCGGGGTCGCTCAGGAGGCGAACGATGCTGGCCGTGGGAACTCCCGTCTCGTACTCGGTCAGCGCTTCGAGCGCCTGCTTTCGAACGTCCGTCTCCGGATCGGCGAGGAGCGCCGCGAGCCCGTTGAGCGCGCGCGGATCGGTGAACTTCGCGAGAGACGCCGCGGCGGCGGCGCGCACCTTCGCTTCGCGGTCGGACAGCGCCGCGACGAGTCCCGGCACGGCGCGCGAATCCTCCAGCTTCCCCAGCGACTCGGCCGCCGCGACGCGCACATCGGCATCCTCGTCCTTCAGCCGTCCCACCAACGCGAATACGACGGCGGTGTCCGCGCGCGTGAGATGCTCCGGCGCCGGCTTCTTCACTTTGGCCGCCGCCGGGCTCGCAGCGTCGGGGAGCGTGGGCTTCGGCGCGCCGGCGGGATACGAGATCTGCGCGTCGTCGGGCATGCCATACGGCTCTGCCGCGCCAACGGTGCGACCAGTGACGCCGGGGACGAGCGCGATCGTCGCGAGCACCACCGCGGCCATCGCGACCGCGAGGACGCCGCGCGAGCGCGAGTCGTGTCTCGCACCCGCGAGCAGCTTCTCGACGCGCGACACGAGCAGCGACCGCTCCTCGGCCATGCCGGCGACCGGCACGCCGAGCGGCGACGTCTGGATCCACTCCGCCACCTGCGCGAGACAGCGTGCGAGGGCGACACCCGAGCCCGTGCGGCGAACGGCCCACTCGTCGCAGAGATACTCGGCGGACGTCGCGATGCGGCGTCGCGCGACGCGATTGAGCGGCTGGACCCACAGCACGTGCTCCACGACGCTCGCGAACGCGAGCCACAAGGGATCGCGCCGCGCGAGATGGGCCAGCTCATGGGCGAGCATGACGCGCTGTTCCTCGAGATCGAGCTCCCGCAGTGCGCTCTCCGGGAGACAGATCTCGGCGATGCCGAGCGCGATGGGGCTGGAGATGCGGGACGTGACGGTGAGTCGTGGACGACGTCCGAGCTTCGCGGTGCGCGACAGCTGCTCCAGCTCGGCGAGCAGCCGTTCGTCGGTCACCGCCTGACGGTCACCGATGCGGCCCACCAGGATGAACCGGCGCGCGGCATATCCCAGCGCGAGGGCCAGAGCGACGAAGGCCCAGATCGCGGCAACGATCGTCTGCATGGAGGGCGCAGGCGCCAAGTTGGCAACTGCGGGCGGCGGCGTCTCGGGCGGCGTTGGTGCGGCCGAAGTCGAAGGCGTCTCGGTCGCGTCTGCGCTCGAGAGCGTCTCCGTTTCCGTGGCGCGTGCCGTGTGCGAAGTGAGCCGCGACGACGGCGCGTCGGTCGCGCGGGCCAGGGACACCGTGCCGGCCGGGCGAAGCTCCAGTCGGAGCTGCGCCGTGGCGGTCAGCATGCCGCCGACGAGGGCAGTCTTCCAGAGCAGGTCCGCGGAGGCCGGTGCCCAGCTGCGCACGCGGGTCAGCCCCCACGCCAGCGCGAGCAGCACCGTGCTGTGGATGAGATACGTCAGCAGCCAGGCGAGCGCCGCGGAGGAGAACGTGTCGATCATGTCGGATCTCCCTTGGGGGCCTGCGCGTTCATGATCATCCGCTTCACACGAGCGAGATCGCCCGGGCTCATGTCGGACGCGGAGAGGAGGTGGTTGACGAGCGCGGCGGGGTCGCCGGCGAAGAGCCGCTCGGTCAGCTCGCTCACCATCGAATGTTGGACGTCGGCCTCGGTGATCGTGGCGCGGTAGAGGTACTGCCGGTCGCGTGTGCGCCGAGCGACGATGCCCCTACGCTGAAGCCGGGCGACGAGTGTCGCGACGGTGGTCTGTGCGAGACCGCGCTCCTCGTACAGCGCCTCCCACAGCTCGGCGACGGTGGCTTCGCCGCGCTGCCAGAGGAAACGGAGGATGGTCAGCTGCAGCTCGGTGAGGTCGTGTCGTTCGGGCATCAGGGCTCCGGGCGGATTCTACAGGTGTAGTTTTACAGGTGTAGATGTTCCTGTCAAGCT